>OLPU01000321.1_pt1 | contig 43331 bp, 38 predicted proteins | sample 1673111 | NCBI WGS metagenome assembly OLPU01 (sample SAMEA3136755, study PRJEB25190) | human gut metagenome | reverse complement strand
TGCAGACAACACAGAAACTACCCTTACAATTCCAGTTGCAACATCAAAAATTTCTAATTTTAATATTACTTTTGACAAAGATGAGTATTCTTTAAAAACAGGTGAAAGCACTTCCATTTCCGTATCAGATCCAGCGATTTCCGTTTTCGGACACTGGGGTTCCAGATTTGTTTTTGTGACTGATACCCCAGATCTAACAATTGCTGATTCGACAGTCGCTACCCTTTCGGGTTCCATAACTGGAATTTCTGAAGGCGATACTACAATTAGTGCTTCTCTTTACGGTCTGACCGCGCACCAGACAGCTGCTGTCAAAGTACATAATTGTGAAAATCACTGGAACGATGGAAAAATAACCACACCCCCCACCTGCACTAAAACTGGCGTAAAACAATACACCTGCACCATCTGCAGCGAGACTAAAACAGAAGAAATTGCTGCATTAGGTCACGATTACAGTTCCGACTGGACTATCGATACCGCTGCTACCTGCGAAACAGTCGGCAGCAAGAGCCATCACTGCACACGCTGTGACAGCAAAAAAGATGTAACTGAAATTCCTGCTTCCGGCAAGCACACCTGGAATAACGGTATAATCACCAAACCTGCAACAATTGCATAAAATCGTCTATATCGCCGTCCATAACAGCGGTTATATTGCCCGACTCACAGCCTGTTCGATGATCCTTCACCATCGTATACGGCTGGAAAACATACGAACGAATCTGACTGCCCCATTCTATTTTCTTCATTTCGCCTTTGAGATTCTGCATCTCCGCCATGCGCTCGCTCTCCTTTTTCTCCGCCAATTTTGCGCGGAGCATGCTCATGCACGTTTCACGATTCTGCACCTGAGAGCGTTCAGTCTGACAGGAGACTACTATACCCGTCGGTATATGCGTAAGTCTGACCGCCGAAGATGTTTTGTTTACATGCTGGCCGCCTGCGCCTGACGCACGGAATACATCCATTTTTATATCGTCAGGAGCAATCGTAATCTCTCCGTCATCCTCTATCTCCGGCATCACGTCCAGCGATGCAAAGGAAGTATGCCTCCTTGCAGATGAGTCAAACGGCGAGATGCGCACAAGACGGTGAACGCCTTTTTCGGAGCGCAGATATCCGTAAGCGTTAAGCCCGTCAATCTGCATCGTAACGGATTTTATTCCGGCTTCTTCGCCGTCCAGATAATCCAGTACCTTCACGCCATAGCCATGCTTCTCCGCCCAGCGAGTGTACATACGATACAGCATAGAGACCCAATCCTGCGCCTCCGTACCGCCTGCTCCGGCATGCAGAGAGAGAATAGCGCTATGCGAGTCGTAATCTCCTTTCAACATAGCTGCGAGTTTAAGCTGCTCCGCTTCCGCATAGGATTCATTCACAGACTGAGAAATTTCTTCTTCCAGCGAGTCGTCATCCTCTTCTTCAGCCAGCTCCATAAGCACCTCTGCATCTGCGATCTTGCTCTCCAGCTTTTCATACGCTGCTACAGTCGCTTCTATGGGCTTCATCTTTCTGCTTGTCTTATTCGCTTCGTCTACATTCTCCCAAAAATCGGGAGCCTCCATTTTTTTCTTTAAGTCATTCAACTGCTGTTTTAATCCAGCCAAGTCAAAGTGACTCACCTGCCTCTTTCAACATTTTTTCTGCTTCGGACAGCTTAGCCTTGTACTCATCCAGTAGAATCATGTTAAAATCACCCCTTTTCCTAACGTAAGAGCTAAAACGCTCTATCCGCTGTATTTATTTAATTATTTTTTAGTTTCTACCGCAGCAATTCTTATACTTCTTTCCGCTGCCGCACGGGCATGGATCGTTCCTGCCTACTTTTTCTTCTTTACGCTGCACTGTTTTCTTCTCACTGCGCTGAGCCGCCTCGTCGCCCGCGCTGCTCGTGCGCAGTGGCGTAACCGTCTGCTTACGCTCGACGCGAGACTTCACCGTAACTCTGAACATCATTTTAACAGTCTGCTCAGCTATGGACGCTATCATAGCGTCGAACATATCCGCGCCTTCTTTGCGGTATGCAACTACCGGATCCATGTTGCCGTATGCGCGCAGTCCGATACCCTGCCGCAGCTGATCCATAGCGTCTATGTGATCCACCCAATGCTGATCTACGCAGCGCAAAAGAATATTGCGTTCAATATCTTTAATTGTGAGACCTTGCTCCGCGCCTGATTCTACACGCGCTTTTTCGCATTGCTCCGCAAGCTCCAGGCTGTGCGCATCATATAACGCCAGCAGATTTTCCACCGCTGTCTCTTTCGCCTTTTTCGCATCTATAGCAGATATGTCTGTATCTCCGAAAATGCTTCCTTTAAGCTCAGGTGCAATTTCCTTCATCGCGCGGTTTATCTTATCCTGCTCCCATTCCTCCGGAAAAGAGCCTTCGGGACAATGCTCGTTCAGAATATCCTCCGCCACCTGCACTACCATATCGCGCACAGCGTCGGTAACATCCTCACCCATGAGAACCTGACGGCGCTGAGAATATATTACCTCGCGCTGCATATTCATAACGTCATCGTATTTCAGGACGTTGGAACGGGTATTGAAATTGCGTTCTTCTATTCTCTTCTGCGCCTTTTCTATCTGATTAGTCATCATGCCGTACTCCAGAGGCATCTCCTCTCCTCCGGATATTTTGTCCAGCATATTCTTTATTCTCTCTCCGCCGAACAGACGCATAAGATCGTCCTCAAGGGCAATGTAGAACTGAGACGCACCTGGGTCTCCCTGTCTGCCGCTTCGGCCGCGCAGCTGGTTGTCTATACGTCTGCTTTCGTGGCGTTCCGTACCTATGATGTACAAGCCGCCCGCCGCGATGACTTTTTCGTGATCTGCGTCAGTAACCTGCTTGTGCTTTGAGAGCAAGCTGTTGTAAACCTCTCTCGCCGCGAGAACCTCCGGATTTGAGCTGGGCGCCTTGGACTGCGCTTCGTATATCATGTCCTCGCTGTAGCCGTCGGCGCGCATATCACGCTTCGCCATGAAGTCCGGGTTGCCGCCCAGCAGAATATCAGTACCGCGGCCCGCCATGTTAGTCGCTATGGTGACCGCTCCGAACTGACCGGCCTGCGCCACGATCTGCGCTTCCTTCTCGTGATGTTTCGCGTTCAGCACTTCGTGTTTTACTCCGCGCTTTTTGAGCATTTTGCTGAGTATTTCAGAGTTCTCTACAGATACCGTACCTACCAGAATAGGCTGACCTGTCTGATGCACTTCAACGATTTTCTCTACTACAGCGTCAAATTTTCCTTTTACGGTAGAGAGCACGACGTCGTTCATATCCTTGCGCACCATCGGCCTGTGGGTCGGAATTTCCACTACCGAAAGATTGTATATAGATTTAAACTCGTTTTCCTCTGTTTTTGCGGTACCTGTCATACCTGCGAGCTTTTTGTACATGCGGAAGAAGTTCTGGAATGTGATAGTCGCAAGAGTCTGAGACTCAGACGCTATGCGCACGTTCTCCTTCGCCTCAATAGCCTGGTGCAGACCGTCGGAATACCGTCTGCCCGTCATCAGTCTGCCCGTAAACTCGTCTACAATGATTACTTCGCCGTTTTGTACTACATAATCTATATCACGCTTCATTATATATCTGGCTTTGAGCGCCTGATAAACATGGTGGTTAAGGTCTGTATGTTCTACATCGGAGAAGTTTTCTACATCGAAAAACTTTTCAGCCTTTGCCGTACCCTCTTCCGTGAGGTTCGCCGTTTTAGCCTTTTCGTCTATGACATAGTCCTCTTCTTCTTTCAGCCCGCGTGCAAAGCTGTCAGCGACCTTGTAAAGATCTGTACTTTTATCCCCTGCGCCGGAAATAATGAGAGGAGTACGCGCTTCGTCGATTAGGATAGAGTCTACCTCGTCCACGATAGCGTAATTGAGCTCTCTTTGCACAAGACGCTCTTTATAAACCACCATATTGTCACGCAGATAGTCAAAGCCGAGCTCGTTGTTCGTTGCGTATACAATATCGCAGTTGTAGGCTTCGCGCTTCTCCTCGGGAGACATGTCCTTCAAAGCGAGACCAACCGTAAAACCCAGGAAGCGATAGAGTATTCCCATCCATTCGCTGTCACGCTTAGCCAAATAATCGTTTACCGTGACGACATGTACGCCTTCGCCCGTTATAGCATTGAGGCATACGGGAAGCGTAGCTACGAGAGTTTTACCTTCGCCCGTTTTCATTTCTGCTATATCGCCGTTATGCAGCACGATACCGCCGATTATCTGAACTTTAAAGTGCTCCATCCCCAAGACGCGCCTGCTCGCCTCTCTGACTTGAGCGAATACCTCCGGCAAGAGATCGTCCAGAGTTTCTCCCTTTTTGTATCTTTCTCTGTACTCGTCCGTTTTCGCCACGAGCTGTTCATCTGTCAGCTCCGTGAAAGTAGGTTTGAGTTTTTCTACCAGCTCAGCCTGCTTTCGAGCTTTTTTTAGAAGTTTATCTTCAAACTTAAAAAGTGCCATTCATTTTCCTTTCTCTGGCAATGCTAGTATTTACTTTCCGGAATATTATATCAGTTAGAGAAGATTAATTCAATGTTAAGACGATTAAATTCCCCTCTCTCACTCAAAAGTAACTTTAAATTTACACTTTACACAGCATAGGCTTTACTTAGAAGTCTGAATGTTAAGTTGTTTTTTTAATCGACTCTGAGCAGTCTGGCCGTATCCTCCGCAGTCGGCGCATACTCTCCCATCTCCTCTGCCGCTTTCTCACCTGCTTTTCCGCAGAAATATGCCCCTGCATACGCCGCCTGCAAAGGCTCCAGCCCCTGCGCGAGCAGCGCGCCTATCACTCCCAAAAGGACGTCGCCCGATCCGCCTTTCGCCATAGACGGCGAACCCGCCGTGACCAGAACCGCTATGTCTCCGTCTGTGACTACCGTCGTCGCTCCTTTAAGCAAAACCACAAGCCCGGTTTCGGAAGCGTATTCTCTCGCCAGCTCTATAGGATTTGCCAAAATTTCTTCCAAATCCAGCCCGCTGAGTCTCGAAAATTCTTTAGGATGAGGCGTTATCACTGCATTTTTCGCTTTCTCTATGGCTCCGGGTTTTTTCGCCAGCGTGTTCAAAGCGTCTGCATCAATGACCTTGGGAATATCCATAGCTATCACAGCCTCAAGCGCAGGTATCAAATCCTCGTGAATCCCAAGTCCGCAGCCTATAGCCAAAGCGCTTCCGCTGACCGAGCTGCAAAGCTCTTCTGCATTCACACAAAGCCTGTCCGGATCGTTGCCTACAGCTTTGCTCATAACCTCGGATACTCTGTTCTGGAATACGTCGGCTACGTATTCACAGCTCACTATCTGACTTACGCCCGCGCCCGCTCTCAAAGCTCCGTGAGCGCATAATACAGCAGCTCCCGCCATGCCGCGGCTGCCCGCTATCATGCAAAGTCTGCCATACGTGCCCTTATTTGCATTCTTATCCCGAGGAGGAAGTCTGAACCCGTCCACCACAAATGTGTCATGAGGCTGAATACCCTCGTCCACGCCTATCGTATGAACTATCAATCTGCCCGTATGCATTTTCCCGGGATATATGTAATGTCCCCGCTTGGCATACTGAAACGTAACCGTGCTGTCTGCGAATACCGCCTTGCTGCACTGCCCGTTCAAGCCGGAAACTCCGGACGGAATATCTACGCTCAGTATTTTAGCTCTGCCGCGCATGGAATTTATTCCGTCTATCAACTTAGCGAAAAGACCGGCAGGGCTTCGTTTAAGCCCCGTCCCCAGCAGCGCATCTACCACCAGCTCGGCGTCCGAATTGGAAGCAATGAACTCATCGGCGTTTTCTTCAGTAAGCAATGTTCTCCTGTTTGTATGAGTAAAAAACCTCATGTTTGCGTCCGCGTCCGGCGGAAGCTCATAGCTAGTCGCTCCGACGTAGACGTCATAACCGTGAGCAAGCAGTATGCGCGCTACCGCCCAGCCATCTCCGCCGTTGTTGCCTCCGCCGCATATAGAAATCACCTTACATGGCTCAGGGCAAAGCCGCATAGCTTCAGCAGCGAGCGCGCTCGCCGCCTGCTCCATGAGCACGAGACCGGGTATCTCCAAAGTGTCTATCATATGTCTGTCTATCTCGCCTGCCATCTTAGGCGTTACAATTGCTTTCATAACTGCATTTTCCTCCTGTCTCATTCACTCTCTGACTCCAGTTTGTCCACGGCGCATTTCACAGCATCATACGCAAAGCCTCGGCGCACAAGAGCGCTCATCAGCCTGCGCCTGCGCTTATCACTGTCTTCGTCTCTGAATTTATGTTCTATTGAAAGAAGCACGTCATACGCCTGCGCATACTCATCCGGAGTTGCCTCCTCCGCCGCACGCTTGGCTATGTCCTCGGGCAACCCTTTTTGCACAAGACGCTGAACTATAACTCTCCTCGCATATCTGCGGGTAAGCGACTTTGACAGCTCAAGCGCGTATGCTTCATCGTCTACATAGCCGTAATGCTGCATAAGACTGCACGCTTTTTCCGCCGCCTCTTTGCTGAGTTCTTTTTTTATCACGAGATGATCCATGACCTGCCGGCATGTCCGTGGCGCATATTCCAAATACGACGCTGCCGCGTCCTTTGCCCGCTCGTATTCATCCTCAGCCTGAAGCTCCGCGAGCCTCTCGCTCGTTATTTCCGTTCCCGGACGGATACCCGCGCGCACGACGATTTCATCCGCAAGGCTGCAAAAATAGCCATTCTCAGTGTAGAGACTAACTCTGTTTTTCCTGCGTTTTTGACGCGACAGTCTTGTTATCTTTACGCTTTCCATAACATTTAGTTTACCGCATACCCGCTTTTGTTTCAAGAGCTTGGGCACAAATATAAAAAACACACGGGCAAAATATCCGTCCGCCCGTGTACCGTTAGATTCATATAATACTACAGCCCCGCGGCCACCGCTATCATCGCTTCATGTTCCGCATCGGGCGCGCCGCCTATATCAGAGCCGCTGCCCGCAAAATACAGACAATACGAGCCGTCCGCATTCTTCGAGCCAAACAGAGACGCAGCGCATAACACTCCGTCTATCGTAACCAGAACGGGTCTCTTCTCCCATGTTTCGCCTCCGCCGAAGCATTTCGTCAGAGTCTCTACGGATTCTGCATCTGAGGGCACGACATCTGCGTGATTCTCTCCGCCCGTTCTTTTTACACTAAATTGCGCAAGAGTATTAAAATCCTTCACCACTACGGTCGTCCCCACTGACAGCTTGTCTTTGACATCGCCCCATTCCTCCGCTCTGCCGAAGCTCGTCGCCGTCGCCATAAGTCCGGCGCCTACCGTCCTTGTAATCGCTCCGTTTATGGTCGCGCGCTTAGCCTCGGGAGAAAAAAGCATTTCAAATGTATCGCTTCCCAAATGCCCATCCACGTCCACTCCGTTCGTCCTTTGAAACTCCGCAACACCTTGATATGTCATTTCTCCATATTTACCTGTAGCTCTAAACTGCACATATCCCAAGTCGAACAGCCTTTGCTGCACGAGCACTACCTCATCGCCTGCCGACCCGCGCTCCAGCGCATCTGCATCTGCCGATACGGCGGCGCAAGGCATAAAACAGCATCCCAGAGTTACCGCAGCGCAAAGCACGGCCCTGTATTTTTTTAATATTTTTTTCATCATTCGCCTCTTTAGTATTCTGAGAGCGGAATAAAATATCTGCTCTCAACAATTTTATGCAAATAATACCAACAGCTAGATTCTACACTATTTTCGCTCTTAATGCAACAAATTCGGACAGCATACGACCACCTCAAGCCGCTTTATTCCTTGAAAAAATATAAAATAATTGTAAACACGTTTTTTACATTGACAACACTCTCTCATAGATAATATACTTATATGTAGAGTATTAATGAAAGTGAGAATGTGGTTATGTTAGGTTTTCCCATGATAAAATACAAAGACCAGATGATAGATACGCTTAAAGGACTCATCGCTATACCAAGCGTGAAATCAGACCCCATTCCGAATCAGCCTTACGGGAAGGGCATTTTCGATGCGCTGCTGTATATACTCGACGCAGCAGAGAATCTCGGGCTGGAAAGCGTCAATCTGTACGGACAGATGGGATACGTTACATACGGTTCCGGTGATGAAACTCTCGGAATACTCACTCACATAGACGTAGTCCCGGCGGGAGAAGGTTGGACCAGCGACCCTTTTACCGCTGAGATACGCGACGGCAAAATATACGGGCGCGGCGCTCTGGACAACAAAGGCGCTGCTGTCGCCGCCTTATACGCACTGTACGCTCTAAAAGAGGACTGCGTATCATTGAATAAAGAAGTCCGCGTCGTTTTTGGCTGTGATGAAGAAAGCGGATGGAGCGATATGGATTATTATAAAGCCAACTATCCGGAGTTTGATTACGCTTTCTCCCCGGACGCTTACTTTCCGATAATAAACCGTGAAAAAGGGCTCCTGCACATACGTATGAACCACGACGTATATCCCTCGACGGGCGAAGGAGCACGCATAATAGAAATCGACTCGGGCACTCGCGCAAATATTGTACCGAACAGAGCCACATGCCTGCTCGAAAATGCGCAGAGCGGTGAAGTAGAGCTCAAGGCTCTCGAATATAAAGAGGATTATGCGATAGATATAGAAGTACTGTGCGAAAACGGCAACGTGCGCGTCAATGTGTACGGTATTGCTGCGCACGGTTCTCATCCTGAACAGGGGTTAAACGCTCTGACACATTTGATAAACTTCCTCTGTACCATAGGTCTTTCGGACGGCGGAGCGGAGATGTTTGTAAAAAAGCTCGGCCGGTTAATCGGACTTGAAACAGACGGCCGCACACTGGGAATAGCAGCCGGAGACGAAATGTCCGGAGATCTTACCGTAAACCTGGGAGTCATACACCTCACGGAGGACGGCATTCACGCAATCGCAGATTATCGCCTTCCCATATGCGTAGATATGGACGATATATACGAACAAGTTTGCAAAAAACTCTCCGAATACTCCATAACATGCGAGATGGGACAACATCAGCCGTCGCATTACGTCCCCGAAGAAAGCGACATTATCGTAGCTCTCAAGGAAGTTTACGAAGACAGCTTCGGCGAACCTGCCGAATGCGTATGCTGTTCCGGCGCAACTTACGCCCGCGCATTTAAAAACTCGGTCGCTTTCGGTCCCGTTCCGAAAGAGCGCGCCAACGTCGAGCACGGTCCCGACGAATACATCGAAATAGACGACATAATTAAGCTGTCCGAAGTAATAGCATCAGCTATAATGCGCATTGCTCACGGCAGAAACAACGATAACCTGGAGCTTTAGAAGCGATTTTAATCGGCTTTCATGTATTAAATTGACTTGCAAGTAAAATTGTATTACAATAAACAGTGCAGCGAACAACAAAGCTGCACTGAATTAATTTAGACAATAATCAAATATATCAGGAGACAGAATTTTGAAGCAGTTAAAAAGCTACGAGCTGAGAGAACTATATCTCGAATTTTTTAAAGAACATGGACATACTGTCATACCCAGCGCATCGCTGATCCCCGAAAATGACCCGACGGTTCTGTTCACAACAGCCGGAATGCACCCTCTCGTACCCTATCTCATGGGCGAGAAGCACCCCGCCGGCAAACGCCTGACCGATGTACAAAAATGCGTCCGCACAGGAGACATCGACGAAGTCGGCGATCCTTCCCACTGCACATTCTTTGAGATGCTGGGCAACTGGTCTCTCGGAGATTACTTCAAAAAGGAAGCCATAGCATGGAGCTTTGAGTTCCTCACAAGTGAAAAATGGCTTGGAATTCCTAAAGAAAAGCTCTACTTCACCTGCTTCGCCGGCGACGAAAACGCACCCAAGGACACAGAATCGCACGACCTTTGGGTTGCTCAGGGCGTAGACGAAAGTCACATATTCTATCTGGGCAAAGAGCACAACTGGTGGGGTCCTGCGGGCATGACAGGTCCGTGCGGTCCTGACACTGAAATGTTCATCGACACAGGCAAAGAGCCCTGCTCAGACCATTGCGATCCGTCTTGCAGCTGCGGAAAATATCTGGAGATCTGGAATGACGTATTTATGCAGTACAATAAAAAGGAGGACGGCACTTTCGAGCCTCTTCCCGCTCCCAATGTCGACACCGGCATGGGACTGGACCGCACAGCCTGCATCCTGCAAGGTAAGGAGTCTGTTTACGACACCGACGTTTTCGAAGGAATATTGTCAAAAATCGAAGCTCTATCCGGGAAGAAATACGACTCGGACGAGGAGACCAGGCGCGCATTTAGAATCGTCGCAGATCACATACGCTGCGCCACATTCATGATGGGCGACGAGAAGGGCATCACTCCCTCCAACACGGATCAAGGCTATATCCTCCGTAGACTCATCCGCCGGGCTATACGCTTCGCCGGCAATCTCGGCATTGAAGAAGGCAAGCTGTGCGAGATATCCCGCCAGGTCATAGAGCAGTATAAGAAATATTACCCCGAACTGGAAAGCAACAGCGAGAAAATCCTTTCTGAGCTGAATCTGGAAGAAGAGCGCTTCCGCAAGACAATAAATCAGGGCATGAAGGAATTTGCAAAGCTCACAAAGTACCTAAAAGAACCCGTAATCCCCGGCAAGAGCGCATTCAGACTCTACGACACTTTCGGCTTCCCGGTAGAATTTACACAGGAGCTTGCAGCCGAGCAGGGTTTCTCTGTCGATATGGACGGTTATCATGAAGCGTTTAAAAAGCATCAGGAGAAATCTCACGCCGGCGCAGAGCAAAGATTCAAAGGCGGTCTGGCGGATACCGGAGAGCAAACGGCTCGACTCCACACCGCGACCCACCTCATGCTCGCAGGTCTAAAGAAGATTCTCGACCCGAATATCAGCCAAAAAGGAAGCAACATAACAGCGGAGCGCTTGCGCTTTGACTTCAACTTCCCCCGCCCTGTTACTAAAGACGAGCTGGCTCAGGTAGAAGCCTTCGTCAACGATGCTATTAAAGCTTCCGTCCCCGTGGTATGCACTGAGATGTCTCTGGACGATGCTCGCGAGCAGGGCGCGACAGGTGTTTTTGACGCAAAATACGGCGACGTAGTCAAAGTGTATAACATCGAAGGATGGAGCAAGGAGATCTGCGGCGGTCCTCATGCAAGCAATACTTCCGAGCTCGGTACTTTTAAGATAAAGAAAGAGCAAAGCTCCTCCGCGGGCGTAAGACGCATAAAAGCAGTTCTGACAAACGAACAATAATCGAATACCAAAATAAAAGACTAAGCCATAAAAAAGGCTTAGTCTTTTTGTATCCACGTCCTTTACAGTCTCCACCTCGAAGATTTTGTCTGCAGTTCAACTAATCTGCGGTATATTCCGTTTTTACTCATTAGCTCCTCGTGGCTGCCCTGCTCTTCTGCCATGCCGTCAGATAAAACTACTATTTTATCCGCTCCTGCGACAGTCCGCATTCTATGCGCAATTATAACGACTGTCTTTTCTTTTATTAAACGCGATAGAGCTGACTGTATTAACGTTTCGTTCTCCACATCTAAGGATGCCGTCGCTTCATCCAAAAGTATTATGGGAGCATTTTTTAAAAATGCACGCGCTATTGAAATTCGCTGTCTTTCTCCGCCTGAAAGCGCGGAGCCATTCTCACCTATATATGTATTGTATCCGTCAGGCAGCTTTAAAGCAAATTCATCGCAGTTTGCCATCTTCGCAGCGGACAGCACCTCTTGGTCTGTCGCATTTTTTCTGCCTATCCTAATGTTTTCCATTACAGTGTTGTTAAACAGCAGCACATCCTGAAACACAATTGAATAAAGCGACATCAGCGTTTCAGGATCTACATAAGCTATATCCATTCCGCCGACCGTTATTTTGCCTTTATCAATATCCCAAAACCTTGCCGCAAGACGCGAAACAGTTGTTTTTCCGCTGCCCGAGGGGCCGACCAGCGCTGTTACTTCTCCCTGCTTTGCAGTAAAGCTGACGTCTTTTAACACAGTTTCTCCATCTTTATATGAAAATTCTACATGCTCAAAAACAATGTCAAAGCCCTCGTTCGTCAGGTTTTCAGAACCTGTTTGAATTTCATGATACAGTATCTCATTCATTCTGCTTATGTTTGTGCGAGTGGATATTACAGCTGCGAGATTTTGAAGCGCACCTTGCAGCGGGTCATACAATCTGGACGCCACTAGAAGAAACATAAAAAACGCCGCAACACTCAGGCTGCCTCTTATCAACAGTCCGCCGCCAACGAGAGCAACGGTGGCTATACCCAATTTTAATATAAGCGTGGCAGATACTACAAAAGCAGCCGTTCCAAATTCGCTTATAACAGCCCTCTTTTCAACTTGTTTAATTTTTTTATTTAAGCCTTTAAGATATTGTGCCTCAGCATTATTAGATTTTAAATCTTGCACACTTTCTATGCACTCTTGAATACCGTCCGCACAAGCCATTTTCGCCTGCATAGACCTCCCGTTCAGCTTTTCCTGCACCTTAGCAGAAAAGCCCACAACAGCAAAAGCCACAGGCAAAACCCATAACGCAGCAATCGCCATTCTCCAATCAAAGAAAAATAAACTTACAGCTATCAACACCGTAGACAAGATAGACCCGACTAACTCCGGTATAAAATGAGAAAACGCCGTCTCTAAATAAGTGCAGTCCGCCATTAACGTACTCGTAAGATCCGCCAAATCCTTTTTTCCGAAAAAAGAGAGAGGTATTTTGCGCAGACGTTCGGCAAGAGTGACACGTCTGACACCCGTTTCCTTATATGTTGCCAAAAAGGATGCGTTATACTGAAACCACGTCGTCACCATAACAAGCGCTATGCAAACCACGCAGCCTATGACATAAAACCAGATTCTTTCGCCCGCGCCTCCTTCAAGCAGATCGCATACCAAAAAATATAGCAATCCCACAGGAAACATAAAAGAAATATTTTGGAACGCACAGCAAACGCACGCCTTTATCAAATCCTTGGCTCCCTTTTCGGACAGAGCAAAGCTTTTTTGCAGTCTCGTTATCATAATTTACGCCTCCTTCTCCACTTTCCACTTTATAGACGTTTGATAGTTATTCCACATTTCACTGAAAAGCCCGCCTTTCTCAATCAGCTCAGCTCCTCTGTCGTGCTCCGCTATTCTGCCTTCCTGCAGAACAAATATCTCATCCGCGTCTATTACCGTAGAAAGTCTATGCGCTATCATAACCACAGTTTTTTCTTTAGCCAACTCTGCAAACGCAGCCTGCACCCTATTCTCATTGTCAGGATCTGAAAACGCTGTAGCCTCATCCATAATGACTATGGGGGCATTTTTTAGAATGACGCGAGCTATAGCGAGCCTCTGCATCTCTCCTCCGGAAAAGCGAGCGCCTGTCGTCCCTACTACAGTATCTACTCCATCCGGAAGCTTTTCTATTATATCCATGCACTGAGCGCTCTCCAGCGCATGCATCACTTCCTCTCTCGTCGCATCCGGCCTGCTCATACGCACGTTGTCCAGTACGGACGCTTTGATTAACCTGCTGTTTTGAAACACAAACGAAACTGTATTCATCAGTTCCTCTTTGGGGATGCAGCGGACGTCTGCGCCTCCGATCAGTACCTCCCCTACCTGAGGATCAAAAAATCGCGATATCAAATTTGCAAGAGTCGTCTTTCCACCGCCCGAGGGTCCTACAAAAGCAGCCGTGCTGCCTGATTTTATCTTCAACGATATTCCATCTAAAGCATTTTTGCTTCCGTCATAGCTGAAAACAACATTCTTTAATTCTATTGAGCTGTCCTTCGGAGAACGCGCTTCTCCGTTCCGGCGCAGAGGCTTTGCTTTAAGCACGTTGTCAATTCTGCTCATTGCATCGTCAACTATCATTTTGTTTTCACTTTGGAACATTATCTTTGTCAAAGTAAGAGAGATTATCGGAGTTATAATTATATAGAATATTAAATTAAGCAGAAACTCTGTCGTCACTCCGGCAGACGTAAAGAAAAGCGCTCCTGCTGTTAAAAATGCGAAAACGCTGTTTATCGCAGTGGTATAAAACATCATAGGTTTACGAAGATCTAAAGTATACGCTATCGACCATTTACTGTACCTATCAATAGCATTTTTGAACCTTTCGAACGAAAAAAACGTCTGTCCGAAGGTCTTGACTACCGGTATTCCTCTTACATACTCCACAGCCTCGTTAGACATATCATCCAGAGCATCTTGGTAATCCTTCATCTTTTCACGCATTTTTGCTCCCGTCATGCTCGTCATGATTGCAAAACCTAATGCGACGGGCACAAGACTAAGAATCCCCAGCTTCCAATCAAACACAAAAAGAAGTATTATTAAACCTATCGGCGTCGCGACTGCGCCTGCTTTATCCGGCAGCTGATGTGCCAAATAGGTCTCTGTCGCCGCGCTGCATTCATTTACCGTCTTTCTCAGCTTTCCGCTGCCGAAGCTTTCGACAAATCCAAGCGGAAGCGTAACTATATTATTCATCATTTCACTTCTCAAATTTGACTGCACTCTGAACGCCGATATGTGAGAGCACATTAATCCCGCTATATACACAAGTATGGCCGCAACCGCAAATATAACTGCCATCCAACCGTTATGCGTTAGATTTTGTGCTCTGCTGAAATCAGGCATAACATCAAGCACCTCTTTAATTATCTCCCAGAGATACAAAAAAGGGACAAGCGCCGATAGTGCACTCAACGCAGACAGCACCCACGAAGCGTATGTAAGATACCGATATGAACCCGCATATTGCATAAGCCTTTTCAAATTAGATTCCGTTTTCAATTCGCTTTCACTCCTTTAACGATAGTCATAGTGTCACTTTCGATTTTTACCTTCCCATTCCATACCAAACATCTTCTCCCATCCCGCGGTATAAAAACTGTGCAGCTGAGCCACATATTTTACAGCTTTATCTTTGGGCATATCGTGAACTACAATTTCAAACATACCTCCCAGCATTCCGCTCGCCACCATATGACAAAACTGCACGTCGATATCCGGGACATTGTACCCCAGCGAACGAAGCACGTTTATGAATTTATATGTCGATTCCACCTCCACTTCTACCATAGTATGTATAAAGTCAGCATACGCCGTGCCTTCCGAGCAGCATATAATTAACTTAAAAGCTTCAAAATTTTTGTAAATATAATCTACAGTCCATTCTATACAATCTCCGGAAGCCGCTCCCAAATTTTCAGGTTGTTCTTCCTCCGGCAGTTCTTTAAATTCATCCTGAGCAGACATAAACCTTCCGAGCACGGCAGAAGCATGCTTTTCAACCAGAGCGGCAAACAAAGCCTCTTTGCTCGAAAAATATCCGTAAAAAGCCCCGGTTGTAACTCCTGCGTTTTTAGCTATTTTACGCAGCGACGCATTTTGAAAGCCTTTCTCTAAAAATTCTGTCTTTCCCGCTTCCAATATGTTTTGCAGAGTCGTAGTTTCATCCAATATTAGCACCTCATATTTATAATATAACAGCGTTACATAGCACTGTTATATTATAGTCATGACTAACTAATAATGTCAAGCGTATTTTTGAGTTTTTTTAGAACAAACCGGCCTATTAAAAAACGCCCCTGTCAAATAAACAAAGGACGTTTCACGCTGCATATAATATATAGTTTTTAAATTATACGTTATAGTCTCCTATATATCTGCCCGAAGCAGCTTCTTTCGCATATTCACGCACGGCGAGATGTCTGGGATGAGCTATATACGCATCGAGAGCCTCTCTGCTTGTAAATACGCTGTACAGCGCGAGGATACCTTCCTCGTTAAACGCAGGCTCAACTTCAATATGAACCAAGCCTTCTATTTCGTTCTTCAGAGATTCAAGCTCAAATTTGATATGAGCGCAAGCCTCTTTGCGGCTTCCGTGGGCTGAGCTTTCTTTCATCTTCCAGAGTACGATATGTTTTACCATTTAATTTTAAATCCCCCTTATGTATTTTCAAGAGAGCATAAAAACGCGGCGGCTTTTATGCCTGCTGCTTTCTCTTTCTTTATTATTGTTTTTCTATCGAGCCTATATCAGATACAGGCCAGATAATAAACATAGCATGACCAATTATCTCATCTTTTGAAATCGGTCCTACCATGCGCGAATCACGTGAGTTATTGCGATTGTCTCCCATAACGTAATAATATCCTTCGGGTACAGTATATTGCGCGCCGTCCCCTCCGTATCCTTCGCCCAGGTATTCCATATAGCTTTCTTTTATATAAGACTCGTTCTGTTTTTCTCCGTTAATATATAAACTGCCGTCCATAACGAGTACACTGTCTCCGCCAGTAGCCACTATACGTTTAACATAAGCCTTATTCCCGGAATCAGGATATTTAACAATGACTATATCTCCTCGATCCAGACCGGAATGCTTAGATATTTTTTCCACAAACAGATGCTGACCATCAACAAGAGTGTTATTCATGGATTCTCCATCCACTCTGACCAGCTCGAAAACAAACATTCTCAGGCAAAAAGCTATTGCTAGTGCCGCTACGAACCATATCACCCAACTGCTGTCTTTTTTTTCTTTTCTCTTTACGATGTCGGTACTTTCTGCAACATGTTTCGCCATACTATTCCCTCAACTATCTCCCTTCCACTACACGTTTCACACGTCGGACAAAGTCCTCATACGAAAGCATAACTATTCTGCCGCATCCGAGGCATTTTATCTTATAATCCATTCCGGTACGAATAATTGTCCACTGTCTGCTTCCGCAAGGGTGCGGCTTTTTTGTTTCTACAACGTCGCCAAGTTTATATTCACTCATACTCCCTCCAGCCGACATATTTTGCACATTAAATGCATATAGTGTACTGCTGATACACCTTTTCTATTATACACCTACACATGAGAAAAATAAAGTGCCAGTTAATATGCACACGCTGCATTTTATTCCCATTTATTATTTAGTAATGAAAAATTTACAAGTTTCCAACAAGCTCATACAATCCCGCTCGCCACAGGCTCCCAGCTGCTGCGAGAATGCGAGGCGTTATAGGTATTACTATACAGTATTCTTCCAAAAGTATTGATTTACTCAATGCTTTTTAGTATAATGAAAATGATCTTTAGTGTCTTTTTACATAGTAATAAGACACATTCAGAGTTTGAAAGGTGATATTCATGGACGAAAAATTAGTCATAAACGGCGGGAAGCGCCTCGTAGGTACAACTACTGTAGGCGGAGCTAAAAACGCTGCTGTAGCCATATTGCCCGCTACTATTCTCGCACAGGACGTATGTGTCATAGAGAACCTGCCATGTATAGACGACGTGCGTATTCTGCTGAAAATACTGCAAAAACTCGGCGCAGACGTCAAATTCGACAAGACAACCGGCACTGCGCGCATAGATACATCCACTATCAACACAAGCGAAGTCATGATGGAACTGGCAAAAAAACTGCGAGCGTCCTACTATCTGGTCGGTGCTATGCTCGCCAGATTCGGGAAGGCTCAGGTCTTCCTGCCCGGAGGATGCACAATAGGGCAGCGGCCTATAGACCTGCACATAAAAGGTCTGAAAGCCCTCGGCGCAGATGTTTCTACTGAATTCGGCGCAATCGCCGCTGTCACAGAGGGGCTCCACGGCGGCGAAGTATATCTGGATCAGGTCTCTGTCGGAGCTACGATAAATATAATGCTCGCAGCAGTAAAAGCCCCCGGCTCCACAACTATCGTCAACGCGGCAAAAGAGCCTCATGTCGTAGATGTCGCAAACTTTTTAAACTGCATGGGCGCTAATATAAAGGGCGCCGGTACAGATACCGTACGCATTAAAGGCGTCGAAGCTCTCCACGGATGCACATACAGCGTTATACCTGACCAAATAGAAGCCGGAACGCTCATGATCGCCGCCGCGGCCACTCGCGGAGACGTTCTGATTCAAAATCTCATCCCCACACATATGGAAGCTCTGAGCGCGAAGCTTGTCGAAATGGGCGTAAGCGTGACTACAGAAGGCTATGACGCAATCCGCGTTAAAATGGACGAACGTCCGAAGCACGTGAACATCAAAACCCTGCCATATCCCGGCTTCCCCACTGATCTTCAGCAGCCCGCTACTGTACTTTTAACTACAGCAGAAGGCACAAGTATGATCATTGAAAATATCTTTGAATCCCGCTTCAAACACATAGACGAGATTCGTAAGATGGGCGCAAGCGTAACAATAGATGACAGAGTAGCAGTTGTCGAAGGCGTAGAGCGTCTGACCGGCGCTGATGTTCGCGCGACGGACTTGCGCGCAGGCGCAGCTTTGATTATCGCAGGACTCATGGCGGAGGGCACGACCTGTATTTCTAACGTGAAATATATAGACAGAGGCTACGATCATATAGAGAACAAACTCATAGCCCTCGGCGCAGATATTAAGCGCGTCATAGAGACGCCGCCGGATGATTCCGAGCTGGATCTGGAGCTGGACTAATTTTAGCAAGACAACAACATAACAAGACATAAACGACACAAGTAGTGCTTTGCACGTAAACCTGATCACGGTAACTATGTTAAACCTCATCATGTTTCGTGCATTCGCTCTTGTGTCTTTTTTAACATTAAAACATTAAAGAAGGAGAAAACTATGCCCAGAAACAAATTTCAAAGAAGTATTTTCGCTCTAATGACAGTCTTTGTAACTGTACATGCCTATGTATTTTACAGCCTCTATGTTGTAAACGGAAACACACTTATGTCTCTGAACAACGCTGCCGGCGTACTGGAAGCCATCAGAATACAGGGAGGCGTCTATATGTTCGGAACATATATGCCGATATGGGCCGTAATAATTATAGAGTTCTTTTTCGCGTATACTCTCGAGATGATTGTCGGAAGTCCTTGTTCTTTCAAACTTACCTGCAGAGTATTCCGTCCTGAAGAAACTCATCCCGTACTGTTTGAAACTGCAATCATCTGCTCTACCGTCGCTTTAATGTGCCCTGCTATGAGCCTTATCGCTTCTGTAATATACTACCCTTATTACAGTGATTTTAACATACTCACATTGGCAGCAAACTGGGTAAAGCTGGTATGTTTCAACTTTCCATTCGCATTTTTCACTCAGTTGTTTTTTATTCAGCCTCTGATAAGAAAAAGCTTTAAATTTATTTTCCGTAAAGATATAGAAAATAGAAAAGAAGCAGCCTTTTAAACCGCTGCACCAATCAAATGAGCGCCCCGCTGCTTTCGGCTATGAGGCGCTCACTTTGTATGCTTTTAATTATACAATTTTATCAATTCATACAATTTTATCAATCAGCAAAACTCTCCTCGAGCATTCTGCGTGCAGCTTCTTCCGTGACGGGTATGGGAGTCAGCGGCGCAAAGCACTCTGCCGCTACAGCAGGAGCGAGCGTCAGCGCTTCTTCTTTAGATACGCCGTACTCCTTCAAAGGTTTAAGCCCCACCACGACGTCGCGGAAATTTACGTAAGCATCGCATGTTTTTTCTGTTATCTGCTCTAATGTCTCGTTACCGTCAAATTTCAAGCCAAGAATCTCGCCTATTTTTTTAATTTTCTCAGGCACAGCAGGAGCTATAAAACGCATAGATGCGGGGCATGTGTAAGCGCAGGCTGCGCCATGAGGGATGTGGAAATGCGCGCCTATGACATGAGCTAAAGAGTGACCTACATGAGCGCAGCAATTAGCCAGCATCCAGCCTCCGAGAGAAGCCGCCGTCAGCATTTTCTCTCTGACTTTTACATTCGAACCGTCTTCGACCGCTTTCGGAAGGTATTCTACAACATCCTGCATAACTTTTTCGCAGAGCGTATCCACAATCGGGCTTGCAAGCACTGTAGTATATGCCTCCATAGCATGGGAGAATACATCCAGACCCGTCATCGCTGTGAGCGATTTCGGCATGCCGACTGTCAGTTCGGGATCCAGAATTACATATTCGCTCATAGCATTGTATCCTACTATCGGCACCTTCTCGCCCGTTTCAGAATTAGAAATTATTATTCCATTAGAGAGTTCAGAGCCTGTCCCCGACGTTGTTGGGACAGATATGAGACCGGGACAATGACACATCTGTGCCTCCGGCTTAGCATAGTCGAGTATTCTGCCGGGGTTGAATCTCAGTACTGTCACGCCTTTCGCAGTATCTGTCGTTGAGCCGCCGCCGATAGATATTACACAATCGCAATCATTGCTCTTGCATATTTCAGCCGCTGCCTCTACAACTACATCCGGCGGTTCGGGTTGAGCCTCGCCGAACTCTACCACATCCAAATCCGCCGCTTTAAGCAGCGCGATGATTCTATCTGATATACCGGCGTTTTTTATTCCTGCATCGTAAATAACGAAAGGTTTTTTATAGCCTGCCTCTGTGACCATCTGACCTATGTCAGCGATGCTTCCTGCTCCGGAAAGTACCTTTGATTTCTGTTCGAGTGCAAAATTAAGTGGCATCTTGTTTTAATCTCCTTCTGTTCTATTAACTTATCTATTTCTTATTCTTTTCTTAAATTCTTTTCTTAAATTCTTTTCTTAAAATTGTCGTGAATATTACTAGTCCTGCGGATAAAATCCCAGAGGGCACTCCAGCGTGCTGATCTCAATAGCCTTTACCTGACGATAGTGATCGAGAGCACACTTGTTTATTTCACGTCCATAGCCAGATTCTTTCATACCGCCGAAGGCTATGCCCGCGGGGACATTCGAGCAGGAGTTAATCCATACGCGGCCGGATTCTACAGCCTGTGCAACTCTCAAAGCCTTGTTTATATCCTGAGTCCAAACCGCTCCTGCCAAACCGAATCTGCTGTCGTTAGCCATTGCGATAACTTCTTCTTCTGTTTTGAACTTAATAACAACGCCCACCGGCCCAAATATTTCTTCCTGAGCTATGCGCATATCGTTAGTGCCTTCGAGCAGAGTCGGCTCGATAAAGAAGCCATTCGCGCAGTCTCCTTCTGTATAGCGTTTTCCGCCTACCGCTACCTTCGCTCCCTCTTCCTTCCCTATCTCTATATATCTGAGAACCTTTTCCATCTGTTTTTCGTTTACAATCGCGCCGAGCTGAGTGTTCATATCAGATGTGTCGCCTATATTTATCTTCTTGAACGCTTTTACCGCAGCCTCCATAAATTTATCGTATATGCCCTCCTGTACGAATATACGAGATCCCGCGGCGCAAACCTCGCCCTGGTTGAAAAGAATGCCGAGCTGCAATCCGTCTATGGCTTTTTCAAAATTACAATCATCAAAGAAGATATTAGGGCTCTTTCCGCCAAGCTCGAGAGTGGCAGGGATAAGACGTTTTCCCGCCGCTTCGGATACTTTGTAGCCTACCGAAGTAGAACCTGTGAAACTCAGCTTTTTTATGCCGGGGTGATCAAGTATATACTGGCCTGCCTTATCGCCCGAGCCTGTTATCACATTAAATACGCCCGCCGGGAGTACGTCCGACAAAAGATCCGCCAACACCAGAGCGGTTACAGATGTGCTGGATGAGGGCTTAAAAACGACGCAGTTTCCTGCTGCGAGAGCGGGAGCTAATTTCCATGATCCTATCATCAGCGGGAAATTCCACGGTACTATCTGACCTACAACGCCGATAGGCTCATGAACCATAAGCGCCATAGTCGTCGCGTCCACTTTTGTGACCGCGCCTTCTTCACCGCGGATGAGACCTGCATAGTAGCGGAACTGATCTGCCGTAGTAGGTATATCAATTATTACAGCCTCGCGTATAGGCTTGCCTACATCCGCAGATTCCAGACCTGCCAGCATCTCTGCATTTGCATCTATTACATCTGCAATTTTGTTGAGCACTGCCGCACGCTCTGCATTCGTCTTTGCCTTCCAATCGGGGAAAGCCTTCCACGCCGCTTCTACAGCCGCATTCACGTCGGCTTCGGACGCCTCGGAGCATATTGTAATAAGCTCGCCGTTAGCAGGGTTGCGCGCCTCGAATGTCTCGCCGGACGACGCCTTTTTCCACTCGCCGCCTATAAACAGTCCGTACTCTTTTTTCAATTCCATTTTGTTGAACTCTCCTTTATTGTCTATTGTCTTTTTAGTAATGTTATAAAATAAAAGAGCCGACGACATTTTGCCATCAGCTCCAAAATTTCTGAACAATTCCGGTATCATGACAAATCGCCGCAAACACAATTAAGCCCGCAATAATAATAGCCGGCGTAATAATATGCGTTTGCACAGTAATTTGTCATATCAAACAATCCTCCTGAGCCTTCACTCTTTTAACATGATAATATACTCCACTTGTTTTGTCAAGCATTTATGTCGAAAAATATCGAATTTCATTCTAACTAATTTTCACCTTCGAGTATATTTCTCAATTCTGTATAATCTGCATCTGAAGCAAAAAGCTCCTCGCTGTCCATATCTTCCGCCTTTTTTAGATATTCGTCAAAATCATCCGACGTTATAAGCTCTCCTGAGAGCGTTATCTCCGTGCCATACGGAACCTGCGCATTATTCGCCAACATTCCGGCGGCATAGCAGGCCGCCTTGCCCAAGGAATTCTCATCGACCGTCAGCTGCGCGATAAGCCGACCTTCTGTTCCGCGTATATCTAAACCAAAAGCAGAAAACTTGACTGATGTTTCCTCGTCAAATTGCTTCAGCACACCAGCTGACGCACCCGTAAGCATTACTTTCGGCATTGCGTTTTGAGATGCCGCACGCCTCAAAAGCTTCGGCGCACGCGCGGTGGCGCAGACTATAACCTCCGGATTCGCAGTCATTACAGCATCAAGCTGGGTCATATACTCATCGTCCTCGTAATAAGCTCCATAAACATTTGCCTGTGGATAATACTTCCTGACGGCAGATCTCGAGTTTTCATCCAGCGCATCTCCGGCATTTGCAGATATTATACCTATATTCGACGCAGTTGTTTCCTGCGCGGCAGCAGACATAAGCACATCCATATCATAGCCTACTGATTTTATATTTAAATCAAAACCTTCGTCCGTAGGAGCATTTACCGCAACAACTTTTGTACCGGCTTCCTGCGCCAGATGTGATATAGTCTCAAATGTCAGCTTATTCACTCCGCTTGTAACTATAACATTGCAGCCTTTATTCAGCATACTGCGAACGTCCTGCACCTGCTGTGTTTTTGTGCCTGCATCTGAGTATACGAGATAGCTGTCTAGTTTGCCGCTTTCAACAAGAGACTGCGCAAACGAACCAAAGCCATCCGCCACGCCATCCTTACCTTCAGACACAAAGCCTATCATACATCCGCTTTCTTGAATGTCGCTGCCTGAGCTTATGCCTCCGCGCACCTCCGCAGCAGCGGCAATGGGCGTGTTTTCCTGCTTAGGTTCCGCACCGGAGTGCAGCAGAATAATTAATAATGCTGCGGCGGCGATAAGAACCACTCCGGCCGCCAATATACGCCAATCTACCCTGCTTATAACAGTTCTGAATGCACTTCTCCTGCGTCTGCGCCGCATATTTCCCTCCGTTTACGTTTTGGCAAGCATGTGCCGCCCTCGTCGAGTATAAACACTCAGCACTAATCCTATAGCCATCATATTAGTAAGCATACTTGAGCCGCCATAGCTGAACAACGGCAGCGGAATACCCGTTATAGGCATTATTCCAATGTTCATGCCAATATTTTCGAATATGTGCATCAGAAACATGCACGCCACTCCTGCTACGACAAACGCTCCGAACTCATCTTTTGCATTCATTGATATAAAAATCAGACGCAAAAGCAAAGCCGCATACAGCAATATGAGCACTATCCCACCTATAAGACCTAATGCCTCTGTGTTGGATGAAAAAATAAAGTCTGTATGATCTTCAGGTAAATAACTTGTCTGCGTTAGAAGATCCGTCGAGAACAGCCCTTTGCCCGTCAATCCTCCGGACGATTCGACAACGCGGGCATGAGTAGCATGATAAAGCTCGTCGCTGTATTCACTCGGATTGAAAAAAGACAGGAATCTGTTGCGCTGCCACGGCTCCATCAGCAGCCAAAGTATAGGCAGGCACGCTCCTACCCCCACTCCGAGTATTCCCATTACTTTCAAGCTCGTCTTGGCCATAAACATCATGCCGACAAGCACAAATATGAATACCAAAGCGGTACCCCAGTCCGGCTGAGCCATAATCAACGCAACCGGAATCGCGGCTCTCCACAGTATCGGCAAAAGATCTTTTATCGTAGATATACCTGTGTCTTGATTCTCTGTCCTTTGGGCGAACTCCTTTGCCAAAACTACTATAAGAATGAGCTTGCAGAACTCCGCCGGCTGGATTGAAATTGAACTTGTAATCGAAATCCAACCGGATACGCCTCGAACCTCCGGCATAAACAATACCCCGACGAGAACCGCAACCATTATCCAATACAAAATATTCGTAAAATCGCGTAAATTGTTATAATCTATGCGCACTAAGAGTACGCACAGCACCGCTCCTATGGCAAAAAACGCAAGCTGCATTCCTGCATATTTCCAATCTATGGAGGCTATGAAGCTTCCTAATGTCATGGATTCGCTATCATACCCGGGCGACGTCGCACTCAGTATAGCTATAACTCCGTACAGTACTATAATCACCACAAGTGCGATAAGCAGCCAATCCATCTCCCGCAGCAGTCTGCTTTTTGTACTTCTTTCTCTTCTACCCATTATAAACCGTTTTCCGCTTCCTTTCTGCGTATGTTAATATCGTGTATATCCGCAAATCAATACGTGTTTTTTCCTAATGTCTTTACCTTGCGAATAGGAATGTTAGCAACCAGCTCGCTGACCACCTGCTCCGTTTCGGTTGTGACTGTTTTTATATCCAACGCAAATTCATTTTCGTCGATTTCTATATACTTTGAAATGACTTCCATAATATCCCGCTTCATCATCTCTATCATTTCGTTATTGGATTGAGTCCCGGCGCGGTCATATATAAGCACGAGCTTGAGTCTGTCTTTTGCGATCTGGCTGCTCTTTTGTTTTCTTCTGCCGAAAAGTCCCATATTTCCTCCTTTTTATTTAGAGAACGCTCTTTTTAATCTGGCAAAAAAACCGAGCTTCTGCTTCATGTCCATTATCGGAACGTCTTCTCCCAAAATACGCGATACTACATTTGAATACGCCTTGCCCGCCATGGACGCCGGAATGGTTACAGCAGGCTCGCCCAGATTACTCGATCTGAATATAAGCTCATCTTCAGGTATTACGCCTATCAAATCTATACCCAAAATTTCAAGAGTATCATCTATGGCAAGCATGTCGCCCTGAGCTACCAAATCAGGACGCATTCTGTTTATCAGCAGACGGACTTCGTCCACGTCGCTGGCTCCCAAAAGCCCGATTATCCTGTCAGCATCGCGCACAGAGCTCACCTCGGGTACAGTTACGACTATTGCAGATTTCGCACCTGCAACGGCATTTTCAAACCCCTGTTCTATCCCGGCGGGACAGTCTATTATGACATAATCAAATTCTTCGCTTAATCTTTTTATCAGATCCTGCATTTGCTCCGGATTTACAGCCATCTTATTTCTGGTCTGCGCAGCCGGCAGCAAGAACAATCCGTCATAACGCTTGTCCTTAATCAAAGCCTGCTTCATCCGGCACGTCCCTTCCACTACGTCCACGAGGTCGTATACTATTCTGTTTTCCAATCCGAGAACGACGTCCAGATTGCGCAGTCCTATATCCGTATCTACCAGAACTGTCTTTTTTCCCCTTTTTGCCAAACCTACGCCTATGTTCGCAGTTGTTGTGGTCTTCCCCACGCCGCCTTTACCGGAAGTTATTACTATAATATTTTCCATGCCGTTTTTATTTTCCGCATTTATATTTTCAGTGTTTGTCTCCATAATTTCCCTCCTGCACTTCTAAAATAACTCCGTTAAGAAAGCGGTGTTATAACTATATTATCTCCTATATACCTTGCCAGCTCAGGACCCTCTGTTTTTTTTCGCTCAGGCATAATAGCAATTTTATCTGCAATTCTAATCTGGTTTGATAACATTTGAGTCGCCGCTATGCACGCAGATTTGTCTCCGTTCGCTCCGGCGTGAGCCAAGCCTCTGAGCTTGCCCACTACCGCAATATTTCCTTCTGCTATAAGCTCGGCTCCGGCATTTACGTCGCCCGCGATTACTATATCTGCGCCGCTGACTATACGCTGCCCGTTTCTTACAGTCTCTGTCAAAAATACGGAACGCTTGGTTTCTGCCGCCGAAGGTCTGAGCGTATGCCCCTGAAGCGATTCCTCAGAAGAAAAATCGTCAGAAAAAAGTACGTTTTTTATTCTAAAATTCGAATTCAGCATTTCCCGAAGATCTTGCTTTTGTTCATCGCTGAAACTTCTACCGTATATCGCAACAGGTTTGCGCACGCCGAAATAGAAGTTTCCCGCAGCGTTCAGCTTTCGGTATAACTCACGTTTTACCGCCGAATACTCTCCGTTAGATACCCAGAACTCATGCCTCCTGTTTGTACTCTTTATCGTAACCATTTTTCTCCCCCTAAGCGTTACGCTCCCGTAGAATTACATTATATATCACACAGCTTTTTTTTACAATGCGTTATTTCACTGCCCGCCGCTGTCTGTTCCAAACTTTTTGTAAACATCTTCCTATTGTTTTTTCTGCGACTCCTTTTCTCTTTATTCATACACAAAATTGTGATATAATCCATGAAGAAATATGCTGCACTCGGTTTTCTTGACTTTGCAGCGCAAATTATTTTATGTATTTATTTTAATTTAGGAGTTACTAATGTCCTTCTGGAAAAACAAACCTCTAGTCATAGCCATAATACTCGTACTCGTATTATTTATACTGATGGTAATAGGCGCAAGCGGACAGACCGCTACCGACGCGCTCACACCCGTGCAGGAATGGCTGTACACATCCAGCGCCAAAGTCGGCACATTCTTCTCCGGCATATTTGGCTCCGCAGAGAGCGGTTCCAAAATTTCCGCTCTGGAACGTCAAGTATCTGAATTGGAGACGCAGCTCCAAAGCTACGATCAAATTGTCGCTGAGAACGAAAGGTATAAAAAGCTTCTCAATGTAGTAAAAGCATACGACGACTACGACACAATCACCGCCTCCGTAATAGCGCGCAGCCCGGACGACTGGATGACTGAATTCACCATCGCCGCAGGCACGGCAGACGGTTTGAAGAAGGGCATGATTGTAGTACATGAAGGCGGACTTCTGGGGCGCGTCGTATCCGTAACTCAGCATTATGCAAAAATCACGACTTTGCTAAACACACAGGGCGGTATTCCCGCATTGGTTGAGCGCACACGCGACGTTTGCGTAGTTAAAGCTGAAAACTCCGGCGAGGAAGGCAACCTCTCTCTCGAATACACCGAAAATTCTGTCAGCGTCGTTCCCGGAGATACTCTCATAACCTCCGGCATCGGCGGAGTATACCCCAAAGGGCTGACAATCGGAACTGTAACATCTGTAGGTTCCGGCTCAAACGCGGAAGTCACATTACAAAGCTCCATAGACTTTGATCATCTCGAGGAGGTTGTAGTTCTCCTCGCCACTTTTGAGGAAGTTGAATCATGAGATATGTAGTATTAGCGCTGTTTTCCATATTCGGAACTATATTTCAAACTGCCGTTTTTACGCACTTTACATTCCCCACTCCTGATTTGATTCTCCTGTTCATGCTGGCGTTTATATTTGCGGAGCGCACTCTGACTCCCATGTATTTCACCGTAGCCACCAGCCTGATTATGGATATAATATTCGCCCCTCAGCTGGGATTTTACTCTTTGCCGTATGCGCTTTGCGGAATCGGAGCGTATATACTCACGAAAGACAAAACGGCGCCTTCTCTCGGCGTATGTTTACTCATGACATGCTTATTCTGGGTAGCCAAGGAACTGCTGATGGCGCTGTTTACCGCGCTGTCCACGACGTACAACATACACTTCATCGAAACCATCGTCAGCAAAACCATGCCCAAGATGGCTATATGCGCAGCCGTAATGATTCCCGTATACATACTTCTGCGCAGGCTCTGCACATATTCTTTCATGAAACCGAGAAATATGCAGTCGCCCGATGAGATATTAAACGAAAGGAAGAAGCTGAATGTTTAACGACAAATTTAAGCGCAGATATGTCGCTTTTATTTCAGTTGCGATGGCGCTTATTTGCGTACTGTTATACGCTAATTTTTCTCTGGTCATAATAAACGCAGAGGAATATCAAGCGCAGGCTCCGACAACATCGCAGAAAACCGTTACTGTTCAAGGAAAGCGAGGCTCTATCTACGATTCCAACAATATAGCTCTCGCATACGACGAATCCAGCTACGACGTTACCTTTTACCGCGATCCCACGCGCAGCAACGCAAGCGACCGAGCTGACTACACACGTATTATAGCGCAGACTATCTCTATAGTCGAGAGCAACGGCGGAAGTACAATAGATACTTTTCTCATACGCAAAGACAAAAACGGAAAATTTTATTTTAACTTCACATCTCTGGATAACGACCCTACCATGACAGCAGAGAAAGTCGAACAAGCCAAGATCAGCCGTTTGGGGAACTGGTGCGTAAACATGTCTATCCCCGAAGATATGCTGGGATTGAGCTATACTTTAACAACTAATCTGCTCAAAGACTCAACAAAAAAAGCCGAAGCGTACCAAACCATATATGAAAATGCCGACGCAGAGGAGATTTACTATTATCTCCGCAGCAAATATCGTCTGGACGAAAATGTAAGCTACGATAGCGCTGTCAAGCTCCTGTCTATCTGGCAGGAATCTCAGCTGATGTCTTATCGTTCTTACATCCCTGTTACAGTAGCATACGACGTAGATAACGAGACGGTATCCAAAATAGAGGCGCTCGGCACTGAGCTCACAGGAATGAGCATAGAAAGCTCAAACACTCGCGTATACCCGAGGAACGCCGTCGCATGCCATATAGTGGGCTATCTGGGACGCCTCTCCGAAAATGACGATATAGATTCTTACCTCGATTTGGGTTACACCACTGACGACAGCATAGGCAGAACAGGGGTGGAATCTACCATGGAGCAGTATCTGACCGCTTCCACATCAGATAAAAAAGGCGAACGCATAATAGAAGTGGACAGCAGCGGAGCTATTCTCGGGGAAGTCTCGAGCACTCCCGCTCAAAACGGAAACGATGTTTATTTGACTGTCGACCTGAAGCTTCAGGAGGTACTGGAAGATGCGCTCGAAAAGAACATAACCCAGGTTCGTGAAGTACAGGAGAGCACCTATAAATCAAATCAAACTGAATATGACAGCATGGATTCTCTCACATCGAGATACAATAACGAACTTAAAGCCTTGCAGGACAGCTCGGACGAGAAAGCCTCATCTTTCACTAAGCTGGACGCCCTCAACCTTTGCAACTCCGGCGCTGCCATCGCAATGGATGTAGAGACGGGCGACGTCCTCGCGCTGGCAAGCATACCCGGCTATGATTTAAACCTGCTTACGGGAGGCATCTCCGACAGCAACTATCAAGCATTGCTCAACGCGGAAGGTTCTCCGATGTTTAACGTAGCTATTTCTTCTACTTCTACACCCGGTTCAGTTTTCAAAATGGCTACTGCAATCGCCGGTCTGGAAGAAGGCGTGATAGACTTAAACACGCATATCAGCTGCCAGTACAAATACCTTACCGCTGAAATTACAGATGAAGCAACTGCACCGGCATGCTGGACTTCCAACACGTCGAAACACGCAAATCAGGACGTATCTGACGCTATAAAGAATAGCTGCAACTACTTTTTCTTCCGCGTAACAGATCTGCTGGGTCTGCAAAAGCTGACGGAATGGGTAGACAAGCTTGGTCTCACCTCCAAAACAGGCATAGAGCTTCCTAACGAAGCGCAGGGATTCATCGGCTCTCAGCAGGTTTTGTACGACAATACAAAAGATATAGATCCTGAATCTCAGGGAGGAAACTGGAATCCTCAGCTGGTTTACAATGCAATTATCAATCTGCTCAAGCAATACGCTTCCGAAAGAAACGTAACCTACACGGATCAGCAATACAGCACGGCAGCCAACAGAATAATCGTTCTCGGCGGCGACTCTGACACTCAGGTCGGACCTAAGATCCGTACCATACTTTCCGAGGTCTTTGATATCCCTGAGAATGTATCGCGCGCCAGCATGTCAAACGAATTGGCTCAGCTGATAGCTCAGCTGCGCTGGACTCAACGACTCACCGTAACGCAGGGCGCGGGTCTGACGCCTTCTCAGTACACTCCCATAGCTATCGCTCGCTATATATGCGCTATCGCTAACGGCGGAGAAGTTTTGACACCGCACATCGTAGATAAGGTAGTAGACGAAAGCGGCAACACAGTTTATCAGACAGAAAAAGAAGTAGTAACCGATATAGGATTAAGCCCCGGCAACCGCACCGCCATAATAAAAGGCATGGAGGAGGTTTTCTCCGAAGAGGCCGGCGGTACGGCAGCCTCCAGCTTCCGCAGCTTCAAGTATAAAAACTACCTTGCGGGTAAAACGGGTACCGCTCCTGTATCTGATATAGACTTGGAAGATAACATCTGGCTCGTAAGCTTCGCTCCCAAGGACGATCCCAAGGTCGCGCTCGTCGTATTCCTTCCCAACGGTTTGTCTGAAGGTGTTGGCGCCGCACCGACGGCTATTGCTTTCTGGCAGTATTATTTTGACAACATATATAACGCAGACGATTCGTCGGCATCATCCACCCCCACGGAATCTCAATCCCCGTCGGAAGGCTCTATGATTATATAATTCCCCGGGAAACAATATCCATATGAAAATACTTTTTGAAGATAACCACATACTCGTTGCATCTGCGGATGATATTTCCTCCGCAGACGCAGCGAAGCACATTCGCAGCGCCACCGGCAAGGAAGGCGCTGTATTCGTGCATATGCTCACTTCTTCATCGGCAGGTCTGGGAGTATTCGCCAAAAGCAGCAAAGCTAAGGACAGAGTTCAACACAGAATAAAGCAGACATTCGTCAGCAAAGGCGAGAAATCCCTGCGCTTCGCGCACACCGGCGATTGGCTATGGAAGGTATCATTTACTCACCCAATAAGCAAGCAAAAGATGGAATTTACTTCAATTCCCGAATGGCCGGAATATAAGACCGCCTTTGAAAAAGCTTTGAACGGCTACTGCGTATTGTACCACGACAAAAATATTATCGTCACGGACAAAGCCTCAAAGGTTCTGACAGCGGCGGCCGACGGCGGAAAAAACACTCTTGAACACAGACTTCGATTGAAATTCGGAGAGGTATACGCCGTTCACAGATTGGATTTCGCCACAGGCGGAATAGTAGTCTTCGCCAGAAACAAAATCGCCAAAGACGCCCTCGACGACGGAATGAGGCGCAGAACATTCAACAAAACATACGAATGCGCAGTAAAAGGCAGACCTGAGCCCGACTCTGCAAGCTTAACAGCATATTGCATCAAAAACAGTCGAAAAGGCAAGGTCAGCGTGTACTCTTCTCCCAAAAAAGGCGCACTGACTATGAAAACTGCGTATAAAACCATTAAAACATCGGGCAGCCATACCTTGCTTGAAGTATCGCTCATCACAGGGCGAACACATCAGATACGCGCTCATCTCGCATTCATAGGGCATCCTATAATAGGAGATGACAAATACGGCGGAGCGCCGGAAGGCTCTAATCTGATGCTTTGCGCACGCAAATTGAAACTCAATTTTAACAGCGGTCCGCTCGCATACTTAGACGGGCGAGAATTTAAAGCTGAACGAGAATGGGATTTTAATTAAGATTTTAATTAACAATATTTATTTTAATATTTTAAGAGGATTTATGATTGTTATTTTGATTATTGCAGTATTGTTGCTGCTGATGCTCATAGCCGGCGGCTGGTATCTCTGCGACGTCACTCTAAAGCGCGGAGTAACTGTTTTCGCTGCGAAAAACAACACCAACGACAGCGAGCTAAACACAATGAGCAGAAGAGCCGAGCAATACAGGGCTTTTATGGAGGACAATAGCGCAGACGAATACATGACCAACGACGAAGGCATGAGACTGCATGCTCTAAAGATTACATCAGACCAAAATTCCGACAAATGGATTATAGTCTGCCACCCTTACCGCAGCCGCGCCAGAAACATGGGCGCTATGTGCTCAAGCTTTGCAGAATGGGGATATAACGTGCTAGCGCTTGATGCACGCGCACACGGCAACAGCAACGGCAAAATGATAGGCATGGGATGGATGGAGCGGTCTGATATAATGCTTTGGATCGAAAAGCTGCTCGCGGAGCATCCGAATGCCGAAATCGCGCTTTATGGCGTATCTATGGGCGGAGCTGCCGTTGCATGCGTCTCAGGCGAGATCCTGCCGCCCCAGGTGAAATGTATTATAGAGGATTGCGGGTTTTCATCTGTGCTTAAAATATTAAAAATGCACCAGAGGCGAATGTTCAAGCTCCCTTCTTTCCCTTTGCTGTACGTCAGCTCGCTCATATGCAGACTGAGAGCGGGATATTTTTTCGGGGAAGCCAGCGCAGCTGCACAGGTGGCGAAATGCCGCCTGCCTATCCTGATGATACACGGGCTCGACGACAAATTCGTGCCTCCTGAAATGCTGAATGATATGTACAACGCCGCTAAATGCGAAAAACAAAAGCTGCTGATACCCGGCGCGCAGCACGGCGAGAGCGAAGCCGTCGCGCCTGAGCTTTACCGCAAAACTATCAAAGCATTTCTCGGCAAACACTTTTAAATTACAAACTCACAAATAAAATACGCTCCGAATCCCTGCCTGATATCGGAGCGCTTATTTAGTTTATACATTTACTACATCCGCCGTTCTGAACGCCAGCGAATAGCTGCCCACGGGTACAGCGCCTACAAATGCGTCTTTCGCACCGGCACAGCCCGCCGCCAACAGCGCTACGGCTGCCAGCATACAAGCCAGTCTCTTCATTAACGTCGCCTCCTTGATTTTTCTAATTTGTTCAAGGATATTGTTAGCACAGATACGGCACAATATTAGTGTAATTTTTGACAGACGCAGTTATGCCGTCCTTCTCGACGCGCGTACAGGAACGTGAATTCGCGTCGTCGCACGATACAGCACACAGGTTATAACGCAGTATATCGGCATCGTAATCAGGTTTGCTGCTGCTCGTATCCAAGCTGTCGTAGAGCCGTAAAGCAGTATTGTAATTATAGTGTTTAGCAATGAGCTGCAAATTATGTGACTCACGAGCACCGCTATGCACACTCTCGCGTACGTTTTTACCTTCTCAGACGTTTCTTTATAATTAAAAGTCGATAGCTTTTTTGCACGATCAGACATAAAAAACAGCGCGGGAATTATGCCCATGAGCGCATTTGTAATCGTATAGAGCGGCATATACGCACCCATAGGCGCTATAAGCCACGCGAAGAAGTCTACCAAAGCGCCCACAATGCCGCCTGCAAGAGGACCGAAAGCTATCCCCGCATACATTATTAGAGCGGGAGAAGGGTTAATATCCTTTACCATGCCGCCGAATGCGACGAGCGGAATGCGCACGAGAACCTTTAATGAGACAGCGAGCGCAACGAGCAGCGCTATGCTCGTAATATAGCGCAGATTTGTTTTGTTCAACTAAAAAAACACCTCCGTATGAAAATTTGATGCAGTCGCTCAGAAATCAGACGGCAGGGGTCTCCTTAGTGAGCAGCGGACGCGGGTAAAATATCGTAGGCTTTCGCCATTCGTTCCGAGGCAACGTCCCGTCCTCAGACACTGTAGACTAATGTCAACGCATCTACCCTACTCTGCATACGCGTATATTCTACTACATATAAAATGCAAATGCAAGCAAATATTGTCCTTTTTTGTATTAATTATGAGTTCCTGTCACTTTGCTCGAGTTGCAAAAATAGAATATATGTGTATAATATAATTGAAGTATTATTTCTCAGGAGTGTATTATGACAGTATTTATTAAGTATTGCGGAGGCTGCAATCCACTGTACGATCGTGTTCAATTTATAAATGAATTAAAAAAGTCCTTCAACGGAAGCGGCATAAGATTTGTCAGCTATGAGGACGACGGTGAATACGACGCAGGCGTCGTAGCGCAAGGATGCTTCAGAGAATGCGTGAGAGAAACTCGCCTAAACTGCAAACGCATATTCTATGTAAAACAGCGTTCTGATTGGGATCATGTCCGCAGCGGATTGTTGAGTCTCATAAAAAACACAACAGAATAAAACTAAAACAAGAGCGGCGCATGCCGCTCTATTTTTTACCAATTTATCATTATTCTGCCGCCTTGCGCGTCTATATTGTATTTAGTCAACACTTCTTTCGCTTCGGCGACGTCTATAACAGCGTAGTTTTCTCCTCGTTCGGCAACAGACTCCTGAGGCAACTCTTCCAGAATAGCGATAGCCTCATTTTCAGCTAAAGTAACATTTTGTACTTCTGCACTTTTTGCAAATGACGATTCTTCAATGCTGTATTCATCTGCCACTGTACTCTGCATTGCATTCTCTGTCCCTGATAATTCAGACCCGCCTTGACTAAATCCAAAAGGTTTAAAAATCACTATAATTCCAAAAACCAGAACCGCAGCCGCAGTCGCAGCATATTTAAGCTGTCTTGACCTGCGCTTTTTTTCATCCGGCTTATCTTTAGCATGCAGACCTTCCATCACAACCGGAAGCACATCCGGAGCCTGCGGCTTCAGCTCGCCTGCGAGCTCCAGCGTAGCTCTCAGCTCAGCGAGATACATCCTGCACCTTTCGCAGCCCATGACATGGTTCTCCAGTTGCTCCTTTTGAGCTTCGTCCAGCTCGCCATCCAGATATTCACTCATCACAGCCATAGCATGTTCGCAGCCCATACTCATGAAATCACCTCCCGACTAAAAAGAGCTGTTTCTCCTAGCGAAACTTTTCCCGCGCCAGCTCCAGAGAATTCTCAAGCACGTTCATAAGCTCGCCTCCGCCGGATGTGAATAATTTTATGTCCTGAGCTCTGTCCGCATCAGCAAGCAGGCCGTTCTGTTTAAGCACGTTCCCCAGCTGACGAACCGTCCCGTACATTCCGTCAAAGAGCCGAACATCGCAGCCCAGCTCTTCATCTACACATCTCTTAATAATCTCAGACACGAAAGAATAGTGCGTACACCCTATTACAACTGCGTCAAACTTTCTGCCTTTTAAATCCGAAAGCTTCTCTCTTATATAATTCACAACCTGCGGGCTGTTCATATCTCCCTGCTCGAGCAGCCCTGCAAGCTTTTCCATCGGAAGGTCTACCGTGCGGCTTCTGCAGCCTATTCTGTCCACCAGCCTATGGTATCTCTTTTGGCTCAAAGTCGCCGCTGTAGCCATCACAAGTATGTCTCCCTCGACTTCCTCCGACGCCGGTTTTACAGCAGGTTCCATACTTATTACAGGCAGATTATAACTGTCACGTATCAACTGCACACATGTGCTCGTCGCCGTGTTGCACGCCATAACCATAGCCTTAACGCCCTGCTTGTACAGAAACTCTCCGCATGCAAAAGAAAGCTCTCTTATTTCGTCCTCGCTCTTGCTGCCATACGGAGCGTTTGCATCGTCTCCATAATATATAAAACTTTCATTTGGCATCAGATTTGCGGCATGCGCCATGACGCTTATCCCGCCTACTCCCGAATCAAAAAAACCTATCGGCAGATTGTTTTTTTCCACATTCAGCACTCTCCCATGTAAATTCGATTACTATTATACATGAGAGTTATGCAAAGTTCAACCCGCCTCAATTATCCACGCTGACCACTTGAGAAAAAGCCTGTGCCAAATATTTAGCTGCATTTTTCGCCTGAGTCAGAGTGTTTTTGTTATGACCTACTTCTACGAGCAGACTCATATCAGATATGTGCTGATTATACCTGCCGGGTTTAAGTCTGATCTCCCGAGTAAATCCTTTTTTTATGCTCTCGAGTTGTTCGGTTATGGACTTGGCCAAAGCATAATTAGCCTGCCAATTCGGCTTGTCTCCCTTGACAGAAGCTGCGGTTCCCTTCCCCACGACGAACATCAGTTTTGCGCATTCGTCTCCGTTTATAGTTACATAGTCGTCATTTGATGTACTGTCTCCGGCGGCGTCTCTGTGTACGTCAATATACACATCTATATCCGGATATTTCTCTTTATATTCCTCCATGGTAATTATAGATCTCGAATAAGCTGTAGAAAGCTTCGGCGGTTCGTGGTCTGTCGTATCGTGCAAAACATTAAATCCGTACTTTTCCAGCTCTGTTTTCAGCTGCTCGCCCACCGCCACTATGTTGCGATCCTCATCTTCGGTGCGCCATGAAGAGCTTTCCGTATACGTCTCGCCTTCAGTCTGACGATACGCCTCTGTAGTATGAGTGTGATATATCAGTATGTTGTATTTACCCGATATGCTGTATTTTCGGGTTTGAATATCGCTTACATCAGTATATTCTTCTTTCGGAAGAAGCAAATCTGATATATCCGCATCTGCCGTCACGGGCAGAACTTCGTCCGTATCAGGATTCTCCTCCGGCACAAGCACACTGAGCAGACTATCTGACGTTGTCTCTTCCGCCTGCGCATCTCTCCTCTCGACTGTACTCTGCGCTACACACATGAACACCACCAGCAGCAAAAATACAGTGCTGTAAAATAACTTTTGATTAGACTTGCCGTATCTTTTCATAATCGCCTCCTGATATATGCTTATGCTTTTCAGAAGCAATTATGAACGTTCAATTCTAAACAAGCTGACGAAGAATGTCTATGTCCTCCTCATTTCCAAACGCCATATCTATAGCCAAAGCGAGCTGACGCGCTGTTTTATCGCTGAGAGTGTCTATCTCCTTCGGTGTAACTACCAGATCTCCGCCTCTCTGACGAAGAACTCGTTTCATCAAAAGTATATTCTCCGCTTCGTCCGCGCTGCTCCCCAATGCGCTCTCCAGCAGATCTCCGGCTATAGTAGCCGCATACGTTACCATAGGTACGCCTATGGCTATGACTTTTGCACCCAGAGAGGCGCTGTTCAAGCTTTTACGCCTATTGCCCATGCCGGACCCGGGGGATATTCCTGCATCGCTAATCTGTACGCTTGCGCCTATCCTGGACGTCATACGTGAAGCGAGAGAATCTATCGCTATTATCAAATCAGGACGCACTTCGTCTACAACTCCGCGAACCATCTCCGCCGTCTCTATCCCCGTGACACCCAGAACCCCCGGAGCAAAAGCACATATTTCAGCTGCTGATTCACTCAGAAAATCGGGCAGCTCACGTTTGATATGTCGAGTCACCAGCACGCTTTCCAGCGTCTTTGGGCCGAGAGAATCGGGAGTCATTCTCCTGTTTCCCAAACCTATTATCAATATCTTATGCGCCTCTCCCGCTATGTTCTTCAATTCATCCGCTGTCACACGCGCCGTCTCCGTAAGCTGCTCAGGAGACTGATTCGCTATGAAAGGCATATCCAGCGTTATATACCTTCCCATCTCCTTCCCCATGCACTTCGCCGCCGCTTTATTGTTTATGCTCACACGCGTAATAACTATATCCCCTCGCTGTTCCTGCTCGCTCGTAACTCCGCTGACCTTTCCACCCAGGTGCGCATGTGCTTCCACTGCCAAATCTGTTCTTATCTGCATTTCTGCCTCCGTTTTTTCTGTATTGTACCCAAGAGCGAAGCATTTAACCGCAAACTCTACGGCTCGTTCATTGTCAGGCTGAGCATATTTTGATAGAATACCAAGCGGAGGTGAAAAAATGGACTGCACCAAAATAGGAAGTCTGATATGCAGACTGCGTAAAGAAAAAAGACTGACACAGCAGCAGCTCGCAAATATGCTGCACGTCAGTGATAAGGCCGTATCCAAATGGGAGCGCGGCGGGGGCTGTCCAAACCCCGATGTGCTCACGCCGCTTTCCAACATTCTGGGAGTCGGTCTTGAAGAACTGCTCAACGGCGAGTTGGGCGATGAAAGGAAATCCCCTGAGAATATGAAAAAATTAAAATTTTACGTATGCCTTGACTGCGGCAACATATTGACAGCGAATGCAGAAGCAAGCATAAGCTGCTGCGGAAAAAAACTCACTGCGCTCGAGGCGCAGAAGGCCAACGCAGAAGAAAAACTGCGCGTCGAGCTCATTGAAAACGAATACTTCATAAGCTCAGACCACGAGATGAGCAAAAGCAATTATATAAGCTTCGCTGCGCTTCTGACCGGTGACACCGTAATTATGAAAAAGCTGTATCCTGAATGGGACATGATGCTTCGAATGCCGAGATTAGGCAGAGGCACGCTTCTGTGGTATTCCTCGTCCGAGGGGCTCAAGTTCCAATATGTATAAATATTTTTCTCAGAATTACTCTAAACTATATTGCAATACACAAAAAAATATGCTAACATAGGAGTGTTGAAAATCTATTTGGGGGTGAATACAAATGCCTAACATCAAGTCCGCTAAGAAGCGCGTAAAAGTAATCGACAAGAAAACAGCAAGAAACAAATCTATCAAATCTGCCCTGAAAACAGAGCTGAAGAAGTTTGACGAAGCAGTTGCAGCTAACGACGCTGCTAAAGCTGCTGAGCTGTTCCCGATTACTGTCGGCGAAGTTGACAGCGCATGCTCCAAGGGCACGATGCACAAGAACAAGGCTAACCGACTGAAAGCTCAGTTGGCGAAAAAGCTTGCTTCTGTAGCAGCTGCTGAATAATTCAGACTGCTGAACCATGGCCGAGACGCTTACCCCGGCGAACGGCTGAAGAACTGCCATCTGCGGGAAACCGCTGTGTCTCGATGGCAAACTTATCTTTAAGAAGCTGACAGATCCTTCGGTCACCCGCCGTTGGGTCTTTTTTCGTGTTTCAGCTTTCCTCTCACTCATCAGAGTACATCTCCGCCAACACAGCAGGCAGCCCTACATCTGCCCCTCCCGTCTTTACTTTAGCGTCGTATTCTGCAATAATCCTCAGAGCATCTCTAAGATGAGCACGCGAAAACTTCGCGCATTCCTTCAGCGCAATCTGAGCCGCATACGGATGCACTTTAAGCTCGGACACAACCTCTGATTTAGCTACGGACATCGGCTTTGAGGAGTGATTTTTCGCACAATAAAGCAGACGAAACTTGTTCGCAATTAAAGATATAAGCGGGATATAAGTCTTTTCCGCCGCAAAAATCTCCTCCAGGAGCTTAAACGCCGCTTTTCGATCTCCTTTCATCATGTAATCATGCAGCAGAAACGCATTGTACTCCGGAGTATGCGAAGCCGTTTCCATCACATCTTCTTCACCTATCCTGTCTTTTTTCAAATACCGCAGCTTGTCCAGTTCTTTCAACAGCGTGAACATATCCTGCCCCGAAACCTCGCACAGCAGCCTCGCCGCGCGTTCTTCCATTTCAAACCCTTCTTTTTTCGATTTTTTCATTATCCATTTTGTCAGTTCTTCCGAGCCGGGCGTTTCCGCGTCTATCACTTCCGCATTTTTATTCAGATATTTTACTATAGCGCGTCTGCTATCCGGTTTGTCCGACTGCTTAAAAAGCATCACCGCCGCGGGATTAGGGTGAGATAGATACTCTTGAAGCTTTTTTGTATCCCCGGATTTTATCATACTCCAATCCTCAGCGATAATCACCCTGGCCTCGGCAAAGCACGGGTTTTGCTCTGCCTTTGCTATAAAATCCTCTATTGTAGCGCCGCCGCTTATTCTGTCTACGTTCAAATCACGCATATCCGGCAAATATCTATCTAAAATCGCAGCTTCACATCTGCTAAGAAGATAATCCTCTTTGCCGTATAAAAAGAAAATTCTCTTCTCCGTTTTCTCCGCCTTGTTCAAAAAATCCGTTGCTTTCATACTTTTCCTCCGAATTCTGCGCTGCCATACATTGTCTTAATTTCCGGCGGCTCTTCTTCATTATTAGACCACACTGCTGTTATACTGCCGTTGTATTTCGTTTGATACAACTCCACATCACTCAGATTTTCTTTTACATATTGCGAAAGCTCGCGCTGTGAGCATACTACAACGGCAGCCGCACCTGAATTTTGCAGAGTCTCCGCGTTGAAATAATCCTTCGCTCCATGCCCGGCCAGTTTGACAATATCTGATTTTTGATTTATACCGTATTGTTCAGATGCTTTAGCGTCCGAAAGGTACAGCAAAGCAGTCCTTCCGTAATAATCAACCGAAAGAACTAAACTGTCCAGATTGTCGCCCACTGAGTTTAAAACACGTACTCTTACGTCCTTGCTCAGTACAATGCTCTCTCCTGTCTCCAGCGCTTCAGCCTCAACACCTGACATCTCAAGTATCTGCTGCCCTGAGATACTGCTATATATCTTAGCCGAGGTGAACTCTTTGGCTACGTTTGTAATGCCGTAAGCGTACTCTGCGCTCTGGTCTGTCACTATAACCGCATCCGGAGTTACGCCGTTTTTTATCAAATACTCTGCCGCACGTTCGTTCTGCCCCGCATCTATAAGAAGCGTTCTATCCGCCGTCTCAACTATAGTCGCGTCCTGCGATCCTATATCCAGAAATGTAATTCTCAACGGAGCCGTATTTATTGTAGGCAGGACATACAAAGCAGCTATAATCACCGCAAGCGCGCTTACAGCGCCGTATCTTATTTTTCTCTTAATTTTAACGGCATACGGCGATATAAAATACGCCAGCGCAAAAACCATGAGTGCGGCGGCGCCGTAAGTGCTGTGCATACTAAAAGAAAGATTAGGCGTTTTGTTGTATATATCCGCCAGAACATTTAGAATGTCTATAAGAAAATCCGGAATTTTACCTATAAAAAGCGCAGCGTCTCCTAAAATGACGTATATCAGCGTTGCCAGAGCAGACATAGGTATAGCTACAGAAGCCACTATAACCGCAACTGCATTCACCACAATCGTCATAGGCCACAGGTTGTTATTAAGATTTATCATAATCGGGAGCGTTCCCAGATTTATCGCGAACGATGCAATCGCTCCGCGAGCCAGCTTGGACCTGGGCTCTCCGAAAAGACGCGATATAGCAGGCTCAACGCACATAAGAGAAAAAACCGCTCCGAAAGATAATTGCAAACCTACATCAAATAATCGCAGAGGATTTCCTATCAGATTTATAAACAGAGCAACGGCCAGAATCGTAGGTCTGTCCGCACGCCTGCCTGAGAGCTTAGCTATAATATAGCACGCAAACATTATCGACGCACGAACAACCGGAACTCTGCCGCCGGTAAATATTACGTAAAACGCCAGAAAAGCCAGCGTCGCCAAATAGCTCGAGGTCCTTCCCAAACGCAGCAGCTTCCTCAGAAGAATCAGAAGCGCTCCCGCCATGAAGCCCACATGCAAGCCCGACACGCTGAGAAGATGCGATATGCCTGCCATTCTGAAGGTCTCATAGCTGTCGTCATATATATCCCAATCAACTCCCAGCACAAACGCCTTAGCCACACCGGCGTTTTCGCCAAACAGCGCATCCATTTTTTCCGCAATCTCAAGTCTCAAAGAATTTGCCCACGGCAATACGCCCACGGCTCTGCCTGTCAGCTCATCTCCGCTCGAATACGCTCTGAACGCCGCGCCCTTAGACGCACAATAAAGCCTATCGTCAAACCCGAAAGAATAACGCGCACGGTTTGGCAGCGATACGCTTGCATCGGAAGTTATTATGTCGTCTAAAGTATAGCTTTCGCTCGAAGTGAGAAAAGCATTTTTATGTATTTCCTCTCCGTCTACTTTCACATCCGAAAGAGTGTACATCGTCGTTCCGTTGTCTTTAGGCGATATGTCCTTCACCGTTCCTGCTACAACATGAGAGCCCGGCGTCACGTCCGCCGTGCTGTTTATAGCCTGACAAGATATGCCCATACCTACAAACATAACGGCTATCAACAAAAACAAACCGCTCGGGCGCCATTCTCTGAAAAAGAAATATCCGAGCAAGCCCACCGCCGCCAGCGCAAAAAACACTGCGCCGCTAAAAGTAAAGCTCGCGCCGATTATGGCTCCGAGCATATAAAACAGCACGGAAGCCGCCAAGACGCGCTCATGCTTTATATCGCGTCTCAGCTGCTTCCATGCCCCATATTCGTACTTTACGTTTGATTTTGTCGTGTGTTTTGACATATTTTAGCCAGAAAAAGCCGTTATTTATTTTCTGCCAGCTTCACCCTAATTTTTTCTATCGCGTTCGTATGCGCCAGCTGTCTCGCCTGCAATACGCAAATACGGATAGAATTCGACCCGGAGCCTCCATGCGCCTTAACTACGCCGCCTCTGACACCGAGCAGAGGTGCACCGCCATGTTCGTTATAGTCCATTTTTTTGAACAGCTTTGCAAACACCGGCTGCATAAGCTGCATGCCTTTCATTCCGTCCGGATCTGCTCCCGCAAACTGTTTTATCATGGTAAACAGCGTCTGAGCCGTACCTTCGACTGTCTTTAAAAGCACGTTTCCTGCAAAGCCATCGCAAATTATAGCATGAACGTCGCCCGACTGAGCTTCTCTGGCTTCTATATTTCCTGTAAAATTTATATCGCACTCTTTTATAAGCGCGTATGCCTCTTTTGTAAGAGAATCGCCTTTTTCATCCTCAGAGCCATTGCTGAGCAGGCCTATTCTGGGATTTTCAATTCCCTCCACATTCTCCAGATATACACTCGCCATGATAGCAAATTGCTGTAAATATCCGGGACGGCAGTCTACATTCGCTCCGGCGTCCAGCAATATTACATTATGCTCCTTCAGCGTCGGCAAAGTGGCGGACAGAACGGGACGCGCAACGCCCTCCAATCTGCCCAGGATCATAGTCGCACCTGCGATTATAGCGCCGGTATTGCCTGCGGAAACAGCTCCGTCAGCCTCATTTTCCCGCACAAGCCTGAACGCAACAGCCATGGAAGAATCCTTCTTCTGACGCAGCGCAGCTACAGGAGATTCCGCCATCTCAATTATCTGAGTGGTGTGGACTATTTTTACTCTGTCTTTATCGTAAGTCTTGTCTTTGAGGCATTCTCCGATTCTGTCTTTGTCACCGACAAATATAACTTCAAAATCGTCTTTTTCCTGAAGCGCTGCCAACGCACCTTCTACAACAACGCCTGGCGCATTGTCTCCGCCCATTGCGTCTATAGCTATTTTGTATCTTTTATTCATATATTCTCGCTATTTACCTTTGTTTTTGCTCTTTTTAGTGTAGTTCCTGCTGTATTTCTGAGTGTTGTTCTGCTTCTTTTTAGGTTTTTTCTCCGGCTGTTCTTCTTCAATCTGCTCTCTCAGACGTTTTTTCTCCGC
>OLPU01000317.1_pt1 | contig 43555 bp, 35 predicted proteins | sample 1673111 | NCBI WGS metagenome assembly OLPU01 (sample SAMEA3136755, study PRJEB25190) | human gut metagenome | reverse complement strand
AGAGGCTTCGCCCCTCGTTCACTTGTTGAATGACGGGGCGGCGCCCCTTATTGAACAATGCAGGATTATTGGGGGCAACCTTTAGCCATTTTTTAGCGCTATAGAAATTATACTTTTTTCTCGTCAAAATAACTCCAACAATTCCGCCTATTAAAGAGAATCGGCACTATTATTATAAACAGACCTTCAAATACGTTAAGGCCTGCTCCGACAACACCACATTCAGCTTGACGGCAACTTCTTCTTGTAAAAGCCCTTTTGATTTTCTGATTGCTTTAATGTTTTCGTTTAAGATTAAGGATAGTCTCTTTTCTTTCAAGCGTCACCGGAGTTGCAGAAATCGAGCTGCTTATTCGCTCATGATTTCTATGCGTTAAACAAGTATTTTTTTGATTTTCCGGACATTTACAAACATACAGGGCTTATGTTTAAGTATGACATGAGAGATACAGACTGTTAGTTCATTATCTGATATACTCTTGTAAATGGTGTTTTCATACTCAAAAGAGAGCAGAACTGTACTTCTGCCCTCTTTTAGCTTTTTATAAGTTAAACTCAGCAGGCGGGTTTCCGGAAAAATCTGCTATGACAGCGTGTGCGTTTTCCAGATAGAACACCTCGAATATCGGGTTCTGTGCATCGCCGTACTGAGATTTTACAATGGGATTTGCTATGCACATCTCTTTAGCAGCCATATTGTTTTCAAATACAGCTTTTCCTCCAATACGTATCCACGCATATTTCGGGCTGGAAACTGATATTTCGATATTCGGGTTAGCCTGCATATCTTTATACACATCCTTCGTACTGTTAGTACAAAACCACAGCTTCCCGTCCATCTCGCCCGCGAACATAAACGGACGGCACTTAGCCTTCCCGTCGCGTCCTACAGTCGCCAAATACTGTACAGGGTTTTCTTTTAGGAATTTTACTACTTCATTCATTTTACTGCCTCCATTCAATAAGGGACACCGCCCCGCTATTCGTCTACGACAAGGCAAAAGCCTCTTAGGATTACAAAAGCCGCCAACGCCTTCGCCCAAGGGTAAACGGTTATATTCGTATAAGTCAGGAAGCACGCGCACTTCATGTTTATAATATATACCAAGACCTGCACGGAGTAAAGTACGCACAATATTGTGGCATAGTTACCTGAAGGATACTGTTTTATAAATTGCCTTGCAGTTATAAGTTTAAAGAGATATAATTAAGTAAACATGGAGGTGTTTGCTATGCCAGAAGTAAAAATCGCAAATTCCCTGCCTGCGTGTCCGGTAGAGACCACTCTCACGTTAATAAGCAACAAATGGACGGTTTTGATACTGCGCGATTTAATGACAGGTACAAAGAGATTCGGTGAACTCAAAAAATCTATCGGCCATGTAACACAAAAGGTTTTAACCGCTCAGCTGCGCAATATGGAGCAAAGCGGTCTCGTTTTGCGTACAGTCTATGCAGAAGTGCCGCCGCGCGTCGAATATTCGCTAACTGAACTCGGATACAGCCTCAAGCCTATTCTCGACGCGATGTACAGCTGGGGCGAAGCATATCAGCACGATGCTTCTGCGCAAAATAATTGCGATTTCTGCGACTAAAAGTATTGACTTTTTTTCATCTCAGTGCTAGAATAGTTTTTGGAAGTTATATTCCTCAATAGCTCAGTTGGTAGAGCATTCGGCTGTTAACCGAAGGGTCGTTGGTTCGAGTCCAACTTGGGGAGCCATAATCGAGAGACAGTTGCTACGCAGCTGTCTTTTGTTTTATCTGAGAAATTTGACATAAGTTTCATAAACTCGTATAATTTAATTAGCGCTCGCTAACTCGAAGGAAACGGAGAATGAAATATGTTTAATTCAGAAACTCTGTTAATGATGCAGGATCAGCCGTATTTCAGCAAAATAGATAAAATATCAGATAGGGAAGAGCAAGGTACGTTTTATTTTCAAAATGAAACAGGCTATGGAAAAATAGAGGTCTATAGGATATTACCGGGGTTTGAGCTGCATTATAATGACATAAATATGAGTTACATGGACGAAGGGTTGTTTTATGGCTGCGATGATAAAGACAATGACATAATTGAAATCAATCATTGCAGTCGAGGCAGATATGAGTGCGATTCCGGAACTCGTAGTACATGCTATATATCTCCGGGAGATCTCTCCATAAGTCCGATGTTTAAACCTAAAATTGCATCAGGATTCCCTCTTAACCACTATTATGGAGTGGCTGTTTACATCAATGCAAAGAAAATACCTAATGAGCTGAAGAGTTTGTTCAAGATACTTACAATTGATTTATCCAAATTGTATTCAATAATATGCAGCGAAAAACATCATATAATTGTTCGGGCGAATGAGTCCATACAGCATATTTTCTCAGAGCTTTATTCCCTGCGCGAAAAGCGTAAATTGGGATACATGCGGGTAAAAACGCTCGAGCTTCTTCTTTTTTTAAGTGATTTTTGCGACGATGATTTAAAATGCGAAGAACGATATTTCGATTTAATTAGAGTACATAAAATAAAAGAAATTAGAGATTTTATGGTGAGTGATATTTCAAAACATTATACAATTGAAGAGCTGTCGAAAAAATTTGAAATAGCTCCTACTTCTATGAAAAAGTGTTTTAAAGGTGTTTACGGTACGTCAATATATGCGTACCTGCGCACGTATCGTCTTCAAAGTGCACAAGAGATGTTAATGAACAGCTCTGCGTCTGTATCTGAGATAGCTGTGCGGGTGGGATATTCAAATCCAAACAAGTTTATGGCCGCTTTTAAGCAGGAATATGGCATAACGCCTATGAGATTTAGAAAAAGTGTCTGTGAGGATAGAATAATGTCTGAATAGTCATTGCAGGCAAGGCAAATACAGCTTAAAATGAACTTATCGGATAGTTGCAACTAACTCTTTGTCTTACTTATAGGAGGGAACGTAATGAAAAAAGTGAAGATTCTCGGGCTTGTTATTGCTGCAGCGATGAGTGTATCGCTTTTCGTCGGCTGCTCAAGCTCAGACACGGCCTCAGATACTGTACAAAATACTGCTACAGCGGAAGTCAGTGAATCTGCGGCGCAGTCTGAAGCGACACCGGCTGAGTTCGCAGGGGGAAACGGAACGGCAGAAGATCCTTATCAGATCGAAACGGCGGATCAGCTGAATGCGGTGAGAAATGACTTGACAGCAAATTATATTCTTAATGCTGATATTGATCTGGATGAGTATACAAATTGGGAGCCTATCGGCGAGTTTAAACCTCTCTCCGAAAATGATGATGAGACGCCTGCTCCTGAGGCGGCGTTTACAGGCAGCTTTGACGGCAACGGACACAAAATATCAAACATAAAGATTGACAATACGGAGATAATGGGCTGTGGACTTTTCGGCTGCGTCACGGGTGAAAATTCCGGTGTTAAAAATCTCACTGTTGAAAATGCAGACGTCAATGGAGGTGTGTATTCCGGATGCGTGATAGGTTCTGCGTTCAGCGGAGCTGTAGTCGAGGGAATTACTCTGACAGGCGAGAATAAACTCGCCGGTACCTTTCTTGTCGGCGGCGTCGTGGGCGCGTCTATGTGCGATTTGATTAAAGATTGCACAGCCTGCGCAGACGTGACGCTGAATGGAGACAACGCGCAGGGAGCCGGAATTATCGTCGGAGGTGCGGAAGGTTCTAATCTGGAGAATTGCAAGGCTGAAAACGGCACGGTTACAGCTACAGGCAAGTCAAGTCTGAGCATAGGCGGTATGGCAGGCTGTGCTCACGAGAGCGAATATGTAAAAAACTGCTCTGCTGAAAATGTAAAAGTGACTGCGCCGGAAGGATCTTATATGATAGGCGGTTTAATAGGTCACGCCGGCAGATTTGACGAAGAAGGAAAAATAGACGTTGATGTTTATACTTTGATTAGCGGCTGCACTGCTAAAGACGTAAGTGTAACAGCAGATGAGAGCGCAGACAGAATAGGGATGATTGTCGGAGGCGGCTTCTATGGCAGCGCTTATACTCAGTATTATTCCGAACCGTCTACATTTATCGTGGAAAACTGCGAGGCAGCCGGCACGATAGACGGCGGAAAGATAGTAGGAACAATAGCCGGTTATATATATAACAATTCTACTGTCAAAGACTGCACGTCAGATGTGACTATAAATGGTGAACCGGGCAGGGTAGAATTCGGCGGCGATGCTGACAGTGCAGCTCTGGATACGCTGAATTAAGGCTGAGAGCATTTTCTTTACTTCATTTATTATTCGGGAGGGGCGCTTCGTCTCTCCTGAGTTTTTATGCGAGATGTAAAGTTGCAACTAGCTATTGCTACGTGGTATAATCTTTTCAGCATGTTTTGTGAGGTAAAGAGTTTATGGCAGTGATAATATCTTCGTCTAATATGGGTAAAGCCTTCGGAGAGAGGACGATACTTAAAGACGCAAGCTTTAACGTGATGGAAGGCGACAAGATAGGAATACTCGGCGTGAACGGCGCGGGAAAAACTACTCTGTTCAAGCTGATTACAGGCGAGCTGACGCCGGACGAAGGGGAGCTGCACATAAGCAAAAATACAGTAATATCGTATATGAGTCAGCATGCGGATTTCACCTCCGAAAAGACCGCGTATCAGGAAACTCTATCCGTATTCGATGATTTGAAGGACATGGAGAGGGAGATAGAGAGCATACGAGTCAGAATTGAGACAAATCCGGATGAAAAGCTAATATCGCGTATGGAAAACCTGCGTATTCAATACGAAGAGAGAGGCGGAATGACATGTGAATCCCGCTCGCGTTCGGCTTTAAAGGGTTTGGGTCTGTCGGACGAAGAGATAGATCTGCCCATGGATGCACTCTCCGGCGGCCAGAGGACGAGAGTTCTTTTGGCAAAGCTGTTGTTGAGCGGCTCAAATGTTTTGCTTCTCGACGAGCCTACAAACCATTTAGACATAAATGCAGTTGCCTGGCTGGAGGAGTTTTTGCGCAGTTATAGAGGCACGGTTCTGGTTATATCTCATGACAGATATTTCCTGGATAAAGTAGCTACTCGGATATTTGACGTCCGCGGAACTCATATCAAGGCGTATAAAGGAAACTACAGCGCATATGTGAAAAAGAAAGAGGAAGACGATATTGCCGCTGCAAGGCTGTACCAGAAGAAAAAGCATGAGATAGAAAAGCTCGAAGGCATTATTGAACAGCAGCGCAATTGGGGACGAGAGAGAAATTTTATAACGGCGCGTTCTAAACAGAAGGCGTTGGAGCGCATAGAAGAAACGGTGACTGCGCCGGAGTCTGACCCGGCTTCTATTCGTTTTAAATTCAAGGCGGAAAGAGGCTCGGGCAAAGATGTTCTCATAGCAGAAGATTTATCGGTAGCGTTTGACGGTCAGCCGCTGTTTGCGGGAGTAAACCTTCATATACGCAAAGGGGAGAGAGTGTTTATTCTGGGCGATAACGGCAGCGGAAAGACAACACTGCTTCGCACATTGATAGGACAGCTCAAGCCTGACACGGGCGAGATTGAGCTGGGGGCGCGGGTGAAAATAGGCTATTACGATCAGGCTATGAGCGATCTCGATCCGGACAAGACTCCTTTGGACTTATTGATAGCGACGCTTCCGCATATGGATACAGTCAGAATACGGAGCGCGCTCGGCGCTTTTCTGATAAGAGGGGACGACGTCAATAAAAAAATATCTGCGCTCTCAGGCGGAGAGAGAGCCAGAGTAGCATTGGCGAGATTAATGCTCTCGCGCTGCAATTTTCTGATAATGGACGAGCCTACAAACCATCTGGATATACCGTCAAAAGAAGTTTTGGAACAAGCGCTTCTCGATTATGACGGAACTTTGCTGATGGTTTCGCATGACAGATATTTTATAGAGAAAATCGCGGATAGAATATATTATATAAGCGACGGCGGAGCTGTGGAATACGTCGGCGGATACGACTATTTTCTTTCGAAGCAGCCGGAACGTCTCGCGCAGCCTGCGAGGCAGAAAAAGGCGGAGGACAAGCCTAACGAGTATAAACAGAAAAAACAGCGAGATGCAGAAAAGAGAAAGCGTGCTGCTGCGCTGCGCAGGCTGGAGCAGCAGATAGCGGAAAAGGAAGCGGAGGCTGAAAGGCTTTCGTCTGAGGCGGCGGAATGCTCCGGAGACTATCAGCGCGCCATGGAGCTTACGAGCAAGCTGGACGAGGCAAACAGCGAGCTTGAAGCTCTATATGAGAAATGGGAGATCATGGCGGAGGATTCAGATGAATAGCTTAACCACTAAAATAAATTATAAGTTTAAAAACCAAAAGCTGTTGGACAGAGCGCTGTGTCATTCGTCTTTTGACAGGAAACACAGCAATGAAAGGCTTGAATTTCTAGGAGACGCTGTCCTTGAGCTTTGCAGCAGTGAGAGACTTTTTCTGGCGTATCCTGAGATGGACGAGGGAGAATTGACCAGAAAACGCGCCTCTATGGTATGCGAGGATGCGCTCAGCTTTTTCGCGAGGTATGCTAATATAGGAGAATATCTCAAGATTGGCAGGAGCGAAGAAGTGACGGGCGGCAGAGACAAGCCCTCTATGCTTGCTGACGCCGTAGAAGCTATCATAGGGGCGGCGTATCTGGACGGAGGATTGGAAGCGGCGCAGTGCGTGGTCAGCTCTGTACTGGAATATATAGAAAAAAACGCGGTATTCCATGCCGATGCAAAATCAGAGCTGCAAATGTTTGTGCAAAGAAATGGCAAAAACAATCTTAGATATGAAGTGTTCAAGCAGGAAGGACCTCCGCACAATACGACGTTCTATGTACGTGTAATACTGGATGAAGGAATATCGGCGGAAGGAGTAGGCAAATCTAAAAAACAGGCGGAGCAGCAGTCGGCGGCAAAGCTGCTTGAAATACTGACGAATGAAGGGGCGGCGACGCAGGAGAGTAAACACTGACAAATGCCGGATAAGATTATGCCGCTCAGGCTGAGCCAAACCTATCAGCGAGCTGCAAAAAATGCTGAACTTTCGACGGCTTCAAGGAGTGGAAAAGTATAATAGATTATCGGAAAATTTACAGTAAGACCGCGGCAGGAGCGTACCGCGGTCTTTTTGCGTCTATAGAAATCCCATAGACTTTAGAATAAATATGTATATGAAAAATGTGAATACCGACAATGCGGCGGAAAACACGACCAAATGACTGGCCAGATCTGCGTCGCCGTCCATTTGCTCCGCCATGACGTAAGAACCCACGGCAGTCGGAGCGGAAGCGAGGCACATGAGAGTCGCAAGCTCAACTCCTCTGAAGCCAAGCATGACGACTATTGGAATGGCAATGACCGGGACGATAACAAGTCTTGCTGCTATTCCTGAAATCAATTGGCGCTTATGGTGAGCGACAGAGCTGAATTTTAACGTGCCGCCGAGGCCTATCAGAGCGAGAGGAGTTGCCATATCTGCGAGCTGTTTAGATACCTTGGCGAGGCTTGTCGGTAGCTCTATACCTATGATTTTTAAAGCGACGGCAGCGAGAGAGCCTATTATCAGAGGATTGGTGATAATGCCCTTTAGGATAGGGAGGGGCTGAGGCTTTCCCCTGCGGAACATCTCCAGCGATATTACGGCGAGGACGTTGAATATAGGTATTACGAACATGGCTATCATAGAGGGCGTGCCGCCGGCTGTGTCTCCGAAAAGCGATGTGCAGATAGGAACGCCGAAAAGAAGGAAGTTGCTGCGATATATAGCCTGAATAAGAACGCCGCGCCTCCTGTTGTTTTTTTCTAATAAGGGGACTATCACGCAGAGCAGAAGAAACGTGCCTACGACCATTATTACAGAGGTGAGCACAAGAGACGGATTCCAGGTTTGACTCCAATCGCTGTTGTATATATTATAAAAAACAAGTGCGGGCTGAAAAATAATAAAGGAGAAATTGTTCAGCTTTTTAACGGAGCTGTCATCCAGCTTGCTGAATCGGACTAATACATATCCCAGTACAATCATAAAAAACAAAGGGAATACAGTGTTGAAGGATAGTAATAAGCTTTCCATAGTTTTCCTCGTTTAATATTAAAATGTATTTTACATTTATTAGTATAAAACAGTACGAGAAAATTGTCTAACTGTTATTTTTGATATATAATACAGTTATAATTTGTAATAGCAGGTGTGGAATATGAATTTTCAAAGCATGGAGTATTTTATAATGCTTGCTAAGGAGAGAAGCTTTACAAAAGCGGCGGAAAGACTGCATATAACTCAGCAGACTCTCAGCGCTCATATATCTGCAATAGAAAATGAGCTGGAGTGCAGGCTGATAATACGACATGTACCGTTGGAGCTGACGTATGCGGGCGAAGTGTTCTTGCAGTATGCGGACGATTTTCAGAGAAAATACTATTCTATGAAACGTGAGTTCAGCGATATTGCGCACAGCGACAAAGGCAAACTGAGAATAGGCGTCGTGCATACAAGAGGCAGGGTAATCATTCCGGATATGATAATGAAATTTCAAAAGCTGTATCCGCAAATTGAGATACAGTCCGTAGAAGATGTACATGACGTTTTGAGAAAGAAGCTCATAGATGGAGAAATAGATATAGCAATAGCAGATCTGCCGGACAAGATACCGGGCGTAGAAGTGCGGGATTTTATTGAAGAAGAGATAGTGCTCTTTGTGCCTGATAGCTTGATGGACGATTTGTATGGAAGCCGGAAAGACGCTGTAGCAGAGAGAATACAAAAAAACGGCGAGCTGTCATTGCTGGCGGGCTGTCCGTTCTTAATAGGCGATGAGAAAAATACGGTAGGAAGACTGGGACGATTTTTCATTAAACGAGCCAACTTTCATCCTATAGTAAAAGCGCAGTCCAAAAATGTAGAAATGCTTCTCGAACTGTGCGTAAAAGGAGTCGGGGCGTGCTTCTGTCCCGAGGAGCTGGCCAAAGCGATACTGGGGGAAAAGCACCTTGCTGAGTTAAAAATGTTCAGGCTGGGAGAAGAGGCGAAGTATATGATACGATTAGGATGGCAGGCGCAGACATATCAATGGAGCATAATATCAAAATTTATAGAAGTAGTCATGAATTGAATCCGAGGCAGAAATCCATGCCTTGAGTTATGCGGTTGTCGCGAAGATAGCGGTGCAGGCTGTTTAATACATCTCGTTTGTTTAAACTCCAACGAGGCGCCAGAAGCGTGTCTCTGCTGCCGTCTCCTGTCAGACGGTGAATCACAATATCGGGACGCAGCCGAGCTATGCAGCTGCCTACCGCAGAGATGTATTCTTCTTTGCTCAGCGGAGAATAGCTTCCGCTGAGGTACAAATCGGCCATATCGCAGTCAGACAGCACGTGCAGGAGCTGCAGCTTGACTCCCTGTATCGGAAGAGAATTTACAAAATCGACGGTATTAAGTACGTCTGTCAGGTTCTCTCCGGGCAGACCGATTATTATGTGTGCTACCACGGGTATTCCGCGCTGAGAAAGTGCGGCGGCGGATTCGGCGAATACGTCGTTTGAGAAACCCCGACGGACGAGCTCTGCCGTCTCCGGTTTTGAACTTTGCAGTCCAAGCTCCACAAAAAGTCTGGTGCGGCTGCTCAGCTCTTCCAGCAAGTCTAGGACTTCTCCCGGCAGGCAGTCCGCGCGGGTAGCTATTGACAATCCCTCTACGCCGGCGCAGGACAAAGCTTCTTCAAATTTAGCACGAAGCGTTTTTACCGGAGCGTACGTGCTTGTAAAGGCTTGAAAATAGGCGATATAAGCTGTGTTCTGCCATTTTAGAGCGGTCTGAGCTTTACCTCGCTCGATCTGCTCTGTGATTGAGAGAGCGGAGCTTTCTGCGAAATCTCCCGAGCCTCCTGAGCTGCAAAAAAGGCATCCTCTCTCTCCGAGAGTTCCGTCGCGGTTCGGGCAGGTGAAGCCGCCGTCCAGCGAGATTTTTGCCGTCTTTCTCCCGAAGATAGAGCGATAATATTCGTTAAGACTGCGGTATGGCTTGTCGTCCAAGGGGTTCACCTGCTTTCGTAAGAGTCGATATGATTAGGAGTATGGATGCTCTATTTTAAAATTCATTTTCGGGGCATCTTTTGTTTTCTGAGCTTGATTTAGTATCTGTTCCATCAGTTCGTGCTCAGGCACGGGATAATCAAAGGGAATTGCAATCTCAAAATACGCTATTGGTTCGCCCTCGAGCAGGTCAAGCGTGAAGCCGTGAGGCGCAAGCTGAGGATCTACAGAGGCAAGTATAGATGATACAATGCACTTGTAACGCTCTGTTTCGCCGAAGTTGTGAGCTACCGGATCCATGTGGACGAGAAGCTCGCAGTCCAGCTTTTCTTCAATATCCTGAGATATTTCCCCCAGCATATCGTGCAGCTGCCCGACGGGACGCTCGGCGGGAACCTCGGCGTGCAGCGTGACCATGACCTTGCCGACGCCGTAGTTGTGCACTATTATGTCGTGTATGCCGTATACGAGAGGATACTGCATAAATTCGTGCCGGAGGCTGTCTATAAATTCCGAGCTTGGAGGAGCGCCGAGCAGAGGGTTCAAAGTGTCCTTCAATGCGCCTATTCCGGTGAAAATTATAAAAACGCTGACAATTATGCCGAGCCAGCCGTCTATGTTTACACCCGCGAAAAGACTGACGAGCGCGCCTATAAGTACTGCGGAGGTCGCTGCGACGTCAGAGAGGCTGTCTTTGGCTGTGGAGGCTAATGCCGACGAGTTTATTTTTTTGGATATACTGCGGCAGAAGAAAAACATCCAAAGCTTTACTAATGCAGAAAAAATTAGTACGGCGAGCGAGATGAGGCTGAATTGCGTCTGCGTTGGGTTTATTATGCCGTCTATTGAGCTTTTTGCAAGTTCTATGCCGACTACAATAATAACGACAGAAACAGCCATGCCTGCGATGTATTCTATACGACCGTGTCCGAATGGGTGTTCGCGGTCTGCTTTTTTCCCTGCGAGATAGAAACCGAATATGGTGACTAAAGATGATGCAGCGTCAGACAGAGAGTTGACAGCGTCGGCGGTTATGGCTATACTCGCGGTCAGCATACCGACGGATAATTTCAGTGCAAACAGGAGCAGGTTTAGGAATATACCTATTTTACCTGCGACTGTGCCGTAACGCTCCCTCGGAGCATTTTCTCCTATAATTCGACGTAGTATAAACCGGATCATTTAGATTCCTTTCGTTTTACTGTTCAAAATTTTCTATAATATTTGTATGTGAAATATTAAAAAAATATCGACAGTCTGCGCTGCCGATATTCTGAAATTACTGAGTGACTTTGTTGTAGATAACCTCGCCGCTCTCTGTGGAGAAGGTCATTGTTTCGTTGTCAAAGGTGGCGTTCCATTCTCCAAGATCGGTGAGCGATATTGTTATGTTTGATTTATCTGTGGTATACGTGCCGGAGGATATGACCGTTCCGTCGCTTGGCATGACGACCTGTGCGTTGCCGTCCTGCAATACGAGCTGATAATCGCTGTAGCTGGGGTCTGTCCAAGAACCGTCCGGAGAGGCGGACCCGCATGCCGTAAGTACAAACAGGGTCAGTACCGTGAGCACAGTCAGAATAATGACTTTTTTATTCATCTGAAAACTTAACCTCCTTGGGTCAATTACATTTTTTGTAATTTAAAAGACAAAATTCTCATCTTCGTGGTATTATATCATGTTAACAGACAATAATCAACGTAAATTTTTGTTTTGTGATGCAGTTGTCCATGATGAATAATGCTTTATGTATGCAATATGATAAATTCATGAACTTTTGTGATTGCATTGCTTAAAATAACTTTATATGATATACTGACGCATAGAGAGCAGTTTCATATATTATCTTGAAAGGAAGTGAGAAATATGTTGCTTTCTGTTGTTGTTCCTTGTTTTAATGAACAAGAAGCACTTCCGTTGTTTTACAAAGAAATCTGCAATGTGTTTTCCAGATTGAGTTGTAAGTCAGAACTTATATTTGTAGACGACGGCAGCAGCGACGATACATTGAAGGAGCTGAAACGATTAGCCAAACGGGATGACAGAGTAAACTACGTATCTTTTTCGAGAAATTTCGGAAAAGAAGCCGCTATGTACGCAGGCATGAAAAACTCATCCGGAGATTATGTGGCTATAATGGACGTAGATCTTCAGGATCCGCCGGGGATGCTGCGGGAAATGCTGGATAAGCTGGATTCGGATACAGTGGACTGCGTGGCGACTCGAAGAGTAACTCGAAAAGGCGAGCCGCCCATACGAAGCTGGTTTGCCCGCAAGTTTTATAAGTTGATAAACCGCATAAGTGAGGTTGACTTTATGGACGGAGCGAGAGACTACAGAGTGATGAGCAGGCGAATGGTAGATGCTGTGCTCGAGCTGGGAGAATATCCCAGATTCAGCAAAGGATTGTTTCAGTGGGTAGGTTTTGAAACTGTCTGGATGGAATACGAAAATGAAGAACGCGTGGCCGGAGAGACAAAATGGTCGTTTTGGAAGCTCTTTAAATATGCAATAGACGGAATAGTAGCTTTTTCTACGACTCCTCTGCGAATAGCTTCTGTGATTGGCGCGTTTGCATCGTGTTTTTCAATAATATATCTTCTGTATTTGTTTTTCCGTACGATATTTACCGGCTCTGATGTTCCGGGCTATCCGTCGCTGATGGTTACTCTTTTGCTGATAGGCGGACTTATACTCTTGGCCTTGGGCATACTCGGCGAATATATAGCCAGAACATATATGCAGGTAAAACGCAGACCGCTGTATGTCGAAAGAGAAAACACAAAACAGAATACTAAAGGATAATAGGTTAGGATTATGATTAAGGGGAAGAAACTGCGCACTTTGCTGCTCTATACGCTGATTTTTGCCGCCGCTGCATTGGGGATGGCGATGTGGGTCGTCTTATCCGGCAAAAGCACAATATGGAGCGCAGACGGAATTCAACAGCACTATCCTGCGCTTATATATTATTCAGAATGGCTGAAAAACGGCATGAATCTTTGGGATTTCAGCATCGGGTTCGGCAGCGATGTGCTGACGTCGCTGAATTATTATTGCATAGGCGATCCGCTTGCGCTGATCTGTGCGTTTTTCAATGCGGACAACATGCACATATGCTACACGCTATTGATTGTGCTGAGGCTGTATTTATCCGGCTTGGCGTTTTTGGGCGTATGCTCGAGATTCAAGCTGGAAAGCGTACCGTCTATAGCGGGGGCGTTGATGTATTCTCTCTGCTGCTATGGCGTTTATGTCTCTATGAGACATCCTTTCTTTGTAAACGCGATGATATATCTGCCTCTGATTATATGGGGTATGGAAAAGCTGCTGCACAGAGAGAACGCCGCGCTTTTTGTATTTGCTGTAGCGATTACGGCGGTGAGCAATTTTACCTTCCTCACCGTAATAACTTTTTCTGCCGTTTTTTATGCAGTGATTCGTTATCTGTCGCTGAAGGATAAGCTGACAGAGACTCTGCCTCATGCGGCGCTGCGCTGCGCAGGCTGGTATCTGCTCGGGCTTGCTATAGCCGCGGTCATATTTCTCCCAGCTCTGTTGGGATACCTTGGCTCAGGCAGAACAACGGAATCGCAGAGCAAATCACTTTTATTTTATGATTTTTCTTTCTATGGCAAGGCGCTGGCTTCGATATTCTCGAGCAAAGGCGCCGCAGGCTACACGTGGATGGGATTTGCGGCGATAGCGCTTCCGGCGAGTGTAATATTCCTGAGGAGACCGTACAAGTGCGTATTGAAAATCGGATATGTGATACTGTACGTTCTCGTCTTTATTCCGGCTTTCGGATGGCTTATGAGCGGAATGTCATATGTAGTAAACAGGTGGATATATGTACTCGCGTTTGCATCCTCTTTGGTGACTGCAATGGTGCTGCCGGATCTGTTAAAATTAAAATTTACGGAAAAGCTGCTGATATGCGGCGCGGCATGTGTGTATTTTATGATATGTCTTATGGTATATCAAATGGGATGCAAAAAGGGCATTCCGGCTGCTATGCTGCTTATGATAGTGAGTATAATACTGCTATTGCCGAAGGGAAATGCGCACGGCTGGAAGTCCGCGGCTTCGATATTCGTGATTTGCGTTTGCCTGGTGTCGAATTTTTATTACAATTTCAGCACGATGAAAAGCGACTATCTGGAAAAGAATGAGAACTGGGGCGAAGAAATAACAGCGTATACGGAAACCGCCTCGGCGGCGGCCTCTGAGATAGACGACGAGTCGTTTTACAGAGTAGACGTAGAAGGCACTTCAAATTTCAATGAAGGCATGATACAGGGCTTCAACTCAACTTCGTCGTTTTTCAGCGTTACGAGTAAATATGTGACGGAGTATTTCTATGATCTTGGCATAGCTTCTCAATCTCATATGTTAAAAGCGGACGGGCTGGACGGCCGCGCCTCGCTGAACGCGCTGTCCTCCGTGAAATACGAGGTAGCTGAAGACGGGAAAAGCGTGCCTGTTATATACGGAACAAATCTTATAAGTCAGTCGGAAATAGCCGGCGTAAAATACAACACATATGAAAACAGGCTTGCTCTGCCTCTGGGGTATACGTATGAAAGCAGCATATCCAAAGAGGAGTACGATGCTCTGACTATAGCTCAGAAACAGCAGGCCATGATGCAGAGTATAGTTTTGGAGAACGGCGGAGGCGGAAATCCGGTATACAGCGACGTGACAGTGCCATACAGTCTGATACTGCCTGCGGAGGGCGTGAGAATCAACGAGGACGGCGACATATGCGTTATCAAGAAAAACTCCGCAGTAACGCTCGTTTTCGACGGATTGGAACAGGCTGAGACATATCTTAATATAACGGGTCTGAAGCTCACGGATAAAAATCCGTACAGCTCTGAGACAGAACCGAAAAGATATAAGAAATGGAAAAAGCCCGGCGCGAAATCCAACTGTGTAGTAGAAGGAGAAAACGTGAGCACAAAGCTGGTAGTACGCAATCATAGAGAGCAGTATTACTTTGGGCAGGAAAACTACATGATAAACATGGGGTATTCCGAAAGCGGGCAGACGTATATTAAAATTACGTTTGACAAAGTGGGCGTGTATGAAGCAGACATGAGCGTAGTATGCCAGCCTATGAGCAGCATAGAAACTCAGGTCCAATCCTTGCGGGCGGATGCTCTGGAAAATGTAAACATAGGTAAAGACACCGTCACGGGAAGTATCTCTCTGGACAAAAAGAAATACCTCTGCCTGACAATACCGTACAGCAAGGGCTGGAAGGCGGAGGTGGACGGAGAGAGCGCGGAGCTGCTTAATGCGAACGGAATGTACTCTGCTCTGGAGCTTGAGGCAGGGGAGCATGAGATAAAGCTGACGTACTTTACTCCCGGATTGAAGGCGGGAGCGGTCATATCCATAGCTGCGCTGGCGCTGTCTGCCATTCTATTCGGAATAGGCAGAAAAAAGCGCGGAAAAGCGGATAAATGACAGATTGACATCTGAGCGGCGACGGTGTATAATCAAATTGAAATTAATACTCTCGCATATCTGCGGATTAGTAGCGGGAGGCAGCGCTCTTCAAGAGAGCCGCGCGTTCGCTGTGAGCGCGGCAGAGCGTCTCTCCGTGAATACCGGCCGCAGTCAGGATATGTGCGTTTTGAGCGCGATATAGCTCTGCAAAAGTGGGTTTTACAATCAACGAGGGTGGAACCACGGACAGAAAATGTTCGTCCCTGATATCATATCGGGGACGTTTTTTTATAACTTTAAAATTTAACTACAGCAAAAAATGAATTTGAAGGAGAAAAGATATGGAAATCACGCTGAAAGACGGCAAGTCGATCTCTGTAGAACAAGGTGCGAAACCTATAGACATAGCTTCTAAGCTTTCTAATAAGCTAAAAAAGACAGCTCTCGCAGCTAAGGTTGACGGAGAGCTTTGGGATCTCATGCGCCCTATAGAAAAGGATTGTGAGCTGGAGATACTCACTTTCGACGATGCGGAAGGCCGCTGGACTATGCGCCATACCGTCTCTCATGTACTCGCGCAGGCGGTCAAGCGTCTTTATCCGGATACAAAGCTGGCGATCGGTCCGGCGATAGACAAGGGCTTCTATTACGATTTCGATGTGGACAAGGCGTTCACAGCAGAAGACCTGCCCAAAATAGAAAAAGAAATGGCGAAGATAGTTTCCGAGAATCTGCCGCTCGAGCGTTTTGAGCTTCCGAGAGACGAGGCTATAGCGTTTATGAAAGAAAAGAACGAGCCTTACAAGGTTGAGCTCATTGAGGATCTGCCGGAGGGCGAGACGATTTCGTTCTATCGCCAGGGAGATTTTACAGACCTATGTGCGGGCGCTCATCTGCCGTCTACAAGCCGTGTACGTGCGTTCAAGCTGACGAGCACAGCGGGCGCATACTGGCGCGGAAGCGAGAAGAATAAAATGCTTTGCAGAATATACGGAACGGCATTTGAGAAGAAAGAGGATTTGCAGGCATACCTCACCGCTATCGAAGAGGCTAAAAAGCGCGACCACAGAAAGATCGGACGCGAGTTGGGCTTGTTTATGATGAATGAAGCCGGCCCCGGATTCCCGTTCTTCCTCCCCAAGGGCATGATTCTCAAAAATCTGCTGCTGGATTATTGGCATGAGCTTCACAGACGCAACGGATATCAGGAAATTTCAACTCCGATAATGCTTTCCCGCAGTCTTTGGGAAACGTCCGGCCATTGGGATCATTATAAGGAGAATATGTATACCACTGTAATAGATGAGACAGATTTCGCTATCAAGCCGATGAACTGCCCCGGCGGAATACTCGTCTATCAGTCTGAGCCGCGTTCATACAGAGACCTGCCTCTGCGCATGGGCGAGCTGGGTCTGGTACATCGTCATGAAAAATCCGGTCAGCTTCACGGGCTTATGCGCGTTCGCTGCTTCACTCAGGATGACGCGCACATCTTCATGACGCCCGAGCAGATTCGCGAGGAGATAAAGGGAGTAGCGAACCTGATAGATGAGGTTTACACTCTGTTTGGTTTTAAGTATCATATCGAGCTCTCTACACGTCCTGAGGACAGCATGGGCAGCGATGAGGATTGGGAGATCGCAACGGAAGGTCTGCGCGGCGCTTTGGATGATTTGGGATTGGAATATGTGGTAAACGAGGGCGACGGCGCTTTCTACGGTCCCAAAATAGACTTCCATCTGGAGGATTCTATCGGAAGAACGTGGCAGTGCGGTACGATTCAGCTGGATATGCAGCTGCCTCTGCGTTTTGAGCTGGAATACACCGGAGCAGACGGAGAGAAGCACAGACCGATAATGATACATCGCGTTGCGTTTGGTTCTATAGAGCGTTTTATCGGAATTTTGATAGAGCATTTCGCAGGAGCATTCCCGCTGTGGCTGTCTCCCGTTCAGGTTAAGATACTGCCCATATCTGATAAATTTGCGGATTACGCGCTCGAGCTAAAGAGTATGATGGAAGAGAAGGGTATCCGCGTTGAAGTGGATACACGTTCCGAAAAAATCGGTTACAAGATTAGAGAGGCGCGCAACGAGCGCACACCGTATATCGCAGTAGTGGGTGAAAAAGAACAGGAGTCAGGCACGCTCTCCGTTCGCAAGCGCGGACAAGGCGAGCAGGGCGCTATTCCTGCTGCTGATTTTATCGAAACTCTGCTGCAAGAGAATAAAGATAAGGTTCGATAAGGGGCGCTGTCCCCGTCATCCAACAAGTGAACGAGAGGCGAAGCCTCTTAGGGCTTCAGTGGCGGATTGCACCGCCACTGAAGGCTTAGATGTCCTCCGCCTTAGGCGGAGGACATCTGTTCACGGTTATATTTTAAAAAAGCTTGACACGAAGCGGCAGATCGTGTATACTATTTTAGGTATCAAGTAGAGGCTGCCCGCTTCTCACCGAATGGTTGTCGTATCGATTCGGTTAATAATGAGTGTTTTACGCGGGTGATCTATGCCCGCGTTTTTTATTGTAAAACAGCGCGCGGCGAAGTTATAAAAGGGAGGCGTTTTAAATAGCTAACGAACTGTACATCAATGAGCAGATACGAGACAGAGAAGTGCGCCTGATAGGTCAGGACGGCGAACAGATGGGCATAATGCCTACGTCGCAGGCTCTGGGCATCGCGGAGAACGCAGGACTCGATCTCGTCAACATTTCTCCAAAGGCGCAGCCGCCTGTATGTAAAATAATGGACTATGGCAAATATCGCTTCGAGCAGACAAAGCGTCAAAAAGAAGCGAAAAAAAACCAAAAGACTATCACTATTAAAGAGATGCGTCTTTCTGCTACGATAGATAAGCACGATCTTGAAGTTAAGGCTAAGAATGTAATGAAATTTCTCGCATCCGGCGATAAAGTCAAAGTGTCCATTCGTTTTAAAGGACGTCAGCTGAGTCATACGGAGAATGGTCTCGATGTTATGAACGCATTCCTCGATATGCTTGATGGCGTAAATGTAGAACGTGCGCCGAAAATGGAAGGCCGCAGTATGTTCATGATACTTGCACCGAAAAATTAAAAAGATTATTACCTATATATTTAGGAGAGGAGGGCAATAAAATGCCGAAGATGAAAACACACAGAGGAGCGGCTAAGCGCTTCAACGTAACAAAGTCCGGTCAAATTAAGAGAGCTAAGGCTTTCAAGAGCCATATTCTCAATAAAAAGACTACAAAGAGAAAGAGAAACCTCAGAAAGGGTACATACGTAGACCCGACGGTTAAAAAGACAGTTCGCACGCTCGTTCCGTACAAGTAATCTGACAGGAGGTTTTTAAACAATGGCAAGAGTTAAGAGAGCAGTTAACGCTCATAAGAAGCGCAGAAAAGTATTAAAACTGGCTAAGGGCTATTATGGCGCGAAGTCCAAGCAGTATCGCACAGCTAAAGAAGCTGTAATGAAGTCTCAGAAGTACGCTTACATCGGCAGAAGACTGAAGAAGCGCGACTTCCGCAAGCTCTGGATCGCTCGTATCAATGCGGCAGCAAGAATCAACGGCATCAGCTATTCCAGAATGATGGACGGTCTGAAAAAGTCTGGTATTGAGATCAACAGAAAGATCCTTGCAGATATGGCTGTAAACGATGCAGCAGCTTTCGCTAAGCTCGCAGAGACAGCTAAAAAGGCGCTGGCATAAATATTTTTTTGATAGATACGCACATCCCGAAATCTTTGATTTCGGGGTTTGCTTTATGAGGCTGAAATGTACGATATCACAAGCAGCAAGAACGCATATGTAAAGCTTCTGCGTTCGCTGAAAAATAAAAAAGCCCGGCAGCAGGAGGGCTTGTACGTTGCGGAGGGGAGTAAATGCTCTATTGAGGCGCTGATAAACGCCGAGGTACAGACCTTGCTTACGACAGATGCGCAGTCTGAAGCAGCGCGCATTGCTCTGGAAAACGGCGTAGAAGTAAAGACGGCGCCGCCGGAGATACTCCACGCGGTCAGCGAGGCGAAGAACTTAAATACAGAGCTGGCAGTAGTCCGAATGAAAAATGCGGTCATAAGCGGACAGGGTTTGATAATAGCTCTCGAGGATGTATCAGATCCGCAGAACATAGGAACTATAATACGAACTGCGGACGCTGTAGGCGCGGCGGGGGTTCTGATGTCTGAGCGATGCGCAGATTATACTTCTCCGCGTGCTGTTCGCGCGTCTATGGGCAGCTGCTTTCATATTCCCGTAGAGACGGCGGAATGTTTCAGAGAGAGGCTGAAAGAGCTTTCTGAAGGCCGCGTTGTAGTTGCGGGACATCTTCGCGGGCAGGGCAGTTTGAATCCGTCGAGAGACGCCGTGCTGCTTATAGGGAATGAATCACGGGGCTTGACAGACGAAACGGCGGCTCTGGCGGACGTGCTGTATCGCATACCGATATTCGGAAAAGCGGAAAGCCTCAACGCGGCGGTCGCGGCGGGAATAATGATGTATAAGCTTATAGGCGAATAAATAACGGGAAACTAAAAAACGCAGCTGTGAAATTTGAGGTGTCTGAAACGCCTCCAAAAAAGTTAGACAATATTTTGAAGTAAAAACTGTTCAAGCAATCGAAAGGGCTTGTTGTCTGTGAAGAACGGGCGGCGAGCCCTTTAGCTTTGCTTTTTTGATACACCGGCTATTGCACCGGTGTCTATTTCTTATTGAAAACACCCCATCTGTCATTCGGTATACCATACTGTCTGACAAATGGGGTGCAGTTCATTTTGTACTCGCGTCTGCGTTTTTTTATTATTCTACTGTTACGGATTTGGCGAGATTTCTCGGCTTATCCACGTCGCAGCCCTTCTGCACTGCGGCGTAATAAGCGAACATCTGCATGGGGATAACGCCGAGCATCGGAGCGAATATATCCAGCGTATCAGGTATTATAAAGCAGTCGTCCATCTGATCCGCTGAGGCTGCGTCTTTGTTTTGAAGTACGCCCAGGACGAACGCTCCGCGCGCTTTGACCTCTTGAATATTGCTTACGGTTTTCTCCAAAAGAGTGTGCTGAGTTGCGAGAGCGACGACGAGAGTGTTGTCCTCTATGAGAGCTATCGTACCATGTTTGAGCTCTCCGGCGGCGTATGCCTCGCTGTGTACATAAGAGACTTCTTTTAATTTCAGAGACGCCTCCATAGCCAAAGCGTAGTCCATGCCGCGCCCGATGAAGAATGTCGATTTGTCGCGGAAACGGCGTGCCGCGAATCTCTGTACGCTCTCCTTGCTGTCCAGAAGCTGCTTTGCTTTCTCGGGGATTGCTTTCAGCTCAGCGAGCAGCTCAGAGGCCTTGCTTTCGGAAATCTGACCTTTGATTTGAGCTATTCTTATGGCAAGCAGATAGATCACCAGAAGCTGAGTAATGTATGCCTTTGTAGAGGCGACGGATATTTCCATGCCGGCTTGAGTATAGATGACCGCGTCTGCCTCGCGAGAGATCGTGCTGCCTTTTACGTTGGTTATTGCAAGCACCTTGAGCCCCTGGTTTTTCGCTTCGCGCATGGCGGCGATAGTGTCTGCCGTTTCGCCTGATTGGCTGATGACAATAACGAGAGTGTCCTTGCTCAGTATTGGCTTTCGATAACGAAATTCAGATGCTATATCTACTTCTACGCTGACTCTGGCGAGGTTTTCTACAACGTATTTGCCGACGTGACCGGCGTGGCTCGCTGTGCCGCAGGCTACGAAAAATATCTTGTTTGCCTCGGCCAGCATTTGGTCGCTTACGCCTGTTTTGCTCAGGTCTATGTTGTCCCCGTCGAGCAGGCTCATAAGCGTGTCGTAAAGAGCCTTGGGCTGTTCGCTGATTTCCTTTATCATGAAGTGCGGATAGCCGCCCTTCTCGGCCTGAGACGCATCCCAATCCACGGTGTCGGGAGTGCGGTGCAGGCGCTTTCCGTATTCGTCGAACAGCTCGACTTTATCGCGGGTGATTACTGCGATCTCGTTGTCATGGAGAAAGTAGACGCTTTTTGTGTACTCGAGAATAGCGGGTACGTCAGATGCAATGAAGTTTTCTCCGCTGCCGTAACCGATTACGAGCGGGCTGTCTTTTCGGACGGCGATGAGTTTGTCAGGTTCTTCTTCGCAGATGACTCCGAGCGCATAAGAGCCTTTCATCATTTTGAGAGCGCCTTGCAGAGCGACCATTAGATCGCCTTCGTAAAAGTAATTTATAAGATGAGCTATTACTTCCGTATCTGTCTGCGATACGAAGCTTATTCCTTTTTTTTCAAGCCATTCGCGCAAAGTGCTGAAGTTTTCTATGATGCCGTTGTGAACTACGGCTATGTCTCCTGCGGTGTTAGTGTGCGGGTGGGAGTTTATATCGGACGGCTCGCCGTGTGTCGCCCAGCGGGTGTGACCTATGCCGGCTGTGTGCGTGCTGCTTTTACCTTCGAGCAGAGATTCGAGATTGGTGAGTCTGCCTTTGGCTTTTATGACGCTGAGCTTTTCGTTTTTGAAATACGCTACGCCTGCGCTGTCGTAGCCGCGGTATTCCAGTTTATGAAGCCCGCCCAGAAGCACGGGGAGAACATCTCTGTCGCCTATGTATCCTACAATACCACACATGTGCTGAGCCTCCTTAATTTAATTTAGATTCTATAAGTTTCGCGAGAGTTACGGCTTTTTGCTCTATGTCTTTTCTATCCTGACCTTCGAGCATAACGCGGATCATGGGCTCTGTGCCGGAGGGGCGGACGAGAACCCTGCCATGTCCCTGCATTTCTTTTTCGAGAGCGGCGATACTGTCGGCGATTTCCTCGTCTGATGCGAAAAGCTCTCTGTTTTCAGATTTAATCTTGGCGTTGACGATAACCTGCGGGAGAATATCGACTATGCCGGCGAGGTTGGAAATGCGTACGTTATTGCGCTTCATAACGGATAGAAGCTGAAGCCCGGTCAGGATTCCGTCGCCTGTGGAGTTGTAATCGAGGAAGATTATATGCCCCGATTGTTCCCCGCCGAAGTTGTAATCGTCAGAAAGCATTTTCTCCAGAACATATCTGTCGCCGACGTTTGTTTTTATGACGTTTATGCCGAGTTTATTCATACCCAGCTCCAGACCGAGATTGCTCATAACTGTAGCTACTATTGTATTTTTCCTGAGCATGCCGCGCTGTTTTGCGTCGTTAGCGCAGATAGCCATGATTCTGTCGCCGTCTATTATTCGTCCGAATTCGTCCGCTGCGATGAGTCTGTCTGCGTCGCCGTCGAAGGCCAGACCTATGTCCGCGCCCAGCTCGCGAACCTTTGTTGCGATTTGAGCGGGATAGGTTGAGCCGCAGTTATCGTTAATGTTGGTACCGTCAGGCACGTTGTAAAAAGGATAAACGGTAGCGCCCAAACTTTCAAATATACGCGGTGCTATTTCGCTTGCAGCTCCGTTTGCACAGTCGAGCACGACTTTTATACCTTTCAGATCCGTATCTATTGTAGACTTGAGAAAATCTGCGTACTCGTCCTTAGCTTTTTTCAGCTTGACGATGCGCCCTACGTCAGTGCCCGACGGCAAATTGCGGTTCATTTCCTCGCTGAGCACGAGCTTTTCTATGCTGTCTTCTACGTCGTCGGGGAGCTTGTAGCCTTTTCCGCCGAAGAATTTAATCCCGTTATATTCTACGCTGTTGTGCGATGCGCTTATCATAACGCCTGCGTCAGCCTCGTAATAGCGTATCAGATGCGCCACGGCAGAGGTAGGGATCACTCCGAGCATTGACGCCTCTGCGCCGGCAGAGCAGATGCCTGCGAGCATTGCACTCTCCAGCATATCGCCGGAGATGCGGGTGTCCTTAGCCACCAGAATTTTTGCCTTGTGAACTGCGCCGGTCAATACTTTTGCACTTGCTTGACCGAGCTTAAATGCCATATCACATGTGAGCTCTGTATTGGCTACTCCGCGTACGCCGTCCGTTCCGAACATTCTTGCCATATATATCCTCCAAACAGCTATTGCTGTAATAAGCTTTCGCGCTCCAAAAAAGCGCGTTTAAATAACACATTCCATTATAACACAGAGATTAGAATAGTCAAAACGTTATTGGCTGTTCATGGAAATTTTATATATCTTTTATATAGTATGACGCGGCTTTTAGAAATGATAAAAACGGCACAGCTTTTGGCTGTGCCGCTGATATGATTTAATGATAAGAATCAGTAATTTTCACTGAGCTGTTCAAAATATGCCTTCGGATGTTTGCAAACAGGGCAGACGTCAGGAGCTTCCGTTCCGTAGTGAACATGACCGCAGTTTGTGCAAATCCAAGCGATAGGCTGCTCTTTCTTAAATACCTTGTCCTCGACAATGTTGCTGCGCAATTTCAGATAACGCTCCTCGTGGCGCTTTTCTATCTCTCCGACCTGTTCAAAGAGGAGTGCGATCTCATCGAAGCCCTCTTCCTTTGCCTCTTTGGCGAATGTAGCGTACATATCGGTCCACTCGTAGTTTTCGCCGTCGGCAGCATCCTTCAGGTTTGTGAGCGTATCGGGAACTTTTCCGTCGTGCAGCAGCTTAAACCAGATTTTAGCGTGCTCTCTTTCGTTTACTGCTGTCTCTTCGAACAGAGCGGAAATCTGAACGTAACCGTCTTTTTTAGCCTGAGATGCGTAGTAGGTGTATTTGTTGCGAGCCATGGATTCGCCTGCGAAAGCTGTCTCCAGATTTGCTTCTGTTTTAGAACCACGGAATTCGACCTTGCCTGAAGGTGAATTTGCATCTCCGACGAGTTCTATTTTTTCAAAATCCTCAGCGCCGTGCTTGCAGAGCGGGCATACGAAATCGGCAGGCAGATTCTCGCCCTCGTATACATAACCGCAAATCTTGCAGCGCCATCCGATTTTAACGCCGGAGGATGAAGAGGGAGCCGCGGGTTTGGGCTTCACGTCGGAATGATAGTACGCGTATGTCAGAGACGGAACCTCGTCCAAAACTTCGGCTGCGGTGACGTCAGCGACAAACAGAGTGTGAGATCCGAGATCCAGCGTAGAGATGACCTTGCCGGAGATATATGCGTTAGTATATTTTGTTATGTAGTAAATGCCGTTCTCTCCGCGGGCGCACGCGTCGAATCCGTCGAATTTATCAACGTCACGACCGCTCTGGAATCCAAATCGTTTGAAATAGTCGAAGGGAACTTTTTGTGTAAGAAGGGACACCGTGAATTCCCCTTCGGCCAGTATCATGTCATGTGTGTAATTCTGCTTGTTAACTGTGATGGATACTCTCAGAGGATCGCTTGTCAGCTGGGAGAGTGTGTTTATAATACATGCGTTGTCTTTTTCTCCCTGCTTGGCGGAGAGTACATACAGACCGTAGCTTATTTTGTTTACTGCCTTCTTGTTCACGATGATACCTCTCTTTCCTTGGTGAAAGTGCTTATTTAAAAGCTATTTATTATATAACCTAATTTAAAAGTGATGAAACTTCACTAATGGAAAAACACGGTTATTTATTCTTTTTATAACGCTGTCGTCGCTGAAAGTGCGCTCTCGGACGGCTTGTTCAGCCGTCTTTTCTCTTTTATGCTTATTACTATGAGGGTTAATATTACAAACAAAAGCGTTATACCTGCCATAACCAAGACGTTTTGCACTAAACCGCTGCAATCTGATATGGCAGCGCGCAAGGCTCTTATGGAATAAGTGAACGGCATGTAATTGACGAGCGACGATACAAAATCACCTGATATTTCTGCGGGATAGCTGCCCGTGGAGCAGGAGAGCTGCAATACCATAAATACAAGGCAAATGAAACTCCCCAGCGGTCCAAACGAGGAATTAAAGAAATACACTATAGACATGAACATCACACCTGCCAGACAGGATACCGCAAAAGTCAGCATAAGATGCTCAGGTTCAAATCCGTTGAAGATGCAGAGAGCTAAGACCATAACGGCGGACCATATTAATGCGACAGGATACATGACGCTCGCCTTGCTTGCCCAAAAGGAAAAGACGCCGTTTCCTCTGCGCTTGTTTATGGGATAAAACATGCAGAATGAAAGGCACGCGACCCAAAGCGCTGCTGTCATCATATACGGAGCCATTCCGTGCCCATTGTTTTTTACTACGGATATTTCTGTTTTCTTGTCGTCCACAGGTGAGGCGAACATGTCGTGGGTGTCGTCTGAAACAACAGAAGTAGTATCGGATATTTCATCTGAGGCGTCGCTGAGGCTGGAGGTTAGCGTGCTCGTGCCGTCGGACGCGCCGATAAGTCCGTCGGAGACGCTCAGACTGCCGTTGTACAGTTCCTCCGTACCATCTGCCAGCTGGTTAGCTCCGTCCTGTATTGAGGCTATACCGGAAGAAAGAGCGGAGTTGTTTGAAACCAGCTTGTTCGTGCCTTGCGCCAGCTCGGATGCTCCGGAATATAGAGAAGAAGCGCCTTCGTTCAGCTGAGCTACGGAAGATTTAAGCTCGTCAAACATGGAGCCGCTGTCGGAGAGAGCGGAATTGACCTGCTCTATTACGCCTTCTGCGCCTGACGTCGCCGCGCCGGCTGCGACCGTTGACATTGTATCTGAAATAGTATTTGAAACTGCATTTTCAATAGAAGTTGAAGATATGTTGTCTGCCGCGCCGTTTAGAGTTCCGGAGACTATGCCTGCGATTAAGCTCTGCGCCTGAGCTTCCGAATAGCCTGCGGAGGTGAGCGCGCTTATCATCTGCTGTATGTTTACGTCCTGCAAAACATAGGCGGTTATGTGTTCGACTGTGCTGTCGGAAGTGAGCGAATCCTGAATGTTTTCGGATACTGCCGAGCCTATACCCGAGGATAGCTGCTCTGCATATTTGGATACTCCGGAGGAAGCGGCAGAAGCTATGGTCTCTTTTTGTTTATCGTCGAGCTCGACGGCAGGGAGAGATATATCTGCGACTGCGCTGTTAAGCCGGCTCATGCCGTCAGATAGTGTTTTTGCTCCGGAAGCAAGGCTTTGTGCGCCGCTGTCTGCGCTTTCCGCGCCCTGTAGATACTCTGAAATGCCGTCGGAGTATGTGTCTATTCCGTCGGTAAATGTGAGCATACTGTCGGACAGTGTTTTAATTCCGCTGCTCAGCTCGGCGTTGCCGTCGGATAAAAGTACGAGACCGTCATAAAGCTCGCCCGCGCCTTCTGCGGCGTCGTTCATCCCATCGCCTATATTCCCGAGCTGTTCAAAAATCACCTCGGAATATGTTTTGGTCACTGTTTCCGAGATGCTGTTTTGTATGCTGATTAAGGCGGATTCACTCAGTTTACTTGCGATATAGCTTGCGCCGGGGTTTGTTTTGTAGTCCAGAACCATTTTTTCCGGATTATCGGACAGGAGCGTTGTTGCATTTTGCGAGAAATTCGCAGGTATGCTGATTACCATATAGTAGGTTCCGTTTTCTAATCCCTCGTCTGCCGATTCTTGATTGGTGAATGTAAACTTGAGAGAATTATTCTCTTTTAAGCTGTCTACCAGTTCTTCGCCGATGTTGAGCGTTTTGCCGTTGTATTCGGCCGCCTCATCGTTGTTTACTATAGCTACGGGCAGATGGTCTACCTTGCCGTAAGGGTCCCACATAGAACCCAGGAAAATTGTCGTATAAATACTGGGGATGAGTATTATTGCTGCTAAAGCTGCCAGCATGAATTTGTTTTTAAATAGGCTGCGCCACTCTTTTTTTATCAATTCAAAGCCCTTCTTTCTGATTTAAATGGCGTAAAGCGATGCTTTAGTGACAATTATATAAAAGAAGCTTTTTTTGTACAATCATCAGGTTTGTCTAATATGTGGGATAATAAACAATTTTAAAAATAATGTCGATTTCTTCACTAAAATTCATTTGATATACACGTATCTTTTAAACAATGTCATGTTGTTTTTTGACGGGATCAAATTTATAATATGAATGATATTATTAGAGGATGCTGATTGAAATGAATATAAAGAATACAGAAGACAGAAGAGTCAGAAAGAGCAAACAGGCTTTGCGGAAAGCTTTCAGAGAGCTGATAACAGAAAAGCCTTTGAAGTATATAACTATAAAAGAACTTGTAGAAAGAGCAGATCTAAACAGGTCTACGTTTTATCATCATTATAAAGATATTCCGGATATGTTTGCCCAATTAGAGCAGGAGCTTTACGACGAGCTCAGCCAAGTCAAGTGCAGGAATGTGCTGGAACGTGATTCAATACCTGAGCTGCAAAAAAAGACGTATCAGTATATATATGATCTTTGCCGCAAGATTAAAGAAAATGCGGAGCTTTTTGAGTGCATATTAAATAAAAACGGAGACTTAAATTTTGTCAATAGATGTGAAGAATTATTGGCGAGCAATATAATGCCTACAGTAGAGAAAGCTCTGGACGATTCTTTAGACGTCGGTATGCTTTATCATTTTTTGCAGGGGGGCTGCCTCGGGATAATTAAAGCATGGGCGAACAGCGGATTTAGCGAATCAATAAAAAATACGTCTGAGCGTCTTTTTTATTATGCGAGAGGCCTTATCGTGACTCATAATCAGCTTGCAGGAAAAGAAACTGAGCTCTTGCTGTAAATTGTAACTGCCATATATGCCTCCCTCGATTCAAAAGCCGGAGCAGCGGAACAATGAAAAACCCCCTCGCCTTTGCGAAGGGGTTTTGACTCGGAGCTTGCTCCGACGTGGTGCCGGCAGCCGGACTCGAACCGGCACGGATTTTACTCCGAGGGATTTTAAGTCCCTTGTGTCTGCCAATTTCACCATGCCGGCGGCACATATCTAGCTGATTATATCATGCCGCTCCCATATTCGTCAAGTCTGAATATGTTAAATAAGGCTGAGTACAAAGTCGGCTGTATTTTTTGCGCTTTCTTTCTTAACGTGCTGTCTGCGTGCGTCGCTCATACATTGCAGAGTCTCTGCATCCAGCATTTCTATCGCAGAGGCTGCGTTAAAATATTTGTTGGTGAGCAATGCGAGCCGACTGTTTACGTAATAAGCCGTGTTGGCTTCTTCGACTCCGGGCAAAGGCTGCATTAGGAGTAAAGTTTTGTCTTTGCGCAGCGCTTCCGTCGTCGTGAGTCCTCCCGGTTTGGTGAAGACTATGTCGGCCGCATCCATGTATTCGTCCATATTGTCCACAAATCCCAACAGCTTGAAGTTGCTCTCACCTTCGGGGTATTTTTTTTCCAGCTTTCGCAGCAGGTTTTCGTTTGAGCCGCATATTACGACAACCTGCCAGCAGTCCAGGGATTCCAGACTGCGCACGGCGTCGGGCAAAGTCCCCATGCCCATTCCTCCGCTGAGTACGAGCAAAGTAGGCTTTTTCTCCAGACCAAGCTTTTCGCGGGCTTCATCCTTGCTGATTGATTTTTCAAATTTAGAGGCGAGCGGAATGCCGAAGGGTTTTACTTTTTCACGCGGAATGCCTCTGCGTTGGAATTCGTTTATCATGAAGTCTGCGCCGACAATATAATAATTAATGTCGACCTTGTCCCAGAATTCATAAAGCGTGTAATCTGTAATTATCCCTATGCGAGGGATGGCAGGGTCGAGAAGACTGCTCGCCAGAAGCTGGTGAAGAGTAATGCAGCCTATTACATGTGTACATACTATAGCGTCAGGCTGGAATTCGCTGATGTAACGGGACATTTTTCGCTTGTTCATATCTGCAAAAGCATACGGAAAATATGATTTCATGGAATCGCGTTCGTGGACTCGTTCCGCATCCTGGTATACCTGATCCAGGAGCCTTGGGTATTTGCGAGCCATCAGAGTGTAGCCTTTGTCATACGCAGTGCCTACCACTTTATTTAAATAAGCGTATACGTCTAATACGTGACAGTATGCGCCGCTTTTGCGCAGTTCATCTTGAACGGCGCGTGCAGCAGAATTATGTCCCTGACCGGCTTTTAAAGATAATATAAGTATGCGTTTTACTTTAACTGTGTTATCAGACATAAACGGCACCTCGTTTTAAAATTGAATTTTTTGACTTTTGTCATATAAGTATAATAGCTAATACTTTTGTTGTCAAAGGAAAAATAGTGAAAGTTTAAGTGTTCTTAGTGTTTATTTGACATAAAAGGATACGTGTGCTAAGATATACAGCATGCTGTATATCAGGAGGCGGCGTATTGCAGGACAATAGAGAGTATATTATTGAGAGACAGATAGTCAAGCTTGCGAATGCAATAATTAAACGCAGAGACATTCATTTAAAAGAATTGAATCTGACTGCGGGACAAGCTGACAGCTTGGAGTTCATCGCCGGTCGTGGAAACGCCGCGATAACAGATCTAAAAGATCATTTGGAGATAACGCATCAGACTGCAAGCGGAATAGTGCAGCGCATGGAGGCCAAAAACTTGGTCAGCCTGTGCAAATCCAAAGAGGACGCACGCCGTATGCTGATATTCCCGACTGAAAAAGGACGCGAAATATATAAGATGCTGCGGAATAACAGCGGCAGAACGGGCAGCAATCTTTTTGGCGAAATGACAGAATGCGAACAAAAAGAGTTGGCTCGTCTGACCGCGGCGGCGCTTGAAAATATAACCGCGAACAGATGTCCCCCGCCTCTATAGGCGGCGGGTTCCATCTAAGCCTTCAGCGGCGGTACAATCCGCCACTGAAGCCCCAAGAGGCTTCGCCTCTCGTTCACTTGTTGAATGACGGGGCGGCGCCCCTTATTGAAGAACTCAAAATGGCTTTTGAGTATTATTTAAGAGGTAGAGATGAAACAGCGTGTATACACAAAAGATATAATACTGGTATTAGCGGCGAGCTTTTTCTATATGTCAAGCCCTATGCTTGTGACTCCGTTGATAACGGGCTTTTCGTCAGATTTGGGTACGGACGCGGCGCTTATGGGGATGATAGGCGGAATAATGTATTTGTGTTCTTTGCTTTGCCGTCCGATCGCAGGGAATCTCGCGGATAAGCTGAGTAAATATAAGCTGGCGTTTGTAGGGGCGGGATTGATGCTTTTGGCGTGCGTAGGGTATATTGCCGCGCCGAATCCGGCGGTCGTGGTTGCGGCGAGGATAGTAAACGGCATAGGCTTTGCGTGCTGCTCGGTCTGTATGTCTACATGGGTGTCGAACATGCTTCCCAGAGATAAAATAGGCTCGGGCATGGGAGTTTACGGCGCGATAAATGCACTGGGGATGGCGGTAGCTCCCGCGATAGGCGTGAGTATTTATCAGGCGATAGGATACAGGCCGGCTTTTGCAGTGGCGGCTTCATTTTCTTTGCTGACTGTTGTAATAATACAGTTTGTCAAGGACAAAGGCGAACCGGAGCCCTCGATCCGAACAGAAGAGAAACGCAGGCTGCAAGTTATAGACAAGAACGTGCTGCCCGTCGCCTTGATAGTAATGCTGTTCACAATACCGTACTGCGCTACGCAGTCGTTTTTGGTCAGCTATGCAGAAGTACGCGGGCTGTCTGTTAATATAAGCTTTTTTTTCCCGGCTTATGCGGCTGTGCTGCTGATACTTCGATTTTCTCTCAAAAACCTTTTTGACAAGCTTCCTTTTGTGGTTTTTCTGCTGGGGAGCTCGATCTGCGCGGCGGGAGCGATAATCTCGCTCAGCGTAATGCAGAGCAATGCGGGCATGTTTATAGCAGCGGCGTTTATGGCGGGAGGATACGGCATAATGTGCTCTGTGTGCCAATCTACGGCGATATTGCTTGCGGGAGAAGGGCGGCGAGGGCTTGCGAACAGCACATATTACGTAGGGCTGGATTTAGGTCTGACCTTCGGCCCGACTCTCGGCGGAGTACTTTTTGAATATTTAGACGCGGAGTATTTTTTTCCGGTATTTTTGGCGACGATACCTGCCGGGCTTGCGGTCTATGCCTTGGGAAGAAAAAAGTTTAAATATGAAGTTTAAAAAGCTGTACGCATTTTGCATCCTGATGAATATTATGGTATGATAAGACGTGGTTTAAGCTACTATGATTGGAGAGGTTAATATGTCTAAGAGAATCGTACTTACGGGCGGGGGGAGCGCAGGTCATGTAACGCCTAATCTTGCGCTGGTACCTGAGCTGGAAAAGGACGGATTTGATATATACTATATAGGCACAAAAGACGGAATAGAAAGAGATATAATTACAAAAGCCGGCCTGAAGTATTACTCTATCAGCGCGGGAAAACTGAGACGTTATTTTAGTTTTAAGAATTTTGTAGATCCGTTTAAGATAGCGGCCGGGTATTTTCAGGCGAAAAAGCTCATGAAACAGATTAAACCGGACGTCGTATTTTCAAAAGGCGGGTTTGTGACCGTTCCGGTGGTGTTTGCGGCGAAGAGCTGCGGCGCCCCCGTTGTGCTGCACGAATCGGATTATACTCCGGGTCTTGCCAACCGTCTGGCAATACCAAAAGCCAGCAAGGTATTGGTGGCTTTTGAAGCGGCGGCCAAGCATGTGGAAGGCGGCGCGGTGGTCACGGGAGCGCCGGTGCGAGGCGAGCTTTTCGACGGAGACAGAGCGCGCGGATTGAATTTTCTCGGCTTCTCAGGGGAAAAGCCCGTCCTGCTCATCATGGGAGGCAGTCTCGGAGCGCAGGCGGTCAACGATGCGGTAGACGCCATAATTGACGATCTTCTTGAGAAATACGACATCGCTCATATACGCGGCGCCGACAAATTGAATAATGCCCTGGAAGGGAAAGCGGGGTATAGACAGTACGAATTTGTAAGCGAGGAGCTGCCGGATATATTCGCTGCGACAGACCTGATGCTTTCTCGCGCGGGAGCTAACGCTATATTTGAAATACTTGCACTGAACATACCTGCTCTTCTCGTTCCTCTGCCCAAGGAGGCGAGCAGAGGCGACCAAATACTGAATGCTAATTATTTCGAGAGCAAGGGATTCAGTTTAGTTTTACAGCAATCGGATATAACGCCGGAAACTCTGCGCGACAGTCTGGATGAGCTGAACCGCAGATCCGGCGAGCTGAAAAAGGCTATGATGGACAGCGGAATATCCAACGGCACAGAAAACGTACTGCGAGAGATATACTCATGCGTGAGGGAAAAAGGCGAACCAAAGCACGCAAAATAATTGCAAAGGAAATTACATGACAGAAAACGTAGATTTAAGCAAGCTGGAGAGAGTGCTGGCGTCTCTCGCAGAGGCGTCTCCTGCGGCGAGACGCGAGGGCCTCGCGCCTTACGCTACCCGAGCGGGGATAGGCAGACTGATGAGCATGGCGACTGCCGGAGGGAAAAACGCCCGTGCGGCGGCTCGCGCTCTTTGCGACTTGTCCTCGTCTAAGGCTTCGGGAGAGCTTATCAGCCATTATATGGATTTGCAGAGAGAAAAGACAGCCGGAATGCTCAAGAACTCAGATCCAAAGGTTCGTAAGAGCGCAGCTCAGCTATTGGGGAATCTGAAGCCTGATGAATTTTGCTCCGAGCTGATAGAAGCTTTGAATACGGAGGGGACGGAGTTTGTGCGCCCTTCGATTATACTCGCCATTGGCAACGCCAAACGTACTCCCGCCGCGATAACAGCGCTTACGGATTATGTTCTGCCGTCTGATTGCAGCGAGAAGCATATACGCGAGCAGGCTGCGGCTCTCTCAAAAGCAATATCCTCTTTGCGCGGAGGGGAAGATACGGACGTTAAGGTAAAAGCTCTGCCTGAAAAAAATGAAATTCTTCTGCGCTGTCCGTCGGCAAAGGTGACGGCCGAGGAGCTGAAAGCGCTGGGCTACAGCGTAAGTCTGCATAAAGCGCTGAATGGCTTTGTCAGCGTGAAGAATGTTCCGAAGCTGAGCAGCCTTTATGTCGCGCGGTCTTTTTATGATATGAATGTGCTGTACGGCGTCTTCGATACTATGAATGCGGCGGTGCGGGCGGCGAAAAGCGGCGGGTTTGAAGATTTGATACGTACAATGTATGGCGAAGGTGAGTTGAGATTTCGCGTAGACGTTCAGTCTTTGAACAGTCAGACTACACAGCAGCTCAGGAGCAAGGTGTCGTCTGAGATAGCCGCGGAGCTTCTGCCTCGCGGGCTTATAAACAGCCCTTCAAACTATGCTTTTTCCGTCCGGCTTTTGCTGACGAGAGAAAAGGCTTATCTGGGGGCTGCGCCTGCGCCTAAGCTGGACGGGCGTTTCCAGTATCGTACCGACGCGATAAGCGCGAGTATTCATCCTGCCGTGGCGGCGAGCTGTATGAGATTTATAAAGCCTTATTTGAAAGAAAAGGCTGATGTGCTGGATCCGTTTTGCGGAGCAGGAACGATGCTTTTTGAAAGAGCAAAATACTCCTATGCGTCTCTCACGGGTACGGATATTAATTCAGATGCGCTGAGAGCAGCTCGGCAAAACGAGCGAAACGCCAAGACGGGAGCTCATTTTCTCATCAAAAATGCGGGATCGCCGTTCCGAGATAAATTCGATGAGGTAATATGCAACATGCCGTTTGGACTGCGGGTCGGGTCGCATGATGAGAACAGATCTTTGTACGCGGCGTTTTTGAGAAATTTGACGAAAATGCTTAAAAAAGACGGGGTCGCGTTCCTTTTTACGCATGAAAAAAAGCTTCTTGCAGAGCTGCAGCCGGAGAGTATGGAGCTGGAGGACAAGTGTACATTCAGCGCCGGCGGGCTGCATCCGAGCATGTTTGTTTTAAAAAACAAGTAAATAAAATTGATGATAAAACAAAAACAGAGCAGGGTTTACGCATTGTATTGCAGACTTTGTTCTGTTTTTTCATTTTGAGAGAATAGAAACAGAAAATAAACTGTGAGCGATACGGAAAGGTTAATCAACAAACAAAAAACGGATACGGCAAAAACAGTGCGTATTCGATGGTATATGTCGAACATACTGCGCGCTGAATGACACTTTACGCACAGCGGTACATATATAATTAATTCTGCCGATAATCGGAAACTAAAGCATATCGGAGGATTATGATGTATGGCACAGATTAAGAGACAAAATAAGCCGGAGGAAGCTCAGCTTGGCGTAACCATGCGCGGTGCATTAAGGCTCGGGGGTGTTTTCGCCGCGGCGTTCCTTATAGGCAGGGTGAGCATTTCGGGCGGAATATGGCCTTTCGGAGCAGCTTTTGTGCTTATGTCTTTTCTGAACGCGCAGACTATAAATCCGTTTATGGCGCTTGCCGGAGTTTTGGCGTCTTTGGCGACATTCATACTTCAGATGGATAATCCTGCGTTCAGTTTCGCGATCGTAGGGCTTTGTTCTGCGTCTATGATAGTGATGACTGCACTGAAAATAGAGCTCCAGCCCAGAATGGCTATAATTACGATACTCGCTGCGTATCCAATATGTACAATCGCGTTTAAAATGATGCTTTTGTTGTCTATTGTTTCTTCTGCAATAGAAATGTGCGTGTGTATGCTGATGGTACTGGTCATGAACAGTGTGGTCAAGCTTTTTTCTCAGAGACGTGTCCGCGTGGTGCTCACGGATGAGGAAATTGTAAGCGTTGCGTTGGTGACGCTGCTTGCGGTTTTGGGCGTCGGAGAGCTGAATATTGCAGGAGTATACCTGCGTACTATCGCGGCGTCTTATATAACTGTTCTGGCTGCATATCTCGGAGGAGCGGGGATAGGCGCTGCGGTCGGCGCGGCGCTGGGCTTCGCGTGTGCAATAACGGGAGCGGATACGCAAATAATGGCGTCGTTGGCCATATGCGGCTTGTCGGCGGGGGCTGTGCGCAAATTAAAAAAGCTGGGCTCGGCCGCAGCGTTTTTCTCGATGAATATAATAGTATCGTTCTATCTTGGATACGGCTTTAGGAGCGCGCTGCCTTTTATAGACAGCACGATAGCTCTTATCGGATTCATGTTTACGCCCAAATCTTTCTCTGAAAAGCTGGGCAGATATGTGGACGCAAATCTGCTCAGAACATATGAGCAGACGCTGCATTTTGAGCGTTTTAAGCAGCTGACCGTGGGCAGGCTGAAGGAAATGTCGGCTGTTTTCGCAAATGCGTCGAAGGTGTTCTCGAGCATGTCGGAAAAAAATAAGGTTCGCAGTATATCCTATATGCTGGCGGGGATACCTGAGAGTGCTTGCGCAAACTGCATGTGTTATAAAAATTGCTGGGACAAGGATTTTGATAAAACACTAACGCAAATGCACAAGCTTTTTGATAGATATCAGAAAAATCCCAATCTTGTGGAGAAGGACATGCCGCAGGGGCTTGCGAAAAAATGCCTGTATCCTCAGCGCGTTTTGGCGTCGGCGCGCAGGCTTTTCGCGGACTATCTTACAAACCGCAGGCTGGAGGAACGTGTTGAAGAGAGCCGAGCTATAGTCGGCGAGCAGCTCATGGGGGTTTCTCGCGTTATAGGCAGCCTTTCGAACGAGGTTCAGACTGAGCTGGAGTTTAAACCGGAGCTGGAGGATGCTCTGAGATGTGCGCTGGACGGGGCGGCTGTGGACGTAAGCGAGGTTTGCGCCGAAGTACACGGCGGAGCTATTGCCGTCGATTTGAAAGTTCGTTCGTGCGGCGGAAAAGACTTGTGTGAAAACAGAATAAAAAAAGTTATAAGTGAGGTTTGCGGCAGGCCTATGACGCATGTCAAAAATACAGCTTCGTGCGGATCGTCTAAAACGTGCCGTCTTAGATTTGAACAGGCAAAGAAGTTTGGACTGAGCACCGGCATATCCTGTGCATCTAAAGAAGGGAGCAAGGTTTCGGGAGATGCTCACGCTGCTTATCCTCTGCCTGACGGCAGATTTATGCTGCTGCTGTGCGATGGAATGGGCACGGGGGAGCGAGCCGCAAAAGAAAGCGAGTCGGCGGTGTCTCTCATGGAGGATTTCTACAGCGCAGGATTTGACGAAAAGACAATATTGGACGCCATAAATAAACTGCTTATATTATCCAGCAGTGAGGATAATTTCTCTACAATGGATTTATGTATGATAAATCTGCATACGGGAAAGGCTGATTTTACTAAGATAGGGGCGCCTCATTCATATATTATACGTGGAGAGTCTGCAAAGAAAATACATTCGGGCTCTTTGCCCATAGGGATTTTGGAGGAATTTAAACCGCAAAAGACAGAAGTAGATTTGCAAAATGAAGATCTGATAGTTATGTTTACTGACGGAATTGCGGATTTGGAGAGCATGGATGAGGATATGTTTGAGCTTATGATGGCAGCTTCTATGTTGAGAAACACACAGGAAATAGCTGATGCAATTTTAGAGATGGCGGTAGAATGCAGCAAAGGGAAAAACAAAGACGATATGACAGTGATGGTGACCAGAATTAACAAATCCGCCTGAGATCTATGATGTGGCTATAGAAAAACACATCATGAATATAAAAAACTATATTAGAGTAAACTCTGCATTCATAAAAGGAATGCAGAGCTTTTTTATCGAGAAATACTTACGGCTCATAGAGAGATAGGGCTGCTTTATGAAAAAGCGAAACGATTACGTCATTGCCTTGGAGAAAATACGCCAAAATAAATGTGGCTATATGGCAAAAGCTGAGTGCGGATTAAACAGAATGAGTATTCCGTATGAATTCGCACTTGAATGTAATGCGGAAAAAGATGTATAATAACACGATATGCAGACTCTGCATAATTCTAATCTGATGAATAAAGCAGGAGGTATGATGGCAAAAACATATACAGCCTCAGATATACAAGTTTTGGAAGGATTGGACGCAGTGCGCAAACGCCCGGGCATGTACATAGGCTCGACAGGCTCGCGCGGACTGCACCATATGCTCTGGGAAATAGTAGACAACGCTATAGACGAGGCGGCGAACAAATATGCGGATAAAATAGCGATAACGCTGCACGACGACGGGAGCATATGCGTAGAGGACAACGGCCGCGGCATTCCGGTAGGCATTCATCCTGAGCTCAAGGTATCCGGAGTGGAGGTTGTTTTTACTCAGCTGCATGCGGGAGGAAAATTCAACAATTCCAATTATGCGTTTTCCGGCGGACTGCATGGCGTCGGCGCGAGTGTTGTAAACGCGCTGTCGAAATGGCTCAAGGCGGAGGTGTTCTTTGGCGGGAAGCATTATGTTCAGGAATTTGCCGCTGTAATGGAGAAAGGTAAACTGCGCTCGGGGAAACCATTGTATCCGCTGAAGGAAGTCGGCAAATCAAATAAACGAGGAACCAGAATAACATATCTGGCGGATACCGACGTATTTGACGATCTGAACATCAATTTTGATAAGGTGGCGCGCAGGCTTAAAGAGCTCTCGTATCTTGTCGAAGGGGTGGAAATAACGCTCAGCGACGAGAGAGAGGGACGGAAAAAGAGAGAAGTATTTCGATGCGACGGAGGAATAAGCGATTTCCTGCTGGATATAAACAAGGATAAGCAGGCGATAAACCAGACGCCGATAGCAGTATCGGGCGAAAAGAACGGAGTCGCGGTCAGCGTAGCTCTGCAATACGTGCAGAATGAAAGTGAAAACATGTATTCTTTCGTCAACAACATACCTACGCCGGAAGGCGGAACTCATGAGACCGGTCTGCGTATGGCGATAACAAAAGTCATGAACGAATATTTGAAAAGAAACCCCGTAAAAGAGAAAGTGTCTTTCGAAGGGGAGGACTTCCGCGAGGGGCTGACGGCTATTATTTCGCTCAAAATGGCTAATGTACAGTTTGAAGGTCAGACAAAGACGCGGCTGGGCAATTCTGAGGCAAAAACTGCCGTAGACGCGGTGGTTCAGGAAGGTCTGGGCGCATATTTTGAAGACCTGAGCAACGCTGCCACATGTGCGAAAATTGCAGCGAAAGCGCTTGTCGCTGCCAAATCCAGAGAGGCGGCGAAAAAGGCTAAGAAGCTGGAACGTGAAAAAAACAAGGCGGACGCCGCGCCTCTGGTGGGCAAACTGGCGAGTTGCACGGGCAGAAAGAGCGAGCTCAACGAATTGTTTATTGTAGAGGGCGACAGCGCGGGAGGAAGTGCGAAGATGGGCCGAGATAGGAGGTTCCAGGCTGTTCTGCCGCTCAGAGGCAAGCCGCTGAATGTGGAAAAAAAGAGAATAGAACAGGTTCTCGCTAATGAAGAATTTCGCTCTATCATAACTGCTCTCGGCGCAGGCTTTGACAAGTCGTTTAAGATAGAGAATCTTAAATATCATAAGGTAATAATTCTCTCGGATGCGGATCAGGACGGCGCCCATATACGCACCATTCTCCTGACTTTTTTCTTCAGGTATTTCAAAGATCTCGTGCTGAACGGGCATGTCTATATTGCGAAACCACCGCTTTACGGTATAAAAAAAGGAAAGCAAACTTTGTACGCGCATACGGAAAAGCAGCTCGCAGAGGCGAAGAAGAAGCTGGGGCGGGGCGCAGAGGTACAGCGGTATAAAGGACTGGGCGAGATGAACAAAGATCAGCTTTGGGAGACGACTCTCAATCCGGATAACAGAGTGCTCGTGCAGGTGTCTATAGAGGACGCGGCTGCGGCAGATGAAATAATATCTACGCTTATGGGAGATGCCGTAGATCCGCGCAGGCAGTATATAAGCAAATATGCTAACTTTAATAAAAAAGATGAATTTGAGAAAAATGCTCAGGCGGCTAAGGAGGCGAACGCATGAATGAGAATATAGCAAATATACTGCGCGAGCCTCTGGAGGATGTGATGCACGAATGCTTCCTGCCGTATGCGGAATACGTCATACTCGAGCGCGCTCTGCCGAGAGTTGAGGACGGGCTCAAGCCGGTCCAGCGGAGAATTCTTTACTCTATGTACGATTTGCGCATAACGCCGGAAGGAAAAACTAAAAAATGCGCGAGAATAGTCGGAGAGACTATGGGTAAATATCATCCTCACGGAGACAGCAGCATTTATGACGCATTGGCGAGAATGGCTCAGGATTTTTCCATGAGCGTACCTCTCATAGACGGCCAGGGCAACTTCGGCTCTATTGACGGAGACGGCCCCGCCGCGATGAGATATACGGAGGCGAGGCTTGCGCCGCCGGCGATGGAGATGCTCGCGGATATAGATAAACAGACCGTGCCGTTTCAGCTTAACTTCGACGATACGCTGATGGAGCCTATGCTGCTTCCGGCTAAGCTGCCGAACCTGCTGATAAACGGAGCGACGGGAATAGCTGTCGGTCTGGCGACGAATATACCGCCGCATAATCCGGCAGAGGCGATAGACGGCGTGATTCTGCGAATGAAAAACTCGAACTGTACGCTCAAGCGAATGATGAGCGTTATAAAAGCGCCGGATTTTCCCACAGGCGGAGAGCTTCTCGGGATGGACGAGCTGGAAAAAGCATACGAAACGGGCAAAGGGAAAATAACGCTCAGAGCAAAAACGGAAATAGAGACTAAGAAAAACGGCAAAACCGTAATAGCTATAACAGAGCTGCCGTATGAAGTCAGAGAGTCTGCAATGCTGCGGAAAATACACAGCCTGCGCGAAACGAAAAAGAATATGTTCGCAGGCATAGATGACGTTCGCAGCGAGACGGACAGATTCGGCGTGCGTGCGGTCGTTGAGCTGAAAAAAGGTGCAGATCCGAAGGTCATACTCGATTGTCTGTATAAGTATTCTGATTTACAAATCACATATGGTATAAATATGGTCGCGATAGCGGAAGGTCAGCCCAAACAGCTGGGGCTGCTCGAGCTTATTGATTACTATATTGAACACAGACGAACTGTAGTGGCGAACAGACTGCGATATGAGATAGAGCAGCTGCAAGAGCGGGAGCATAAGCTCGCCGGGCTAATGATAGCAGTTTCGAATATAGATAAGGTAATCGCGATAATACGATCATCAAAAAACAGCAGAGAAGCTAAAGCCAGACTGATGGAGGAAGTATTCTACTGCGACATGATAGCAGAGCTGGACACGCTCGGAGAAGCAGAGCAAACCTTGTCGCTGGGAGAGAACAGATATAAGCTGACAGGAGCGCAGGCTCAGGCCATACTTGATTTGCGCCTTGCGAGACTGACTCAGTTGGAAATACTCGATTTAAAGAAAGAGTATCAAACTGTAGTAGCTTTGCTCAAGAAATATATGGGAATACTTGCATCTCCGGAAAAGCTGGATGAGCTGATAATAAGCGAGCTTCGAGAGACAAAGAAAAAAATGAACGTCCCTCGCAGAACGCAGCTCTCGGAGGAAAGCGCCGAACTGAACATTGATATGGACGTTTTTAAGATAGTGGAAGAATGCGCAGTAGTTTTGACCAGAGGCGGAGCGATAAAGCGCATGAGCATAAAGAATATGTCCAAGGGTGAGGAAGCCGCGTTTGAAAATGCTCCGGCTCAGATATTGCGCACGGATACGTCGTCAAAAATACGCGTGCTCACGGATAAAGGCGGAATGTTTACTCTGCCTGTCCAAAATATAAAAGAAGGCAAGCCTAAAGATGCCGGCGCGTCGCTGGCTTCCATGACGGCGGGCGTGCAAAAAGACGAGAGAATAATAAACATTCTGCCTGCGGATGAAAGCAAGCTGTTGATAGTTACATCTGACGGCAAGGCAAAAATAATAGAAGGCGAGGCGGCGCAGGGCAGGAAGACTCGCTCGGAATACTGTATTTTGGAAGAAAACGCGCGCATTGTACTCGCGGAGCAGCTCAGCGAAGGATTGAATACTCTGGCGTTTGTGACGCGGAGAGGAATGTCTCTGCGCATGAAGACTGAGGAACTGCCCGTTCAAGGAAGGAGGACGCGCGGAGTTGCAGGAGTAAAGCTTGGAGAAGGGGACGAAATTGTATCGGCATGCCAAACCTCAGATGAAGGCAGGCTTATAGTATTCACAGAGATGGGATATGCTAAAATGAGCAGTATGTCGGAATACACCGTCCAGGCGCGCGGAGGCAAGGGAATAAAGACACTCGAATGGGCTAAAAACGGGTCGAACGGAAAAGAGGTAATCGCGGCGTTCTATATAGAAGGCTCGGCTCAGTTTAGGCTGCTCAGCGCTTCGGGTCAGGCTTTTGACGTAAGTACGTCGGATATACCGGTGGAGCTTCGCGCTGCCAGAGGCAAAAAGGCGGCTCCTGCTGTTCAGCTGGACAAAATCGTAAGCGTATTTAAAATTTAAAAATCATAAAATAAAAACGGCGAACGAGGCGCAGACGCTCCGTTCGCTTTTGTTTTTGCTGGGAATTGCCGTCATAATAACTGTATTGGAAGCGTAAACTAAAGCGTATCTTTTAACCGAGGCGGTGTGAAATGCAAATGAAAAACAGGATGTTATTCTGCGCGCTGACAGCGGTGGTAGTTCTGTCGTGCGCTGTGGCGGTGCAGACGGCTATAGCAGAAAAAAGCAGCGCAGCGGCGTTTGTATCGCTGTCCGATTCCAAGATGGCAGCGCTTACATTTGACACTGCTCTTTCCGAGACGGATTATACAGAGGAAATACTGGATGTGTTAAAGCAAAAGCGCACGAAGGCCACATTCGCTGTATGCGGTATATGGGCGGAGGAGCATACGGATACATTGATGCGCATAATAAGCGAAGGCCACGAGGTTATAAGCCATACAATGTACCATGAGGACTACTCCAAAATGAGCGCAGAGGATATTTTACAAGATGCGTCCGAGGCGAGAGAGCTGCTCGCGCAGGCAGGCGCGGATACGCAGAAGATCAGACCCGCGTATCCGCCGGGGAATGAGGCGGAGGAAACGCTTCGCTCCGCCGGATACACTCTCACGGGGTATACTGTAGATTCAAAGGATTGGAAAACAGATGAGGACGCGGCGGTCGAAAAGCAGGTTTTGAGTGAAATCAAAGAGGGAAGCATCGTCTTGTTTCAGACGGACGAAGAAGTTACGGTTCGGGTTCTGGCGGATATAATAGACGCTATGAAGGTTCGCAGCTACGATCCCGTTACGCTCGGCGGGTTGGGAGTTTGAGAGTATGGAGGAAGTTATGCAAAATCACATTACGAATAGTTTGGAAATCTGCGGGAAAGTTTCTGCGCCTGTATCTCCGGCGCACAGCATTTACGGTGAGAATTTCTACGAATTCATGATAGAAGTTCCAAGGCTTTCGGGAAATATTGACACCCTGCCTGTAACTTTGCCGGGGCGCGCCATGACACGCTCTCTTGAGCTGGGGGATTACATATGCGTCAAAGGTCAGATTCGTTCGTATAATAAATTTATAGACGGCAAAGGGAGACTGGAGCTGAGGGTTTTTTTACATAGCTTTGAGCAGTGTGCCGAAGGTACGGCGAGAAACGAGCTGAAGCTGGTCGGATTCATCTGCCGTCAGCCGGTTTTCAGAGTCACCCCTTTTGGTAGAGAAATAACGGATATGATGCTGGCTGTCAATCGAACATATAATAAATCAGATTATATACCGGCGATAGCATGGGGAAAAACGGCGAGGATGGCGCGCGAATTGAACGTAGGGGACTGCGTAAACGCATTGGGCAGAATGCAGAGCAGAGAATACGACAAGCTGCTGCCGGATGGCAGACGCGAGAGACGGACGGCGTATGAAGTCTCGCTGATGAGGCTGGAGAAGTGCATTAGGGATAACTATGAGGAATGAAGGAGCGTGTACTGAGTTAACAGACGAAAATTTCTGTTGTCCGAATCGTGCAAATGTGATAAAATATTAATAGGCAACGAACTGTTTATTTTTGTAAGGAGCGTGTGCGATGGACAATAAATATACTGAAGAATTAAAAATGCTTTATGACGCTGTACTATGTCTCGAGAACGAAGAAGAGTGCGCCGCGCTTTTTGAGGATTTATTTACAATTTCGGAGCTGAAGGCCGCTGTTCAGCGTATGACGATTGCGGATATGCTGTATCACAGACATACCTGCGGGAACATAGCGGAGAGCACTGGGGCTTCCACAGCTACGGTCAGCCGCGTGAACAAATGCCTGAATTACGGAGCGGGCGGATATAGGCTTGTGCTGAAAAGATTGAACAACAAAGATAGGGTGTAGAGGGATAATACAGGAAATTATTTTAAAGAAAAAAAGAATGTAGAGGGAGATATGAATCTTGAAAAATTAAGTGATGTTCAAAGGCGGGCCGTGATGAAAACCGAGGGGCCGGTATTGGTACTCGCGGGCGCAGGCTCGGGAAAGACCAGCGTGCTGACGCACAGAGTTGCGTATCTGATAGAAGATAAAG
>OLPU01000314.1_pt1 | contig 43728 bp, 38 predicted proteins | sample 1673111 | NCBI WGS metagenome assembly OLPU01 (sample SAMEA3136755, study PRJEB25190) | human gut metagenome | reverse complement strand
GGATTGGTTTGTCAATCTTTCCTAATTCTTTTAATAATTCAAAGTTCTGCATATTCCTTGCGCCAACCTGTATCACATCGACGTCGCTGAACATATCGAGATGCGCTGCGCTCATGATTTCCGTTACTATGGGCAGCCCTGTCTCGCGTTTTGCGGTGAGAAGAAGCTCAAGCCCCTCGGCTCGAAGCCCTTGGAAAGAATATGGAGAAGTGCGGGGTTTGAATGCGCCGCCGCGGAGCAGCTTTGCACCTGCCGCTTTTACGCTTTTAGCTACGCTTATTATCTGTTCTTCGCTTTCAACAGAGCAGGGACCGGCGATAACCGTGGCGCTGCCGCCGCCTATTTCCGCTTCGCCGACCTTGATTACTGTATCTGCGGGGTGGAATTTTCTGTTTGCAGCCTTGTACGGTTCGGATACTCTGCGCACTGCGTCCACAATTGAAAGAGCGGCGAGATCGTCCATGTCAATGTGAGATGTATCGCCTACGAGACCTATGAGCTGAGTATGCTCACCCGTGCTTTCGTGCAGCTTGAGTCCCATGCTTAGTAAACGCTCTTTAAGCTCGCTTATTTTGTTCTGTTCTGCTCCGTTCTTGAGTATAATAATCATTTTTTATCTCCCTTAATAAATTTAAAAATTATGAGTCATAGTAAATAAAAAGCGCCGTACAGCTCAGCCGCACGACGTGTTAAGGTTCGTTCTTGCGAAAAAAGCTGTATGTCAATATCGCTGGATATAGTAGCGGCCAGCGTAGTAATAATAACCTGTGAAGTTGAAGTTTGGATTGAGAGTAATCATAGAATCCTCCGTGGTGAATCGGTAAAACAAAAAAGAGCCGTGCAGCAAGTTGCCGCCGGCTCCGAAGTTATTCTGCATAATCAGATTTCGGAATCATGACAAATCGCTGCAAACACAAACAAGCCCGCAATAATAGCCGGCGTAATAATATGCGTTTGCGTTGAAATTAAACATGATACAAAAACCTCCTGAGCCTATGCTCGATTTAAGCATAACAGCTTTTTCTTTCTTTGTCAAGCTGTCGCTTTGAAATTCTTTTTATATCTTAAAAATATCAGATAATCACATAACATTTATGACACTTTCACAAACAGTATAGTGTTTTTAGTGCCGATATGTGGTAAAATTATCACTATAATTCGATTTATCGAATGAGGAGGAGTTTTGGAAAAGAATTTGCATTTTGATGAGGAATACGGATCGGCGACCGGACCCGGCGGGCTGACCGAAGCGGAAGCTCAGAAGAGAAAAGCCGAAGGCAAGTCGAACAAACGGGTAGAAGTAAAAACGAAATCTGTTGGCAGAATTTTTAAAGAAAATTTATGTACGTTTTTTAACGCTATAAATTTGGCGCTTGCAATTATTGTTGTGTCTGTAGGGGCATATCGAAACGCATTTTTTATGGGCATAATAATTTGCAATGCGGTGATATGCACTTTTCAGGAACTGAGATCGCGCCATGCCATACGTAAGCTTTCGTTGATATCTGCGCCCAAAGCGCACGTATTGCGCGAGGGAAAAGAGCGAGACATTGAGACAGACGAACTTGTTTTAGGGGATGTCGCCGTATTCAGAGCGGGAGATCAGATTTGCGCGGATTTTGTGGTAACATCCGGGGAGTGCAGCGTAGACGAATCGCTGCTGACGGGCGAATCGGATCAAATAGAAAAAGGGATAGGCGATGAGCTTTCTTCAGGTACGTTTGTAGTTTCCGGTTCTGTCCACGCGCAGGCTATTAGAGTCGGGGAGGATTCTACAGCTGCTAAAATCATGATAGGGGCTTCAGGTTCCAAAAAGACTCAGTCAGAGATATTGAGATCAGTGCGCAAGCTTATCAAATTTATAGGCATACTCGTTATTCCGGTTGGCCTGCTTTTGTTTGCCAACGAGTACATTATCTCGGATCAGGAGCTTTCCGCTGCCGTATCCCATACGGTTGCCGCGATGATAGGCATGATTCCTGAAGGGCTGGTACTGTTGACAAGCGTGGTAATGGCGATGGGTACAATACGACTTTCACGGAAAAAGACGCTTGTTCAGGATTTATACTGCATTGAGACTTTAGCTCGTGTCGATACGCTTTGTCTGGATAAGACGGGAACGATAACCGAAGGCAGCATAGTCGTAGAAGAAATATTGCCTCTTGACGATAGCTGCGATGCTGCAGAAGTGTTGGGAGCTATAGTGGCGAATCTCGACGACAATAATGCGACCTTTAATGCAATGCGTGAATTTACAGGCGGGGAAAGCGATTGGACTGCGGTAAAAATATATCCGTTTTCGTCTAAAGCAAAATGGAGCGGAGCGGATTTTGGAGAACGAGGCAAATACGCCGTGGGTGCGTCGGAATATCTGCTGGATGCAGATGAAACGCTTACAGAAAAGCTGAGCGAGTATCAGAGCAGGGGCAAGCGTGTGCTGATCTTGACGAAGTGCGGAGAGCTGATAACAGATGCCAGACCTGAAGCCGCTGTTCCGATTGCAATTATTGTTATGAAGGATGCTATCAGGAAAGAAGCTCCTGAGACTTTAGCGTTCTTCGAGCGAGAGGACGTAGACATAAAGGTTATATCCGGAGATAATGCGCTCACGGTCTCCAGAGTTGCAGAGGCGGCGGGGCTTAAAAACGCAAATAAATATATAGATGTATCAGGTCTCAGTGACGATGAACTGGCAGAGGCAGCGACACGGTACAGCGTTTTCGGCAGAGTAACACCGGATCAGAAGTTGGTTCTGATAAAAGCTTTGAAAGCGAAAGGCAGGACAGTCGCAATGACGGGAGACGGAGTTAATGACGTTTTGGCCTTGCGTGAGGCGGATTGCTCGATTGCCGTGGCGTCCGGCAGCGACGCAGCCAGAAACGCATCGCAGATAGTTCTGCTGGATTCTAATTTCGGGTCTATGTATAATGTGGTTATGGAAGGGCGAAGAGCTATAAATAACCTGGAACGTTCATCAGTAATGTTTATAATAAAGACTACATATTCAACTTTACTTGCGTTTCTCTTTGTTTTTCTGCCCGGATCATATCCGTTTGTTCCAATACAGCTTACGCTTATCACCAGTCTTATCGTCGGATTCCCATCGTTTGTTCTGGCGTTTCAGCCTAACAAAAACCGAATACGCGGGAACTTTTTGGTAAATATACTGTCTCGTGCGCTGTCCATGGGCGTGGCTGCTGCGTTGGGTGTTGTGTTGGTAACTCAGATCGGAAATCTGCTCTCTTTGAGCACAGAGCAGATAAGTACAATTTGTGTACTGTTTGTAGCCGCAGTGACTTATGCGGCCTTGGCGCAGGCATGTTGGAAACCTAATTTATTGCGTGGTATATTGCTCGCCATGGTGCTTGTAGTATTTGTGCTTGCAGTGACGATTACGGGACCGTTCTTCTATATCGAGCCAATGACTCTGACTATGTGGATACTTCTTGCGGTGCTCGTTGCGACTCTCCCGCTGCTCGTAAGAGTAGGAGATGTTGTCGCTAAGAAATATGCTTTGCGAAAGCTGTCGCAGGCGATCGAGGAAGAATAAGACTTTATACAAAACTAAAGAAGCGGTCTCTGACTTTTTCGAAAAACAGAGACCGTTTTATTTTAAAGAGCGTAGCAAATTATTTTTTAGTAAAATAAAAACTCAGCGCTTGATTAATCTTTTTACATACAGTAAAATTGAAATAAAGCGTAGAAAAGGGGGCGCTATGGTAGTCAAAACTCTCCAACTAAAACTTCATAATCCGTCAAAAACCAAGCGCCGCATAATGGATGAGGCTCTGCTGAACTACAGCTACGCTCTGCAATACTTGCTGGACAGCACGCATGACCGCATCAGGCGCATCCGCAGCGAGGCGGAACGTGCGGGCAGAGGCAGGATGAGGCGCGTAGCAGCTCTAATAGATAAAAAAGAGTTGCAAGAGCTGAATAAATTTGGAGTGGAACCGTTTAAGGATTCTTTGAAGATGGACTATGCTTCTTGGGTTATAGGCTATCTAACTATTGCAAAACGCCAGAACAACGCAGGGTATCCGTTACTTACGTTGAATGAAGAACAGCTGAATGATGCAGTTTTCAATGCGATAGAGAGATACGACTGCGATGAGATGGGACGGCGCAGATTAGATATATTTCTCAGCAGGGTATATGGGAAATATAATAAGAGAAAATCCATTCTGTTCGGCAGATATGCAAAGACCAGAGACTACTGTCTGCTGTACGACAGGGAGAATGACAGATACTACGCTAAGCTATACCTGATGAATGTCAAAAGCAAGAAGAGACGCGGGAACATAAAACGAGGGGCAACTCAGCTTGAATACATAGCTCCGGGAGAGAGGGAATACCTCCCTGAGGATAACAGACAGGAAAGGTATATTATCGTGCCTCTTGAGACGGGAAAATGGCAGCGCAAAATGCTGAAGCATTGCCGAGAGCATCCTGAAATGCTTAAGACGGCACGCCTTACTGCTAAGGGCAAAGACTATTATATCCTTATAAACATAAAGTGCTGCGAAAGCCCGCAGATAAAGCCTGTGACGACGCTGGGAGTTTGTCGAAGTCTCAAGGGTCAGCTCAGGTATTCTATAGCGCTGGACCAGCCGTTCAGCGGAAAGCTTCTTTATCCATCAGGCGGAAAGCCGGACAAACAGTTGTACCACGCCTTGGCGAATGACATTTGTGCCTTGGCTCTGCGGCATAAAGCTCAGGTTGTGGCGTATAAACTGGGAGAAAAGGCGGATAATATAGCTTTTGAAGGCAAGCTGCCGTTATTGACGGCAGGGGAGTACAATAAAGTAATAGCTATGTCGGCATATAAACTGGAGCTTGCGGGATTGCCGGCTCCGATACTTGTCAGCCCCAGAGGAGTTTTCCATACTTGTCCGGAATGCGGGAGAAACACCCAGCGCAACAGAATATCAGAAAAAGAGTTTATGTGCTCATCTTGCGGATATTATGGCTGTATAGAAGAAGTCGGAAGCAGAAATTTATCAAATATTTTGGAATCGTACAGAAAGCGCAAGGTGACTTTTAGAGTGCGCAAGGGCAAAGGCGATACTTTGGTGTTTTACAATGAAATTTTGGGTATAAAATTTGAAACTCAAGACACTGTTATGGCTCAGGGGCAGTTTTACCAGTTTTTGCAGGAGCACATATCAGATATGCGTGAAGCGCCGCTGTTCTTCAGAGGGCTGACTACCGAGCAGCAAAAGAAGAGATACAGCTTATATCAAAAGCTTTTTAACATGGAGGATGTAAGGCTTTCGGTCGCGGTTGTCAGGGAAATGTAGATAAAACAGTTTAAATAAATTTATCGGCGCATGTTGGGATTACCCGGACAGAGGCTGCGGCGTCGAATACTGCCTCCCGCGAGAAATTCGGGAGAGGCGGTTGAATCCTGCCGAGCAGGGGCTCTGATTTTAGAGCTGAAACAGCAGCTATCAGAACAGAGACGCCGTGATGCGGCGTCTTTTACATGTCTGTTTAGTAACACTTAATTAACACTCAATATGTTGCAAAGCGGTGTGCGTTGTGGTAAAATTAATTTTACTATCCGCAGTTTTTTTGCGGATATGTTTTAAAAAACAATATTGATGGCGCAGTATCCTAGTCGGTACTGCCGGCTTCGAAGGCGGGGCTAAAAATCCGTCAAGGGCATATCGATGAAGTTCCTTGTGTTGGCCGCTGATGCCCAATCGGGGGCTGATGCTGGGAGTTAAGGTTTATGGGCGGCCTGTAACGGCATATAGGCTATAACCCATCTTCCGTGGAGACCCTGTAGGTGGAGAGCACCGACTCTTTACTGAATGGGATATAAACCTGCTATGCGGTTTGCAGCTGTGTGCAGTGTAGCCTGCCTTGAGTTGACGTTAAGGGATTCAGTGAGCACGCCCGGCCCCCATGGCCAAGGGCGGGTCTACGTGCGTTTTAGCTGATGAAATTGCGATTGGCAAAAGAGGATAGAAGCCGGATGTGTGCTGTTGAGGAAAGCTCCTAGGCTGTATTCGGCATATTTGGAGATTGTAGTGTGGACGATAACGGTAATTCAGTCGCGCAACGGGCAACCTTGCGAACCGGTCTTTAAAGGGAAACCGCTCCTATCGGCGACGGGGAGCAGACCGGGGAGAAAATCTACTGGACCAGAGCCGCAATGTTAATCCGATATGCCGCCATCTTTATTTTTTTGTTTTGCTGATTTTCTTTTGTTTAATAAGAGGTATCGCCCCGTCATTCAACAACTGGACGAAGGGCGAAGCCATAGACGTCACCCCGTCTCTATAGGCGGCGGGGAACATGTGTTCATGGTTATAATTTTCAGGAGGAAAAATCTTGGCTGCAGCTAAGAAAAAAGGAATACGTTTTTGGGCGTTGAAAATTTTTTTCATAACGCTTATTATTTCTTCCGCGTTTAGTGTAGTATCTGAAGTGTTTTTGGCAGAGCTGAGCGCAGCTCCGGCTGTTCTTGTGCTGCTGCTCATAATTGCGATTGGAGTTTTATTCGATATTGTAGGTGTGGCGTTCGCGTCTTGTGCGCAGACGCCCTTTATATCTATGGCTTCTCGCAAGGTGGACAGCGCTCAGTCCTCGTTGAGACTTTTGAAAAACGCCGACGTAGTGAGCAATATCTGCAACGACGTCATAGGAGATATATGCGGCATAGTCAGCGGTGCGGCAGGTGCGGCGATAGCCGTGAAATTTTCGTTTTTAAGCGGAGACGAATCTTCAATGTGGGTAGGAATAGCCATTTCGGCGATTATCGCCGCGGTGACAGTCTCCGGCAAAGCCGCAGGAAAGACGATTGCGATGAAGAACAACGTAAAAATTGTAGCGACGATGGGTAAGATAGCAGCGGTATTCAGCCGCAAGAAATGAGGAATTTGCATTGCAAAAGTCACGTCTGGATATAATTCTCGTAGAGAAAGGTCTCGCGCCCAGCAGAGAAAAGGCAAAGGCAATGATACTTGCCGGAGAGGTATTCGTGGGCGGAGCTGTTGTCACAAAGGCGGGAGAGAATTTCCCGAATGACGCAGATATAACGGTCAAACAGCCGGAGATACAGTACGTAAGCCGCGGAGGATTAAAGCTTGAAAAAGCGGTGAATCAATTCGGCTTATCGCTGGAGGGGAAAATATGCGCTGATATAGGAGCTTCGACAGGCGGATTTACAGACGTTATGCTGAGGAACGGCGCGGTAAAGGTGTTTGCCGTAGATGTGGGATATGGGCAGCTGGCATGGAGCCTGCGCAGTGACGACAGAGTGGTCGTTATGGAAAGAACCAACGCGAGATATCTCACAGAGGAGCAGCTCAGAGCGCAATTTGCAAGTGTAGACGTATCTTTTATATCGTTGAAACTTATATTTCCGGCGTTAGTACGTATAGGAGTGAGCGAGCTGGTTACGCTGATAAAGCCGCAGTTTGAAGCAGGGCGTGAAAAGGTCGGCAAAAAAGGAGTGGTTCGCGACAGCTCTGTTCATGAAGAAGTCGTGCGAATGGTGTTTGCGTCGGCTGAGGAGTATGGATTTATGCCCCAGGCTCTGTCGTATTCTCCTATAAAAGGTCCTAACGGAAATATCGAATATATAGCTTATTATAAGCGTGAATGTGAAGCAGCTGAGATAGACGTCAAGGCGGCTGTAGCAGAAGCTCATCGTGAGCTGGACAGGTGATATATCAAATCGCCATGAGTCTATTCCGTTAAAATATGAGCAGATGTGTTGATTTATTTGTTAATTTCGTATAAAATATAATTAATTATGCACGTTTTGTCTATATTAGCGCATATCGGCGTTAGATAAAACGCGGATATAGCAGAAAAAACTACTTGTGACATGACATAGGGATAAAAATGTATACATTTGCAATTATGACTAATCTCTCCAAGGACCCAACTCTCGCAGTTACAAAGCGCGTTATGTCCGTTTTGGATGAGAAGAACATTGATTATTATTTTGACGGTGAAGTGGCTAGAGCGCTCGCGTCGCGCAAGACGTGCGAAGGTGTGGATATAGACGTTATGCTGGTGCTGGGCGGCGACGGCACGATGCTCACGGCGGCGCGCAGATATGCGCCCAAAAATGTAATGCTTCTGGGAATCAACCTCGGGCGTGTAGGTTTTCTCATGAACTGCCCTCTTGAAGAACTGGAAAAGGCGATAGATAATATTATAGCCGGGAATTTCCGAGCTGAAAACAGGATGCTGCTCTATGTTCAGGTGTTTAGTCAAGATGGGAAACGCAAGTTCGATTCTTACGCTCTGAATGAAGCTACACTTACGGCTCAAAGCAGCATGCGCATGGTAGATATAGCCATAGCTGTGGATAAAAATAAAGTAAACCGTATAGCGTGCAGCGCCGTTCTGGTATCTTCTCCTACAGGTTCTACAGGTTATTCGCTGTCAGCGGGCGGACCGGTCGTGGCGCCTGAGCTGGATGTTATGCTGATAACTCCCGTATGCTCTCATTCTATGATTTCGTGCAGCTATGTAATCAGCGGCGATTCTGAGGTCAGGCTGACTCCTGCCAGATCTGCGCCGATGCTGATATTGGACGGACTCCCGGGGATAGATCTGGAAATAGGCGATCAGGTGATAATTAAAAAAGCGGATTGCGGAGCGAAATTTGTACACTTTAAAGACAAAAACTTCTATTCGCTTTTGGGGGAAAAGCTGACAGAATGGACGGTAGATAAGGGGGAAAAATGAAAGTAGACCGCCAAAACGCTATTTTAGAGATAATAGGCAGTGAGACAATAGAGACTCAGGAGGAACTGGCAAGAGCGTTGCTGGGACGAGGCTTTAAAGTTACTCAGGCTACGATCTCGCGTGACATCAAAGAGCTGCATCTCGTAAAGGTTCAAATTGAGGACGGTTCTTATCAATATGCTGTCAACGAGAGCAGCAATGTGCTTAATACGGAAAGATTGCTGCGAGTGTTTAAAGAAACTGTTCTTACTGTGCAGGATGCAGGAAATATTGTAGTAATTACAACTATTGCCGCGAGTGCCAACGCCGCTGCTGAAGTCGTGGACAATATGGAAATAGAAGGCGTTGTAGGATGTATAGCCGGCGATAACACTATTTTTTGCGTGACAGTCCCGGGAAAAACAGAAGCTGTAGTGCAAAAATTCAAACAGCTTGTTAAATAACAAAGAGGCGCATAACTATGCTCTGCGAACTCACGATAAAAAATATCGCTTTAATAGACGATTTGACTCTTTCGTTTCAGGAAGGCTTTAATGTGATGACGGGCGAGACGGGCGCCGGTAAGTCTATTATCATAGATGCGATGAATCTCATTACAGGGAGTAAGACTGATAAAGAGCTTATCACGCATGGCGCAGAAAAGGCGAGCGTGGAGGCTCTCGTTTTGCTGGGAGAAAACAGAGACTTTCTTGAAAAATACGGAATTGAAGCTGAGGATGAGCTTGTAATATCCAGAGAGATTGCGTCTAACGGAAGAAGCGTAACCAGAATTAACGGTCGTATGGTAAATCTGACGGTTCTGCGCGATATTGCATCTCATCTGATAAACATCCACGGTCAGAATCAGAGCCATACCATGATGGACGAGAGGCGGCACGTTCTATTGCTGGACGCATATGCAGGCTCGGTTATGGATAAGCCTCTGGACGAGATGCAGGAGGCTTACAAAGAGTTTACTGCGGCAAAGAGAGAATTGGAAAAGCTGGAGATAGATGAGCGCGACAGGATGCAGCAGATTGACATGCTGACGTACCAAACAGCGGAAATAGAAAAGCTGCAACTCAGAGTGGGAGAAGAAGAGGAGCTGAACGATGAGAAGAATCTGCTGGAAAATGTAGAGCGTCTGGCAGAGAAGCTATCTCTGGCGCACCGGGCTCTTTCCGGCTCAGATTGTGCGCTTGATTGCTTGAGTCGTGCAAAATCAGCTTTGGAATCTCTTTCAGGGATAGATGATAAGTACCAAAAATTGGCAGAACAGTTGAGCGAAGCATATTTCTCCGCTCAGGATGCCTCGTATGAAGTAGCGGCGCTGGCGGAGGAAATTCCAAACGATCCCACGAGGATTGACGCTGTGCATTCGCGCTTGGTTAAAATAAAAGAGATAGAGCGAAAATATGGCAATACTATAGAAGAAGTGCTGGATTTTTATGAGAACGCATGCGCCAGATTGAACAGGCTTAAAGACAGTGCGGCTGAGCGGGAACGTCTGGAGCAGGAGCTGACTAAGGCTCAAAAAAAGGCGGAAGATAAGGCGTCGAGAATTACAGACCTACGCAGAGCAGCGGCAAAAGAGTTGGAAAAAATTCTTATTGAGCAATTAGCAGATCTCAGCATGAAAGACGCAAAGTTTGAAATACGTTTTTCAGAAAAAGAGCTGAGTTCTAACGGAGCAGACAAGGTAGAGTTTTATATTTCTGTAAATAAAGGAGTTCCGCCCGCTCCTCTTTCAAAGGTTGCATCGGGCGGCGAAGCGTCGAGAATTATGCTCGCGCTCAAGTCTGTTACCGCAGATGCTGAGGATGCGGGAACGCTTATATTTGATGAGATAGACGCGGGAATAAGCGGAAATACAGCGCTTGTTGTCGGTGATAAAATGAGCGCTATAGCCAAAGAAAGACAGGTGATTTGCGTAACACATCTGCCGCAGATAGCCGCTCAGACCGGAGCACATTTTTTTATCGAAAAGCATACAAAAGACGGCAAGACGAATACAGACGTCCGAAGAATAGAAGGAGAGGATCTGGTTCGCGAGGTTGCGCGTCTTTCGGGCGGCAGCATTACGAATACTGCTCTGGCTCATGCGCGCGAACTGCTCAAAATGGATTGAGCGGGAAGATATAACAGCATAAAAGAGATAACAGGATGCACACTACACCTTGCAACGAAATTGAGCGAGGTGTTTTATTTTGCAGAAAAAGAGGTCAGGTTTTAGAACTGCGGCATCAATGCTCGCGGCTGTGATATTCGCGGCTGCGCTGGCATGTGCTTTTGAAATTTTAAAGTTGCCGGAACAGGTATATCTACAGAGCGGAAACGAAACTGAGCTGCGGACAGAGCTGCCTCTTTCTCTTAGTGCGTCTGAGGATACTGCGGATGCGATAGCTCTGAGCGGAGAAACTCTGGACGACGTTACATATTCTCTTTCAGATAAAGTAACAATTTCTTCCAAAGGCGAGGGAGAAGCAAAGTTAACGGTAAAGCTGTTCGGTATTCCGGTAAAGGATATAACTGTAACGAGTGCGGATGAGAAGCTTTTAGTCGCGGGAGGCGAATCTATAGGTGTGATGCTGTACACAAACGGCGCTCTTGTGGTAGGCTTGATGGAAGTTTCGGGAAATAATCCTGCGGCAGAGGCAGGTCTGAAACCGGGGGATATTATCGTTGCGGTAAATGGGACTGAAATTAGAGACGCGCAGCATCTAACGGAGCTTGTAGAAGAAAACGGAGAGTCAGAGCTATCTCTCGGGGTTATGCGCGACGATAAAAGCCTTGAGCTGCAAATAACACCGTGCAGAGACAGCTCTGACGGCGCTTTAAGGCTGGGAGCATGGGTGAGGGACAGCACGCTTGGCGTAGGGACGCTGACATATATCGACCCTGAAGAAAAAAGCTTCGGCGGTCTGGGCCATGCCATCACAGATTACGATACGGGCAGCTTGCTCAATGTAAAGGATGGGAAAATAGTGCTGTCGGATATTGTTGAAATTGTTAAAGGTGAGACAGGGGAGCCGGGAGAGCTGAAAGGTTATTTCAGTGTGCAGGGTGAGGTTTTGGGAAATATAGAGGAGAATACAAAATATGGGATTTACGGCAGCTTGGAAAACAGCAGCTCAATAAACAGCGACAGCGTATATCCCGCTGCCAACAGAGACGAGGTGAAAAAGGGCAAGGCTAAAATACTTTGTACATTAGACGACACGGGCGTTCAGGAATACGAATGCGAAGTGACTAAAGTTTCGCATCAAAATTCTCCGGATCAGAAGAGCTTTACTATAAAAGTGACAGACGAGAAGCTGCTTGAGTTGACAGGAGGTATAGTACAAGGTATGAGCGGAAGCCCTGTCATTCAAAACGGCAAAATAATAGGCGCCGTGACGCACGTGTTTGTGGACGACCCGACGCAGGGATATGGACTTTATATAGATTGGATGCTCGAGCACGATTCTTGATTTGCAGAATTATGTAATACTCGTTTAAAGAGACTAAACTATGCCCAATCTGTTTTTGAAATCATAGTAGCCAAAGTGGGTCAGCTGCTGTAGGCTGCCGTCTTTGCTCAGCTTCCATATATTAGGGAGAGGCATACCGTTAAATGTGTTGTTTTTACAGGTAGTGTAAATTGCCATATCTCCGAAAATGAGCATGGAGCCTTCGTGCAGCTTTTCACGCAGAGAGTATTCCCCTATGACGTCGCCGGAAAGGCATGTAGGACCGGCCAAACGATAGACAAAACTATTCGAATTGCCGTCTATATTCTCAGCTTGGTAAAGAGGCGGGGTATACGGCATTTCGATGACGTCCGGCATGTGACAGGCTGCGCTGGCGTCCAGAACAGCTGTTTTTATCCTTCCGTTTTCTACTATGTCTAAAACACGGCTTAAGAGATATCCTGCGTTCAGTGCAACTGCTTCGCCGGGCTCCAGATAGACTTGTAAATTCCATTTGTTTTGAGCATATGTAATGACGCTCTCGAGAAGTGGAATATCGTAGTCGTCTTTAGTTATGTGGTGTCCGCCGCCCATATTTAACCATTTCATACGAGGCAGAATATCGCCGAAGTTTTTTTCTACTGCCTTTAATGTGGTGAATAAATCATTGGAGTTCTGTTCACATAATGTATGGAAATGCAGACCGTCCAGGAGAGAAACCAGCTCGTCTGTCATATTAGTATTCCACGCTGCGCGAGTAGTCCCCAGGCGGCTTCCCTCGGCACAGGGGTCGTATATGTCGTGACCGCTTTGAGTAGAGCATTCGGGATTAATCCGCAAGCCTATGCTTTTGCCGTGTTCTTTGGCTTTTTTGCCGTATTTTTTGAGCTGTCGAGGCGAGTTGAATACGATATGATCTGCGTAGGTCAGAATTTCTTCGAATTCGTCATCGCGATATGCTGCGCAAAAAACGTGAACCTCTTTATTAGGCATATGCTCGGCGCCTAGCCGAGCTTCGTACAATCCGCTTGCCTCCGTTCCGGAGAGATATTCAGAGAGCAGGGGATAGAAATCATAGTTGGAAAACGCCTTTTGTGCGAGCAGGATTTTGCAGCCGGTTTTTTCTGCGATAGATTTTAATGTTATGCAGTTTTTTAAAAGCTGCATCTCGTCTATTATGTAGCACGGCGTGGGCAGTGTGGAAAATAACGCATTGTATGGTATATTAGACAAACCTTCAAAAACGGGGTTTGTGTTATTCTGTTTATCCATAATATCAGTCAACCAGAACGGGGTTGTGGTTTTCTCTTCTGGGAAGGCCGTATTTATCCAGCGCATCGAGGAAGGGATCGGGGTTCAGCTCCTCAACGGTATAAACGCCGGGCTTGTTCCATTCGCCTGTTAGCAGCATTAAAGCTCCGCACATCGCAGGAACGCCTGTCGTGTAGCTTATGGCCTGACTCTCAACCTCTTTGTAGCACTCTTGATGGTCGCATACATTGTATATATAATAGGTTTTGTCTTTTCCGTCTTTTTTTCCGGTGAAAATACACCCTATATTAGTCTTGCCGTGCGTGCGCGGGCCGAGGGTTGCCGGGTCGGGGAGAAGCTCTTTTAGGAATTTGATAGGCACAATCTCTTTGCCTTCAAAATAAATCGGAGTTGTTGAAAGCATACCCACGTTCTCAAGGCATTTCATGTGAGTCAGATAGCTCTGACCAAATGTCATAAAGAATCTTATGCGTTTCACTTCGGGTATGTTTTTCGCTATTGATTCTATTTCCTCGTGGTGTAGCAAGTACATGTCTTTTTCGCCTACCTCGTCGAAGTTGTACTCGCGCTTAATGCTCATCGCAGGTATTTCTACCCATTTACCGTCCTCCCAATAGCTTCCGGGAGCTGAGACCTCTCTGAGATTTACTTCAGGGTTAAAATTTGTGGCGAAAGCATATCCGTGATCCCCGCCGTTGCAGTCGAGAATATCTATAGTATCAATGGTATCGAATTCATGCTTTTTTGCATAAGCGCAATACGCCTGCGTAACACCGGGGTCGAAGCCGCAGCCGAGAAGTGCGGTCAGACCGGCTTTTGCAAATTTTTCGCGATATGCCCACTGCCAGCTGTAGTCGAAATAAGCCGAAAAGCCCTTTTCTTCGCAGCGTTTTTCGTATATTTTGCGCCATTCGGGATCGTCGGTATCCTCAGGCTCATAATTCGCCGTGTCCATATAGTTCACGCCGCATATGAGACAAGCGTCCATGATGGTCAAATCCTGATAGGGGAGCGCGATATTCATGACTAGATCGGGAGAATAATCCTTTATCAGACGAACCAGTTCGTCTACGTTGTCCGCGTCTACCTTTGCTGTTGTGATTTTCGTCGCGGTTTTGCCTGCGAGGCTCTGAGCCAGTTTATCGCACTTTTCTTTTGTTCTGCTTGCAATGCAGATTTCTGTGAAAACTTCGCTGACTTGGCAGCATTTTCTAATAGCGACAGAAGCAACGCCGCCGCATCCTATGATTAATACTCTGCTCATGTAAAGAATCTCCTTTAATTAGTATAGTGTGATTGTATTTTCTATTTGCTCAGCGCCAGCAGAAATTCTCGCAAGACTTTGCATGCTGTTGCTGTAGAAACGCCGCTCGCGTCCAGCATAGGGGCAAGCTCGTTTATGTCAGCGCCTACGATGTTACAGCGGCAGACTGTTTGAATAGCTGATAAAAGCTGTATAAATGTTACTCCGCCGGCTTCGGGGGTACCTGTCCCGGGAAAAGCAGATGGATCGAGGCAATCGAGATCGACGGTGAAATACACCGGTATGTTGCTTGCTGTGAGAGTGTCTGCCAGATCTTCCAGACCGTCGAAATTAAACTTATGCATGTCCGTGTGAGATTTTGCAAATTCAAATTCAGACTTGTCTCCGCTGCGTATGCAGAACTGATGAATGCGATTATCTCCAATAAGATCATGGCATCTGCGGATAACGCAGGCGTGACTTAGCTTTGCGCCTAGATAATCGTCTCGGAGATCTGCATGTGCGTCAAAGTGCACTATGTGAAGATTTGGGTATTGTTTTAACACCGCTCTGATTGAACCGAGAGAGACGAGATGTTCTCCGCCTATCAGAAATGGGAACTTCCCGCTTTTTAAAATTTCGGCGGAGCAATTTTCAATATCTGCGAGAGCAAGAGAGGAATCGCCAAAGCAAAGCTCTAAATCTCCGCGGTCGAATATGGCATAGTCTGTAAGATCCTTGTCCTGATATGGGCTGTATGTTTCAAGCCCGAAGCTGTCGTGTCTTATGGCAGAAGGACCGAAACGCGCTCCGGGTCGGAAGCTGGTAGTGCTGTCGAACGGCGCGCCGAAAATTACTATGGAAGACTCTTCGTACGAAGCGTCACAACCGATGAACGTATCGAAATTATGTTTCATAGTTATTCAACCTCCTTCAGCATCTGTTCGAGAAAAGCAGGTAAATAGAAAGAGCCTATGTGCAGTCTCGTAGTGTAATATCGCGTGTTGAGATTCAGAGCCGCCCACTTTTGGGAGTTAAAATCGTCAATGGGATGGTATCTTTTGCTCGCGAATCCAAAGAGCCAGTATCCTGCCGCGTATGTAGGTATATGAGCCTGATAGACGCGGCTGATAGGGAAGGTGCTCACGATTCTTTGATGACTGCGTTTCATGGCGTCTGCGTCGTGCTGATAAAACGGGCTCCCTTGCTGATTTACCATAATTCCGTCGTCGCGGAGAGCGTTGTAGCAAATGCCGTAAAATTCTCTAGTGAAGTATCCCTCGGAGGGGCCGAAGGGGTCTGTGGAGTCGACTATAATTAAATCGTATGCAGAATGACGCTTTCTGATAAAACGCAGAGCATTGTCGAAGTAGATGCAAACTCTTTCGTCGTCGAGCTTGCTGGCGTTTTCAGGCAGATATGTTCTGCATACTTCTACGACCTGCGGATCCATTTCTACTAAGTCTATTTTTTCTACGTTAGAATATCGTGTGAGTTCTTTGACTACGCCGCCGTCGCCTGCTCCGATGACCAATATATTGCGAATATTGGGATGAACTGACATAGGGACGTGAGTTATCATTTCGTCGTAGATAAACTCGTCGCGTTCTGTAAGCATGACGTTTCCGTCTAAAGTGAGAACACGTCCGAACTCGGGAGTGTCGAAGACGTCTATCTGCTGATAGTTGCTTTTTTGCGAGTATAAATGCCTGGTTACGCGGATGCTGTGTTTTACATCAGGTGCATGGAACTCGCTGAACCATAAATCCATTTTTTAATCTCCTATGCTAGCACATTTATGTTAAGTATTCTCGGATCTTCCGGACCGGTCATGGAGCAGCCCTTTGATTTGGCATACTCGATGTATTGTATAATTTCGTCTGTGATACGCTCGCCGGGGGCTAAGATGGGTATTCCGGGAGGATAGCACATAATAAACTCGCTGCAAACGCGGCCTACGCTTGTTTCGAGCGGCAGACTTTCTTTTTTTGCGTAGAACGCTTCCTGCGGACTGATGACGACTTCCGGCGGAAGGTATTCCTGACTCAGGAGACCGGCGCTGGTTTTTTGGTATCTGCGTCTGATCTCTGCGAGCGCGCTGACGAGACGCTCGAGCTCCTGCATTCTGTCGCCTATGGAGAGATATGCAAGAATATTGCCGATATCGCCGAATTCAATCTGTATATCGTATTCGTCGCGGAGCAGGTCGTATACCTCAATTCCCGCTAGCCCTATGTCTCGGGTATGCACGCTTAGCTTAGTGGCGTCGAAGTCGAATATGGAATCGTGGTTTATCAGCTCTCGTCCGAAAGCATAGTAGCCTCCGATAGCATTGATTTCATCACGAGCGTAGTCTGCCATCTCTACGACCTTTGCAAAAATTTCTTTACCGCGCTGAGCTAGATTGCGACGGCTTATATCCAGGCTGGACATTAAAAGATAACTGCCGGACGTGGTCTGCGTAAGGTTTATGATTTGGCGGACGTATCCATCGTGGATGTTAGGACCGACGAGAAGAAGGCTGGATTGAGTCAAACTTCCTCCGCTTTTGTGCATAGATACGGCCGCCATATCAGCGCCTGCGGCCATTGCGGAGATAGGCATGTTGTCTCCGAAATAGAAGTGTGTGCCGTGCGCCTCGTCAGAAAGACAGTACATGCCGGCGGCGTGCGCCATTTTTACTATTTCTTTTAAGTCGCTGCAAATGCCGTAGTATGTAGGATTATTAACAAGAACTGCTACTGCGTCGGGATTCTCCGCTATTGCTTTAGCTACCTGTTCTCGTTTCATGCCGAGAGATATGCCTAACTTTATATCTACTTCGGGATTGACGTATATCGGAATTGCACCGCAGAGCACAAGTGCGTTTATTACGCTCCTGTGTACATTGCGCGGCAAAATGATCTTATCTCCGCGCTTACATGTGGATAAAATCATTGTTTGAACTGAGCTTGTTGTACCGCCTACCATCAAAAATGCGTGAGCTGCTCCGAAAGCGTCGGCAGCAAGATCTTCTGCTTCGCCTATGACAGAGACGGGATGGCAGAGGTTATCCAAGGGTTTCATGCTGTTTACGTCAATGGAGACGCATTGTTCGCCTAAGAAAGCGGCGAGCTCAGGGTTTCCTCGGCCTCGCTTGTGACCTGGGACATCAAACGGAACTACTCGCATTTGGCGAAACTGTTGCAGCGCTTCGTATATTGGAGCTTGAGTTTGATCTAAGTGCTTTTTATTCTGCATATTCTTTCCACCTCTTGTAGAAAACAAAAAACGTAAGCTGTAAATACACAACTTACGTCTATCCTTACTTAGTAAATAACGGCAGTTAAAATTGAGTTAAAGCCGATAAAATATACCCCTCTCCTCCCGGAAATCAAGTAACACATTAAAAACATGAGCCGGATATCTTCTGTGGGTATATAAAAATAGAAGGATGATATGGCATACAGAGTTTATATAGCAAAAACTTTTACTACTCTTATTGACCGTTTCACAAGTTTACGTAATTACGCAATACAGGTTATAAAGTAACCAACTTATAAAATTTGAGCTTCTAACTCAATCAATAAGGCGGAAACCGCCTATCGGCAGTGGACCCGGCTGTCCGTATGGCCTTAACTTCTATCGTGAAGTGGTCCGAAAATATTTGCTTGGACAACTCTTATGCGTTTCTGAGCATCCAGATAAATTATACACTATTTTTAGAAATTATGTCAATACTAGCCGTTGATTTTTATACTTAAAATTTATCATTTTCTGCAAATAGCTTGTAAAATTTGATACTCGCCATCGCCGCTGGAAATATGAAAGTGAACCTGCGGGCAAGGCTGCTGTATTTTTAGATTTTTGTGTGACAAATCCCATTTCTCCCAGATAAGACAAAAATGCCATTTGATAAGATTACAGCATTTTTCAATAAAGCTTTTCCCCATAAATAAAGGAGAGCGCACATGGCGAAGGCGTTTCATTATGGCATAAATCCAAAACGGCATTTGGACGAAATGTCAAATTCGGCAGGCGCGCATTTGTAAATGCGAACGCCCTCTTTATGGATAGAAGCGGCATTAATTGAACGCATAGAAGAGCGTAATGGTGTTTATATATTTAAAAGCCGCTGCAGCTTTTGGATTAGGGAGCTATGAATAAGAATTGGAGGATATTGGCAAACGGAGGCAATGAGTTGAAACAGTCCTATTCACAGCGCTGAGTGATTAGAGAAAGCGGAGGGAAAATCCCCTCCGCATAGCTTATTTATCGAGCTATTAACTTTTTTATTGCTTTTGTCATTTCTACTTGGATGATAGAGAGCAAGACTAGTCCTGCCACTACCAACCACTGCGTGCCGGAAAGCAGAGTGAGCCGAAATGCGCTTTGCAAGGCTGGGACAAAGAGAATGCAAAGCATGAGCAAAAGCGATACCGCGAACGAAATAAACAGCCACGGGTTTTTGCCTTCGGATCGTATCCAAATCGGCTCCGTATTGGAACGTTGGTTGAAGGCGCGCAGCATCTGCGAGAAAGCCAAAGTACAGAAAGCCATGGTCTGCCCTTCGGCGTGGCTCCCCATGCTTGCGCCTATCCAGTAAGCCGCGATTGTCATAGCGGACACGAAAATACCCTGAGTCACAACTCGGCGTATCAAATCTTTTTCAAACAGAGTGCCTGATTTGATAGGCTTATGTTTCATGATATTTTTGCTGGCCGGCTCAACGCCCAGCGCCAGCGCAGGCAGCGTGGCAGTGGCAAGGTTCACCCACAGGATATGGACGGCCAAAAGCGGCGCATCCCAGTTGAAAACAGTCGCCGTGAATAGCGTAGCAATCTCTGCGATATTGCCAACCAGAAGAAATTGAATCACTTTCTGAATGTTGCGGTATACTCGTCGACCCTCCTTGATTGCGTAGGCGATAGTGGTAAAACTGTCGTCAAGAAGAATCATGTCGGAGGCATCCTTGGCAACATCCGTGCCGGTGACACCCATTGCCACACCAATATCCGCCGCTTTGAGAGCGGGGGAATCATTTACACCGTCGCCCGTCATGGCGGCCACCTCGCCGGAACGCTTGAGGCTCTGGATAATGCGCAGCTTGTCGGCAGGCGATACTCGGGCAAAGACCGCGGCCGTTTTGACTGCTTTATCAAGCTCCTCATCTGTCATTGAATTCAGCTCGTCGCCTGAAATTACTGTATTGCCTTTGCGGTAAATCCCAAGTTCCTTTGCAATGGCCAAAGCTGTTATCTTGTGGTCGCCTGTAATCATGATTGTGCGGATACCCGCCGCCAGACAAGTCTGCACCGATTCAGCCACCTCTTTTCGGGGAGGGTCGATCATGCCGACCGCGCCAATGAAAGTCATATCAAACTCTACATTGTCTTCGTCTTCCATAGGGAGGGCGGAGAGCTTTTTCATGGCAAAACCCAGCACACGCAGGGCACTTTCCGACATATTGAGGCAGAGTTTTGCAATGTTGCTTTTGTCCGCTTCGGTAATCGTCCGTACCCCCTGAGCGGTTAAAATATGCGTGCAAAGGGGAAGCATTTCATCCACCGCGCCTTTGGTATAAGCCGTCAAATTCCCCTCAATTTGGTGAACCGTTGTCATACGTTTTCGGTCAGAGTCGAAGGGCTGTTCAAAAATACGCGGATACTCTGATTCCAACGATTCGTGGTTTATTCCAAATGTTTTCGCCATGCAGATAAGCGCGCCCTCGGTGGGGTCGCCGATAATTTCGCCTTTTCGGTCAGGGTCGAGGCTCGCGTCGTTACAAAGAGCCGCCGCATAGACAAGCTCTTTATAGACAGCCGAGTGCTGTTCGGCAGCGGCTTTCACCGGCGTTGCCCGACCGGACTTAAAATCTCCGTTGATTGCGATTTGAGTTACAGTCATTTTATTTAAAGTCAGCGTACCTGTTTTGTCAGAGCAGATGACCGTGGCGCTTCCCAGCGTTTCCACGGCGGGCAGCTTGCGGATGAGGGCGTTCTTCTTTGCCATTCTCTGTACGCCCAGCGCCATCACGATGGTTGCTGTAGCTGGCAGGCCCTCCGGAATAATGGAGATCGCCAGCGAGATTGCCACTAGGAATTGTGGAACCAGCGGGCGTTGATGCAGCGCTCCGATAATAAAAATTAGGACGCATATGATTAGCCCCACGACGGTCAGCGTCTTGCCGACAGCATTCAGTTTTTGCTTGAGTGGAGTATCCAATTCATCCTGATTGTCGAGCATACCTGCGATGTTACCTACCTCAGTATTCATACCTGTGGTGACCACCACGCCGGTGGCGCGGCCATAGGTAACGATTGAGGAAGTATAAACCATATTGCTGCGGTCGCCAAGCGCGCAGTCTTCCGGCAGCAGTTCGTCTGCATCCTTCTCCGAGGGTACGGATTCACCGGTTAGGGAAGCTTCTTGTACTTTCAGGTTTGCGGAATATATGAGGCGCATATCGGCGGGAACCATGTCGCCGTCCCCGAGAAACACCACGTCGCCCACCACCAGCTCGCTGGCCGGGACTATGCTTTCTTCCCCCTGCCTCAGAACGCGAGCCGTAGGGGCGCTCATGCTGCGCAGGGCTTCCAGCGAGGATTGCGCTTTTTTCTCCTGCACAATTCCTATTACCGCATTGATTACCACGATTGTGAAAATAACTGCCGCTTCTGTCCATTCCTGCAATACGGCGGAAAATACCGCCGCGCCGATCAGAATGAGAACCATAGGATCGACAATCTGAACTTTAAGCATTTTAAAAATAGTTTTCGGCGGTTTCGAACGCAGTTCATTGCGCCCATTTTTTCTTAGCCTTTCGGACGCCTCGGTATCGCTCAATCCTTTTTCAGAGGTGTGTATTGCTTCATATACCTCGTCAAGTCTTTGCGCGTGCCAAGGCACCTGTCTGTGATTATCCATATAGGACAGACCACTCCTTTCTTTGATTAAAATTTTATATTCTGACCGCCGATAGGCGGAGGTCAGCGAAAAAACACAAAAAGGCATAACCTACATTCTATAAAATAAAGAACGTAGGCTATGCCTATGTATAAAAATTGAATTTGCAATTATTGTTTAAGCTATATCGTTCAGCGTCGCTACTGTCGGCGTCGTCCATAATTCCAGTTTAATTCCTTTCCTCAAATATATTTTTTATCATTATACGAGGTGTTCCCTGTAGAGTCAACATTACAACAATACAATTTGCAAATTATTCATATCTTACGTTCGGATATTGTTAAAGCAGTTTGGCTTTAAATTTTGCAGAAAAGCATCGCTTTTCCATTTTCCGTCTGTGGTGTGTAAGCTGCTGCTCATCGTAACAAAACGAAGATATAATCAACGCCGAATGCTTGACGGTAGTTATACGACGGAGGTCAATTTAACCTGCGGGGATTGCGAGGAGCCTTTCGAGCGGGCATAAAACAAAGTAAGCGTGAGCCGCAAAGGTTCCCGCTAAATTGTGTTCTATATGGGATATGAGGCGCTGGCTGGCGAGGAACACTTTACTGCCAAGCTCGCTGAAAACAAAAAAGCCCGGAAAGCCGGAATATCATATTTTCCGGGCATAGATACAAAAACAGCCTTCCAAATCGGAAGGCTGTTTTGTATTAAAGTTTGTCCCTTAATATGGTCGGGGTGACAGGATTTGAACCTGCGACCTCTTCGTCCCGAACGAAGCGCGCTACCAAACTGCGCTACACCCCGCAAAAGCTGACTAGATAATTATAAACGCTTTTACAAAAAAATGCAATACTTTTTAGCGAAAATATTGCACTTTTTTGTTTTAGCGCCGAATAGGGGGCTGCAGGAATAATGATGTGATTGGCAGACTATTCAATACCCTCTTTAGAGGGTTAGCGCTTCATCCGACGGTTTTGATTAACGAAAGGTGTGCTGGATGGAAATAATCAAGTTTTTAATTCGCATTCTGCGAGAGGCAGTATTTTATAGTCAAGTATTTTTTCTTCTGCATCAGCACTTATAAGCAGAAGAACAGAATCGTCACCATAGAATAAATTTGATGCGCAATATAAATCTGACGAAGCGCTTATATTTGAAAACGAGGCTTTGTCCGAATTATAGATGGCATCTATCGTTTCAAGATCTGAGTTCAGGTCTATGTCTCCGGTAAAGAACTCTTTACACAACATATATCTGGAATCGACGATGTTCATACCCGGAAAATATACCGTGCTGGAATCGGAGTCTATATCGTATGTTCTGTAGGGCTGTTCTGTCCACCATGTGAATTTGCTCTGGGATTCAGAAGGGGAAGGTGAGGGCGCTGAGCTTGGTGTTGCCTCCGCCGTAGGTTTAGAAGTTGTTTCGTCAATCTGCTTAATGTCGCAGAAGCTGTAAGTCACTCCCCGAACAAATGTTCCGTTTTCGTCTATCTCCAGTATACTAAAGCCGTTAAATTCGGAATCGTCTGCGCTGTTGTTTAAACTGCCTATTTGTATGTCGGAACCGGAAACCATGCCGTTATTGAGCAATGCGTTGTCGTAGGTTAGAAACGTAGAGATGCTTTCGGATGTTATATTATTGTCCGTTATCTGTTCCTCTATGTAGATGAGCCTGTTCCCTGCTGAGCACGTCTTGATATAAGGTATGTGCAGAGAATTTCCCGTGTTTCTAAGATATAGAACGGCGTTGTCAAGACATATTTTCTCTTGTTCACCGCTGCTCGCCGACGTCGGAGGGTCGATGCTTAGTGTGCCGCCTTGAAAATCGTCGGTGCTGTTTATGATTAGGGAAATATTTTTTGCACCTTCAAAGGGTTTCTGAGTGCTGCTGTTTATAGCTAAAATCACACCGCGCTCCCCGATATATACGTCTGCAACCGCAGTTTTTTCTCCGTCTATGTAAAGTGTAAAATCTTTTTTTGAGGGCTGATAGTTGATGACAGTGCCGAACGAAATCATTACTGTGCTGTCGCCTATAATACTAGCCGATGTAGATTGAGGCAGACTTTGTTTGACTTTGCCGGATTGACCTGCGGCGATGGCGGCTGAGCCTGCCATTGTCCCGCTGATTCCGGCCGCTGCTGTTACATTGGCGCCCATTACTGTGACTACGGTATCGTTTGCATTTGCGTATACTGTAGTCAAAGCGCCCTCGCCGGATATACTGTTCTTTGCTGCGTTGGAGTAATATTCCCGAACTGACGCGCCCGAGGCTATATTGACGTGCGCATTAGCAGACGTGCTTTTTATTGTGTCTGCTGACGAATTAAGATTGAGAGAGCTGTTGCTTCCGCATATGTTTATCTGTTTTAACTCGCTGTCAGTCGCTGTTACGGTGCAATCCCCGGACAAGGTGAGAGAAGGTATTTCACTGTTGTATATATCGAGAGTGCAGTCTTCGCCGGATGTGTTTATGTCCGTGTCTATCAGCAGACAAACTCCCTTGCATTTAAGAGCGTTTAGCTTCCCTCCGCTGTAAACTCTTATCTTGCTGTCGGTTATATTTGCACTGTTCACCACTGTGCCGTCGTATATTCTAATCTCGGTGGCGCCTGTTTCAGAGCCGGAGATTATATTTTCGATTTTAGAATTTTTTAGGTAAAGATAACAGTCGGGGTAGACATACAGATTTTCTATGTCACAGTTAGATATGGTAACGTATCCGCCCGAGACGGAATCGCTTATTATAAAATTTTCTGCAATGCCATACTGTATAGTTCTTTTATGTGTGCTTTGATCTAGGTCAGTGTCGTACATAGTTACAGTACCGACTATATCTCTTACTTTTACGGCTATAGACGCCGATTTGCGTGAATCGGCAGAATCAATGTATACTGTGGTGTCGCCGGGTTTTACTCCTGTTATCGTGCCGGAAGAATCGACTTTGGCAATACTGCTGTTTGCACTGCGGTATTTGACGTTTTTATTGCTGGAGTTTGACGGCGATAGAGTATATTTAATTTTGTAGGTTTGTTTTCTTGAAAGCGTGATCTCGGACTTCGCGGGTTTTATGCTGCTGACGGGCGTACCGACAGTCACGGTAACCTTATTGCTTGTAACACCGTCTGCTTTGCAGTATATGGTGGCTGTTCCGTTCTTTACTGCGCTGACTTTACCGGAGGAAGAGACGCTTGCAACCTTGGAATTTGATGTATACCATTTCAAAGTCTTGTTGGTTGCGTTGGAAGGAGACACAGTAGTTTTAAAAGTATAGACCGTGCCTTTGGATAAAGTCAGCGTACTGTATTTGGGTGTTGTGATTTTAACTGTCTTTACCTTGACTGTAACTGCTGAGACATTTGTTATAGATGACAACATAATAACACTTAAAACTGCAATAAACGACAATATAAGCGCTGCAATACGTAATGACTTCTTTGTATGCATAATTTTCTCCTTAGTATTATAAGTATTATATTATAATGTACTATTAATCGTACTCATATTACCATGGAGTGAGTGTGATTGTCAACGTATACAGCAAAAGCAATTGAAGCAAACTTAGTCGGCGTCGATACAGGTTATGAGAAGAGCCAGCTTGTCTTGAACTTCAGCCACTAGATCGGAAGGCGCGGCTATTTTAATTTTTCCAAAAAATTTAATTATCCAGGATAAAAAGTCGGGGCTTATTACTGTATGTACGACTGTGGTATACCATCCCGGTTTCTGAGGATCAGGAGTCACGATAAGCTGTCCAAATCTGTCGTAGAGATGCGGAATGTACTTTTCTTCTATTGAGAGATGAACATTTTTTACCGAACCTGAAAACACGCTCATGCCGTGCTGCAGATTTTCTTCTGTTGTCGGTGCATATTCGACAAAAGGATGATCAGAACTTTCGAGAACGATAGCGTTATACATCTTGTCCACGCGAATATATGCCAGAGAATCGTGCTTATCAAGATAGCATTTCATATAACATCTGTTATTGTGAATGAGAACACTGTAAGGAGAGGCTGTATAAGGACGTCCGTTCTGACGCAAAACCAGATTTTTAGAATAATCGTTGTCGCCGTATTGATATGATATTTTCAGCATATTGTCTATTGCGTAATATATACGGTCGATGGTCTCTAAGGTACTATTGTTAGGAGTTTTTATGTACTTGGTGTCTGTTATGCAGTGTAAGTTGTCGTGAGCTTTATTGTAAGATGTGATGTTGTTTAGCTTATTGAGGAGAATTTCAGTGTTTTGTTCTGAGATAAACTGCATTGATCGTATTATTTCAGTGAGTATACGGTATTCTGTACGCTGCATACCTGAGCTTAGGATGTAATATCCCTTGCGTTTGTTGTTGCGTATTGGGATGCCGAATTCTGACAGAGTTTTTATATCGTTGCAGACAGATTTGCGCTCTGCGGTGATGTTGTCTTTTGCCAGGCGCTCTATTATCTGCTTTGTGCTGAGAGCGTCTTCTTCGCCGGATGTTAAGCTGAGATACTTATATATGAACAGTATTTTCAGCTTTTGATTCTTTGTATTAGCCATGTACTATCCCCCATATATTAGCTTTATCCATAAAAATTATAACATAGGTATTGTACAACTAATGGTACACAACCACCGCTGATTTAAAAATACAATATATTTATTTAGTTGGAAAAAATTAATACCACCAGTAGACCGGTAGTTTGAACAAGCGATGAAAGGGAATTTGACCGGCAGCGCCTGAAAATGAACCGGAAAGTCTGACAATCGCATCTTTTATCTGAAGATTTTTAATTCTTCCTCGAAACTGGGGGGACTGCTAAAGCTCCAATAAAAAAGACCGCCATATATATGGCAGCCCATAGTATTATGCGTTTTCAGAGAAGCTCTCCTTTGCGTGAGATTACTGCTGTGTTAATTTTGATATTTTTGCCGCTTTTGGCTGCTGCAATGCTGACTGCGTTTTCCATGCCGCGGCAGCAGGGAACTTCCATTCTCGTTACGGTTATACTGCGTATGTTGTTGAGACGTATGATTTCGGACAGCTTATCGGAATAGTCTTGTCCGTCCAGCTTGGTGCACCCTATGAGAGTGACTTTTCCATTCATGAACTCTCGGTGGAATCCGCCGTATGAGTATGCTGTGCAGTCAGCCGCGATGAGAAGGTCTGCGCCGTCATAATAGTCGGCTTTTGTTGGTGCGAGCTTTATTTGAACAGGCCAGTTGGGGAGAGAGTGACTGCCGCCGTAATTGACATTTGCTATCGTGGAAGGACATGCAGATTTATTCCTGAGGACAGCGGCTTCGTCGTAAGCGGGAGCTTCACGTTTTACGAATTTAATCGCTCCTGTCGGACATGCCGGCAGACAGTCGCCGAGACCGTCGCAATAGTCCTCGCGCAGGAGCTTTGCTTTTCCGTTTACCATTCCTATCGCGCCTTCATGGCACGCATGAGCGCATGCTCCGCATCCGTTGCATTTGTCTTCGTTTATTTCAATAATAGTGCGAATCATATTAGAAACCTCCGTGGTTATTGACTTTTCGTGCTTATTATAATACAATACTCAGGCAATGTCTGTTGTTATTACAACAAAATTAGAGGTGCGCATGAAAAAATATTTTGGAATTTTGAGGAAATGCGCGTTGTTTGCGGGCGCGGACGACGAGGATATACAGAGCGCGCTCGGCTGCATTGCTCCGAATGTAATGAAGTATTCTCAGGGAGAAATGATACTGCGCGCGGGGGAGAGAGCGGAGCGGATAGGTCTGATGCTGTCGGGTAAAGCATGTATCTTTCAAGAGGATATTCTCGGAAACAGAAACATAATATCCCAAGTTTTTAAAGGTAATTTATTTGCGGAGGCGTTCGCGTTGAGAGAGGATAACATGCTTAGTGTAAACGTGCAGGCGGAGGAAGATTGCTGCATTATGCTGTTCGACGCTAGGAGAATACTCACTCTTTGCCCCTCTGCGTGCAGGTATCATGTAAATCTCATTAAGAATATACTTTCAGATTTGGCTCAGAAGAATGCTGTTTTGACTGAAAAGGTGTCTCATATTTCTCAGCGGACCACAAGACGAAAGCTGCTTTCCTATTTGTCTGCGGAGGCGCGCCGTGCGGGCAGCGTTGACTTTACAATACCCTTTGACAGACAGCAGCTCGCTGACTATTTATCCGTGGACAGAAGCGCCATGTCCGCAGAGCTGAGCAAGCTCAAATCAGAAGGCCTTATCTCATATCATAAAAACAAGTTTACGCTGCTTGAGTAAGCCTTGACATTGATAGATGTGCATGATATTATGAGTTAGACAGAAATAATATACAGGGGAGCTTGTCGGCAGGCTGAGAGGAAGTAATCAACTTCGACCCTTAAACCTGATCTGGGTAATGCCAGCGGAGGAAATGCTTTCATTCGAGGGATACCTGTATTCAGGCGGCTCTCGTTTTTTATTTAACTAAAATTGACATGGCATATTATTGACATGGCATATAAAAGAAGAAAATACTGAAAAAGTCTAATAGATCTAAGAAAGAAGGTAAGAGATGAATTATTCTACACAGATGGAAGCGGCTCGCAAAAATATTATAACAGAGCAGATGCGTATTGTAGCTCAGAAGGAGCATAAAGACGCAGAGGAAATCCGAGCTTTGGTCGCGTCCGGAAAGGTCGTAATATGCGCGAACAAGCTTCACAAATGCCTCGATCCGAACGGAGTAGGGTCTATGCTGAGAACTAAGATAAACGTAAACCTCGGCGTTTCTCGAGACTGCAAGGATTACGATGTAGAAATGTCAAAGGTTATGGAAGCCGTGAACATGGGCGCAGAAGCTATAATGGATCTCTCGTCTCACGGCGATACTACCGAGTTCAGACGCAAGCTGACGAGAGAATGCCCCGCTATGATAGGTACGGTTCCTGTGTATGACAGTGTAATTCACTATCAGCGTGATCTGGCCACGCTTACTGCGAAGGATTTTATAGATGTAGTTCGTCTGCACGCTCAGGACGGCGTGGACTTCGTGACTCTGCACTGCGGCATTACGCGCAAGACGATAGATCAGATAAAGAAGCATAAGCGTAAGATGAACATAGTGTCGCGCGGCGGTTCGCTTGTGTTCGCGTGGATGAGCATGACGGGCGAGGAGAATCCTTTCTATGAATATTTCGATGAGATTCTTGAGATATGCCGTGAGTACGACGTTACAATTTCTCTCGGGGATGCCTGCCGCCCCGGCTGTCTGGCTGACGCCGGAGACGTATGCCAGATAGAGGAGCTGGTGCGTCTGGGTGAATTGACAAAACGAGCATGGGAGCGTGACGTACAGGTAATGGTAGAAGGCCCGGGTCATATGGCTTTGGACGAGATTGCTGCTAATATGAAAATTCAGCAGTCTATCTGCATGGGCGCGCCATTTTATGTATTGGGACCGCTGGTTACTGATATTGCTCCGGGGTATGATCACATAACGTCTGCTATCGGCGGAGCTGTAGCGGCGGCCTCCGGCGCGGCGTTCCTCTGCTACGTGACGCCTGCCGAGCATCTTGCTCTGCCTAATCTCGACGATGTCAAACAGGGAATTATTGCTTCCAAGATTGCGGCTCATGCTGCCGATATTGCAAAGCATATTCCGGGCGCGAGAGATATAGATGACAAGATGGCGGACGCAAGGCGCACATTCGACTGGGATGCACAGTGGGAATGCGCGATAGACCCTGAGACAGCGAAGGCGATAAGAGCAGACCGAAGCCCTGAGTTTGAGGACTCCTGCTCCATGTGCGGTAAATTCTGCGCAGTTCGCAGTATGAACAAAGCGCTGAACGGCGAATACATAGATATTCTGTAAACTGGCTCGGATGGTGAGATAATGCTGGGGAAATATACTGATTTGGTGCGCTCTGCGCATCCTCTTATTCATAACATTACAAATTATGTAACTGTAAACGACTGCGCAAATGTACTCCTCGCCTGCGGCGGTTCTCCGATAATGGCGGATGACGCAGCCGAGGTAGAGGAGATAACCTCCATTTGCTCCGGCTTGAATATAAATATAGGCACACTGAACGAGCGTACTATAAAATCCATGCTGCTCGCAGGGAAAAAGGCAAACGAACTGTCTCATCCGGTCGTGCTGGATCCGGTAGGCGCGGGGGCGTCGTCTTTGAGAACGAATACTGCGAAGCTGCTTCTTAAAGAAGTGAAGTTTTCTGTGATAAGAGGCAATATCTCTGAGATTAAGGCAATAGCCTTGGGCAGCAGCGAGACTCAGGGCGTGGACGCTAACGAGCTGGACGCCGTTACAGAAGAAAATCTGGCGGATTCCGCAGCTTTTGCAAAGAGTTTCGCAGCGCAGACAGGCAGCGTGGTTGCGATTACAGGAGCAATAGATATAGTCGCGGATGCAGAGAGAGCATTTGCAATAAGAAACGGTGTTCCTGCGATGGCGTGTATTACAGGCAGCGGGTGTATGCTCTCTGCTATGACGGCGGCGTATTTGGTCGCGGGCGGCTGCGATGTAGAAGCGGCGTCGGCGGCTGTATGCGCTATGGGAGTATGCGGAGAAAAGGCGTTTGCAAAGATGCAGGAGACGGGCGCGGGCAATGCTTCGTTCAGGAATTATCTGATAGACGCCGTCTATAATCTGACAGGGGCGGAGCTTGACAGAGCAGCAAATTTCGAGGTGATGTAAAAATGAAAGAGAAAATAAATGTTTTGAAGAAAAAAGATTTGAGACTCTATGTTGTGACTGATAGATCCTGGCTGGGGGAGATGACTCTCAGAGAAGCGGTGGAAGAAGCTCTGAGAGGCGGCGCGTCTATGGTTCAGCTGAGAGAAAAAGATATTTCCCGTATTGAATTTGTTTCAGAGGGCTTGGATATGAGAATGCTATGCGATAAGTATTGTGTTCCGTTTATAGTAAATGACGATGTAGATATGGCGATAAAAGTCAGCGCAAACGGCGTCCATTTGGGTCAGGACGATATGAGCGTGTCGGATGCACGCTCTATCATTGGAGACGATGCTATAATCGGCGTGTCTGTACAGACTGTTGAGCAGGCTAAAAAAGCAGAGGAGGACGGCGCGGATTATCTGGGCGTGGGCGCGGTTTTCCAGACGTCTACAAAGACAGATGCTAAGCCAGTGTCGCTGGATACTGTAAAGTCTATATGCGAAGCGGTCAGCATTCCGGTTTGCGCTATAGGCGGCATTAATGCTGAAAACGTATCTGAGCTGGGAGGTCTGGGTTTGAGCGGAGCGGCTGTTGTATCCGCTGTGTTTGCCGCTGACGATATACGCAATGCGAGCAGAAAGCTGCGCGAGCTTTGCGACGAGGCGTTCGAATGAAAACGGTGCTGACTATTGCCGGATCGGATTGCAGCGGGGGAGCGGGGATTCAGGCTGATATAAAAACTATATGTGCGCACGGCCTTTACGCTATGAGCGCAATAACTGCATTGACTGCGCAAAACACTACCGGTGTATATGGGGTATATGAATCCTCGCCGGAGTTTGTTGCGCAGCAGCTCGACTGCATATTTACTGACATTCGGCCGGACGCTGTGAAAATAGGCATGGTATCATCGGCAGAAATTATAACAGCGATAGCTGACAGGCTCAGATTTTATAATGCCGATAACGTAGTTATTGACCCTGTTATGGTATCTACGAGCGGAAGCTCTCTCATGAACAATGACGCACAATCCGCGCTCATTGGCGAATTATTTCCTCTGGGTACGCTTATTACGCCTAATATACCTGAAGCGGAGGAGCTTTCGGGAATGGAGATAAAGTCGGAAGCGGATATGATCGCTGCCGCAGAGAAAATAAACTGCAAATGTGCAGTTCTGATAAAAGGCGGACATCTCTCCGGCGACGCCGCAGATCTTCTGTACAGCGGCGGGAAAGTAAGCTGGTTCAGAGCTAATCGCGTAAACAATTGCAATACGCATGGCACAGGCTGCACTCTGTCGTCAGCCATAGCATGCGGCCTTGCGGATGGGGCGACGCTTGAGGAAAGCGTGGAGAAAGCGAAAATGTACGTATTGGGCGCGCTGGAGTATGGGCTCGATCTTGGGAAGGGAAAGGGACCGCTCAACCACATGTATGCAGTAAAATAAAAACTATTATAATATATAATATATACGAAAAAGTGCGAAAGAGCGGTATACTCGTTCGCACTTTTTATATTTATCGTCTGAACCAGGCTTTCATTGTGTTCAATATTTGTACGAGCTGCTCCTGCTCGATTACATAAGGCACCATGGCGTACATATAGCTTAGGAACGGGCGGCTGAATACTCCGCGGTCAAATGCGAATTGCTGGAAGCCGTATAAATCATCTGGGTTGAAAACTTCGATGCAGACGCATCCGCCCATTATGCGTATTTCTTTAATCCTGCTGTCCGAAAAGCCGGCCATTTCTCGGCGAGTCACAGCCTCTATGTGTTTGATTTTTTCCATGTAGTTTTCTCGCTGGAAAATCTCTATTCCTTTTAGTGCGACGCTGCATGCCAGGGCGTTGCCCATAAAGGTGGGACCGTGCATAAGAGCCTTGCTGTCGTCCTCTCCCAAAAACCCTTCGTATACCTTGCGATTGGCGATGGTAGCGGCGTGTCCTATGTAACCTCCGGTAAGGGCTTTTCCGAGTACGAGTATATCCGGCAGGACGAGATCAGCGACGAATCTGTTGCCTGTGCGCCCGAATCCTGTTGCAACTTCATCGAAAATGAGAAGCACGCCGTATTGATCGCATAGCTCTCTGGCGCGTTTTAAAAAGGAGACGTCGTACATGCGCATACCGCCTGCGCCCTGAAGCAAAGGCTCGACTATGAAGCTGTTAAGCTCGGAGTGGTGTTTTTCAAAAGCCTGTTCGAGAGCTGTTATTTCAGTCGGAATGTGAATTGCGTTTTTCTTCTCGCCGTAAGCCTCCAATATGAAGTGATAGTCCTCGTCGTCTCCGACTTCCATGGCTTTGAAGGTGTCTCCGTGGTATGCGTGCTCGAGTGCGAGCACCTTGGTTCGTTTCAGATCGCCGCGGTTGACGAAATACTGCAATGCCATTTTCAGGCTGACCTCTACGGCAACGCTTCCGGAATCAGAAAAAAAACAGTAATCCAGATCTCCGGGCAGCCATTCCGCGAGCTTGTCGGATAGCTTCTCTACGGGATCGTGAGTTAGACCGCCCAGCATGATGTGAGCGAACTTATCCGTTTGCTCGTGGATAGCTGCATTGAGCTCAGGATGCTTGTAGCCGTGTATTACGCTCCACCATGAAGATACGGAGTCTATTAGTCTATGGCCGTCGTCTGTATATAGATATACGCCTTCCGCGTCAGCTATTTTGTACGGAAGCTTCATTTTTTTCATTTGCTGATAAGGATACCAGATCATTTTTACCTCCTCAACATTAATCGTAAAGCGCAGCGAGCTTATCCGCGTCTATATTCAAGTCGCTGCTTCCGTCCTGAATGCAGGATATGGTTTTAAGCCCTGTGACGTATTCGCACATTTTGATGTTATCTTCTTCCATGAGGTCTCCGGGATGGAAGCGGTTGAATATCAAGCCCTTGATTTTTATTCCTCGTCTCTGCATGTATTCAACCGTCAATGCGACATGGTTTATCGTCCCCAGTCCGGCGTCGGCGACTATTATACACGAGAGATTCAGCTCTTTAATTATATCCTCCAGCCATATTTTCTCGCGGTCAAAGCTTATGGGGCATATTATTCCGCCGCTCCCTTCGACTGTGACATAATCGTATTTCTCACAAACAGACATGAAGCGTTCTTTTACAGTCTGCATTTCTACGGCGTTGCCTTCAATTCTGGATGCGAGATGCGGAGATACCGCTGTTTCGTACACGTAAGGACACATTTGCTCCAGAGGCTGATTTATTCCGGATATATCGCGGACATACTTTGCGTCGCCCGGGACGAGAGTTCCGTCGGACTGCCGTGTGTTTCCGCTCATAGCGGCTTTGAAATATGCTGAGTTTCTTCCGCTTTCGTGCAGTTTCTTTACTATGAGTCCGGCTGCGAAGGTTTTTCCTATGTCGGTGCCCGTTCCTGTTATAAATATTTTCTTAGCCATTGCAAAGCCTCGGTTCGTATCCTAAGTTTGATAGTATTTTCATATCCGTTTCTATTGTAATACCGGATGTAGTCAGCATATCGCCTGAGATGGCGGCGTTCGCTCCGCTGCAGAAGCAGCCCTCGCCTTTGTCGCTGAGAAGCCCGCGTCCGCCCGCGAGCCTGATTGAGCCGTCCGGTATCAAAAATCTAAACAGAGCTACACATCGCATTGCTTCTTCGGCGGTGATATGTGGGTTGTTTTCGTATGGAGTTCCCGGGATGGGATTGAGCAGGTTGACAGGAATGGATTTGACTCCCAGCTCGCGCGCCTGTATTGCCATGTCTATTCTATCCGCCATGGTTTCGCCGAGCCCGATTATTCCTCCGGAGCAAATTGAAAGTCCGGCGCGTTTGGCGGCTTTGAGTGTGTCGATTTTATCCTGATATGTATGAGTGGTGCATATCTGAGGGAAATAGCGCTCGGAGGTCTCGAGATTGCAGTGTACGCGGGATGCTCCTGCTTCTTTTATTTTGCGAAAGGCAGATTCTTCGAGCAATCCAAAGGAGACGCAGACCTCTATTCCTACTTTTTCGCGCACCGCTTTTATACTCTCGCATACGTGATTTACCTCAGCGTCGGAAAGTCTCTTTCCCGATGTGACGATAGAATATCGCAGTACGCCTCGTTCTGCATTGTACTTCGCTTCATTCAGAATTTCGTCTGTAGAAAGTAAGGGATACGATTCTGCGCAGTCTGTATGATAGTGTGCGCTCTGAGCGCAGTATTTGCAGTCTTCAGAGCATTTTCCGCACTTTCCGTTTATTATTGTGCATATGTCGAAACCGTTGCCGCACATTTTCGTTCTTATCTCATCCGCCGCGGCGGCGAGCTTTCCGAGAGGAGCGGATGAGAGAGCGATAGCTTCGTCTCTGGTTATCTCACCGCCGTTCAGAGCTTTTCGTTTCAGAGTGTCTACTAATTCCATTTGTGAAAAACCTCGTGTTTGTTTTATTGCAGTCTCATTTTAGCTAATATAGGCTTCAGATGCTTTGCCAATACAGCCGCGAGGAAGCAAAGAGCTATATCTCCGGGAACAGCGAGCAGGAAGCAATACAGGAACAATGGCCAGAAGCCTATCGGCGTCGCTATAACGTAATTACATATTATATAGTAATAAATCATGCCGGCTGCGTATACAATCAGAAGCCCGATAAAATTCGCGGCGAGGAGTTTCTTGAATGTCAGCTTTCCGGGTTTGTCCGCCAGCTTGCCTGTTACATAGCTGCCTATTATAAATCCTATTATATATCCGAAGCTGGGTTTGAGAAGATATCCGAACCCACCGCCTTCTGCAAATATAGGAAGCCCTATAAGCCCGAGGATTGCGTAAAGCCCCACGCTTATCGCGCCCATTCTTCCGCCTAGGAGAAGCCCTGCGAGCATAGTGAACAGGAACTGTAGTGTAAAAGGCACGACGGGTACGGGAATGCGTATGAATGCGCCAATGGCAGTGAGCGCAGTGAAAAGCGCGCAAAGTATCAAGTCTCTGGTTTTTACTCGTTGTTTCAAAGTTTCTCTCCGTTTCATTCGTTCTGCCGGCTAATACATAGTTTATGATAAAAAACCATGAATGTCAACCTATAATTTGGTTTAAGTTAACAAAACTGCGGAAGAGTAAACCGGGCATGTATTGCACATGTATTGTAGAGGAATGCAAAATAATATATAATATATAAAAAATGATTCCGGAGGAGAAGCAATGGAGTATATTTGCTACCCTAAATGCACAACGTGCAAAAAAGCGCAGAAATGGCTGGATGAACGCGGGATTACATACGATCTGCGAGATATTAAGCTGGAAGCGCCTACGTATGATGAACTGAAAAATTGGCACGCGCTCAGCGGTCTGCCGCTGAAACGCTTTTTCAACACGAGCGGTATGCTTTACAGAAGTATGGGCTTGAAGGACAAGCTCAAAGATATGACGGAAGAAGAGCAGCTCCGTCTCCTGGCTACGGATGGAATGCTGGTAAAACGTCCGATAGTAGTGACCGAAGGCGTTGTTCTCGTAGGGTTCAAAGAGGCTGAATGGGCTGAAAAGCTTTAGGAAAAACATTTTGATAGAATACGTAATTTTTTAATGACCGCTTTTTAGGACAATACGTGTGTTATACTTATGCTGTAAGGCGTAAGTAAGGCGTAAAAAGAAAGGGGAAAGCAGCTATGAAAAAATACGTATCTATTGTAGGATTTAAATACTATTGCGGAAAAGAGCCGTTTGTACCCGGTCTGATGCTGCAATGCGTTAAGGAGCCGTATAACCCTCATGACAGTGAAGCTATACGGGTTGTTTTACCAAATATGCCTAATGTAACTCTCGGATATGTCGCAAACAGTGTATATACAACCGCTAACGGGACATACTCCGCCGGCAGATTGTATGACAAAGTGGGCGAGAGCTTTCTGGTTAAGGTAAAATTCATAACAAATACTGTAGTTATAGCTAAAATAATTAAAAAAGGCAAACAATAAAGGCAGTCCCCGTCCGTCCGATGCGTTTCGGCAGGCCTGTGCTTTAATTGCGGCGGTCCATAGTGGATGCCCTCTCTTGACAAATGTTGTGTCGCAGCTGCGTTTTGTCATGCGGGTATGTCACTATGGCTTTTTTAGTATTCAACTTTATCTTACAATCAACTTTTTTTCTCGAAAACAGTTGACAATTTTTTTTTTTTTGTATAATTTTATCAAATAGTTTTTACAACTCTAAAAAACCTGATTTAAAGGTGAAAAAGTCAATATGGGAAATGGCAGAAGTATAACTGCTGCTTGTAAATTCACAAGAAAGGAGGCTGTCGTTTAGGTTTATCAGTTTTATAGATTTAGAAACGGAGGAGGATGAATGCCTGTTACAAATTACTATTTATCGTATTTTTATGGCGCAGATAGTGGACAAGTAATTTTAATAATGCTTTGGTTAGTTGTAGCCGTACTGGAAGTGATAACAATCGCTACACCGGATACAACGGGGAAGGAGGAATTTAATATGCAAAATAGCGGAAGTATAACGGCTATTAAGGTTTTCTTAATCATAGGGTGCATTGTGGGAGGCTTTGCGCTCATCCCATTGGCGTGGTGCATCCCAATGACGGTTTCCGTGTTCAGGACTTACAATAAGGGCTGTGATGTTTCAACCGGTATGAAGGTTTGTACGCTGCTTTTCGTGAACGTGGTTGCAGGGATAATCATGCTGTGTATAAAACCGGGTCCCAAAGCGTCGGAACTTTTTTCTCAGCCGCAAGTGGTGATTAACAACTACACAAACCCCGACGATAAAGACAAAAAAGTTAATTGAAAATATAAAATCACCGCCGCACCACCGGTGGAGATTTTCAATAACATGAAGTCAAATTGACGATTGATTAGGTAAAGCAAATAATAGTATGAAAAGGAGAGGTAAAAAATGAAGCAAAGTAAACACAAAACAAGGCTGGCGGTGATTATGCTCATGATGCTTTTAGCGGTATGCGTCCTTTCTGCCTGCGGAGCGAATACGGGCGAAGCGGCAATAATAGGAAGCTGGAAGAGAAAAGATGGTGATAGTAGAGTCGTTTTTAATAAAGACGGTACATATACTCGAAGTATCAATAATACTACTGGAACATGGGTACTCACGGAAGGTAAGACGAATGAGATACAGCTGACGTATGGGCTTGGTTCTGTATATGTCTGGGAATATTCGATCAAGGGAAATACCTTAACACTTGACGGCATTGAATATGAGAGAGAATAAAAAATATTGATACAATATTTTTCTTAAAGAGAGGAGGTTGCGCATATGGAAAAGGTTAGAACATTTGAGTTTCCGCAGATGGTGATCCTGACGAAGAGTGATAGAGTTGCGGCTTATGGTCCGGAAAATCCATATCACTGTACATTTAAATCATGCTGCTATCAGGGAAAATGAAAAAAGTTAAGTGAGCGCGAGGTCTTCCGCAATGATTCAAGAAATTTGCGGAAGACCCTGCGAATGCGAAGGGAAGGATGTATAGATGAAAACAAACCCGGATTTAATTTTGAGAGAGATATATGGGAAATCCATTTTGATGCCCATAAGATATAATGAAGCGAGCAATAATCCTGTTTATCTGAATGATGCAGCGGCTCTGATATGGAAGACTGCGCCAACTGCGAAAAATTTATCTGAATTGCAAAAATCTATATGTGATATATATGGATTATCTGTTGATTCGGCAGAAGCATGTTCGGTTGAGAAATTCATAATGCAGCTGATGGAAAAGAAGCTGATTATTGGATAAGGGAGTATGAATTATGGCAGATGTATATTGTATGCATAGTCAATTGATGAACGATTTTATAGACGAAAATTTTGATGATATCAGGGCTCCGTTTACGGCGGGGTTTGAGTTGACATGTAAATGTAACTTGAATTGTGTTCATTGTTATGCAAAACCGGGACGGGCTCATAAGGATATGACTACGGATGAGTTTAAGAACATCTTTGATATTTTGGTGGAGCGAGGGCTTCTGGATTGCTATTTTACTGGCCGAGAGATTTTTGCTCGGTCGGATTTTGAAGAATTGTATGTTCATGCTAAGAAAAAAGGGGTTTTGATATCTTTATTATCTAATATAACTCTGCTGTCTCAAAAACATGTTGATTTATTTAAAGAATATCCGGTAGAGGTGATCAGCACTTCTATGTATGGATACAATCAAGAATCTTATGAAAAGGTAACAGGAGTAAAAGGCAGTTTTAAACAGTTTATGGATGCTCTGGAATTATTGCAGAAAAACGAAATTAATTATGAATTAAAATTTGTTGCAATGGAACAGAACATCGGTGACTTGTACAAAGTAAGAGAGTTTGGAAACAAACTTGGTGTTCCGATGGTTGTAATATTAGATGTACATCCTATGAGCGATGGATCTACGGAACCGGTATCATTACGATTGACGCCGGAGGAAGCCTTTGACTTTGATATAAAGGACAAAGGGAGAAATCAGTTCTGGAAGGACGTTGCCAAAGAACTTTTGACAGGAGAAATACAGACGCTTCCGCAGCGTACAAAAGAACGATTTTCTAAAGGACACCTCTACCCATGCTCTATTGCAAATCAGCATGTATTTATTACTTCTGATTTAAAAATGCAGGGATGCGTGCGCGCTTCTTACAGAAAATTTGACTTGCGCAGAGGAAGCTTTGATGAAGGATGGCAGTACCTCCAAAATGAGTTTATAGAGAAAAAATCTTCTGATGATTATAAATGCAATAAATGCGAAAATATTCGCTTTTGTGAGCATTGTGTTGCTAATTTTATGTTGGCTTATGGAGATGAAGAGCATGTAGATCCGTTTTTCTGCAAAGTTGCTGAGTTAAGGAGGGGGTTTGTGGAAGCTGAGATAAAGAGGTTATTGGCTGAATAGCGGCGGCAGATGCTGCAGCGATAAGGAGAACACTAAAGGCAAAAAGGTGAAAATGGAGGTTGTGGCGCATGTTTGGAGTAGGGCTTTTCATGTCCGTTTTCTCACTGTATTTATTAATTGGTGGGCTGAGTGATATACGCTCGTTTGTGTTTATTAACTCTCCGGAGAAGAATATACTAATCATTATAATACTGGCTTTCGTGTTTATAGCAGGAGTTATTATGATGATATGCGGCGGGGTAAAGAGAAGCAACAAGGCAGCGTTAGATTCGATTGTAAACAGCAAAAAGCAAAACTACTGTGACCATTGCAAAATCAATGTCGCAGGGGAACGTTCGACTTGTCCCGTTTGCGGAAGACAGCTTAAAAACAGAGGAGGGTGAGTATGGGACGTACAATTGTTAAATGCAAATATACAAACTTTGACGGATTGCAAGAGCGCATTTCGAACTTGCTGAGACAAAGAAGATATAAGCACATGACTGAAAACAATGAAGATGTATGGAAATGCGGCGTGGGATTAAAAAAATACATAAAGATTGAGTTTGCCGAGAATAACACTTTAGTTATTTCTGCCTGGGTTAGGGACATAGGCTGCGATGAACAGGATTTAAATGGAATTCTGTATTTAGTGCCGAAGAAGCAGGTTAGGAATGTGGTGAATGAAATCCAGACTCTCGTTAAATACGAATAGGTAAACTGACGTAAAACCCGGTTGACGATTATGAACAGGAGATGTACAATGAAGTCAGGGAAACGTAAAACAAGGTTAATATGCTTTATACTCACGATGCTTTTGTCGGTATGCGTTCTTTCTGCCTGTGGAGCAAATACGACGAAAGAAGATAGAGCGCTTTCAAATCCTTCTGCTGAAGAATCAGCTCAGACAAATTTAGATATTGAGGACTCCGACCGGAAGACAGAAAATAATGATGAAAGCGGCATCCCCGGAGAAGTTTTTCAGTATATGTATATGAATGGCGACAAATATATCTACCTTCCGTTTGGTTCTTCGGATATGAACGAAGCGGCAGGTTTTGAAGGCGCCGTTGGAGTTGCTTATCGTATAGAGAAGCCTGAAAAGCGCGAAGGATCACAATGGCTATACGTAGGCGATATAGAACAACTGGGTGGGATATATGATCTAGGATCCGGAGAATATGAAATTCGAGGAAAAGGTACTACTTATGGCTTGACTTACTATGACGAGAAAGTGGTATTGACGGGCGATTCCGAGTATGCCGGAACATATGTACAGATTTCCGATTTAGATATCTAGGACTCCGACTAACAAACAGGAGATGTACAATGAAGTCAGGGAAACGTAAGACAAGGTTAATATGCTTTATACTCACGATGCTTTTGTCGGTATGCGCTCTTTGTGCTTGCAGAGCGGATGCGGCAAGGAAAATCGATAAGTTCGCTTCGGATGTTTCAGGCGTAATTTCAGGTATAATTGATGATAACGATTCAGATTATCGTCAGTATCTGGAGGATATGCAGCCTAAAATATACTCCATTTACGATTAAGCAAAGCAAATAATAGTATGAACAGGAGAGGTACAATGAAGTCAAAGAAAAACAAGACAGGGTTAGTATGCCTTATACTCACGATGTTTTTGGCAGTATGCGCTCTTTCTGCCTGTGTAAACTATAGCGAGACTGTTCTGGTTGAAAAAACTTCGTATGATGAGTTTACTTCAGAGGTTTCTGACATAGTTAAAGAGTATGACGTAGAAAAACTTGATGAGGAGGCAATTTCAAATCCTTATTATTCAAGACGGCTTATTGTACAGGGAACAGGCAAAGAAGATTTAGACCTGAAATCATATGGAGCGAAAATAGTTGTAGAAGGTCCTGACAACATGTATGTCATGCAGTTTACTACTAGTGATGCCGCGGAAGAGGCATGTGAGAAATTACAAAATGCAGAAAATGTCGAATACTGCGAACCGGATCAATACGGCGGGAGTCTGAAGGGTATTAAGACGGATGAAGAGGAGAGTGAGCATGACAATGTAATTCAATTTAGGCCATCTTCTGAAGAATCAGCTCAGACAGATCCGTTGGAAGTCTACAAGGATGTTCTGTCAGAATATAAAATGCTGGCCAAAAATCATTTTGACTATTACGGCTTGCGTGATGCGATCAAATATGCGAATGAGGGAGTAAGTAATTTCTGCGGGACAGATTTAAATGGTCAATATTATCAATATTCAGTTTATTACAGCCTTGTAGATCTTGCGGGCGACGGAGAACCGGAGCTTTTAGTATCCATAAACGAAACAGAACCGCCTTATAGCTATGGAGAGTGCTACCATCTTGTGGATATTTTTGGCATAAAAGATGGGAAACCTGTCGCATTGATTGAAAGCGATGTGTCAGTGGGCTACCGTGATGATTATTATATTACTACGGATAAAAAAATAAAAGAATTCGGCAATGGTGGACACTTTGAGTATTGTGTAGGGTTTTATAAGGTATCGCCAAACAGCGCCTCTTTGGAGCTGGAAGATATGTATTATTATGAAGGGTACGATGGTGTTGATAAGTATACCCATACAGATAGTACGGGTTCTACTGAGAACATCTCCAGTGACGAATATGATTCTGCGTCAGCACGTGGAGAGATTGATTACGAAATCGAATGGACACTTTTAGATATTGAGGACTCCGACCGGAAGACAGAAAATAATGATAAAAGCGGCGCCTCCAAAGAGGCTTATCAGGGCATCTTTATGAATGGCGACATATTTATCGGCCTTCCGTTGTATACAGGAGGTTTCGACGATGATCCCGTGGGAGTCGCTTATCGCAACACGAAGCCTGAATGGGGCGACGATGGACTGATAGAAAGCGATGTTATAGAGACACTGGGTGAAATATATGATTTGGGATCGGGAGAATATGAAATTCGAGGCAAAGGAACTACATATGACTTGACTTACTACGACGGGAAAGTAGTATTGACGGGCGATTCCGAGTATGCCGGAACATATGTACAGATTTCCAATTCCGGCGCTGATATGGATCCGTCTGAGGTATGGCTGGATATTCCGGAATAAAAGTGATTCTGTTGAGATGACAGAGGGATATAACTGTAAAGATGTACTTGCATTTATATCTGCAAAAAAGGCGCAATAAAAGAAGCGCAGTCCTGTTTTACCGTGAAGATATGCCCCCGAAAGCGTTTGACTTTTGGGGGCATATCGATTATTGGCGCCGAATAGGCATGAAAAAACCACTCGTTGAACGAGTGGTGAAAAAATATCTTAAAGAGAAGTCAAAACCTCCTATGCTATACTAGAGATGGTCTGCCAACCACATCAGAAAGCATAGGAGGTTTTGTCGTGAACGACGTAAATAGTTTATCACACTCTAAAGTACAGTTTACAAGGGACTACACAGGGTAACGGTCTGACGGGAGGATTACCGCCCGTCAGATTTTCCATGTAATGTTCAAGCTGTCGCTTGTGGCGGCAACGGTGGTAATCATCAAATCCACCACCCGCCGCTTGTCGTCAAAGGATACATCGTCCCATGTGTCGAGGTAGCCGGAAATCTGGTTGACCTGTCCCGGGCTGATGGTTTCCACCGTCAGCTCGGCTATCTGCTTCACAAGTTCCTGCTTGCGCCCGTCCAGTTCCGCTATCTTCACATTCACATAGGAGAGCAGGACATTGTTCGCGCCCGTCAGACTGTCCACCAGCTTTTCAATCTCGCTGTCCACATGGAGAAGCTCTACTTGCAGGGCGGCGATTTTGGGATTGGCCTTTGCCGCTTTCTTCCTGCCCGTCAGCGTCTTGTGCTTTTCCAGCTTCTTCACCATCTGCTGGTAAACCACCGCTTCCAGTTCGGAAGTGATGATTTTCCCACAGCCCGGACAGCTTTTATTGTCCAGCCGTTTCGTACAGCGGAGATATTGCCTGCCGGACGGATTGAAGATACTCATAAGCGCATATCCGCAGTTCCCGCACTTGATTTTCCCCGCCAGCCATGTGTGGGTGGCTTTTCGGGCGGACTGGATTTTCATGTTGTTCATCAGCTTCTTGCGGCAAGCCAGCCATATATCCGCCGGAACAATGCCCTCATGGGGAGCCAGCACCAGCATTTGGTCTTTCAAGTCGTTTTTCTTGCTGGGCTTCACATCCCGCCCCTGATACAGATAACAGCCGTTTGTCCCCGTAAAGTCGGCGGCGTCATTGACGATAACCGTACCCTGGCTTTTGAAAAATTCGTACACATCCAAGTCCGCCTGCACATAGACGGGATTGCGTAACATCTGCGCCAGTGTGGGGCGTATCAGTTCCTTGCCGTAGAACAAAATCCCCTGTTCGGCAAAGTACCGGGTAATGTCCCCGTAAGAGGTTGTGGGCTGGGCGTACATCTCAAATATCAGCCGGATATTGGCCGCTTCGTCCGGGTTTACCACCAGCTTCTTTGTGTTGATACCGTCCATTTTGATAGGCTCGGTGTGGAAGCCGTAAGGGGCTTTCCCGCCCATCTTGAAGCCCCGCTGACTGCGGGAGTAGTAAGCGTCTGTCACCCGCTTCTGTATCGTTTCCCGTTCAAGCTGGGCGAACACGATACAGATATTCAGCATGGCCCGTCCCATCGGCGTGGAGGTATCAAACTTTTCCGTAGAGGACACAAACTCCACATTGTACTGCTGGA
>OLPU01000313.1_pt1 | contig 43764 bp, 41 predicted proteins | sample 1673111 | NCBI WGS metagenome assembly OLPU01 (sample SAMEA3136755, study PRJEB25190) | human gut metagenome | reverse complement strand
CCCGGAGGTGGAACAGGTCACTGCCTGACCTGTCCCGCCGGGACGGTTCTCTTAAAAACACCATATAGATTTTTTGTACGCCGCCGCCCGCCATCGAGCAGAGTTTTACACCTAATTGGGGATAAAACAGCTCATGGCGGGCGGCGGTATCGCGGTGGTAGGGATGACACTGATTCCGCTTCTGTCGGGCTTGTTCTAATCGTCCATGGACTGGTTATTTGGCTGGATAACAGACTGGATAAAACAGGGCTTAATCGACGCCATCACAGGACAATTTACAGGAATCTTTGAATCGGTCAACAACCAAGTAACCGATGTGGCCGCGCAGGTAGGTCAGACACCCCAGGGCTGGAACAGCGGTGTTTTCAATATGATCCAGACGCTATCGGAAACGGTGGTGCTGCCCATTGCTGGCATAATCCTTACCTTTGTGCTGGTATATGAGCTTATCCAGATGATCCTTGAGAAAAATAATATGCACGAATTTGATACCTTCAACATTTTTAAGTGGGTGTTCAAGACCTTCGTTGCCACCTATCTGCTCACCAACTGCTTTACGATTGTGATGGCCGTATTCGATGTGGCGCAGACGGTGGTGGCGAACAGTGCGGGGATCATCAACGGAAATCTGGATGTGGCCGCGTCCATGGCCGACCTGGAAACACAGCTTCAAGCTATGGGGATTTGGGAACTGATCGGCCTATGGCTGGAAACCAATATCATCAACCTGTGCATGTGGATTTTGTCTATCGTGATTTTTGTGATCGTTTACGGAAGAATGATAGAAATTTATTTGACCGTGAGCATTGCGCCGATTCCTTTTTCCACACTTGCCAACCGCGAATGGGGCGCGATGGGGACCAATTACCTGCGCTCCCTGTTCGCCCTTGGCTTCCAGGGATTCCTTATCCTGATCTGTGTTGCGATTTACGCGGTGCTGGTCCAATCCATCCCATCTTCCAGCAGCGTACACGCCGCGATCTGGGGCACAGCAGGCTATACGGTGCTGCTGGCCTTTGCCCTGTTTAAGACAGGTTCGCTATCCAAATCTATTTTCAATGCACACTGACGTATGTTTTAAAAAGTAAAGGAGATGTTTTATGAGTAATAACAATACTGCTGCAAATCCCACTGTCCCGGAAATAAGCGGGGACCTGCCTTTCAAGCTGGATGTGCGTGTCCGGCCTATCGCTCCTATGGGAAACCTGCTGGCCTACGCCAACGTCACCATCGGGGGCTGTTTTAAGATCGACGGCTTTCGGATCTGTTCCGGCGAAAAGGGGCTGTATGTCAATATGCCCTCCACCCAGGACAACAAAGGGAACTGGAGGGATGTCTGCTGGCCGGTGACGGCGGATTTTCGCCGCCAGCTCAATGAAGCGCTGATTGAAGGATACGGCGCGGCCATTGAAAACCTGCAGGCGACTTTGGAGGCTACGAAAGGCGCCGCGGAAAAGCCTTCGCTGACCGGGGCGCTGAAAGAGAACGCCGGTAAAGTGAAAAGCCAGCCGGTGAAGGCAGCCGCCGCCAAAGACGGTCCCTCCCGCTGATGCCGGAGACTAAAAAATACGGGATCATCTATGCGGACCCTCCCTGGCGTTACGATATGAAGCGGGGCCACGGGGTTGCGGAAAACCACTATCCCACAATGAGTATTGAAGAAATCTGCGCGCTTCCGGTTGCGGACCTTGCGGCCAAGGACAGCGCGCTTTTTCTTTGGGGTACATTTCCCCAGCTTAAAGAAGCGTTCCGTGTCATAGATGCCTGGGGATTCCAGTATAAAACACTGGCTTTCCTATGGCTGAAACAAAACCGCAAAGCGGACACCTGGTTTTACGGCATGGGGTTCTGGACGCGCTCTAACGCGGAAGTGTGCCTTCTGGCTACCCGCGGCCATCCGAAACGGCAGAGCGCCGGAATCCATCAGTTTGTCATTTCCCATATCGAGCAGCACAGCAAAAAGCCGGATATTGTACGGGAAAAAATCGTTAAGCTGATGGGCGACCAGCCCAGGGTAGAGCTTTTTGCCCGTCAGAAAACGCCGGGATGGGATGTCTGGGGCAATGAGGTCGATTGCACGATCACCCTCCCGGCGGGAAAGGAGGAAATTTGAGTTTGGAACAGGAAGCGAAACGGATGCTGATGGAGCGTTTGGATGACTGCCTGAAAGTCCATGCGGATATGCTGGACAGCACGAATATCGGCAGTATCTATGAATTGCAGGATTTGGCGGCTCTGCACTACTATCTGAAAGTCGAGCATGAATTTACGCCTGCGGAGGTAGAGGCTCTGCTGTCGTTTCAGGACCCGTTGGAAGTTGCCCGCTGGTGCAAAGAGGAAAACACTCATGCCCACAGCTTTCCTATCTGCGAACTGCTGAATGAAATACGGGCTTATGAGCGGTTTGAACCGGCGCTAAAGCAGGATGAGTCCAGCCAGACCTTTGCCCGTTTCCGTGAGGCGCTGGCATCGGACTATTTCGGCTTTCGGGAACAGGCATTATCCTGGAGCCGGGAAAGGCTGTTCGATGCCGCGGGTGAGATTGCCGCACTGTCCAATACTTTCGGCGCCTTGCTTTCCAAGTACACGCCAGTCAAGGAAGAAATGGATTTCTTTCTGCAATTCACCCACCCGCTGCAAATCATCAGCCGATATGGGCCATTTGAGGACATCGGGCAGGCTATGAAAACACTGTATGCGGAACGGGAAAATCTGATTGATGAAGCCTTTGAGCCTCCGGCTGAAAGATCTTCGCTGCGGGAGCGCCTGCAGGCGGCTATCCGTGAGAGTTCCCGCATGGGTGTTCCTGATTCTGATAAAAAGCCGCACCACGAGAAAGAGCGGTAAAGCGAAAAACAAGGATTGTTCCTGCCCTGTTTTTACGGCGGCAGGCGTTTGAAGGAAAGAAGGTGATTTTTTGCCCTATGTACCGGTTCCAAAAGATTTGACGAAGGTTAAGACCAAAGTTGCCTTTAATCTGACCAAAAGACAGCTTATTTTTTTCAGCATTGCCGGGGCGGTTGGCCTGCCGGTGTATTTTCTCACCCGCACGGTGATCGGGAATACCGCTTCGGTGCTTTTGATGATCGGGCTGATGATGCCCTTTTTCTTTATGGCAATGTATGAGCGCGACGGCCAGCCAGCGGAGAAGATTCTGAAAAATATGATCCGGCACCGGCTGTGGCCGGAGACGCGCCCATACAAGACCCGGAACTTTTATAAAATCATGTCGAAGAAGGAGGAAATAAGTATTGCCAAAAACCAAACAGCAGGAAGCGCAGGAAAAGCGCCTGCAGGCAAACATCCAGCAGGCGCGAAAAAACCGGTCCGCAGTAAAAAAGGCCGGTAAGAAATCTGGGCCTCATGCGAAGCCGCCTGGCAAGGGCGGCTTTTTCAGTGGAGTAAAACGGGACGCGCCGCAGACGGCCCAGCAGACGATCCCCTACCGGGAGATTTACAAGGATGGTATCTGCCGCGTCAATGATAAGCTATATACCAAGACCATTCAGTTTTTCGATATTAACTATCAGCTTGCCCAGGCGGATGATAAGGCGCAGATTTTCGAGAATTACTGTGATTTCCTCAATTACTTTGATTCCACCATCGGCGTCCAGCTCACCTTTATCAACCAGCGGGCCAATATGCAGGACTTTTCCAAGAGCATTGCCATCCCGCCCCAGGGGGACGAATACGATGACATCCGGCGTGAATATGCGGAAATGCTCAAAAATCAGCTTGAAAAAGGAAATAACGGCCTTGCCAAACGGAAGTATATCACCTTTGGTATTGAGGCGGACGACCTGCGTACCGCAAAAATGCGCCTGGAGCGTGTGGAAGCGGATGTGCTGAACAACTTTAAGACCCTGGGCGTCCAGGCGGCTTCTTTGAACGGGTTAGAACGGCTGGAGCTTCTGCACAGCCAGCTCCACCCCAGCGGGCAGGAGAAATTAAAGTTTGCCTGGAGCGACCTTGCCAAAACCGGCCTTTCCACAAAGGATTTTATCGCGCCCACCAGCTTTACCTTCTCGAAGGACGGCAAGACTTTCCGCATTGGAGAGTATTCCGGCGCTGTCTCCTTCCTGCAGATTTTGGCGCCGGAGCTGACGGACCGGATGCTGGCAGAGTTTTTGGACCTGGACGATGCGGTGACGATCAACCTGCATATCCAGTCTATCGACCAGGCCCAGGCGATCCGCAATATCAAGCGGAAAATGAGCGACCTGCAGAAAATGAAGATCGAGGAACAGAAAAAGGCGGTGCGGGCCGGATATGATATGGACATCATTCCCACGGACCTTGCCACCTATGGGGAGGAAGCCCAAAACCTGCTTCAAGATCTGCAATCCCGGAATGAGCGTATGTTTTTGGTAACGGTGCTGGTACAGAACATTGCCCCGAAAAGGCAAAAGCTGTTCAGCGACATTATGGCTGCCTCCGGTATTGCCCAGAAGTATAACTGCGCGCTGAAACGCCTGGATTACCAGCAGGAACAGGGCCTTATGTCCTCCCTGGCGCTGGGCCAGAACCAGATCGAGATCCAGCGGGGCCTCACCACCAGCAGCACCGCTATTTTCGTGCCCTTTACCACCTGCGAATTGTTCCAAGATGGGCAGGCATTGTATTACGGTCTCAACGCCATTTCCTCAAACCTGATTATGGCGAACCGCAAGCTGCTGAAAAACCCCAACGGATTGTTTCTTGGTACGCCCGGATGCTTTGCCGGTGATACCCGGATTCTCCTGGCAGACGGCAGCGCCGCCTCCTTTGAGGAACTGCTGGCCCGCGGTGTGGAGGAAATCGAGGTCAAGACCTTTGATGATGAGACCGGACAGGTTATCACTGCCATGGCGCGGGATATTCGCATTGAGAAATATGCGGATGTCTTAAAGCAGATCACTCTGGAGGACGGCACCACTTTCCGCTGTACGGAAAGCCATCTCATTATGGATGACGCCGGGGAGTATATGCAGGCGGTGGATGTGAAGGAAGGCCAGAAATTGAGCGGCGGCCATACTGCGGTGCGGGTATCGGTGCTGAAACTGCCGAAGAAAGTGCCGGTGTATGACCTGACCGTCCCCCGCTATATGAATTTCCTGCTGGAAAACGGGCTGGTCGTCCACAACAGCGGAAAATCATTCAGCGCGAAACGTGAGATCGTCAACGTGTTCCTGCTGACGGATGATTCTATCATCATCGCGGACCCGGAAAATGAATATGGCCCGCTGGTAAAACGCTTTGGGAAACAGGGGCAGGTCATTGACCTTTCGCCCACTTCCTCCAACTATATCAATCCACTGGACATCAACCTGGATTACAGCGATGACGAGAACCCCATTACATTAAAGAGCGATTTTGTCCTCTCTTTGTGTGATCTGATTATCGGCGGCAAGGATGGGCTTACCCCTATCGAGAAAACCATCATTGACCGCTGCACCCGCCTGGTCTACCGGGATTACCTGCAGGACCCCCGCCCAGAGAATATGCCAATCCTGGGGGACCTGTATGAGCTGCTTCGCAAGCAGAGCGAGCCGGAGGCCCAGAATATCGCCACTGCCCTTGAAATCTATGTCAACGGCAGCTTAAATGTGTTTAATCATAGGAGCAACATCGACATGGACAGCCACCGCGTCCTGTGCTTCCAGCTTAAATCCCTGGGCAAAGCCCTGAAAGAGATCGGGCTTCTTATCATGCAGGACGCCGTGTGGAACCGCGTTACTGCCAACCGGGAGAAGCATAAAACGACCTGGTTCTATATCGACGAATTCCATCTTCTTCTCAAAGGCCAGACCGGTGCTTTTTCCGTTGAGATCTGGAAGCGGTTCAGAAAATGGGGCGGGATTCCGAGCGGCCTGACGCAAAATGTGAAGGACCTGCTGGCTTCCCGTGAAATCGAGAATATCTTTGAAAACTCGGATTTCATCTACATGCTGAACCAAGCTCAGGGCGACAGGCAGATTCTGGCAAAACAGCTTGGGATCAGTCCGACGCAGCTTTCCTATGTAACCCACAGCGGCCCCGGCGAGGGTCTTTTGTTTTTCGGAAATGTGATTATCCCCTTTGTCGATCACTTCCCGAAGGACACCAGCCTGTATCAGATCATGACAACCCGCCCGGAGGAAGTCGCGGAGGCTGGAACGTGATAATCTTCTTCACCGCCTGGCGTATGGGAGGTGATGCAGTTGCCAAGGGATGAAGAATTTAGAGCAAAGGAAAAGAAATTTCACAAGATGACCCGTGACGGGCTGGTGGAACGGGGCGCGGCCTCCGGCGAGGAAACCCGTATTAGTGGCCGGGAACAGGATTTTGATTTGCGGCAGGCAAGGGATTCTCCTGATTCTTTGGAGGACCTTTCGGCTAAAGCCCGTCATACCCGGCAGCAAAGGCCGAAAGACGGTGACGTCCCGCAGGTGGAGCCAGTGGAGGATGCGGATGCTTCCCCTCTGGAGGATTCGCAGCCGGAAGCCCATGAGGACGCCCCACGGGAGGAACCGCGGGAGAAATCCGGCAAAAGGCGTACCCGCTACCAGCAGAAGTTTTCCGAGTCCAGCAGCGCCAGTGAAGTTGCCACCGAGCAGCCCCGTACCTCAAAACTGCAATTTGCCGAGGACGAGCTGCCGCCGGATGCCCCCGGCAAAAAGCTGGTAAAGGCCCAGCAGAAGGCGGAACGGACCGCCCGGAAGCTGGAACAGGCCGAAGCCAATCTTCCGGCCAGGCGGAAACTGCGGCTGGAGGTGGAGCCGGACGCTGCCACCGGCAACGCCAAACGGCGCTTAAAATTTGAAAAAGAGGTGATCTCCCAACAGGAACACATAAAAGGCGCCAAACCTCTGCGCCCGGTGAAAAAAGGCGCAAATGCAGCTATCGGATATGCCCATAAGAAGATCTATGAGAATGAGCATGAAAATGTGGGCATTGAGGCGGCCCACCGCACAGAGCTGGTGGCCGAGGGCGGGCTTCGCGCCTTGAACCACCGCCGGAAAACCGCACCTTACCGCAAGGTGTCCCGGCTGCAGAAAAAGACGGTGAAAACCCGCGCAAGGGCGGCTTACCAGCAGGCCCTCCATGATAACCCGCAGTTACGGAGCAATGTGTTTTCCCGCATGTGGCAGAAATACCGCTTAAAAAGGGAGTATGCCAAAGCTGCCCGGACCGCCCGGCGCACCGGGCAGGCCGCCGGGAAAACTGCCGCTGTCACGAAAAAAGCCGGTGGCGCTGTTGGCCGTTTTGCCAGCCGCCACCCGGCCCTCTGCTTGATGGCGGCGCTGTTGTTCCTGATCGTCGTTCTGATTTTTTCGCTCTTTTCTTCCTGTTCCAGTATGGGGACGGGCGGGATCGGCGCGATTGCGGCGTCCAGTTATACCGCGGAAGATCAGGACATCAACAATGCCGAGCTGGTTTATACGGAATGGGAAACCGACCTGCAGATGCAGATTGACAATGCCGAAGCAGACCACCCCGGCTATGATGAATACCGCTACCATGTGGGCAATATCGGGCACAACCCCTTTGAGCTGATGGGATTCCTCACCGCGTCCTATCAAGCCTTTCAGTATGCGGATGTGGAGGCCGTGCTGCAGGAACTTTTTGCCGAGCAGTATTCCCTCGAATTTGTAGAGGAAGTGGAGACCCGCACCCGCACGGAAACCCGAACAGACCCCAGTACCGGCGAGACCTATGAGGTGGAAGTGACTTATGAATGGCGGATTCTCAATGTCAACCTGACGGCCAAGTCCTTTACCGATGTGATCGCCGCCCGCATGAACGCGGAACAGGCCCAGCTTTTTAACGTCCTGATGATGACGAAGGGCAACCGCCAGTATGTCTCCAACGTGTTTGGCGATACCAACTGGCTTCCGTATGTCACAAGCTACTATGGCTACCGCGTCCACCCCATCAGCGGAGAAAAGAACTACCATAAGGCGGTGGATATTGGGATGCCCCAGGGCACAGAGATTTTGGCCGGGCATGACGGCGTGGTAACGCAGGCCGGAGAAGCAGGCAGCTACGGGCTGATCGTGGTGCTGGAGGGCACCATGGAGGACGGCAAGACCCTTACTACAAAATACGCCCACTGCTCCGAGCTGCTGGTATCTGCCGGGCAGGAAGTCAAACAGGGGGATGTCATTGCCAAAGTGGGCAGCACCGGTGATTCCACCGGCCCGCACCTTCACCTGGAGGTGTTGGTGGATGGGCAGTACCTTAATCCCCTGTATTTTGCCGATACCGGCGACCATACCGGGACAAACCTGATCCCCGGCAGCGCGGGCGGACCGGAGATCCCCGCATATCCCGGCGCTCCTATGGGCGATGGCGATTACGCGGCGCTGATTACGGAGGCCCAGAAACATCTCGGAAAGCCTTATGTGTTCGGCGCTTCGGGACCAAACAGCTTTGATTGCAGCGGCTTTGTTTCCTATGTCCTCAATCAGAGCGGTGTTGCCAGTGTGGGACGCTCCACAGCCCAGGGGCTTTTTAACATGAGTACCCCTGTTTCCAGAGAAAACGCCCAGCCGGGAGATCTGATCTTCTTCACCGGCACCTATTCGGCGGGCACGCCTGTAACCCATGTAGGTATCTATATCGGCAACGGGCAGATGATCCATGCCGGGGACCCGGTACAGTATGCCAATATCAATACGTCCTACTGGACCGAACATTTTTACGCATTTGGGCGTATCTCAACCAATTAAAGATCGGAGGTAATAAATTGAATCCCAAAATTGACAAACTCGCAAGGGATATAGAAAAAACGGAAAAGAAAATCGCAGACCTGCAAAAAAAGCTGGAACTTTTCAAAGAGGAAAAGACCCGGCTGGAGAACGAGGATTACGGCGATATTGGCCGTGATTTCCACCTGACCCCGAAGGAGCTGGCGGAATTTTTGAAGGCGCACAGGGCTGGGACCCTTACGGTCCCGGAGGCCGCCCCTCCTGCGGGAGAACAGGAGGCCGGCCATGAAGAATAAAGTGAGGAATGTTCTGGCGGCGCTTGTGCTTTGCATGAGCGCCGTTGCCCTGCCTGTCACCGCTTACGCTTCCACGGGCAGCGATACCACGCCGCCCACCCTTACCGCGGCCTTAAAGGACGATAAGCTGGCGGTGGAGGCCAGCGATGATATGTCTGGTGTGGAGGCGGTGTATGTGGATGACACCCGTATCAACAGCCTTGTCAATGGCAAGGGAACCGTGGCCTTGAAAGATTACGCCGGGGACGGCAAGGAAGTGACGGTTTACGCGGTGGACTATTCCGGCAACCGCTCCAAAGAGGTAAAGCTGGATAACCCTTATTATGAGGAACCGGCGCAGACCCAGGCGGCTTCCTCTGCCGCGCCCCAATCTTCCAGTGGGGAAACCCAGGCTGCGCCTTCCACGACCCCCGCGCCTTCTCCTTCGGTAAACAATGCTTCCGGCAATTCGGAAAGCAGCCAGGCCGCCGGGACCCCTTCGACCTCCCAGGCAGAAACAGAGGCTTCTTCTGAAAGCTCTGCTACGGAGGACGAAACGGAATCGGCTGTGCCGGAAGGGGCATTTACCCCGGAAGGCACCGGCACGGTCCTGGACTCAGCCACCGGGCAGGAAGATGATAAGCAGTTTTACACCATCACCACCGCGGACGGAAATGTGTTTTACCTTATCATTGACGGGAAGCGGGATTCGGAAAACGTCTACTTCTTGAATGGCGTTACGGAGGAAGATCTGCTCTCTCTGGCCCAAAAGGATGATGGCAGCGAAAGCGCCATTGAGGTTGTCATCTGTAACTGTACCGAAAAATGCGAGGCGGGCGCGGTGAATACCGATTGCCCGGTCTGCAAAAATGACCTGAACGGCTGCCTGGGGAAAGTGACGGAAGAACCGGCGCCGGAGGAAACCGAGCAGCCGGAAGCCGAGACGGAGAAATCCGGCGGCAATACCGGCATGATTATCTTCCTGGTGATCGCTCTTGTGGCCGCTGGCGGGCTGGGTTATTACTTCAAGATCGTGCGCCCGAAACAGCAGGCGGCTATGGACGAGGACGAATTCGAGGATGACGGTTACGGGGAAGATTATGAGCAGGATTTGGCATACAGCGATGAGCCTTCTTATGACGAGGACGAAGAACCCACAAAGGACGGCAGATAACGCCGTCCTTTCCGTTTCCCAAACAAATTTTATGAAAGTGAGGATTACAGCTTGAATACAAAATCTATGCGCGGCCATGGCCTTTCCCGGCTTTTGGCCGGTTTTCTTTGTTTGCTGCTTTTGGTAGGGATCTTGCCTGTCAGCGTGTTTGCGGCTTCGGAAGGCCAGCAGGCCAGCTCCGCTTATGGCGATACGGTCATCAGCTCTGACGGCCAGCCCTATTATTCCCCTTCGGGCTATTACACGATGACCTACCATGACGACGGTTCTACTTCTTATGTGTATCATGGCGGGAATGTGGCCTACCGTCATTTCGTGCTGAACACGGATGGCGGCGGATTCCGCTGGGTGTACTGCATTGAGAGCGGCATCCGGTTCGGTGATTCGGACGATGGCTATTATTCCGAACAGACGGACAACAGCCAGTATTTCAACCAGTTGCCGGAGGCTTCCCGGCGCGGGATCATGCTGGCCTCCCTGTATGGCTGGCAGCCTGGGGCTTCCCTCCCCATGGCTGGTATCAACGCTGATGACTGGTACATGGCAGCGCAGTGTATCATTTGGGAATACCAGCAGCAGCTCCGCAGCGACGCTGCCAGCCGCCACGACAATGGAAGTGTTGCGGAAAACACCTTCTTCCGCATTGTGCAGGGACGGCCAGCCGAACAGGTTTATTATTGGATTCTGGAGCAGATCGCTTCCCATTCTACTATTCCTTCTTTTGCCGGTGCTACTGCGGAAAGTGCCCCGGTGCATGAACTGAAATGGGATTCCAACGCAAAGGTTTATACCCTGACGCTGACCGATGCCAACAACTTGAATATCGACCTGGAGGCCCTTACTTCCAGCGGGATCTCCGTGACCCGCAGCGGCAACAGCTACACCTTTACCAGCAAGGAAATGCTGAAATCCCCGGTGGCGCTCCAATTCCGCAAAAATGTGCCTATCGGTGAGGCCATGCTGATCTGGGGGCGCGAGGGCTGGCAGACCATGATGACGGGAGCCAAAGACCCCGTTTCCTTCTATATGCAGATCAAGACGGAAACCTATGGCAAGGCAAAGATCGTAAAGACCAGTGAGGACGGCATTGTTGAAGGGATTCCCTTTACCATCAGCGGCAACGGCGTGGAGGAATCGGTTGTCACCGGCGCGGACGGCATGGTCTCCCTGGATCTTTTGCCGGGCACCTATCTTGTGACCGAGCAGCCCATTGACCGCTATGTAACGCCTGCTTCGCAGTATATCACCATTGAGAGCGGCCAGACCGCCAGCGTCCAGTTTTCCAACATTTTGAAGAAGTTCCGGGTGGAGGGCCACAAGGTGGACGCGGAAACCGGCGAGGCCCAGGGTGACGCTTCCCTGGCGGGGGCCGTCTATGGCCTGTATAAAGGCGGGGAGCTGGTAGATACCTTCACCACCGGGCCGGACGGCAGCTTTGTCACCGGTTACTATCCTTGCGGGGATGACTGGACCTTGCGGGAGATTTCCCCAAGCCCCGGCTACCTGCTGGATAAAACGGTGCATGAGGTGGGCGCGTCTCCTTCCCTTTATGAAATCGAGCTGAATACCACGGAAAATACACTGTCGGAAACGGTGATCCGCGGCAATATCCAGCTTGTGAAGCATACCGATGACCCGGACCCGGATGTATCGGACGAGGAACACAGCGACGATGCCAATGCCGGTATGGTGGAAAAGCCGGAGGAAGGCGCTGTTTTTGAGATCTATCTGACGAGCGCGGGCAGCTATGAAAATGCCAAAGAAAGCGAGCGGGACATCCTGACGACGGATGCGGACGGCTTTGCCGCCTCCAAGGACATGCCCTATGGCCGCTATACTGTCCACCAGACCGCGGGCGAGGACGATAAAGCCTTTGTACCGGATTTCACGGTATTTATCAGCGAGAATGGAAAGACCTACTCCTATATCCTGAACAATGACGCCATCACTGCCAGGGTGCGTGTGGAAAAACGGGACGCGGAAACCGGGGAGATCATCCCTATGGCCGGTACGGGCTTCCGTATTAAGGACCTTACCACCGGCGAATTTATCAGCCAGGAAATCTACTATCCAAACCCTGAAACCATTGACGTATTTTACACTTTGGATGAAGGCTGGCTGATGCTGCCGGAGCCGCTGCCTGCCCATGCGTTTGAGCTTTATGAGGTGACAGCCCCGGAAGGGTACGTCCTTTCTGACGAGCCGGTGCCTTTCACAGTAGATGGTTCCGAGGCGGTTGTTACCGTCGTACAGTACAACCAGCCGCAGAAAGCCCAGCTCACCATCAGCAAATCCGGCGAGGTTTTTGCCAGCGTGCAGGAAAATGATGGCTTCTATCAGCCGGTTTATGAAGTGGTTGGTCTGCCCGGCGCCGTGTATGACCTGATTGCCGATGAAGATATTTATACCGGCGACGGCACACTGCGGGTGGCAAAAGATACGGTAGTCGCTACCCTTACCACCGGGGAGGATGGAACGGCGGTCAGCGAACCGCAATACCTGGGCCGCTACCGTCTGGAGGAACGCCAGGCGCCGGAAGGCATGGTGCTGGACCCCACGCCGATCTATACCGAGCTTACCTATGCCGGTCAGGAGGTAGAGATCACCCAGGCGGCCATCGGTCTTTATGATGAACGCCAGAAGGTAGAGATCGACCTTCTGAAATCCCTGGAAACGGACGAAACCTTTGGCATTGGGCTTGGCGAGGAATACAAGGATATTTCCTTTGGCCTGTACGCTTCGGAGGATCTGACTGCCCTGGATGGCAGCGTGATTCCCGCGGGCGGGCTTCTGGAAGTCGTGGCGGTTGCGCCGGTGGAGGACGCGCCCGGCCAGTATTCGGCTGCCTTTGCCTCCGACCTGCCTTTTGGCAGCTTCTATGTCCAGGAGCGTACCACCAATGAGGCGTTCGTACTTTCCGGCCAGCAGTACCCGGTAGTTTTTGCGTATGCCGGGCAGGAAACCGCTCTGGTGACGATTGCGGTCAATGACGGCGAGGCCATTTCCAACGAGATGATCCGCGGGCGCATTGACGGCGTGAAATACGGCGAGGACCCCGAAGGCGGTGAGGACCTTACCCTGGAGGGCGCGCTGATCGGCCTGTTCGCTCCCGGCACGGAGGAATTTACCGAGGAAAATGCCCTCCTTGTGACGACTTCCGGGGAAAACGGCGCCTTCTCTTTTGAGGATGTGCCTTTCGGCCATTGGATCATCAAGGAGATTGCCAGCCCTTCGGCCCTGTACTCCATCAGCCCGGAACAGCACCATGTCTATATCGGCACCGATGGGCAGACCATTGAAATCGAGATCGACAATACCCTGATCCACGGTACGGTACAGGTTATCAAGACCGAGGCTGTGGACGAATTGAAGTCTATCCAGGAGGACGAGGAAAACAGTTCTGAAAGTGAGGCTGGCGAGACAGAAGAAAGCGCCGATGATGATACCGGCGAGGACACTGCGGACAATCCATTCCTCCACCGGCTGTCCGGCGCTGTCTTTGAGCTTTATGAGGACACCAACGGCGATAAGGCATTTGATGAAGGCGACGCCCTGATCGGGGAGCTGACGGAAACCGATGAAGGGTTCCATGAAATGAGCGGCCTCTTGGCAAAGGGCTATTTTGTCAAAGAGAAAACTGCCCCGGAAGGCCACAAGCTGGACCCCAATGCCTACTATTTTGAAATCACCACGGACGGGCAGGTTGTCGTTGTGGAAAATGGTGAGGCTGGCCGCGGCTTTGTGAATGAGGCTTACCGCGGCAATCTGAAAATCACAAAAGATTCCAGCGATGGCCGCAAGGACGGCTTTGCCTTTGAGGTGAAAAGTGAGGATGGCACCTATTGCGAGACTTTCACAAGCCCGGAGGATGGTATTATCCTGATCGAAGGGCTGCGCGTGGGCAAATACACTGTGACCGAGGTTAAGAATAAGGCCAGCGAGGACTATATTATCCCGGATGGCGCCACGGTGGAGATCAAGGCCGATGAAACCGCCGAGGTGAGCTTCTTCAATGAAAAGCCGGAGGATGAAACCCCGGAAACGCCTGATACGCCGGAAACCCCGGATAACCCGACAACGCCTTCCAATCCTTCTAAGCCGGTCCCGCAGACAGGCGATGATTATAACCTGTATATCTGGATCGGCGTGCTGGGTGCGGCGGTGATCGGCAGCGGTGTTGCCCTTTTCCTGTGCGCTTACAAGAAAAAAGGCCAGAAGTCCAGTACCGGGCGCCGCAAAGCGGCAACGGGTGTGCTTCTGATCTGCATTGCCATGGCGGTAGGCAGCGGCTTTATGCTGGCGCGGGAGATCGGCCAGTATAAGGAAAGCGCCGATACCTATGCCGGGCTTTCGGAATATGTCACCCCGGCTGAAACGGACGGGGAAAATGGGAACGCGGAGGCGCCGGAGGAAACCGGCACTTCCTCCGTTTCTCTGCCCACAGTGGACTTTGAAAGCCTGCTGGCCCAGGGGCCGGATGTCAAGGCATGGCTGGAGCTTCCCGGCACGGTCATTCAGTACCCGGTGGCCCAGGGCGAGGATAACAGCTACTACCTGAAACACCTGTATGACGGTACGGCAAACAAGGTGGGCTGTCTGTTCATCGACTATGAAAACGCGGAGGATTTTTCCGACAACAACACGATCATCTATGGGCACAACATGCGGGACGGCTCCATGTTCTCCACGCTGGTGGAATACAAAGCGCAGGCTTACTATGATGAACACCCGGAAATGTACCTGGTAACGCCGGAGGGCGGCTATGTGGTCGAGGTGTTTTCCGCATTTGTGGCAAGCCCGGAGGAATCCGGCAGCGAAACTTCTCCCTGGGCGCTGGAATGGAAAGACAGCGGCGCATATACGACCTGGCTTTCCGCGATGCAGGAGCGTTCTGTGATCGAAACGGGCGTTTCCGTCACTTCCAGCGACAAGGTGCTGACCCTTTCCACCTGTACCAATGGCGGCGCTGACCGCTTTATCGTCATGGGCAGGCTGGTAGCTGTAACTGAATAACAGATTTTAAGAAGATGGCGCGGGATGCCGGCTGCTCCCGCGCCCATCTCTATATATGGAGGATTTGCAATGGTAAATAACATTGTTCCCATTCCCGGATATGTCCATCTCTACCGCTCCATGCTGCGGTTTTACGATATGCCCAGCGCGGAGCTGAAAGAAATGCTCTATCTTTTGAATACCGCCAACCTGGACAGCTACGGCTTCCACCACCCGGAGGCGCATGTGGTCGAGAGCGGCCCGGTAGCTTTCTGCGGCTGGCTGGATCAACGGTATGCCCGCCCTTACCGGACGGAAGTGCAGCTTTATAAATCCCTTCTGGCCCTGAAACGCAGTATTGACCGGGATTGCATTGTCACCTCCCAGCGGGAGGCCCTTCAAATGCTCCGGTGCGTGATCTCCAACCTGGAATACCGGTTCTATAAAGCCTACAACATGGAATTTGAGGATAAGCGCACGGTGTATTCCGAGTGCGCCTTCCGGCTGATCCCGCGGGAGGACGAACCCAGTGTGTGCCTGATGCACGATTGGGTGTACCTGCCGAGCGCATAAAACACAACGAATACCGTATTGAATCCGTTGAATGATATTTGTGATTTGTCCCGAATGTTATTTATTATTCGGGACAAATCAACAGCACGCAATTTCGATATGGTTCTTATGGTGTTATTTATCGGTTCAATCGTGTCACTGCCTGGTTAGAAAACTGAATAGAAACGATTGGATATGACAATATTATAAGCGAAAAGGCACATTTTCTGTGTTAAAAGGCTGCTACAATGCACCCGTTTTCGTGAATTCCATAAAAGTATCGGTTCATAATCGGTTCACAATCGGTTTAGACTCGTTGACACGATTGAACCGATTTGCTATAATAGGAGCGGTAATAAGAATGAAGGAGATGGCAGTATGCTTTTTCGGGAAAGTGAGACCATAGAACTGAAAGAAGTTGTTGTGGACGAAATCAAAAAAGAAATCATTGCTTTTGCTAACTGTGACGGAGGAAAACTGTATATTGGCGTCCAGGATGACGGCACGGTAGTCGGAGTGGATGACCCGGACGGTGTATCTTTGCAAATCAGCAATATGGTACGGGATGCCATCAAGCCGGATGTAACAATGTTCGTGCATTACAAGACTATTGAAGAAAATGGAAAAGAAATTGTTGCTGTGGATATTCAGCGCGGAACGGACCGACCTTATTATCTTGCAAAAAAGGGGATGCGTCCAGAAGGCGTATATGTCAGGCAGGGTTATTCCTCGGTTCCGGCCACCGATACGGCAATCCGCCGTATGATTAAAGAAACGGATGGGGACCGCTTTGAAGCCATGCGCTCTCTGAACCAGGAACTCACATTTGAAGCTGCGAAAAAAGAATTTGATCTTCGGAATGTAGAATTTGGCCCGCAACAAATGCGTACTTTGAAGCTGGTCGATCAGGATAACCTTTATAGCAATTTAGGGCTGCTTCTGTCCGACCAATGCGTCCATACGATTAAGGTTGCCGTTTTCCAGGGGACAGACCAAACGGTATTTAAGGACCGCCGGGAATTTAGCGGGTCGCTGCTGCACCAGATGAACGAAGTGTATGATTTTATTGACTTCCGCAATCAGACCCGTGCAACCATAGAGAAACTGCTAAGGATTGATGTCCGGGATTACCCGGAAATCGCTGTCAGGGAAGCATTGCTGAATCTGCTGGTCCACCGGGATTATTCCTTTAGTGCCAGCGCACTTATCAGTATTTACGCGGACAGGATTGAATTTGTGTCCATTGGCGGATTGATGCCGGGAATTGACCTGGAAGATATTATGGTAGGTATTTCCGTATGCCGAAACCAGGATCTTGCGAATGTGTTTTATCGTTTACATTTGATTGAGGCTTATGGTACCGGAATGGGAAAAATTATGAAAGCATACGAAGGCATGGCGGAAAAGCCTGTGATCGAAACCACAAAAAACGCCTTTAAGATCATACTGCCGAATATTAACGCCAAATATGAAAAAGGCACTGAATCCGTGCTTCCAGCAGAGCCACCCGCAAATACTCCTGTTGTCGCACCATTAAGTGACGGAGAAGAAAAAGTGCTGGAATATGCCCGGACACATGGTGCTATTACAAGAAATGAAGTCATGGGATTGCTCGAAGTGAGTATCTCCACCGCTGCCAGAGTCCTGAAAAAGCTGGTAAAAAGCAATCTGCTAAAGCAGAATGGAAAAGGCAGAAGCACCAACTATACCATTATAAATAAATAAACGATATGCCTTACAGCCGATTGGAAAAATCCAGTCGGCTGTTTTCAGTTAGGAGGGATGCTATATTACCCAAACGGAAGTCAACGCCGTATTTGACGAGCAGGTGAAGCTCTGTGCCGACACGCTGCAGAAGAAAACCAAGGAATATACCGGGGATGATACGGACCGGCTGGGAGCATTTAAGTCGGCTGCGGCTTTGCAGCACGCAACGCCCCAGCGGGCACTCGCCGGTATGATGGCAAAGCACATCATCTCCATTTATGATATGTGCTTTACGGACCGGAAAACTTTTGAACTGGCTGTCTGGGAGGAAAAGATCACCGACAGCCTTAACTATCTGTTTTTACTAAAAGCTGTGATAAAGGAGGAATTGGAACATCAATCAGATTGAAACTAAAATTTTGAACTGCACCGCAGTACAGGAAGCCGAAAAAAACATGGTGTTTGCGGCAAGGCTCACCCAGCGGGGTCATGCGATTCATTCCATGGATGATCTTCTGGCCCTTTATGAGAAAGCCTATACTGCCGATACGGTCAAACGAATCGCCTCTCTGCCGCACCCTGCCGTACAGAAGTTTTCGGTTATCACGGTGGCGGTTGTGGGAGCCAGCAGGCGTTTCCTGGCACAGATCACCCGGCACCAAAATGAGGTCAAGTTTATCAGCGCCTCTTTGCAGTACAGCAATTATGCGGGGCAGGCCGATTTTGTGGTGCCTTATGAGATCCTGACGGCAAGCCAGTGGGTGCATGACTTCTACCTGAAAAAGTGCCGGGCTGCCATGGAGCATTATGCGGATATAGGCGCCTGCGGGATTTCCAGGGATACCGCAGGGTATCTTGCCCCGCAGAGCCTTCGCAATGTGCTGGTTATCAGCGCCACGCCTTATCAGTGGAAGCACATGATCGGCCAGCGGACTTGCCGCCGCAATACGGATGAAACACGCTTTGTCCTGCTGAAAATATGGACGGACCTGTATGCGCTGGACCCGGAACTGTTCAGCCCGGAGCTTACCGGCCCCTTCTGCCAGCGGGAGGGCTGCCGGGAAAAAGGCATGTCCTGTGGCTGTCCGTGCGAGAAAGGGGCGCTGCCTCTTGCCCTGCTGCGCCAGGACTATCCCGCGGCACTGGAAGGAGGCGGCCTGTGAAAATCAAAATCATTGATTTTGGGCTGCCGGAGAACCACCGTCCCCTCCGTTCTCACGCCAATGACGCCGGGGCGGATGTCTATATGCCTTTTGACTGTACCCTGGAGCCTGGCGGGATTGCTAAAATTCCGCTGGGCTTTGGCCTGGAGGTGCCGGACGGTTATGCCGCCTATGTGTTTCCCAGGAGCAGCCTGGCTGCAAAAGGGGTGGTCTGCGAGCTGCCTCCTGTGGATTCCGGCTACCGGGGCGAGATCCACGCCATTGTCAGCAATGTGGGAAATGAAGCCCAAACGCTTACGAAAGATTCCCGGATCGGGCAGCTTATCATCATGCCTGTGGTGATTGCGGATTTCGTGAATGATCTGGGCGGGGAACGCGGAGCAGGCGCTTTTGGCAGCACTGGAAAGTAATATTGGGCTTTGTATAAATATTTTTTACGTGGATAACTTAAAAACAGAGTGTAGCTACTATACGGATGTAACCAATTATAAATAATATTGGTTACATCCGGGAGCCCAATACGATTTTAAACTGCCTTTATTCCTTGCAATTTTATCGAGAGAATAGAAAATGGTCAGTCTCCCTAATGTATGACTGACCACTTCTATTTTTTACTATTCAGTTCTTTCATAATACCGAGGATGTAGGACATCGCTTTGGAATCCAGCTTCTTTGCCTCTGCGATAAATTCGTTTAAGGCGGTAGGATTCGGATTGCCTTCATCGAAGAATTCCTGCGGTGTCACGCCCAGGTATTCGCAGATATAAAAGAAGGATTGCATAGAAGGAAGCGTTTTCTTGTTTTCCACGTTGTTGATATAATTGTTGGCCTGTCCAAGCGACAGCGACATATCCCGTGCGGAAACACCCTTCTGCATCCTCAATTTTGCCAGCCTTTCCGGGACAAAATCTTCATACACCATAGTCACCTCCCATTCTATAATAGATTGTACCTTACAGGCTGGCTCTATTCGCTAAATGAAAAGGGGTATTTGAGTTGACACGTTAAATATAACCTATTAAAATAAGAGGTATGGTAGTTTTCAACTATCATCTGAAAGGGAGGCTGCAATATGAAAGAAAAAGTATGCGGAGTGACCGGACACCGGGAAATCCCCGCTGAATATATGGAGCAGGCAGAACAAGGTCTGCGGCGAGAAATCGAAAAAGCCATTGCGGACGGCTATACCTACTTTATTTCCGGCTTTGCTGACGGTGCAGATCAGCTATTTGCCGGGATTGTTCTGGAAAAGGCCAAAGATAATCCGGCGCTGCGCCTGGAGGCGGCGATTCCTTACCGCAACCGCTATAAGCGGCTGGTGGAGGACGAGCGGACCAGGGCCATGCTGGAGGCATGTGCGAAGGTCGAGGTTATCAGCGAAGAATGGGCTTCCAATGTCTACATGAAGCGCAACCGCTATATGGTAGGCCAGGCGGACCGGGTGATCGCTGTCTATGATGGACGGGAAAACGGTGGCACGGTGTCCACAATCCGCATGGTCCACGCCCAGAGAAAAGAAATGCGGGAGGTCCCTGTGGGGTCTTATCTTCCTGAAAGCATGATAAATCTTGGATATTTCAGGAACGCTTCGGGTAGATAAGAATTTGTTGGTGTGGTAAAATAAGAAATATAAGTGGGCAAATTGGAATTTGGGGAGATGTTATGTATGGAAATAAAAAAAATAGATGAAATTCAACTTACCAATGCCATTGACCTAATTTGGTCAACATTTCTACAATTTGAAGCTCCTGATTATTCAGAGGAAGGTATTCAGTCATTCAAAGATTTTATAGATAATAAAGAAATACTTAAAACTTTAGAATTTTGGGGAGCGTACGATAATAAAGAGTTAAAAGGCGTTATTGCTACAAACGATAACCGAAAACATATTTGTTGTTTCTTCGTTAAATCCCAGTATCATAGACAAGGTATTGGTAGAAAACTTTGGGAATATCTTCGTGAAAATAGTCAAAGTAAAGTCATTACAGTTAATTCTTCTCCGTATGCAGTTCCTGTCTATCATAAGTTGGGCTTTGTGGACTTGGACCTTGAACAAGTATCTGATGGTATGAGATATACCCCTATGAAATATGAGCGTTAAATCCAAAGTTGTCAAATAAAACTGAATACCATGAATTCACGCCGCAGATTCTTTCTGCGGCGTTTTGCTATATAACCCTGGCGCAAAGGTGTTCTTATCCCTTTGCGCTTTTTTCATATTCAAAATCCAAAGGAGGTACGGCACATGTGGAGCGCAGTATCACATTTTCTGTTTTTCACGCTTGGCACAATCGCAGGCGTAACTTTGATGTGTCTGCTGCAGGCCGGAAGGCAGGCAGACGAGCAGTTTACAAAATTCTTTGATAAAGAGGGAGGTTCGGACGAATGAAGTTAGTGGTAGCCGAAAAGCCCAGTGTGGCCCAATCTTTGGCCGCAGTGCTGGGAGCAAAGGAGAAAAAAGATGGGTATCTGGAGGGCGGCGGCTGGCTGGTGTCCTGGTGCGTGGGCCATCTGGTGGAGTTGGCCCAGCCGGAAGCCTATGGGGAGCAGTACGCCAAATGGCGGTATGCGGATCTGCCTATTCTTCCCGCCCATTGGAAATATGATGTAGCAAAGGATAAGAAAAAGCAGCTTGGCGTCCTGCGTCATTTGATGGAGGATAAACGTGTGGACGCTGTGGTGTGCGCTACCGATGCTGGCCGGGAAGGTGAACTGATTTTCCGGCTGGTCTATCAGCAGGCCGGATGCAGCAAGCCTATTCTCCGGCTCTGGATCAGCTCTATGGAGGACGCAGCTATCCGTGATGGATTTGAACACCTGCGGCCTGGTGCGGATTATGACTTGCTTTACCGGGCGGCACTCTGCCGGGCAGGTGCGGACTGGCTTGTGGGAATTAACGCCACCCGCCTTTTCTCTGTCCTGTATGGCGATACCTTGAATGTGGGCCGTGTAATGACGCCGACACTGGCGCTGATCGTCCAGCGGGAAGATGCGATCCGCTCTTTCCAAAGCAAACCTTTCTATGTGCCGGAACTCACCTGCGGAGGGTTTACCGCTGCCGGGGAGAAGCTGGAGGACAAAGCGGCTGCGGAGGCAATACAGACAGTTTGTGATGGAAAGCCTGCCGTTGTCTGCAAAGTGGAGCGGCAGAAAAAGACTGTCCAGCCGCCCCGCCTTTACGATTTGACTACCTTGCAACGGGCGTGCAACCGCTTGTATGGCTTTACTGCCCAACAGACCCTTGATTATTTACAAAGCCTGTATGAGAAAAAGTTGGCGACCTATCCGAGAACAGACAGCCAGTATATCACAGCGGATATGCAGGCAACGGTTGGCTCTCTGGCTCTGTGGCTTTGGCAGAATATGCCTTTTGGCAAGGACAGCACCACGGCGCCGGAGCTGGAAGGGATCATTGATGACAGCAAGGTAACGGACCACCACGCCATTCTCCCCACAGTGGAGATGGCCCGCACTGATTTGTCCTCTTTGCCTGCCGGTGAGCGGGATGTCCTGCTGCTCCTTGCCTGCCGCCTTCTCTGCGCTACCGCACAGCCCCACCGCTTTGAGGCAGTGCTGGCAGTTTTGGAGTCCGAGGGCCATACATTTACCGCCAAAGGGAAAACGATTCTGCATGAGGGATGGAAAGGCATTGAACAGGCTTTCCGTGCCAGCCTGAAACAAAAACAGCCGGAGGACGGCGATGAAAATACGGCCCGCTTGCCGGAGCTGAAAGAAGGACAGAGATTTGAAAAGGCTGCCGCCACGATCCGGGAAGGCAAAACTAGCCCGCCCAAGCACTACACCGAAGATTCTTTGCTTGCGGCTATGGAGACAGCCGGTGCGGAGGATATGCCGGAGGACGCCGAGCGGAAAGGGCTGGGCACTTCGGCCACCCGTGCCGCCACACTGGAAAAGCTGGTGTCCACGGGATTTGTCCAGCGGAAAAAGAAACAGCTTTTGCCTACGGATAAGGGCGTCAACCTGATTGCCGTCCTGCCCGATGTGATAAAATCCCCGGCGCTCACGGCAGAATGGGAGTCCATGCTGAAACAGGTGGAACGCGGAGAAATGACGGCTGACGCTTTCATGGAAGGAATTGCCGGTTTGATCCGTGACCTGATCCGGCAGAACACCGCCCCTGATCCGGCCTATTCCTCTTTGTTCGGAAGCAAAAATGCAGCCAATCGGGAAGCTGTCGGCACCTGCCCCCGGTGCGGCGGCGCTGTCTATGAGGGGAAGAAAGGCTTCTTTTGTGAAAATGAAGCCTGCGCCTTTGCTCTTTGGAAAGAAAACCGGTTCTTTTCCAGTAAAAAGAAAACCATCACAAAAACAGTTGCCGCGGCGCTCTTAAAGGAGGGCCGCGTTTCCATGTCCGGGCTTTTCAGTGAGAAAACCGGCAAAACCTATGACGCTGTGGTGGTGCTGGATGATACGGGCGAAAAGTATGTGAATTTCAAGCTGGAATTTCCGCAGCAGCGGGGACGGAAGAAATGACCGGCCCGCCGCGGGAACTGACCCGCTCCGAGCGCGCAGCGATCCGAAGGCTGGTAACAGGCTTATGCGCTAACTATGACGAGCGGGAAAAGCTCTGCCTTCCCCTGGACTGCCCCTGCTATATGCTTCATAAATGGTGGACCGGCTGCCTTTGCCGGTATTTTGAGCGGTCTGTGCTGCCGGTTGAACCGGCGCTGGAAGCAGTTCTGACGGGAAACGATACTTCCCAGCGCCAGAAAAAATGCCCGGTATGCGGAAAGCTGTATCTTCCCACGACCAGCCAGGCGTATTGTTCTGACGCCTGCCGGACCTTGGCCAGACGGGACGCGGATAAAAAGCGCAAGCGCCGGATTCGCCAGCACAAGGGATGATATGTCTGCAACTTAGCCTATTTACGCCTTGATTTATAAGGCTTTCCGGCCACACTTTTACAGGCGGCAAGAGATTTATACTCTGCCCCTCAATAGGAAGGTTAAGTTGCGGACAAGGAGGAGAAAACGCACTTAGAGGAAAAGAAAATATTATTTTTTTACACTGATTGTCGCCAACTAATCCTTTGTGGGTTGACTACCCGAAAATACCTTGTGTTTCAAGATGTTTCTGTTTAGTAATTTTATAATAAAGCGGTAAGAGAAAAATAATGTGCTATAAAGTAATACACAAAAATTGATAGACACCAGCCCACTATTCCCCAATTTTTATTATGGCAGTAAGCAGCTAATGATATTTTAACGCTCGTGTATTCTTTTGAGCAAATGTTATTAGCGGTTGACAGATTTCCAACCCTTATTGGTAGAATGTTAGACCTCGATTTTGTTATAATTATACCACCACGAAAGCAAAAAGGAGTGCTGGATATGAATTTTAATGAGAAATTGATTTCTTTGAGAAAAAGCAAAGGACTATCCCAAGAAGAACTGGGAGCAGAATTGAATGTGACAAGACAGACAATTTCAAAATGGGAAAGCGGTCAATCTTATCCCGATTTTCAACGGTTGGTATTGTTGAGTGACTTCTTTGGCTTGACGTTAGATGAACTCGTCAAGGACATTGATGTGCAGGAAGTCCGGGAAAAAAACTTAAATAGCGAAAGGCTAAATTCCATATACAGTGATGTGGAAAACGCCAAGAAAATCATAAAATGGGGCGCTATCATCGGAGGCTGCATTGCTGCTGTTCTTCTGATTGTCGTGATTGTTTTGATTTTTAGCTTTGTATATTGACAGTCATATTTTAAGAAAGGGTATGGGGCATGGGCCAAGAATATTTATTACAAGTACAAAATGTAACGAAACAGTATGGAGAGAAAGTCGCCTTGAAGGATTTTTCTTTGGATATTTGTCCGGGCGAAATTGTTGCACTGATTGGAGAGAATGGCGCTGGAAAAACGACGCTATTAAATATCATTTGCGGATACTGCAAACCAAGTGCCGGTCAAGTGCAGTATAAAGGGAAAAATATCGTTGCAAACCCATTGATAACACGGGAATTTGGCGTTTTGATTGAACCGCAGTTTTTGGATTATATTTCTGCGGAAGAAAACCTGCGGTTGCTTTCACAACTGACTAACCAAAAACAGGACATACGGATTAAGGAACTGCTGGAAAAGACAGAACTTTATAGCAGCCGTAAAAAGAAAGTAAAAGAATTTTCTTTTGGTATGAAGCAGCGGCTCGGTCTATGTCAGTGTTTACTTACAGAAGTCGGCTTTCTGATTTTAGATGAACCCTTTGTTGGCCTTGATCCAATCGGCAAGGAGCTTTTCAAACAGACCATTTTGGATATGGCACATAAACAGAATGTACCGGTATTATTTTCAAGCCATGATTTAGATGATGTAGATGAAATTTGCGATAGAGTGGTTATGATTTCAAAAGGCAATAAGCAGTTAGACCAGCCTCTCGAACATAAGCAGACTTATACCGTCAAGATCGAATGTACAATTTCTGATGATATAAAGCGGTCGCTTATGGAAAAATGTGGCGAATTAAGTTTCTTTGAGGATAAGATTATGTTTCAGGACGAAACGCTTATTATAGATATTCAGAAGATTTTGCTGCAAAAAGGTCATTATATTTGTGGTTTTTCCGTCCAAAAAAATAATCTCAAAAGCCTGTTTGGAATGGAGGGATAAGAATGAATACTCTTGCAATTATCACGAAAATAGAATTAAAGAAACTATTCCAAAGAAAAGATTCGTGGCTCATGTTTACAATTTTGCTTGTGCCAATTTTATATTCCGTTGGTTTAGCTTCTAATTCAGATGTTATCACATATACGGGCGCAGGTAATATAACGGCCATAGGCTTTGCCAGTGCAATGTTTCAGATGAGCCAGTCTATGTTCATTTTCAATGTGATTTTATCTGCAATCGTTGGAAGAAGTTTAGCGTCAGAAATTGAGAATAAGAGTATCCGTTTATATGTAAATCGTATTGGTATCCGAAAATTGATTTATGGAGGTAAGGAATTAGCACTATTGATTTTTTCCATATTCATAGACATTTTACTGGTTATAACAAGTATCGCATTTTACTATGCTGTGCTTATCCACAATCCTAAAGTTGCAAGCGGCATATTCTATGATAGTAATGTGGGTATGGAAATTATGCAAATCGTTTGTAATTGCATATTTTGGTTGACAACGATTTTTCTTGTAATGCTAATGGCAACAAAGCTGAAAACTCTTGTATGCGTGGGTGTGTATATGATTCTGTATATCATAATGAATTTGATGTCTTATATAGACGGGATAAAATACCTTTCGCCATTACACTATATCGTTGCAGCTTCCTCGAACAGCTCACAAATCATGTTCTCCACAATACTATTTTCTATTTATGCTATTTGTGTGGGGATATTGTTTACACACATTGGTATTCGCAAGATTGAGAAAATGGATTTATAAAAGAGGTAGCAAGGTCAATCAACAATCAAGGTGAACGTCACATTTACATACTATTATTCAGACAGGGAATTTTAGAGGCTATTATCAACAACAAAGCATTATCTAAGCCTTTCCCACCGAGCAGGAAATCTTGAAAGAGGTTTTCTGCTTTTTCTTTGCCCGGATGCAGGGAGAAAGGAAATGTAACTGACCAAACAATTAAATTTTAGGAGGAATGTGTATTTGAAGATTGCGCGTGTATTTCCACGCCGTACAAAAGCAACGCCGGATGATCCTCTGGCATTTACCGGACCGCCGCCAAAGGGCGGCCTGCCGGATATTGAAGAAGTGCATGTTTCTGTGGCCTTTACCTATGACATGGAGAAGGCGTGCCAGCTTACCGAACAGTGGATGAAGCTGGGCGTCCCCGTCCACATGGGCGGTCCTGCCTTCAATATGCCTGGCGGTGACTTCGTGCCGGGGATGTATCTGAAAAAGGGCTATGTTATCACTTCAAGGGGCTGCCCAAACCGCTGCTGGTTTTGTTCCGTCCCCCGGCGGGAAGGCGGCAGGCTGCGGGAACTGCCGATCACCGAGGGAAATATTGTGCTGGATGATAACCTTCTGGCCTGCTCCCGGCAGCATATTAAAGCGGTATTTGAAATGCTGGGCAAGCAGAAAGATCGTCCAATCTTTACGGGCGGGCTGGAGGCCCGCCTTCTTCGGCCCTGGCATGTGGATCTTCTGCGGGAATCCAGGACACAGCGCATGTATTTTGCCTATGATACCCCGGATGACTATGAGCCGCTTGTGGAGGCCGGACGGCTTTTGCAGGCTGGAGGGTTTGAGAGAAAATCGCATAAAGCCTGCTGTTATGTTCTGATCGGCTACCGGGGCGATACCATGGAGGCAGCGGAAAAACGCCTGCGGGACGCCTGGAAAGCCGGGTTTATTCCCTATGCCATGCTCTACCGGGATGAAAAAGGCAGTGTAGACAGTGAATGGAGAAAATTTCAGCGGCTTTGGGTCCGTCCAGCCATTGTAATGAGCCAACTGAAAGAAACTGACGGGAGGTGATGATACGGAGAAGCAGAAACTTGAAGTTGTGCCGATAATCCTCGCGATGATGAAGCTGGATGTGACGGTGCAGGCTTTTGATATGCAGGATATTTCAAACCGGCGCTTTATGTATAATCCCAAGACCGGTATTCTGGTTTTGGGCCAGCAGTACGGGAAAATAAGAGGGTTGCCCGGCAGTCATGCCGATGATCTGGCCCAGGCCGGAATCAGAAGTGGCTTTGATGATTTTGTGCGCGGCTGGGTAGGCACTGGAAAGAGCTATCCCGCAGGGGTTATTCATTTTGCCCCCAATGTGGACGCCCAAAACATTTCCCTGTTCAATCGGGCGTTTGACACCTTAGAAATGTTTCAGCGCAACGGTGCGCTTCCCGATACAGTGGTCCGGGGATTTGGCAGACAGTGGGAACAGGCGCTTTCCGAAGCCCTTTCCCCGGCATATAACAAAATGATCTCAAATCAGGAGGAATCTATGGAAATTCAGAATATCACGGTGGAGGATCTTCGCCGTATGGAGGATAAAGAAGGGCTTATTTTGCAGGGATGCGGCGGTGAGCCTGGTGAGTGGGTCCAAGGGATCAATGACCTGCTGACACAGGATGAGATTCTTTTAGAGGGAACCGCTTTTACCCATGTGAGCGTATTTCAAAATGAGGGCCTTACCTGTCTGCTGTTCCCTTTTGAGGATGTCAAGCTGGATATAGGGAAACTTGCCATGTGGCGTCTGCAAACCCATGATACTTTTGGCGGCACCTGGTTATCCGATTATATCGACAACCGCCTGGGCCGTAAACCGGCTCAGGAAGTGCCAGAAAAGCCGGATTGCCCGCTGATCGGCCAGGACGGGAACATTTTCAACCTGGTAGGTATTGCTTCCCGCACTCTGAAAACCCATGGGATGCCCGATCAAGCTAAGGAAATGGCAGACCGGGTGTTTTCCTGTGACAGTTATCATAAGGCGCTTTGCATTATAGGGGAATATGTCAATATCACTTCGTCTGACCGGGAGGCCGAGCGGCCTCATTCTATCCGGCAGCAGCTTAAAAATGGTAAAGTCCCGGAAACGGCTGCCCCTAAAAAGGCGGCAAAGGAGCCGGAACGATAAGGAGGATGTGAAATGGAACAGGTATATGGAGTTTGGGCGGTAAGAAGTGCCGCTTCCATGTTCGGCCATGCGGAAGCATGGTGCAAAGAAGATGGCCGCCCCCTGGAATTTGAATCCCTGGAGGCGGCTCAGGCTTATGCCCTGGAATTGAACCGTAAGGCAACGGTCAATGTCCGTTATTTTGTCAAAGAGAAAGAACCGGAACCAAACGCTGTAAGGGTTCCGGCCTCGCAGCCGGATATTGAGGCTGTTGGCCCGGTGGATCATGTGCCGAGAAATGAGGTGGCAGAAAAACATAATGAGATCCCCGGCAGGCAGATGGCGCCGGAGGCGGACCCAGTTGTGGAGATCCGTTCTGCGGTACACAGCAACTATGCCAATATGGTCGCCATGCTTGCCGCTGACAATAAGGTATATCTTGGCCGGGAGGAACGCTATTCCTTTACCCCAGGCCAGCCGGGAAGCTATGACAATCAGGACGGCTCTTTATGCTTTGTGAGCGATATGCCGGAAATGTATTATTTCCTCTATGGGGAAGGCTGGTCGCACTCACAGGAGGAAATGCTGAACCGGGGGCTGACGATGGATCAGTATATGGAATTTGCCCGCCTGCGGGAAGGTGTTCTGCAGCAATTCACCCCGCGCCGGGAAATCCTGTTTGCGGGACAGCCCTTCCAGACGCCGGAAAACTACCTTCGCAATGCGGAGCTGGACCTGGAGGGCGAAAAGGGCAACTACAACATGATTGACGGCATTGTGAATAACGACCCGCCGATCCGGGCCGACCTTACCGATGGGCAGACCCATGAGGAAGTCAGAGAGCTGGCCCCGGAAACGCTGCCGAATGAGAAGCCTTCGATCATGGAAAAGCTGCGGGCAGACCGCATGGAGCATGAGGCCCGTGGTTTTCAGCCTTCCTCGCCAGAAAGGGGGCTTTAAGGATTGAAGCTGAAATTTGAAAATGTGGATGTTGAACAATGCCTGCGCTCTGTAATGGAGCGGAACACAAAGCATTATCAATCCGATTTTGAATTTGATGTGGGCAGCATGGAACGTATCGCTCAAACAAAGCACCCGGAGCGTACCCCGCTGTACTGGATGTCCCGCCCTTCCGGTACATGGTGCTTCCGGGAGCGGGATGTTTTTATCCGGGATTCCGATGCGTTCCACACCTGGCAGTTTTACAAAGATACCCGTGATACGATCCTCGCATATACGGTGGAGATCATCGGCATGGAAGGTGCTGCGATCAAGGGAAATCTCTATACGCAGGATTACAGGGTTATGGCGGAGCATATTGAACGGACCGCCCTCCCCGCTGCGGCGGTGATTGTCCAGTTTGAAGGCCAGAGCGAGCCAATGGAATTTCGTTATGCGTATTACCATGAACATAGGCTGTCCCTGCACGCCCAATTTGGCAAGGCAGAAAAATTCCGGATGGAGCCGGCTGTTCCGGGCTTGCTGCGCGGGATTCTGGCAAGCGAACAGGAATACCGGCATAACTTTATACCCGGCGTGTTTGAAAATCATCTGGATAAAATGATCGCGGCGGAAAAGCGTTCTGTCACCCACTTTCTGAAAGAGGCCGCCGCAAATGCTCCACGCCCGGCTCCTAATAAAAAGACAAAGGAACAGCCCCAGCGATGAAGGCCGCGAAAGAAAAACGCAGCGCCCAGCTTCACATTTTGATTTCAGAACAGGAAATGGATAAGATCAGGGAACGCATGGCGCAGACCGGTATTACAAATACGTCTGCTTTTATCCGTAAAATGGCGATTGACGGATATGTGATTAACCTGGATCTGTCCGAAATCCGGGAGCTGACCCGGCTGCTTCGTATCTGCTCCAACAATCTGAACCAGTACGCCCGGAAAGCCCATGAAACCGGCAGTATTTATGCGGTGGATATTGCAGATCTGCAATTCCGCATGGACGGGCTTTGGGAAATTGCAAAAAAGCTGCTGACGGAATTTACAAACATTCCATGAACATTCAAAAAAACGGTTGCTTTTCTGTGGCCCGGAGCGGTAGAATTTTCATAGAAAGAGAAAACCTGTTTTTGAGAAGGGAGGCCATCGTATGGGCGCTGCTTTACTGGCCGTTGGCATAGAATTGCTGATTGGCATTGGAATCGGACTGATTGTGACGGTGATCGGGCTGTTCTTTGGAAACATCATTGTTTTTGACAGCATTGCGCTGGCAATCCTGGCGGGATTTCTTTCCCACGGGCTTTTAGGCGTCCATCCCGCCCTGGCGATTGTGATCGGTATTGCTGTCCTGCTGGGGCTTCTCCTTCTTCACCGCACCCGCCCCGGCTTCTGGCTGATCGGCGGAGTTCTGTCCGTTGTATGGGGATTTGTTTTCGCTACCATGGCCTATGAGTTTTCCGGCAAGGATATGGTGTGGACCTATGTGGTATGGGCGCTGGGGGCGGTAATGGTCTTTGCCCTTCACCTGCGGGCACGGTATAAAATTGCATAAGGTAAGGATTTGGCCCGCCGATCAACCGGCGGGCCGCTTTTTTTACGCCTAAATGTAAGGAGCCAATGCACAGGCTATCTTAAATGACAGAAGGCATCTTTCAACCAGGCCAAACCCGACTACCACAATAAAAGTGAAATCTGAAAGCACAGGCGGAAATGCCTTTTCCATATCTTCACGACCTATCACCCCTTTTCAAGCCTCTATTTTGCGTACTTCCGCAACCGCTTTGCGTGTATTATACGGAATTGTTCTTGGGATTTGTAGAACGCTCATTAGCCAAACCGGCGCAGTACGTTGACATATTTTTATCTGCATGGGATTTTTCATGTATGTTCATTTCCGGGCGGCCAAAGACAGGTATCTTTTTTCTGCCGTTCGACCTTTTTCTTCCGGCGCATCCGCACCGCGTCCAGAGAGATGACGGCGGCCTTAAACCACCATAGACATATTGAAAATATCTTTTACAAATAGCAAGAAATATGTTATACTGGAAAGCAGATTTTAGAGGAAGGCGGTGAGCAGATGGCGGGCAAAAGCAAGTACACTTTTGAAAGTAAAATTCATGTGTATCGAGCAACCAAGCGAATGACGCAGCAGGAACTTGCCGATTTAGTCGGTGTGTCCCGCCAAACCATTATGCAGCTTGAAAGAAACCGTTATAACCCATCCATGCTTTTGGCATATAGCATTGCGAAAGTGTTCGATGTAGCGATTGAAGATTTATTTGATTTTCGGGAGGCATAGAAAATGGAGGGTTTATTTTATTTCTTGTTATCTAATCGACAGGCAACTTTTGTTAATATGGTTATTGGCGCGCTACTATTTATAGTGCTTTTGTTTCTGTTCTTCTGCAAGAGCAGCCGAGATGAACGGGGCAGGAAAATCATCGGGAAAGCAAGCATTGTGGCATTGATCTGCTTTGGCGTTTGCGCCACGCTATTCAGCCATTATCTGCAATATATCGCTACACAGCAATCGCCTAATGGAGAAAGCCTTGTACTGGACGCATTTTTAGCGGTAAACGCTATTCAGCTCATTTTCAACATCACTGTAGTTGTCGAGATAGTAGGAATCCTTTTTTTAAGACGCAGAGAGTAATCCGTCACATTGTAAAGTATAGTAAAGTATAGGTAGCCGTCTTTGGCGGCTATTTATTTATGCTTAAATGAAAGAAATACTTGACATATAGAATGAAATAGTATATTCTGTATGTATGGGAATAATCTCTCTAAACGAGGAGGTACCATTATGAGATCAAAAAAAGAAAACGAGGATTTCAGTAGGGTGCAAGCCGACTTAAAGGCAAGTGGATACATAGAAAAAGATGTTACAATCCCGTCGGGAAAGGCAATGATTTTAGGGGTTCTTTACGCACTTCCGTTTATAATAATTATGGGCTTATTGTATCGCTTTCTCTTAATTGATAGAGCACATTTATCAGAAGTCGGTGGATTTTCTTTTTACATTATGTTTATAGCTATTATTGCTATCTCAGTCGTGATACATGAGTTACTGCACGGTATCGGCTGGGCAATTTCAAGCGGCAAAGGCTGGAAGGTGGTTCGTTTTAATATCAACGCAATGATGCCAAGTTGCGCTTGTAAAGCGGCATTAAGAAAGAAGTCGTATTTAATTGGAGTTTTGGCACCTTTTGTAGTATTAGGATTAGGCAGCATACTGTTTGTTTTCGTATATCCCGGCACAGTATCTTTGCTGACCATGATGGTCAATTTTATTGCCGCAGGAGCTGATTTGGTTATCGCCTTTAACGTATTAAAAGAAGGCAACTGCTTAATTGCCGACCATCCAACAGAAGCCGGTTATATCGCGTTTTGTAAATAAGGTTGCGGATAGAGATTTTACCCTTTGTATGCAATTCTGGTCTATACAACAAGAAAACGTATTGCACTAATAAAGCGCCGGACGCGGCGGCCTGCTGGCCCCGCGCCCGGCGTTTTCAACCGAGCCATCCCTGGCTACCACAACAAGATTGAGATTTGAAAGCACAGACGGAAACGCCTCTTCCATATCTTCACGCTCTGTCACCCCTTTTCCAGCCCCTATTTTGCATACTTCCGCAACGGCCTTGCGTGCATTATTCGGAATTGTTCTTCGGATTTGTAGGACGCTCATTAACCAAACCAGCGCAGATCGTTGACATATTTTTATCTGCATGGAATTTCATGCGTGTTTATTCCCTGCCACTAAAGATAGGTATTTTGCTGCTGCCGCTTGGTATTTTTTCAGCATGTAAGAATTTCTAAAGAAAAAATCTATTAAAGCATTTGCTTAAACGAATTTTTCAAAGGAGGTGGGTAATGGCTACCACAAGGCTGATGCCCTTGCATATCGGAGAGGGCCGCTCCTTCTCTACCGCAATCGAGGACATCATTGATTATGTAGAAAATCCAGAGAAAACCGACTATGGGAAGCTGATTTACGGTTTTGAGTGTGATACCCGCACAGCGGATGCGGAATTTACCTTAGCCAAGCGGCAGTATATCAACCAGACCGGCAGAGTCCGGGGCGCGGATGATGTGATTGCCTATCACTTCCGGCAGGCGTTTAAGCCAGGTGAAGTGACGCCAGAGGAAGCTAATCAGATCGGCCAGGAACTTGCTATGAGGCTGACGAAGGGAAACAATGCCTTTATCGTCTGCACGCACATAGATAAGCACCATGTCCATAATCACATCATCGTGAGTGCGGTAAATTTGGAATGTACCCGGAAATTCCGTAACTTCTGGGGTTCCTCCTGGGCTTTGCGCCGGATCAGCGATAAGCTGTGTCTGGAGCATGGCCTTTCCATTGTCGAAGATCCCAAGCCCAGCCGCGGCCATTATGGGAAATGGCTGGGTGATGGAAACAAACTTCTTTCCTTTCAGAATCAAATCCGACAGGCCATTGACGCCGCCCTGGAGCAGCAGCCCTCTACCTTTGAGGATTTCCTGAAAATTCTGGAAGCGTCCGGTGTGGAAGTCACTCGGCGCGGGAAATCTATTAACTTCCGTGTTCCCGGCCAAAAGAAGCCTACTCGCTGCAATACGCTGAAAGGCGATTATACTGAACAGGCAATACGGGAAAGGATTGCCGGAACCTATATTTCCTCTGTTCAGCCCAAACGGTCCAATTCTTCGGTGAGGATGCTGATTGATATTGATGCCGCAATGCGGGCCGGTAAAGGCGCAGGTTATGAGCGTTGGGCCAAAGTGTTCAATGTGAAGCAGCTTGCGAAAGCTGTGGCTTACTTGAAAGAGCATGGGGATATGAGTTATGAGGATTTTCAAGCAAAAGCCCAGGCTACGACTTCCCGGTTTAATGAGCTTTCCACGCAGATCAAGGATATGGAGAGCCGTCTATCTCAAAATGGAGAATTGCAGAAACAGATCGTCAATTATTCTAAAACGCGGGCTGTCTATATCGAGTATCGAAAAGCCGGTTACAGCAAAAAGTTCCGGGCCGAACATGAGGCCGACATTCTGATCCATCAGGCGGCAAAGAAATATTTTGACAGCTTGGGTGTGGAGAAACTGCCTACCATAAAAGCTCTGCGGGAAGAATATGCCGAAGTGCTGGAGGCCAAAAGGAAAGCCTATGCGGAATATAAGCAGGTACGGGAAGAAATGCGGGAGCTGCAGAATGTGAAGGCCAATATTGATTATCTTCTGGGACCGTCGGCGGAAAGAGCGCAGGAAAAAGAACATTCATAAAGGCATGGTATAATATAAAAGCAAATTCTTTTTCTAACTCCTTCTTTGTATGTTAAATCCGATACACTAAAACGGAAAGCTGCAGAGTTGGTAATTGCTCTGCAGCTTCTTTTATAAAAATCGTGCTTTACATCTACAAAACTTATGAATGTTAAAGAAATTAACGAAAAGCCCAATATTGCAGTTATCCAATGTGTACCGTAAAATAAAAAAAGAATTTCTTGTGAGGTTTCTGTGACATTTGGCTGATACTCTATAAAGAAAAGGATGTGAGCAAATGAGAATTTTAGTGGTTGAGGATGACCGCCTTTTGAATAATACCCTTTGCTATAACCTGTCTGCCGCAGGCTATGAAGTAGACGCTGCCTTGACGAAAAGCGTTGCCGAACGGTTTTGCAGGAAACAAGAATATGATTTGATTGTCCTTGACATCAATCTGCCGGACGGCAATGGGTTTGATTTTTGCCGGGACATTAAGGAAAGCCATCCGGCCACCGCTGTAATCTTCCTGACGGCTAATGATATGGAAAGCGATATGCTCAAAGGCTACGAGCTGGGGGCGGATGATTATGTGACAAAGCCTTTCCCCATGAGCGTATTTCAGAAAAAGGTGTCTGCGCTGCTGGCCCGGATTAGGAAGCAATCTGGCGGAGACTTCTACAATGACGGCAACCTGTTTATCAACTTTACGGAAATGACCGCAACACGGGGCGGGGAAAGCATTTCTTTTACCCCAATGGAATACCGACTTTTGAAAGTGCTGACAAAAAATCCGCAGATTGTTTTGACCCGGCAGGTGCTACTGGAAAAGCTGTGGGATATTGACGGGAACTTTGTGGATGAACACGCCCTGACTTCCACAATCAGCCGGGTACGAAACAAAATTGAAAATCCAGATCATGCCTATATCAAAACTGTCTACGGCATGGGCTATATGTGGATTGGGGGCGGTAACAAATGAGGACGGAAAAACTCTCGATCAATAAAGTGTGTATAGTCCTGTATGCAGCCCTTTTCCTGCTTTCGGTCGCCATGTCATGTATCATATACTTTTTGACGCGGAATATACTGGTGCTATGCTGCGGATTGCTCTATACGTTTTGTGTTGCCGGGTGCATGGCTGTTTTTCTGGCCTTTGTGCGCCGGAAATTGACGCTGTTTTCGGACGCTCTGTGCAAGCTGCTGGACGATATGATGTCAGCAGATCAGGTCCCGCCGCAGTACACAGAGGAAGAAAACCTGTTTTATAAAATCCATCACCGGCTTTCCCGGCTCTATGAAGTGCTGCGGGAAAGCAAAAGCAGTATTGCAAAGGAACGGGCCGACTTGCAGGAATTGATTTCGGACATCTCCCATCAGGTCAAAACGCCGATTGCAAACCTGAAAATGCTGGACGCCACTTTGTTGGAGCAAACTGTATCGCCGGAAAAGCAGAAAGAATTTCTTCTGGCTATGGACAGCCAGTTAGACAAGCTGGATTTTCTCATGCAGGCAATGATTAAAACGTCACGGCTTGAAGCCGGTGTAATTGCTTTGGAGCCGAAGCCACAGGCTATCTATGATACTCTCGCTGCGGCGCTGGGCGGTATTCTGCTGAACGCAGAACAGAAAAAGATCGCGGTCACAGTGGATTGCTCGGAAACGGTAACTGCGGCCCATGATCGGAAATGGACAACCGAAGCCCTGTTCAACATTCTGGATAATGCGGTGAAATACACACCAGAGGGCGGGAAAATTCATGTGGCTGTGGTGTGCTGGGAAATGTATGTGAAGATTGATATTTCCGATACGGGCATTGGTATTCCAGAACAACATCAAGGCACGATTTTCAAACGGTTCTATCGTGAGGACAGGGTGCATGACGCTCCCGGCATCGGGATCGGCCTATATCTTACCCGTGAAATTATCACCCGGCAAGGGGGCTTTATCCGTGTTGCTTCGGAAGTCGGCAATGGCTCTACTTTCTCGGTGTTCCTGCCCCATTCTTGAAATGTCACAGGATTGTGACATTTCAGGGCGTTTTAAGGGGAAATTCAAGAACCGTCGTGACATTTCTGCGAGGATTTCCCTTTACAATGGAACCATCAAAAAGAAAGGTGGTAGAACTTATGCCTATTTTACAGACAACAGATTTGAAAAAATACTATGGGGACGAACCGAACATTACAAAGGCTCTGGACGGTGTTTCTCTCTCGGTAGAACGCGGGGAATTTGTCGCTATTGTCGGCACATCCGGCAGCGGCAAGTCCACGTTGCTGAATATGATCGGCGGTCTGGATGTTCCCACTTCCGGTAAAGTCATTGTAGACGGCAAAGATTTGTCTACACTGAAAGACGAACAGCTGACCATTTTCCGCAGACGGAAAATCGGCTTTATCTTCCAGAACTACAACCTTGTCCCCGTTCTCAATGTCTATGAAAACATTGTCCTGCCTGTGGAACTGGACGGCGACAAAGTAGATAAAAAATTCATGCGTGAAGTCGTCCGGATGCTTGCTTTGGAAGATAAGCTGAACAATATGCCAAACAACCTTTCCGGCGGCCAGCAGCAGCGCGTTGCCATTGCCCGCGCCCTGATCTCAAAACCGGCGATTGTGCTGGCCGACGAGCCGACGGGCAACCTCGACAGCCGGACGAGCAGCGATGTCCTCGGCCTGCTGAAAGTCACAAGCCAGAAGTTTCATCAAACACTTGTCATGATTACCCATAACAACGAGATTGCCCAGCTTGCAGACCGGATTGTCCGTATTGAGGATGGGAAAATCATGGGGTAAGGGGGTGGTATAAATGAATGATATTCTCTTTGGGAACAACAACGGAAAAGTCCTAACAAAATTAGCCAATCGTTCTCTGAAATCCAGCAAAAATTATATTGCTATTCTGGCGATTATGCTTTCTACTTTGCTGTTTACCAGTTTATTTACAATAGCAATTAGTTTGCAATCCTCTATCCAGGACAATGAAATGAGGACAGTTGGCACATCTGCTCATGCAAATGCAAAACTTATTACTGAAAATGAATATGAGGACTTAATTACAGACAATCGAATTGCAGAATATGGAAAGTCTGTTGTCTTTGGATACGCTGTTGGTGATTGTTTCAATAAGCTGCCAACGGAAGTACGGTATGCTGATGAAAACTATGCGCGTTGGGGATTTCGCAATCCCAACAAGGGGAGTTTACCGCAAGCGGAAAATGAAATGGCGACCAGCCAGATTGTATTAGACGCAATGGGGTTGTCAAGTGCGGAAGTTGGTACGCAAATCGAATTGACTTTTTCGACAGATACACAAAATATTACGGAAACTTTTATATTATCCGGTATTTGGACTGGCGATACTGTAACGCCGAGTCAAATGATTTTACTTTCAAAAGCCTATATGGAGAAAGTGGCTCCACCTGTTTCCGGTGTGTCAACAGGCGATACATCAAAAATCACTGGCTATATTGATTGTGCGATTATGTTTCCTTCTGCATGGAACATACAGAAACAAGTCGAGGAACTTGCTTCTGACTATGCCTTTGGTGATCGTATCGGTATCAACGGGGCCTATGCCTCAGCAACGGTTAGCATTTCCGGTATTCTCCCTGTATTTGCTGCTGTCTTTGTAATTTTCATTGCTGGATATCTGTTGATTTATAATGTGTTCTATATCTCGATCGCACAGGATATTCGTTTTTATGGAATGTTAAAGACGCTTGGAACAACCAGTCGGCAGATACGGAAAATTGTCTATAAAAAGGCAATTCGACTTTCATTGATTGGTATTCCGTTAGGTTTGATTTTGGGATGGCCTATTGGACGTTTGCTCATTCCATCAATCGTTCGTATGCTTTCGGGGAATATGAATGTAGTTACTACAGTTAATCCCGCCATTTTTCTTGTAGCCGTACTTTTTGCTTTGTTTACAGTTTTTATAAGTTGTCGCAAACCTGCATCAATGGCCGCAAAGGTATCTCCTATCGAAGCCTTAAAGTATGTGGAGCAGGCAGCAGTTTCTAACCGAAAAATACACAAGCGCAGCAAACATATAAGTCCATTGATGATGGCAAAACAAAACTTTGGACGCAACAAGAAAAAAGTCGTGATTGTGACGTTGTCTTTTGCTTTAAGCCTCGTACTGCTAAATAGTGTTTATACTTATGTTACTTCGTTTGACTTTGATAAGTTTGTATCGAATTACAGCCTTGCGGATTTCACGGTCGCTGACGCAACAATCATTAACAGTTCCTTACCCCTGAATACATCCGGTGTAAGCAAAGATTTTATTCAAGAAGTAGAAATGCTTGATGGTTTAGAAAAAAGCGCTAATGTCTATATGCAGACTTTGACGCAACCTATTGACACCTGTGCAGAAAAAACAGTAGCAGAATTGTCGGCTGATATGGAAAATATTGCTGCCGATATACAAAACTACAAGGTGCGCGGCGGACATGGTGTAAATATTTATGGTTTTGATGCGTGGCCAACAGAATACCTCAAAGTGCTCGAAGGCAATTTATCGTCTACACAATGGCAGGATGGCAATGGAATTTATGTAACGACTATGCAAATGGTCGGCAATGGAACTACGTCTTTATATCACCCTGGTGATGAAATTACTGTTTCCTATTCTGACGGCTCAAATAAGATATATACCGTTTTGGCAGTTGTTGCAATTCCTGAAGCATTGCGTTCTCCGATGAGTATTGATATGGGAGTGGAATATGTACTTCCCACAAGCGAGTATTTCAAGATAGTTGGAGACGAAAACACTTCACCGATGAAAATCATGTATAACGTTGACGACGCATATATCAATGCGGCAGATCGCTGGCTGCAATATTACACAACAAATGTAGAAACATCTTTGGACTACTATTCCAAAGTAACTTTACAAGAGTCCTTTCAGGGCTTGACTACTATGTACCGTCTTGTCGGTGGTGTTTTGTGCGCTGTTCTTGCCTTGATTGGCATTTTGAACTTTATTAACTCGATGATGACCTCCATCCTTTCCCGGTATCGGGAAATCGCTATGCTGCAATCGGTCGGAATGACCGGCCGACAAGTAAAGAATATGTTAATCTACGAGGGGTTGGGATACTCTGTCTTAGGCTTGATTTGCTCCTTTATCCTCTCGACGATTGCCAGCTTTACAATCGTAAGAATGATGGGGGCAGAACTGCCCTACTTTACATGGCATTTTTCCTTATTGCCTGTTATTCTATGTGCCATTCCGCTGATTGCGATTACGGCATTTGTTCCACTGTTGTGTTATAGAAAGATGGCAAGAAAGACAGTTGTTGAACGGTTGAGAATAGCAGAATAGCTACTATACCGTTTTGAAAAGCGTTTTGAACTCGTCTTCGATGTGGTACTTTACGCTGCATTTCACTCTGTTTGCCGCATTGATTATCGCGCTGGTATATCTGCTCTTGGCTGCGGTGATCCCGGTTATTGTCCTGCGCTTCTTCAACAAGGGGACTGTTGTAGAACGATTGCGGATATTGGAATAAATAATTATTGGTTAGATTGGTGGTGACAGCATGGGAAATTAGCCGTACTGGATTTGGGCGAATCCGGCAAGCAAATTGGTGAAAAACTATTTGCTTTACTCTCTCCACACCAAAAGAAAGAGCTGGTTCGATTTGTTCGTGACTATGAGGCTGGCAATATTCCGGCTGATGTCCCATACTCAACGCTCTTTCAAGGGCAGTATTTTATCCCGCCACAGGCCGATCAGCCATTGACGGAAATCCGGGAAGGTGATTTGTACTTCTGTTTGGAGCAGCGCCTTGTTACTGTGCGGGATCAGGTAATTTCGCTGACGGTCAAGGAGTTTGAAATTTTTGCTTTACTTATACTGAATCCAAAGCGGGTGTTCACCTATGAAATACTCCTGGAATTGGTATGGCATGAGGACTACACCTACTATTCCCGGAAGGCAATCAACAACCATGTAAGCAACCTGCGAAAGAAGATCAAGATTGCCCCGGATCTGCCGGACTATGTAAAAAGCGTGTACGGTGTAGGCTATAAATTCGATATATGAAAAAGGAAGCTGCAGAGTAATTACCAACTCTGCAGCTTTCCTTTTGAAGATTTTTTAGCGTCCGCAGGACGCGTGGCCGTCACCGAAGGTGGCGATCTTGGGGGCTTGGGGGTTATCCCTCAACAAGCATTTTGGCCGGTGCAATCCGGCCAAAATCGCAAAACATGTATATGTTTGCATTGCTTGCCAGCCAGTGGCGAAACTTCAAAATTTTCTAACACGGAAATATTAAAGCAGCCTCACATCCTTGTGGGAGAACATTGGTAAGTTTAAAACTGCCATTATGAGCTGCGGCGACTTGTTGGACAATCAGCAAACCAAGTCCATGTCTTAAATCAAGGCGTTCATCTGTACTTTCCATATAATGCGGCTTTCCTTCCAACTCTTGTAACTTTTCTTCAGATAGTCCCGTCCCGTTATCTGTAACTGCCAAGATAAGCTGATTTTTTGATGCTGCAAGGGAAAGGCAAATTTCACATCCCTGTGGGTTGTGCTTCATGCTGTTCTGGACAAGATTGTTTACAGCCCGTGAAATCAATCTGGCATCACATTCCAACATGGCATTTTCTGCTTCTGGTGCAATATCAATTTCAATCGTATAGGCATCAGAAATCCCGGAGTTGAGCAATTCGGCTACATAGGAACGAATGAGTTTGGACAGGCGTATCTGCTCCTTGTGAAGTGGCTGCATTTCGTATTCCAGTTGGGATACTAAATTCAAATCCTGCACAAGTTCTTTGATTTTGACGCTTTGCTTTCGCACGATTTCGGCCTGTTCTCTAACCTTATCAGTGGTTGCTTCATTTGCGGCTATCCGACCAGCATATCCCATAATCATAGAAAGCGGTGTACGGATGTCATGGGAGACGCCGCTGATCCAGTTGGCGCGGGCTTCGTTCTGCCTGCTTATTATCTGAGAGGCTTTATTTACACTGGCTGCAATTTCGGATAGCTCTCCGTCAATATGGAGCGAAGCGGGTTTGCCATCTGCCAATGTTTCAATGGCTTCTACAATCGGCTCTGTATTCTGGATGATCCTGCGTTTTGAAAAGTAATAGGCCAAAAACAGGCACAGCGCATCCATGCCTAACATTCCCATCACATAGGAAGGGATTTTTTGAATTGCCTCAATGGAATAGTAGTTGCTGGTGATCTTCATGTAGCTATCCTTTGGATACCCCAAAACCAACAAGCCCTCGTCCGTATTCCAGACAAAAACAGGATAATCTTCCAGATAACCTTTTGAAAACAAAGCTACATCCTGAATGTTGTAATTTCGCGGCACTTCTTCTGGCACATCGAGGGTCCAAAAGCACTCTCCATTTGGTGTCAAATACATAGCCCAGATATTGTACTGACGCAATTTCTGTACCGCATCATCCGTCAGGCCCTCTGTGGTTGCCGCAGCGGAGGCCATCTCAAGCATAGCGCGTGGGGACGCTTCTCCGTAATCCTCTGAAACTGTGTGATAGAAGGTCGCTCCAAACAGAATAACATTGATAAGCACCAGTATCAGGAGAAACGCAGCGAAAGACGCCAAATGTTTTGAAATATATGTTCCAAAAGATTTCATGGCGTCACTTCCTTGTAATCAGTTTATAGCCCAGCCCCTTGATTGTAATCAAAGAAACCGGCTTTGATGGATCGGCTTCAATTTTTTCCCGAATACGCCGCACATGGGCATTCAGGCTGTTTTCATAGCCGAAAGGGTTGTCACCCCATAACGCTTCACAAAGAGCGTCAAGCGTGACGATCTTTCCCTCATTGCGGGCCAGCGTTTCCAGCAGGGTATGCTCTTTTGCGGTCAGGGAGATAACCTCGCCCCCTTTGTTGACCTCTGCCCGACTAAAATCAATCGTACATCCATCCAGGATAACCAGCGGGCTGTCCTCTTTATAAGTGCGGCGCAAGACCGCATAGACACGCAGCAAAAGTTCCTGCGGCATAAACGGTTTTGAAATGTAATCATCCGCACCAAGGCCAAGACCGGCCAGCTTGTCTGCGGCTTCGTCTTTTGCTGTTAAAAAGATTACCGGCACATCTGTAAATGTACGGAGCTGCTCCATCAGGGAAAAACCGTCTCCATCTGGCAGCATTACATCCAATATCATCAAATCAGGTTTTTCCTGTTTTGCCACCATGACGGCTTCTTTCACGGATGCGGCAGTAAGGACGGCTTCAAAACCGGCATCCTTCAAAATATCTGATACCATTTTCAGCAAATCCGGCTCATCATCTACAAGCAAGAGTTTTTTTCGATGCAGAAAAGAGTTATCCATAGCTTCACCTCCTGAAATTATTATAGCACAGGATGACCAGCCTGCGGTGGGTATCCCGAAAAAGTAAGGTAAAAGTAAGGACGCGAGAATGTAGAAGTCAGGTTGATGTTCTATGATGGAGTCAATGAAAGGAGATGTTCTTATGGATTACATTATTACTACGGAACAGTTGACAAAGAAATATAAGAACTTCACTTCTGTCAACCATGTTTCGCTTCATATCCGCAAAGGCAGTATTTATGGTTTTCTCGGCCCGAACGGAGCAGGCAAATCCACCACTATGAAAATGCTGCTGGGCCTGACCGCTCCCACAAAAGGCAGTTTTACCATTGATGGAAAGCAATTCCCGGCTGACCGGATTGCGATTTTGAAGGAGGTCGGCTCGTTCATTGAGTCCCCCTCGTTTTATGCGAACCTGACTGGCCGGGAAAATCTCGATATTATCCGTAGGATTTTGGGACTGCCGAAAAGTGCTGTGGAGGACGCACTGGACCTTGTCGGCTTGACGGAATTTGGTGACAGGCTGGCAAAGAAATATTCGCTGGGAATGAAACAGCGTCTTGGGATAGCGGCAGCTGTTATGGAAAAACCGGACCTGCTTATTCTGGATGAACCGTTTAATGCATTGGATACATCCGGAATAGAGATGGTTTCTCATTTGCTGGAAGAAGAAAAGAAAAATGGAGCATTGGTGATATTCTCCTGCCATGACAATGAAATTTTGAAGATGCATTCTGACCAGATATTGGAACTTTCAGAAGGGAGAATTGTGGGGAAATCTGATGAAAAAGAAAAAGATATTGATTACGGGTGCAATCCTTCTGATCTTTCTCTGGGGCCTGCGGGTCTGGCGGGTAAATAAGAACTATCCGGATATTCCGCAAAAAACATATGAAGCGGGAGAATGGATAAACTTAAGTGGAAGCCAGATGGAGGAAAACGATAACCGGGACGGATATTATCTCCGTATTGATGAGAAAAGAATTTTATCAACAGAGGAATACCTGCATCTATATGCGGAAGTATCAGAAAAAACGGAATATGACGAACTGGTAAAGAATCAGAACCTGTGGAAGCCGGACAAAGTATATCTTCTTACAGTGACATTGAAAAATGAATCGATTCATGAAAGCACCGAGAGAGGGATAAACTGGTCTTTTTTCT
>OLPU01000303.1_pt1 | contig 44493 bp, 41 predicted proteins | sample 1673111 | NCBI WGS metagenome assembly OLPU01 (sample SAMEA3136755, study PRJEB25190) | human gut metagenome | reverse complement strand
AAATGAGAAAACCCTATTTTGGCTAGATACCAAAATAGGGTTTATCTACAGTCTGCGGCATCTGCTCATAACAGATGCCGGGAATAAGTAAACTACAAAACTTTCCACCAACCATTTCTAGGCTGGCCAATTCTTTCTATGATTCGATTCTTTTTCAAAAATGCAATGTGATTAGCAATTGTTGTTGAGCTTTTTCCAGTCAATGACACAAGCTCCTTTTGTGTGATATTCGGATTTTTTCTCATTTCATTCACAATCTGCTGTCTGATAGGATTTAAATGAACAGCATGTTGACCAATCTGTTCACCAGCATCCTCCAAAATAGAACGAAATGGGATCGTAACAACGATCGAGTTATCTCTAAACTCAAAAGCGCCTTTTCCGTAAACCTGTACAATTTTTGGAACACCACGCCCAGAACGTTCACTAATATGCAGCTGTAAAAAAATATCCGATAAGCGCACGTTGACCGGAACCGATTCTCCTAGATAAAATCCCTGTTTTGTTTGATTTGGTGCCAGTGTACCTCTCGATAAGATTTCAATACGATCACTGTAAACTGTGATCATTGGAGCATTTCCATCTACCCAACGATTATGAACAAAAGCATTAATAATAGCTTCACGGAAAGCATCTCTATCAAATAGGTAAATTTCTCTTCTTGTCACACCACGATTTCTTTCATCTGCTTGCGGTACATTTAATACATCACCAAACTCCAAAATTTTGTCAAGCGCGCTCAATAAGCAATCATATCCAAATTCGCGAACCGAATATAATTGTGATGTTTTATTTGTTCCGCCAAATACTGAAATCCTGATTGGCATTTGGCAATTATCTGAAAGAAGCTGTGCCAACAAATTGTATCGACCATCTTTTGTCAGAAGCCCAAGATTCTTTTTGAAATTCTTTTCGCTAAGAGGTAATTCGCTATCTATATAATATAAAAACAACTTTCTAAAGCTCAATTCTTGAGAAAATGCTTCCAAATTTTCTATTGTCGCAATATCTTGCCTCAAGGATTCAAATAACTTTGCTTCTATTTTAGGATATTTATTTAAATTGATTTTACTAGAGCCAATACGATAATATCTATTTCCAGAAAATGCTGTTGGAACCTGTTGTGCTGCTGGAATTTCCAATACAACGATCCTCTTTCCATCTAAAAAACATTCACTGAAAGAAAAATCAACATAAGGATTCATTTGTCGCGCCAGATAATGAGAAAGAGGTTCATTTTTCACATCTATGTGATGGTTAAATTTCGTCCCAACTATTTTGTGTGTTTCATTATTTACGCCCCACACCATATAAGATTTTTCCAACCCCATCATTGCTGCAACATTAGATAGCGCAGAAATATACTCACCAAGCTGAGAAGGATCATACCAGTTTTCTTTAAATTCAAACCACTCTTCTTCGGTATCGGATTCGATCAATTCCCTTACAATCATTTCCAACGTGTCCATTTTATCGCCTCCGATCTTTTTGTATGACTTTATTATACAGTTTTACTACACGTTTTATCAATCTAACTTTTTCTAGTTTCGATTAATCAGCCATTTTCTATCATTTTTATCCAGTTTCTATACCGTTTTTATACAACATAAAAACGACCACCTGACAGATGGCCGTTTCATTTATGCATCATTCGCCAGCGACGGCTGTGTTCGTCAGCGTGCCGATGCCTTCGATCTCTACAGTGATCGTGTCGCCAGGCGCGAGGTGGCCGACGCCTGCCGGCGTGCCGCTGTAGATCAGATCGCCTGGTTCCAGCGTGGTGAACGCCGAAAGATGCGCGATCAACCGCGCGATCGAAAAGATCATCAGCTGGGAATTGCCATTCTGGCGCAGCTCGCCATTGAGATAAGAGCGCACCGCCAGATTTTGTGGATCCTTGATGTCTGTAACGATCCATGGCCCCAGTGGTTTATAGGTTGGCTGGCTCTTGGCGCGCAGCCACTGCTTGTCTGCATTCTGATAGGTGCGGTCCGACACATCGTTGCCGCAGGTGTAGCCCAGCACATAATCCAACGCTTCCTCTTCGCTGACATGGCTGCAGCGGCGGCCGATCACCGCCACCAGCTCGCCTTCATAATCCACCGTGTGATCCAGACGGCTGATCACGATCGGCGAATTTGGCCCGGTGATCGCCGTCGTCGCACAGAGAAAAGCGATCGGATCGTCTGGATTGGCGCGCGTTGGGTCAATGTGCTTAAATTCATCCACATGCGCCGCGTAGTTCAGCCCGATCGCATACACATGCGGTGGCTTCACCGGCGCCAGAAGCGTGCAATCGTCCAGCGGCAGGCTCGTGTTCGTCAGCACGATCTCCCGCCCAAAAATATCCCCGTCGATCAGCGTCGCACAGTCTTTTTCCGTGTCAATCGCTGCATAGTAGATCTGCTGATCGTATTTGATGCGTGCAATATTCATTATTATCTTCCTTTCCAATTCTTACATTTTTTCTTCTCGCGTATCGACGAGCGTTTCTGCCACAACGCAAGCGAGGATGATCGCTGCGCCGATGAGGCCCATCAGCGAAAGCGTTTCGCCGAGGAGGAAGAAGGAGAAGAACGCCGTCAATACCGGTGCGGTGCATTGCAAAAGAGCGACGGTGCGCGAGCTGATGCCTTCGAGGGCCTTGTTCTGCAAAAGATAGCCCAGAAGCGTGCAGGCCAGCGCCAGATAGAGGATGATCGCCCAATTCACCGGCGAGGCGCCTTGGAGGGTCAGCCCGCCTTCAAAGATAAACGCGCAGACAAACGCCATCACCATGCTCGCTGCCGCCTGCACCGTTGTCAGCGTCAGCGCGTCCATCTGCTGCAGCGCCGTGCCGCTTGAGACCAGCGAGCCTGCGATGCACACTGCTGAGAGAAATCCCACCAGCTCGCCCACGCCGAAGCCCGAAAAGCCTCCGCAGAAAAGATACAGCCCCACTACCACCAAAAGCTGCAGCGGAATGTGCACCCAGCGATAGCGCGTGCGATGGATCAGAAACGCCAGGATCGGCGTCAGGATGATCGCCATCGAGCGCAGAAACGTCGCCGAGGTGGCCGTCGTCAGATTGAGCGCGATGTTATTGAGCACATAGCCTGCCGCAATGCACAGCGACGGCACCAGCCAAAGCCGCACCGACACTGCGCGCAGCCCCTGCGCAATGCGTCTGCCGCAGACCAACAGGAGCGCCGCCACAGCGATCGCATAGCGCACCGTCATCAGCGAATACACGCTCATCGTTTCGTAGGCCGCTTTCGAGATCGGATCCCCAAAACCATAGAGCACACTTTGCAGCAGGATCAACCCCGCAAAAAATAATACCGATCGCCGATGCATCACTATCAACCTCCTGATTCATTCACTATTAATAGTATAGCAAATTTATGAATTGCCAGACAATAAAAAAGCAACACGCGCGCAGAGAACTTCTTTATCATCAAAAAAATCCCCTCCGATCACTCGAAGGGGAAGATGTTCATAAACTGTTACGCAAGCACGCGGCCAGCGGTGTCGAATGGATAAGCGTCGTAGCTCTGGATGCAGACGCTCTGGCCTGGCGCTGGTGCATGGATGTACTGACCATCGCCGATGTAGATGCCAACGTGGTATGGGCTTGCGCCGCCCCAGAATACGAGGTCACCAGGCTGCAGCGCAACGAGAGAAACCTGCTGCACAACAGCGATCTGATCGTAGGTGGTACGAGGCAGGCTGATGCCGTTCTGAGCGAAAACATACTGCACAAGGCCGCTGCAGTCGAAGCCGGCAGGTGTGGTGCCACCCCAGACATATGGCACGCCAATGTACTGCATGGCAGTAGCGATGATGTTGCGTGCAGTTGCATCAGAGATGCCGCCAACGATCTCATCCACAGTGCCCTGATCCACAGATGGGGTGGAAGGAGTGGTGGTGTCGTTCGTGGAATCATCGACATCCGGATAAGTCACATCTGGTGTTTCCACATCCGGCGTATCAACGACTGGCGTGTCGGCTACTGGTGGTTCAACAACCGGTGCCTGGTAAGCGTTCATATTGCCCCAGAGATTTGCCCAGACATCGCTGCCCGTCTGAGAAGCGAGCACGAGAATGTTCGAGCCAGAGAGGCTGATGTTGTTGTTAGGAATGATCGCCTGGAAGAAATCCTGTGGCACATAGAGCACACCGTTCACATTCTGGATGCTGTAGGTGGCGCCGCCCTGCTGAACCTGCAGGCCAGTGTCACTATTGACGAGATAAACTTCGTAAGCAGTCGTGTCGTTGTAAAGTTTGAGCTTTTCCTGACCTTCTGCTTTCCAGTCAACGCCAAGCGCCTGATCCTTCATCGCTTCCAGTGTTGCGCGCAGTGGCAGATAGGTCTGACCACCGATGTTCTGTGCTGGGTTTGCCAGGCTCACATAATCGATCCCGTAGGATTCTGTGGTGTCGCCAGATGGCTGCTGAGAAGCGTTGTTGTCAGTCACAGGTGCAGATGGGGTCTGCGTGCTGCCACCGTTCAGCTGCTGCGTCGCAGCGGCCATAGCCTGAGCGGCTGCAGCCAGGTTTGGCGTCGTCTGTTCGCCAACGATGGCCGTATCCGTGTCCGCTGCAAAAGCAGGGGCAACAGTGCAGGTCATCGTGACAGCGCAAAGCGTCAATGCGGTCGTCCATTTTTTCAAATTCAAAGGGGTCACGTCCTTCCTTTGACGGGGCGTGGTCGATAGATCAGATTGAATAGTGTAAAAATAAAATAGCCCGTCAATGTCCTTTTTTTCGCATGCAGCGCCGCTGATGCAGCGCGCAACGCGTCATTGCTCGTGAAACTTTTATTATAATACAGGAAAACCTTGCATTTGAACAGGTTTTACAGCGGATTGTCATTAAACTGTTGCTGTCTGTTACAATCCGCAAAAGTCGGCGCAAAATGCGCGAAAAAGGCGCTACGAACGGATTCGTAGCGCCTTTCACTGTTCAGTGCGGGGAATAAAATACGAACATTTGTTCCCGCTGTCGATTAGAAAAAATAACAAAAGTTACAAACTTCCATGTCGCTTGTTACAAATGGCGCATGCCTGGCGCGCGTCAGCCAACGATCCTGCCAGCGCTCGTGAATGGATACGCGCTGTAACTCTGGATGCAGACGCTCTGGCCTGGCGCCGGTGCGTGGATGTACTGGCCGTTGCCAATATAAATGCCAACATGGTACGCGCTGTAGCCCCAGAAGACGAGATCCCCTGGCTGCAGATCGTCAAAGGAGACTGGCGTCGCTTCCGCCTGCTGCGTATACGTCGTGCGGGAGATCGAGATACCGTTTTCCGCGTAAACATATTGCACAAGCCCGCTGCAGTCAAAGCCATATGGCGTCGTGCCGCCCCAGACATATGGCACGCCCAGATATCTCATCGCCGTCGCCACGATCTGGTCGCCGACAGATTTCGTCACATAGGCGTCGTCCACGCTATAGGTTTCCAGGCTCTTCCAGAATGCGCTCTCGTCTGTCTGGATCAGCATCAGGATGCTGCCCTGCACAGAAACCACACGGTTGGTCAGCTGCTGGATAAACGCCATTGGCACATAGGTGATGTCGCCTTCCACCTTGAGCGGATAGTAGGTGCCGTTCGCAGAAGTGGCGATCGCCGTCTGGTCGTCGTTGTAATAGAGCTGCATATCGCCGCCGGCGATGGAAAGCTTGATCTTGCGCGCCTGTTCGTCAGGATTCGTCGTCACAGCAGCGCCCATCTGCTCCAGCGTCGAGCGCAGCGGCAGATAAAGGGTGCCTTCCTCGTTGATGACAGAAGTAGCGAGCTGGTAGCTGTCAATATGATAATTGCTCGTCGCGCCCTGTACAGCGGAAGTCACCTGCGCCGTATCGGCCACAGGCGCAGTATCGTCAGCAAGCGCAGGCGCTGCGCCGAGACCGCTCACGCCAAAAGCGAGCAAAAGCAGAGTTGCGATGGATTTCTTGTTCATGATAGGGATCACGTCCTTTTCGTTGTGTTTCATCGACAGGCGCTATGCTAGCACAGAATTTTCGCCGTTGGCAAGGTCTACAAAGAACATGTCAATTTATTGTTATGTATTAAAACCAAAAAACGAAGAATTTGTTACGCAACTTCAACCCCCTTGTTCAAGCGGGTTTTGAACGTCACCCGATAAAAAGATCCCACCGAAAATCGAACAAATGTTCTCGCTAAAAAGAACAAAAAATAACACGCCCACCAGCGTTGTAACTTTTGCGTTCGAAAGAAAGCGCGCAGCAAAAAAGACGCTCCGCAGAGCGCCTCTGATCTATTCTGTTTTCTCGTTTTCTTCGTTTTCCGTGTTTTCTTCTGCGTCTTCCTGTTCCAGCTCAGAGTCTGGTTCTGCTTCCGCAGTTTCTTCAGATGGTTGCGCTTCGGCGACCGGCTCAGATGGTGCGCTTGCCAGCTTGTCCTTGCGCGCGTAGTAGAAGATCGTCACACCGATCGCCATCGAAATAAAATCGATCACGCTGAACGATTCCATGCTCACCTGCGTATAGACCAGCGACACGATCCCCAGCAGCGCAAACACCAGCCCCAGCCTCATCGCCATATCGTTGTAGCGACGCAGGCAGACATAGCCGCAGACGATCGCCAGGATCGCGATCACATAAGAAAGTGCCACGATCGCTATCTCGCCCGCTTCGTGTCCCGGCATCAATCCCTGCACCATGCCAATGATCGCCATCATTCCCAAAAGCGCATAGAGCACCCCATAGACCATCATGACAATGCCGCAGATCTTCATCGGATCATAATTTTTCTCCATGATCACACGCCCCTTTTCTCATCATTTACACAATGATATCTGCCAATTATTATACCACTCCAACAGAGCCTGCTCAACGACACAGCGCCTCCATCGCGCCCATGAACGCTCGCTTTGTAAATTTTCTACATCATACGCCCATCCATTGGCCCATTCCACTATTCAATGTTCGCTGTCATCTTTTTGTTTCTGATAGTATAGAAGGAAAATAAAAAAGCAGGCGTTCCGTTTCCAGAACGCCTGCCACAATACTGATCATTCTTCGTTTTGCACAAGGATGCCAACCTTTTCCAGCACCTCATCCACATCGCTGACCGGCACGATCTCCAATCCCTGCTTGATCTCGTCGTCGATATCTGCAAGATCGCGCTCGTTTTCTTTTGGAATGAACACCGTCGTAATGCCCGCGCGCTGCGCAGCCATCAGTTTTTCCGGCAGACCGCCGATCGCCGTGACAGCGCCGCGCAGAGAAACCTCGCCAGTCATCGCATAGCTTGGCGCCACAGCGCGGTCCGTGACCAGGCTTGCGATCGCCGTCGTCAGCGTGATGCCCGCCGATGGACCATCCTTAGGCACAGCGCCTTCCGGCACATGGATGTGGAGATCGCATTTCTCGTATTTTTCCCATTCCTTCGGGAATTTCGCCTTCACCAGACTCATCGCCAGGTACGCCGATTCCTTCATCACATCGCCCAGCTTCCCAGTGAGCAAAAGCTTGCCGCTACCCTGGGTAAAGAGCGCCTCGATGAACAGGATCTCGCCGCCAGCCTGCGTCCAGGCCAGCCCCGTGACAACCCCCGATTTCTTTTCCGAGAGAATATGGTCGTGCAGGATCGGCTGCATATCCAGCCACGTGCGCAGATCCTCCGGCTGCACCGTAAACGGCGCGTCTTCGCCCTTCGCCAGCTTCACAGCCGCCTGGCGGCAGAGCGTGTCGATGCGCTTGCGCAGACCGCGCACACCGCTTTCCATCGTGAAATCGTCGATCAATGCGCGTAGCGTCTCGTCTGGGATCACCAGCGCATCCTCCGGCACACCGTTTTGTTCGTAGGAGGCAGCGAGCAAATGCTCCTTGGCGATCGCCAGCTTGTCGTTTGCCGTGTAGCCGTTGAAATTGATGACCTCCATACGGTTCAACAGCGGCGCCGGGATCGTTTCCGTCGTGTTCGCCGTGCAGACGAAGAACACATCCGACAGATCATATGGCACATTCAGATAATGGTCCACAAAATTGCTGTTCTGCTCCGGATCCAGCACCTCCAACAGCGCGCTCGCCGGATCGCCGTTGTAAGACGCAGAAAGCTTGTCCACCTCGTCCAGCACCATCACCGGATTCGACACCCCAGCCTTGTGGATGCCGTCGATGATGCGCCCAGCCATCGCGCCAATGTAGGTGCGGCGATGCCCGCGGATATCCGCCTCATCGCGCACACCACCCAGGCTCACGCGCACATACTTGCGCCCCAAAGCCCGCGCAATGCTCTGGCCCACAGACGTTTTGCCCGTGCCAGGAGGCCCCACAAAGAGCAGGATCGAGCCGCTCTGTTTTTTGCGCAGCGCCATCACCGCGATCTGCTCGATCACGCGCGTCTTCACCTTTTTCAGACCATAGTGGTCCTCATCAAGGATCGATTCCGCCGCCGCCACATCGATCGCGTTCGCTTCTTCCTTCTGCCATGGCAAGGACAGCAGATATTCCAGATAATCGTAGAGCAGCGCATACTCATTGCCGCCATTTTCACGCGCCAGACGGTTCAGCACCTTGTTCGCCTCAGTGCGCGCCAGATCGTTCAGCGGCAGCGTGTCGATCAGATGCGCAAAGCGATCGAAATCGTTCGCATCCTCCGGATGCATCTCATCCAGCTTTTGCTGCAGCACATCGATCTGACGGCGCAGCGCCTGCTCCTTCATATTCGCTTCGTATTCCTCGCGCTGCAGCTCCATCGCCTCCGCGCTCGCCCGCGCCACCTCAATGAAGGCGTAGATGATCTGCTCGATCGCCTCCATGCGCCCGCGCATGCTCGGATACGTCAGCACCTGGTAGCGCGTTTCATTGTCCGCAGCCAGCCATGGCGACAGCGAGACCCCCGCTTCCTCGATCGAATGGAAGCCCTCGATCATCGGCATCGCCTGCTTGCCCCAGTCGTATTCCTTGGCAAAATCGTTCAGCGCATCCTTGATCGCCCGCAGGCGCGTCAGACGCTCCTCCTCCGGCACATCGCGCACATCGATGAGCCCCGTCGTCTCCACCTCGATCGTCGCATCGTCGTTCACACGCACCGCATCGATGCGCAGACGCTCGTTGGCGCGGATCGTCACAAAACCATCCTGAGACACATCGCTCACATATCCGCCAACGCCGATCTCGTAGAAATCGTCCGCCGTGTATGCGTAGCGCGGCTTCTGTTCCTTCGCCGTCAGCAGCACCACATCCTCGTGCAGCACCGCTTTCGACAGCGCAAATTCTTCAAACTCCTCGCCGCGGACATACATGTTTACCCCCGGCACCAAGAGCACTTCGTATAAAGGTAAAACAAACATATCGCAAAACTCCTATCTTTACTAGCCATCTCAAAACATGAGTGCTAAAGCATTTCAAAAATAAAAACCTTCGCCGCCACATAAAATATGACAACATCGGGCATCTCTAGCTATCTATGATAGTAGCACGATGATGACGCCCTGTCAACGCCTATCCAGACCCATTCGGCAGGATTTTTTCTCGCCGCGCCTTTAACAGCAACAAAAAAACCAGCCAACGTTCGCTGACTGGTCATTTCTGTTCGGCGATGGCGCCTTCCTGGACGTGGAAGACAGGATCGTAACCGAAATTTTTGAAGGTAAAATCCAATCCCGTGCCTGTGATAAAGGTCTGGATCTGCTTTTTGATGACGATCTCCATCACAGCGCGCTGGCGGTCAAAGTCCAGCTCGCTCATCACATCGTCCAAAAGGAGCAGGGGCTTCGTGCCGAGATGCTGCTCGTAAGCGTCGATCGCCGCCATCTTCATCGACAGGATCGCCGTGCGCTGCTGGCCCTGGCTGCCGTAGGTGCGCAGATCGATGCCATTTTCGTAGAAGATCAGATCGTCGCGATGCGGCCCCAGCAGGCTCTGCCCGCGGGCGATCTCCTCCGCTTCCACCTCCGCCAACCGCTCGAGAAAATGCGTTTTCATCACCGCATCGTTTTCGTGCAGCACCTGGCCCAGACTCGATTGATACGTCACATTGAAGCTGCCCTTTTCGCCAGTGAGAAAAGCGTGCACCCGTCGCGCCTGCGGCACCAGAAACGCCAACAGATCCAACCGGCGGCGGATCATCCGCACCCCCAGCTCCACCAGCTGCAGATTCCACGGCACCAGCTGCTCGCGCTCCGCGCGCCGCCGGCGAATATCCCTCAATAGCTCCCCGCGCTGGCTGAGCACCCGCTCGTAGCTGTGGCGCGTCTGCTCGTAGTCCGCAAACAGCGCCTCCAGCTCGCGATCGATAAAACGCCGGCGCTCCGCCGGACCGCCCTTGATGATCCCCAGATCATCCGGCGTGAAGAGCACAGCCGCCAAACGCACCGGCAAAGCGCGCAGGCGGCCGTAGCGCACACCGTTGAGCTTCACAGCCTTGCGGCGCACAGCGTCGTAGTAGATCTCCAGATGGTGCGTGCGGCTCGTTTCATCCAGCGCAAACAGCGCCTCCAGCCGGAAAAACTGACGGTTCCAATGCACCAGCTCCCGGTCCTTGTTGCCGCGAAAATTTTTGCCGTAGCAGAGATAGAAAATGCTCTCCAAAAGATTCGTCTTACCCTGGCCGTTTGGCCCCAGAAAAACATTCAGCGTCGGGTGCAGCGTGATCGTCGTGCAGTCGTAGTTGCGCCAGTCCCTGAGCGTAAGTTCCTTGAGGATCATCTTACTGTCTCAGCGGCAAAAGCAGATAGAGATAGCGCTCGTCGTTCTTTGGCTTGAACACACATGGCCCAAGATCGCCGCTCATCTCCACATCCAGCGCATCGTAATGCATCTTCGACAGCGCATCCGTCAGGAAGTTCGCATTGAAGAGAATGTTCACCTCGTCGCCTTCCATATAAATATCCAGCGCCTCGTTGACCTGGCCGCGTTCGCTCGCCGTTTTGATCGTCAGCTTGCCGCCTTCCACATTCAACCGGATCACCGTCGTGCCGCTGTTGTCGCGGCCAAAAAGCGTCGCGCGCTCGATCGAGCTCTTGAGCGCCGTGCGGTCAATGTCAAAATGCGTCGTGTGCGCCTTTGGCAGCGCCGCGCGATAAGGAGGGAATTCCCCCTTGATCAGCTGGCTCGTCATCTGCACATCGCCGCTTTCAAAAAGAATCTGGTTCTTCGTCACAGAAATATGGATGATCGCATCCTCATCCACGATCCCGATCAGCTCCTGCAGCGCGCGCACAGGGATCACAACGTGGAAATCATCGCCCGTTTCGTTGTTCACCTTTTCTTCCATCATCGCCAGACGGAACGAGTCCGTGCCCACAACCGTCACATCGTTGCCGCTCACCTCAAAGAGCAGCCCCGTAAAGATCGGGCGCAGATCCTCCTTGCGCGCCGCAAACGACGTCTGACGCACCAGATCCGAAAGCGTCTGCTGGGAAATGCTCATGCAGTGCAAGATATCCATCTGCGGAGGCTTTGGAAAGTCATAGCCCGGCCAGCCGATCATCTCCGTCGCATTGCCGTCGTAGTGGATCGTCATTTTGTCCTGACCATTATAGGAAGTATTTTCAAAAAGCAGGTTCGTATCCGGCAAGCGGGAAACAAATTCGCGGAAGCTCTTGCCGCTGACAACCGTTTCCCCTTCCTCGATCACCTCCACCGGCACCGTGCACTGAATGCGCAGCCCCGCGTTTTCGATCGTGTCCGTCGCGACCATCGTCAGGTGGCCGTTTTTCGCCGAAAGGTAGATACCGCTCAGGATAGGCTGCACACTCTTCGTCGACAGCGCACGCTGCACAATGCTCAGGCCGCTCGTGAGATTGTCTTTGATAGCCGTAAATTTCATGGTCGTCTTCTTCTCCTTCTTTAATAAGTAAGTTAGTAGTAGTATTAGTAGTGCCTGTGGATTCGTTGAAAACGCCTCCCGCACCAGCGCCAGCGCGGCTTTGCCCCTGTCTAAAACCATGTGGAGAGCAGAGGCCAGTTTTCAACAGCTTCCACAGCGTTTTTCGTTTTCCACGCAAACCCACATGTGGAAAACCATTTCGTGGAAAAACCTGTGCAGGATGTCTGCATAAAAATTCATGAATGTGGATATCCAGCGTCAGCAGGCCATTTGCAAATCCCACCATTCCGCCGACTTTTTAGCCGCGAAAAGCGTCGGACCAGCGACCTGATCCTTAGAAAAACTGTGGATTTATCCACAATAAAACGCCGATTGTGGATAACATTGTGGATAAATGCAGCGATTTTAACGGATTTTTGCGGGTTTTCCACAGAAATCCCAGGAAAATTTCTAACCGTCCCGGGAAACCTGTGGAAAACGATCCAGCCGCGTCAAAATCGCCGAAAAGTTTTCCAAAGCCCCAGCCGCTGCATATTATCAAAGCCTCCGTGCATGAAGCGCCTCAGGCCTCGATCGCGCGGCGGATGTTTGCAATGTCGCTCTGCAACAGCGGATCCTGGCGCATCCCTTCCTCAATCTTGTCGATCGCGTTCGAGACCGTGCTGTGGTCCTTCTTAAACAGCTTGCCGATCGCCGGCAGACTCATCGACAGCAGATTGCGGCAGAAATACATCGACACCTGACGCGGCAAGAGCACATCCTTCTTGCGGCTCGTGCCCATCATCTTGTCTCGCGAAAGCCCATAGTACTCGCACACCTTCGTGATCACAATATCCTGCGTCAGATGCTTTTCGTGCGCCACCTTGTTTTTGATCGTGCGCTCCGCAAGCTCCAGCGTGATCGGCTGGTTCGAAATGCGCGCCGTGCTGATCACCGTCTGAAGCGCACCCTCCAGCGTGCGGATGTTCACCGCCACATTGTCGACAATGTATTCAATGATGCGATTGTCCACCACAGCGTTTTCCATTTCCGCCTTCTTCTGCAGGATCGCAATACGCGTCTCCACATTTGGCACCTGGATGTTACTGAGCACCCCGCCCTCAAAACGCGTCACCAAACGCTCCTCCAGGTCCGGGATCTCGCGCGGCAGCTTATCCGATGTGATGATGATCTGGCGGTTGTTGTTGCGCAGCTCCTCGAACGTATGGAAGAATTCTTCCTGCGTCCCTTCCTTCCCAGTCAGGAACTGGATATCGTCGATCAGGAGAATATCCACACTGCGGTACTTGCTGCGAAAAGCCGGTGCCGAATTCTGGTTCGGATTGATCGACGCAATGTATTCGTTGACAAAGTTCTCGCACGTCGTGAACTTGATCTTCGCCTCCGGCTGTGCCTGCAGGATCTGAAAAGCGATCGCGTTCAACAGGTGCGTCTTTCCCAACCCCGAATTGCCGTAGATAAACAGCGGGTTGATGCTCTTCGTGCAGTAGAGATCCCGGCTCATATCGTCCGCGATCGCCTTGCACAGCGCCCGGCACTGCTCATTGTTCTTACCAATGACAAACGTGTCAAACGTGTAGTTCGGCTGCAGACGGTGCCCGTCCAAAACCTCCAGCCGCGGCGCCACCTTCGGCGAGCACGCCATGTTGTCAAAAAGCACCTCGCTCGACGGCTCCGCAAAATTCGTCGTGTTTTCCTTGATCGACGCCATGCGCGTGCGGAAAAGCGCCGCATCCTCGCTGTTCAGATACTGGATGTCCGCCTGATCGTCGCCCAGCGCGATCTTCACCCAATGCAAGAGCGATTCGCCAAAGCCCTGCTTCGTCAGGCCAAGAAGCATCGTGTCGTTGTTCACCTCCACCACATAGCGATGGTCAACAAAATCGATCGGCAGAAGATCCCTGTACCATGCATCGAAAACAAAAGGACTCACCTCGTCCTGCATTTTCATGATGGCCGTCTGCCAGGCCTGCATGTAAAATTGTTCCATAATGTTCCTCCAAAATACTTTATGATGAGGCGCGTTTTCCACAACTTGTGGATCGTTCGCGTGTGGAAAAGCAGCGTCTGATTTTTGTGCTTCCCTAATCATAGCATACAATTTTTATTTTCGCACCCTCTCCAGAGGCCGCCCTGTGCATAAAAAATGGACTTTTCCACAGCCTTTTCAACACAGATCGCGCGTTCTATTTTATCATGAGGGCGTATCATGCGCGCTTTTCCAGCAGATGCCAGGAGTTTTCCACATATCCCAAGGATCGAAAAAAAACTTTTCCACAGCCAAAAATTTTTTTCCGCACCGCTTTTTTGGTAAGATCAGCGATTTCCACAAAAAATAAACAGCCCACACCTGCTAGTAGGCCACACAACGCCAAAGGGCCAGATATGCACTTTTCCACAGAAATTGTGTGGAAAAGTGTCGAAACGTGTGGAAAAATGACAGTAAATTCACCCAGCTTTCGACAAGTTTTCCCAAGCCTCACGCTCCACAGCCACAGAAATTTCCGCGTCCCGCGTTCAGCGCGCGATCATTTTTTGCCGCGCATTTTTTCTTCGTCGCCGCCAGCAAATTTCCAGAACGATCAGCCCGCGTTTTTTACCATCAGCGAAAAATTCATGCGCGCATTTCTGCCGAAAACCCTTCAATAAAAATACGCCCATACTTTCGTCAAAAACCAGCGAAAAATCCCCACGAAATACGCAAAAACCATTGACAAACGCCCACCTCTATAGTAAATTGATAGATGCATGTAAACTAGGTCACAGGAGGTGTGAATATGAAACGCACATATCAGCCAAAGAATAAGAAACACAAACGCGTTCATGGCTTCCGCAGAAGAATGCTTTCCAAAACCGGTCGCAATGTCTTGAAGAGAAGAAGAGCAAAAGGAAGAAAAGTGCTCAGCGCGTAATTGTGAAAGACACTTGAGATAGAGATAAGAAGGCCTTCATCGTTCGATCAGGCCTTTTTTATCTTTATTGTCAAAAAAGGGTGTGAAAACATGCTGGCTTCGCCACGAAGGATCAAAAAGAGAGAAAGCTTTTCTCATATATATCATCACAAGCATTCCAAGGCCAACCAATACATGGTCATATATATGAAGGAAAACGATTGCGGCCATGCCCGCTTTGGCTTTTCCCTCTCCAAAAAGATCGGCAAAGCCCATGTCAGAAATCGCTACAAACGGCGCCTTTCCGAGATCGTCCGACTCAACTGGGAAGGCTTCCGTGCCTACGACATCGTGGTGGTCGCCCGCAAGGACATCACCACCCTCGATTATCCTGCTTTAGAAAAAGCATTTTTACAACTAGCGGAAAGAAGCGGTATCTATGAAACCAATCATTAAAAACGGCCTCATCACCATCATCCGTTTTTATCAGCAGTACCTCTCCGCCCTCAAAGGCGGCCCCACCTGCCGATTCGTGCCCACCTGTTCCGCCTACGCCATCGAAGCCATCACAAAATACGGCGCCCTCAAAGGCAGCGCCCTCGCACTGTGGCGCATCCTGCGCTGCAACCCATTTTCCAAAGGTGGCTACGATCCAGTACCCTGACCCACACAACACACAAGCCCTAGGAGGTGAACGCCTCATCGCCCAGCGCGAGAGAGGCTCTACTTGAGCACATTAGTTAGTATTTTTACATCGTTCATCGATGCCTTATACAGCCTGACCAACGCCATCAACTTCCCGAGCTATGCCCTCGCCATCATCATCCTCGGTCTCATCGTGCGCCTCATCCTGCTGCCGCTGACCATCATGCAGATGAAATCCATGCTCGGGATGACAGAGATCCAGCCAGAGCTGCAGCGCCTGCAAAAGCAGTACGCCAACAACCGCGAAAAGCTCTCCGAAGAAATGATGAAGCTCTATCAGGAATACAACGTCAAGCCAGCCGCCGGCTGCCTGCCAATCCTGATCCAGCTGCCAATCCTCTACATCCTCTTCTGGGCCATCCGCGACTACAACTTCGCCGACAGCGCCCACGCCAATTTCTTCTGGATCTCCAGCCTCAATAACACAGACCCAACCTACATCCTGCCGATCGTACTCGGCATCATCATGTTCATCCAGCAGAAGATCGCCATGAGCATCAACCCACAGGCCATGGACCCTTCCAACCCAATGAACATGACCATGAAGATGATGCTCTACGTCATGCCACTCATCATGGCCTTCTCCGCCACCCAGATGCCTAGCGGGCTCGTCATCTACTGGCTCACCACATCCGGCTTCATGGTCTTCCAGCAGCTCTACATGAACCGCGTCCGCAAAAAAGAACTCGCAAAACGCGCCGAAGAACGCGCCGCTCGCGAAGCAGAACGCCAGAAAGAGCTCGAAGAAGAAAAGAAACGCGGCCAGAACAAATCCAAAAAGAAAACCAAACAGCAGCTCAAAAACGAGCACAAAGCCAAAAAGCGCGAAGCAAAATATCAGGCACCAGCCAAAGAAGGCAGCTCCGCCACCTACCACGCGCCAAAGAAAAAGTGACCGCGTAACAGCTTGCAGGGGGAAATAGACATGATTGAAAAAATGAAGATAACCGCCAAAACCGTCGAGGAAGCCATCAAAAAGGCCGCCGATATCTGGAAGATCGACGCCGTCAAAAACGGCTACACCGTCATCCAGGAACCAAGCCGCGGCATCTTCGGCATCGGCAGCAAAGACGCCATCATCGAAGTCAACAAAAACGTGCCCGACATCCTCTTCGAAGAACCAAAAAAAGAAGAGCAGCCAGCGCCCGTTAAAGAAGCAGTAAAAGAAGAACCAACCAAGATCACCCCGGCCCCTTCCGAAAGTGTCCCAGCCCCACAGGAAGAAGAGACCCAGATCATCGTTGAAGACCTCAGCGCCGCCAGCGTCCAGGAAACCACCTTCGCTCAGGCAGCCGCAGAAGTCCAGACCCTGCCAGAAGACGCCAGCGCCGAAGAAGTCGGCCTCGCCTTCCTCGGGCCAATCTTCAAAGCCCTTCAGGTAGAAGACGCCATCGTAAACGTCTCCGAAGACGCCGGCACCATCCGCTTCGACGTCACCGGCGAACACGTCGGCATCCTCATCGGCCGCCACGGCGAAACCCTCAACGCCATCCAGTTCCTCATGAGCCTCGTCATCAACGGCAAAGTCGAAAACCATCGCGGCGTCATCTTCGACGTCGAAAACTATCGCGAACGCCAGGCCGACAAGCTCGAAAACCTCGCCCAGCGCATGGCCGAAAAATGCCGCCGCACCCATCGCCGCGTCACATTGAGCCCAATGAACGCCGCCGAACGCCGCATCATCCACATCACCGTTGAAAAGATCAAAGGCGTCACATCCTACAGCGAAGGCAACGAGCCACACCGCCGCGTCGTCATCGTTGAAGACTAAGCGCATAATACAGAGCGATACGAGAGAAAAACTCGTATCGCTTTTTTCTTTGCCCGTCAAGCCCCTTTCGCAGCCAGTTAATCCCCGTTTGTGCCAGCTTGCAGAAAATGTGAAAAATATAACCCATAAATCCTGCAAAACCGTGTAAAAGATAACCAATAAGTCGTGCGAAAATGTGTAAAACACAGCAGCGCCAGCCTGCCAGATCCCTGCGCGCCGCATTCGGCAAACCACAGTTTCACTGTGCACAATCATACTTGAAGAGATTTACACCGCTGTGTATAATACTAATATAGAAACTAGAGCATTTGGGAGTGATACAAATGAAGATCGCGCTTTGTGATGACAATTATATTCAGGTCAAATGCATCGAAGATTATCTTCGCGCGCAGAAGATAGACGTTGACTATTACGACAGCGGCGAAGCCCTTGTGCGCGCTTACCGCGACGGCGGCCAGCGTTACGACGCTGTTTTTCTTGATATTGAGATGCAGCCTGTCGGCGGATATGAGACCGCCAGAACCATTTTCGCCATCGACGACAGCGTGCTCATTGTTTTTGTCACCAGCCACCATGAGCATGTGGAAAAATGGTTCAAATTCGGCGGTGTCTGGTTTTTGCACAAACCTGTCGAAGAACCACAGCTCGCCGAAGCTCTCACTTTTCTTCAACAAACCATCGCCAGACGCTGCCGCACCTACACCTTCAGCGACAGCTACCAGAATGTGCGTTTGCGCTGCGATGGTATTCTCTATCTCGAAGCCCGCGATCACAATGTGATCATCCACACCAAAGATGGCCAAACCCACACCATCCGCAAAAGTCTGAAAGAGCTGGAACAGGAGCTCGCCGAAGGATTTTGCCGCGTGCACACGTCCTACATGGTGAATCTGCAGCATCTCATTTTCATGGGACGCGACCGCGAAAGCGGCAAGGATATCGTGCGTCTCGATCATTCAAACGATTGCATTCCCATCGGCCGCGCCTACAAACAGAGCGCCAATGCCGCTTTTCTGAAATTTAAGGAAGAATCTTTCGGCGTATGAATATCATCGATATCGCTTATGCTCTGACAGCGCCTGTTGAAGCTGTTGTGTTTTTTATGATGTTTGATACGTTCTTTGAACGACGTAGAAAGTTTCCAGCTTGGCAGTATATTATAGGTATTTGTGTTTTAACATTTCTCTTTGCTGCTGTAAATAATATTTTTCTATATCGACTGGGCAATTTGGTAGGAATGATTTTTTCGGCTGTTATAATTTCGAGTTTCTTTTATTCTACTACATGGAAGAAGAGAATTATTGTTCCTCTTTTAATTTGGGCGTTATTTGCTGCGCTGGAGATTATTGTATTAAATTTTATTATTTATGTTTTTAATATTACTGCAAGTATAGCGGTAAATTCTCCTGCTTATTTGCTACTGGGAATTATCATTTCGAAAACAACAGGCTTAGCTATTTGTTATGCTATTCGAGTGAAAGGGCGCTCAAATCAGTTTGAAGTTGATAAAACATACTGGTTTTTGTTCGTTTTTTTGTTTTTAAGTTCAGCAGTAGCATCTTTTCTGATTTTTTGGATGCTAGAAGAAACAAACAATCCAGAGTATAATTTTTTTAGTGTAATATGTACAATTGGTCTGTACATAGGCACATTTTTAGCATTGTATCTTTACGAGCGTTCACAACGTCAGAACCAGATCATTCGCTATCAGGAACAGGCCGAGCAGCAGATGCAAGCCCAGCTCAAACACATGGACGAGATCATTCTCCGGCAAAATGAGCTGCGCGCTTTTCGCCACGACATCAACAACCAGCTGACTGCGTTGAGCGGCTACCTCGATGCGGGCGATCTCGCTGGCAGCCGTCAGTATCTCGCCGGGATCAGCGACCATTTCAAGAGCGCCAGCCTCGCCATCAATACCGGCAACAATGCCCTCGATGCCATTCTCAGCGCCAAGCGCGCGCTGGCAGAAAACCACGGCATCCGTTTTACGAGCAAGCTGCGTGTGCAGGAAAATCTGCCCATCGCACCGGAAGATCTCTGCATCATTTTTGGCAATGCACTGGACAACGCCATCGAAGCCTGCGACCGTCTGCCGGCAGATGCTGAACGCGCGATCTCGCTGCATTTGCTCCAGGATGCCCACACCCTCACCTGCATCATCACAAACACAGCGCCGTCGCGCCGCAGTGCATCCTTCGTCACCAGCAAGACCGACAAAGCGCAGCATGGTTTTGGGCTGAACAATATTCGCGAAGCGCTGGATAAATATGGCGTCACGCCAGAGATCACTTGGGAGGATGGGCGATTTACACTGGCTTTTGTTTTTTTCATCTGAATTTCTATATCCATCTGTCTGATTTTTGTCGACAGATGGATTTTTTTGTCGTTTACGTCGTGAGGATGTCGTTTACGACAACTTTCCGCACGGTGACAAATTCGGTGGTATAATCCAAACAATCAATAAGCTGTGGATCAAAAAATAATAAGGAGGTTTTCATCATGAAAGCTACGAAAAAACTCACGTCGCTGCTGTTGGCCGGTGTACTCGCCGTCGGTCTGGCAGTTCCAGCGACACAGGCAGATGCGGCGAATATTCAGCCGCTGCCATTTACGACCTATGTGAATGGGTCTGTTGTGACGATCAACAATTCCCTGCTCTATGGCGGCCACACCTATGTGCAGCTGCGCGAGCTGGCGAATGTGACAAACATGGGCATCGATTTTGTGCAGACTGGTGAGTCGACGATGCAGCCTGGTGGCGGTTTGCCTGAAGGTATCAGCATTGACCAGCCAACCTTTGTCTATGTGAAAGAGGACGTTCAGGATTGGAGCGGCGATGGGCTTGTGATGCTCGACGAAGCAGTGGATATCACCACACTTTGGAGCCGCTATCAGACGCGCGAAGGCGATTTTGACTACGCCTTTGATGCAATGGCAGGCACCTTCAATGTGCCAGACGGCAAGCTGCCGATCCATGTTGTGCATTGGCAGGGCAAAACGTATGTGAGCGTGGATGATTTCCGCGACACCATCCAGCCATATCTCGTGGATATGTGCATGCAATAACGACCACAAAGCGGCGGGCAACCGCCGCTGTTTTTGTAAGAGAGGAGCTGGGACAATGTCCAATAATACGTTGACCTACAAAGGCTATGTGGCAAAGGTGGAATACGACAGCAAGCGCGCGCTGCTCTATGGCACTGTGCAGGGCATTCGCGATGCGGTGAATTTTGAGAGCGCGGATCCCGCAGGACTGGAAGCAGCGTTCCACGATTCTGTGGATCGTTATCTGAGCTTTTGCGAAGCAGTGGGGCGGCGAAGCTGTCAGCCGTTTAACGGACAGTTCAGCGTGCGCATTGGGCACAAGCTGCACCAGGACATAGCAGAATGGGCGCTTGCCAACGGCATGAAGCTCAACGAAGCCATGAAGCTGGCTGTGCAGGAATTTCTCGCGCAGAAGGAGCAGGCTTAGGGAAACACAGCGCGATCGCGCAGGTTTGTCGAATTTAGAAATAATTAAGAATTCATTCATAAAAAATTAATAAATGTCACTCCGAAATCGGCTATATTAAAGGTAGAAAAAATAAAAAGAAAGGCGTGACAACCATGAAAGGTAAAAAATTATTTGCAGGACTCACCTGTGCAGCATTGCTCGCAGCGCCAGGCGCAGCCATGGCAGAAAGCACAGATGTGCAGCTCATTGTCAACGATGCCCACGTTGGCAGCAGTGAAGCAGAGGGTCAGGTGTATATCAACGACGCCGGGCGCACCATGATCCCATTGCGCCTGGTGAGTGAAACGCTGGATTATGAGATAAACTGGCAGCCAGACGGCAGCATTCAGATCACCAGCGCCGACGGCACAGTGGATGTGACGCTGCAGATCGGCAGCACCGCCTACACAGCTAATGGCGAAGCTGGCACCTTTGCTACCGCGCCAACGTTGAAAAACGACCGCGCCTATCTGCCAGCGCGCGACTTCACCGAGCTTTACGGCAGCATCTATTGGGACAACGACACGCGCACCGTCTGGATCGCCCAGAGCGCAGAGACAAACTATGAGGTGATCGGTGAAAAGATCCTGCGCGCCGATGCCAACGGCATCCAGGAGCTGGCTCTGCCAGAAGGCTTTGAGATCTACAACCCTGGCGGCACCGATCCTGTTGTGACAGAACGCACCATTGATGGCGTGCACTATATCGGGCTGCTCTGCAAACCAGCAAACGGCAACTACGACGCAGTTTTCCAATCCATGGTGCCGATCTTCCGTGACGAAGGCGCCAGCCTCTTCCATGTGATGGATGCTTACCCATGCTCCTTCTACATTGACGAAGAAAACGGCGTCGGCTACGGCACAGCAGGTCTGAGCGCCGGCGGCTGGAATGTGCCGATCGCCAACGATGTGCTCTATACTTGCAGCATCAACACACCAGACAGCCTCGGTCAGATGATCTACCATAAGATGGATTTTGCGATCAACGACTGCACCCTCGATGTGACGGATGGCGTGCTCATCGCCACCAGCCCAGATGGCACCGTGCATCGTGTGGAAAATCTTGAGGATTATCCAGCGTCCATCACCGCTGACAACTGGGACTGACATTGTAGCATAGCATTGGCAGTGGCTATTTCAAAATCGTTTCATGATCTTGGAATGGCCACTGTATTTTATGGGTAGATATTATAGATAGAAAAGTGCATAATAATAAAAGAGGTGATTCTAATGAACAACAAGAAAATGATGGCCGGATTATTGACCGCCGGGCTTTTGCTCGTGCCAAATGCCGCTTTGGCAGAAAGTACAGATGTGAACCTGATCGTCAACGATACGCACGTTGTCAGCAGTGAAGCAGAGGGGCAGGTGTACATCAACGACGCCGGGCGCACGATGATCCCGCTGCGCCTGGTGAGTGAAACCATGGGCTATGTGACAAACTGGCAGCCAGACGGCAGCATCCAGATCACCAGTGCCGACGGCACAGTGGATGTGACACTGCAGATCGGCAGCACCGCCTACACAGCTGGTGGCGAAGCTGGCACCTTTGAAACAGCGCCAACGCTGAAAAACGACCGCGCCTATCTGCCAGCGCGCGACTTCACCGAGCTTTACGGCAGCATCTATTGGGATGGCGACACCCGCACCGTTTGGATTGAAAATGGAGATGCAGTGACTTATCGCGTGCTCGGTAACAATATGCTGCGCGCTGATGCCGATGGCATCGCGCCAGTGACCATGCCAGAAGGCTACGAAGTGTCCAGCCTTGGCAAGTCAGATCAGGTGGTGAGTGCGCGCGTGATCGACAGCGTAGGCTATGTAGCGATCAATTACAATATGAACCACAGTCAGCAGTGCCCACTCTTCCGTGATGATGGCGACCAAATGACGTATCTTGCCACCCTCAACGGCAGCGCGTCCTTCTGGGTAGTGGGCGACACCATCTATCACACAGCCGGGACCGACGCCGGCCCATGGAGCGAATACTTGGAGCCAAACCAGCTGTATAAAACAACCATCGGCGACGAAGCCACAACCACATCCTGCGACGTCGGCTTTGCGATCAACGCCTGCACCATCAGCGTTGAGGACGGCGTGCTGACAGCCGTCGACGGATCTGGCACCGTGCACGATGTAAATTTAAGTGAATGCTCGTTCACCTGATGAACAAACATTCAAAGACAATGGAAAGAGACGGACCAAGTCCGTCTCTTTTTTATGGACAGAGATAGTATTGAAAGCAGTTGCAATCATTCAGAAATATTGACAAGGCGGTGAAAACTCGGTATAAATACTATATGATCACGGATAAAAGGAGGGCGAGCACCATGCGCTTTGCAATCTGTGACGACGAACCAGAACACATCGAAATATTAAAGGCCTATTTCAATGCGCGACCAGAGCTTTCCATAAAAAGTGAACCGTATTTTAGCGGCACTTCTCTTGTTGAAGATTACAGGAAAAACAGCGTGCGCTACGACGCCCTTTTTATCGATATGGAAATGCCTGGCTTGAATGGCATCGATACCGCCAACGCCATCCGCGAAATGGATAAACGGGCGATCATCGTCTTTGTCACCAGCCATACAAAATATATGCAGGAGAGCTTTCAATGCCGCCCGTTGGATTTTCTCGTCAAACCAGTGGAGAAAGCAGCTCTTGATCGCGTCATTGCAGCGATTGTTAAAACCGTTTCCGAAGAACGAGTAAGCATCACTTTTACCGAGAACAAGCGAATCGTTCGTCTCTATTGTGACGAGATCATTTTCTGCGAGAGCGAAGGCCATTGGATCAACATCCATACAGCCACAGAGATTTATCGTACGCGTATGACCATGGCAGCGCTCGAAGAAAAGCTGGCACCAGGGCTTTTTGCCCGCGCTGCGAAGGGTTATTTTGTCAATCTCGATCAGGTGCGCACCATCGACGGTTATGATCTGCATCTGCGTGACACCGATCGCGTGCTTTCGCTCAGCCGCACCTACGCAAAAAGCTTCAAACAGGCGCTGACCGTGCGCAATGCAAGGAGGCTGTGCTTATGACAGTGTTTGATTTTGCCGATGCGCTCACACCGTTTATTGAATCGCTGATGTTTTTTATGCTCTTTGAAGCATTTTTGAAACGACGTGAAACGCTCCCTATTTGGAGCTATGGTGCAGGTGGTCTGATCTTGGCGGCGTTGATCGCGCTGAGTAATCATATTTTATTATTTACATTTTCTAATGCGATTTTCATTACTTGCTCAGCATTTTTGATTGCGAGATTTTTTTACTATGCCAGTTGGCAGCAATTGATATTGATCGCAGTTTTAGGCTCAATGATCGTTGGAGTAAGTGAGATTCTTGTCTTATATATTATCACGTCAGTTTTTTCGATCACGGTGGATCAGGCAGTAAGAATTCCAGAATATCGGTTTCTTGGTGTAATTGTATCCAAAATCGGTGGACTAGCTATATGTAATGCAATTCGTATAAAGTCTTGGAAAAAACAGGGATACAATTTTAATATATACTGGGCATTGTTTGTTATCTTATTTACTGGTTCACTAATTGCTGTTTTTTTGATTTTTAAGCTGACTTATGAAATTAATACCACTACTTATAATCGTATGGCAGTTTTTTCTGCTTTTGCGCTACTTTTTGGTACAATATTTGCTCTATATTTGTATGAACGATTAGAAAGACAAAGTATTATTTTACGTGAGCGTGATCAGTACGAACAACATCTCAAGAGCCAGCTTAAATATCTTGATGAGCTTCAATTCAAACAAAGAGAATTGCGCAGCTTTAAGCACGATATTTCCAATCAGCTCGTGTCGTTAAAAGGTTATTTTGCTTCTGGTGATAACAACGGTGGATTGCAGCATATCAATTCCCTGCTCCAGCTTGTAGAGGATACAGCGCCAGCGATCGATACCGGAAATATTGCCCTCGATGCCATCCTCAGTACCAAACAGGCGATCGCTGTTCACAAAGGGATCCAGTTCGATGCGCATATTCGTATCGGCGAACAACTCACCATCGATCCTGTGGATCTCAGCGTGATCTTTGGCAATGCGTTGGATAATGCCATCGAAGCCTGTGATCGACTCATCGCTGGCAAAAAACGCATCATTCTCGAGCTGCGCCAGCAGGACAACACCCTTTTCTGTCAGCTTGCCAATACCGCGCCACCACGACAGAGTGAAGCGCTTTCCACATCAAAATCTGATAAAGAAAACCACGGCCACGGATTCGCAAACCTCACCGCTTCCATCAAAAAATACGACGGTGAACCCATGGTGATTTGGAATGGTGACTGGTTCACGCTTTCTTTTATGCTCTTTATGCCAACAGCAACAGAAAATAATAAGGGTAATTCACAAGACACGCCAATTTGACAGCAAAAATTGCGTCTTGTGGTCATTTAATTGCGGCTTGTGCCACTTTTCGGCACAGGCCGCTTTTTTGTGGTATACTTCGGCCAAAAGAGTAAAACACTATGATGTATATTAAGAAAATAGGAGGAATTAATTTATGCGTTGGTTAGAAAAATTGCGTCATATTTTTGCCAGCGATAAAAATTATTCAAAACGTGATAAAGCTGGTTTGGCGCGTAATTCATTGTGGGATGGCGTGTATGATCGCTCAAAAACTCCGAAAGACGGATGGGGCGCAATCCCAAAAGATTATAATGAAAAGAACGGGAAATAAAGTAACTGACTCGAGCTTTGAAGAAAGGGGGAGGGATGAATGAAAAAGAGCGGATGGTGTTTTTGTATTCTTTGCACATTGGCATCGGTATTACTGTTTATTCCGATAGAAACTGCAGAAGCAGACACTCTGGATTTGAATGGCTCTATCATTGATATGGAACAGTCAGACGGAGACATTGTACTGGAAAATGGCATTACCATGATCTCAGAAAACTTTCTTAGAGATGACTTGTATTTGAATGTCGGAAAGAACGGCAAACAGTTTTCTTTGGAAAATAATCATGGCAATTTTTGCTTAGAAGGGGCTATTGGTGAAAATACACTATCCTTTGACGAAAAGACGATCTCGTTACCGGCAAGTGTCAGCGAAAGAGATGGAATGCTCTATTTTCCATTGAGACCATTGCTTGAACTTTTTGGCAAGGTAGAATGGAACGGAAAAACGCAAGATATCACTGTTCGCTACGATTACAACGATCAGATGACTTTGCCGGAAGTGACTTTAGCCAATCAGCCTGTACACTATGAAATCATGACGGATTCTGGAGACGAGATAAGTTCTGGCAGCAAGGTGATTCGCCAAACGGATCAAGGAATGTTGTGTGAGAAAGTCACTGAGCTGAATTATGTCACAGCGGTTACTCTTGATGGAAAACCGTTGATCGAACCACTTCATGAAGAGCATATTATATTGGGTCGGTGCTATGCCGTTGAAGATGATTATTTGTATTGGATCGAGTATCCGGATCCAAGGCTTGAAGCAACGAGTAATCAACAATGGTATCTGTATCTGCAAGAAAGAACAGATGGCGCGGAACCGATTTGTGTGGATCAAGGAGATTTTGCCGAGCTGAAAAACATCAATTTTGGTGAATATATTTTGCAAAACTGTGATTTCCATCAAGGGAATATCATTTGGCTGCGTGGAGATGGTGCAACAAAAGAATTACAGGTGCGCTTGTATCAACATGAAACAGGTGAAACTGTCACACTGGATAGCGCCTCTTTGGAAGAGCAGTCAAACGTTACAATGGAAGTAGCGCTTGGCGATAACGACGCCATTTGGACGAAATCTTATTTAGTGGAATCTGCGCGTCAGTATGGAACGATGTATCGATATCATCTTGATTCACAAGAACGTGAAGTATTTTCCGAAGGGTTTAATCTCTTAAATCCGATCATCACCGGAGATTATCTGATTACGCGCTTAAAACCAGAAGGAAATAATTTCGTTGTTAATGAAGCGACGGGAGAATATTTGAGCGGAGTGTTGTGGGTATATGATCTGATCAATAATGAATGGAAGTTTCAAATAACCTCTCAGATTCCTGAACTCGAAGACAATCTTGTCATTGCTCTTCCTTCGGTTTTGGACAGCACGCATATTGTGCTAAATTTTAGTGGTGCATTCGAGAATAATAAAATGATTGTTGTCGATCTGCAAAGCGGTCAGGCTTATCATCTGGAAGACGATGATGGTGTATCTTTGGAATATGATCAAAGTGGTTGGCATGATGGATTAGTTGTAGAAACGCAGATGTTGGGAGATGATGGAACATCCATGATGACGATTTTAAGACAGAAAAACAATGGTTTAGAGAGTACATCTTATCCTGTTAAGATCAAATGGTAGAGAGGAGAGAATACCATGAAACGGAAAATAACAGCAATGATTTTAACGACGTTTGCAATTAGTACCGTTATTCCAGCAACAGCTTTTGCAAGTAGTTATGAAGATATGTCAGACCTTCAAACGAAGTATGAGCAACATCTCGAAAAATATAATTTATCTTCGGAAGAACTTCCTCCACCATCGGAAGAAGATTTGCAGAGAGATGCTGAGTTTGACGAGATGATGGACAAATTGTATGCTGCATATGAGGCGTATTATGCAAATCAAATCACATTAAACGAATTAGCACAGCTGGAAAGTCAGTATTATGAAGAATATGATCCTGGAAATGAAATGCTGCAAGATTCATCGTTAGCGAATGATCCAGAACGTCAGAGCAGTCTTGAGGCAAAAAAAGCCACAGCCTTGCAAACGAGATCGAGTGTAGAAATTACACCATTCGCAATATATGATAACGCGGCCTATTTGGCAATGCCATATGAATATCAGATCAATGATTATTATTGTGGTCCAGCGACTGCCGTTAATATTATAAATGGCAAGGGTATTACAAATGTTAGCCAAAGTTGGGCAGCAAGCCTTTTAGGGACAACCGCGAGCTCAGGGACTCCTTTTGATACTAATTGGAGAAATGTATTACATGAAGGAACTATGGGCAAGAGTTATACTGTAAAAGCAGCGTGGACGGAGTCTAATTGGCCAATGGAATTAGCGGAAAGAACGATTTCTTCATTACGACAAGGTTGTGGTGTAGTCGCTGATACTTACATGTATTCGGCAGCAACATATCTACCAGGATATAGCAGTGGCGAAATCAAACACTATGTCCCGATCTATGGATATGAGGCATATGATCCTACGCAGAGACGTGTATTGTATATTGATGTTAATCAATTTAATGGGGCTGCAGTGGGTCACCATAACGTGACATTCCAAGAGATGGCACGCGCAACAGCAGGCTTCGGGATTGTATATTGATTTGATAAAAAAATATATGTAGATGATTATATGCTGAACCATATGTCTGATATTATTACTGATTGAAAGATGGAGTGTACGTAAAATTATGAAACATAGTATACAACTTTTTTAGTCAGTAAAACAGTTTAGAAGGAAATAAAGATGTTTAGTGCACCGCATACAGCCAGCTTATTTGATGAAGTTTTCTCGCTTGATTGGCAACCGATATTTTTAGAATTTGTTCAGAAATATTTTTTGATTTTTATAGTGGTATTTGTTATAAATCTCATTGTGTTTTTGACATATTCATCAAAACTTTTGGCAAGAAAGAAAATTGTGTTTAAAATTGTAGTAATTTTGAACGCTGGAGTGTGTATTGTTTCTGGATTAGTTGTTTTTTCGGTATTCTTAGAGAAGTTAAGAATCATGTTTATGTAGAAAGGAGAATAAAAATGAAAAAGATTATATCTATATTATTAACATTTTCGTTGATAATATCTTCAATAGCATTTATCATGCCGCAAACAGCATTTGCTGCAAACGAAAATGAAAATGTAGAATATCAAAAAGAATTGGTAAGTACAGATATTGATTATTTTATTGATGAAGAAACTGGAAACAAATATAAATTGATTACTGAAGAATATTTGGAAACTCCGATTAACCAAAATGAGTATATAGAGGAAAATGCAACGACTAGATCGTTATTTCCAGAGTATAATATAGGATCAAGAAAAAGTTGGACTTTTAGAGTTTCAAACGATGAACTAGGAGGTATTGGTGATCTCGGTTCAACATTATCGGATAGAGGAAAAGAACTCTTAAAACAAAAAATGACGCAAAAAGTCATTGCATCTATTGGTTCTTCGCTTCTAACAGGAGTAAATGTAGCTTCTTGGATTGCTATCGGACTTTCCACTTGGAATGGTTATATTGGGAATAATGGATTTCAAGCTATTGTACTAGGAGTGTACTCAAGCACATATATTAATGGCGGTGGATACTACATGTATGGATGGGCAATAGATGAAGTTAGATTTAGTACATATTAAATAATTTAGCAAAAAAGTTTTAATGCGGCGGTTTTCCGTCGCATTTTTAATGGAGGGATACAATATGAAAAACGATCTTCTTTTTTATCGTGGCTATGTGGCGACGGTGTGGCTGGATGTGAAGTCGGGGCTGTTGCGCGGGCGTGTGGAGGGGACGAATGCGGAGCTTGCATTTGAAACGGCGGACGCTGGCGCGGTGGAGGCGCTGTTCCACGATGTGGTAGATGACTATCTGGCGCATTGTGAGGAATGGGGGCGCAGGCCGGCGCGGCAGTATCACGGGGTGTTCAGTGTGCGGATGGATGCGGCGCTGCATGGGCGGCTGGTGCACTGGGCGAAGGTGCATGGGATGTCGCTGAATGCGGCGATGGTGCGCGCGGCGGAGGAGCTTTTGAAAGGTCAGATGGAGACGGACTGAGGTCTGTCTCCTTTTTTATGCTATGAGGATGCGGAGATGGGCGCTTTGGGGCGCTGGTCTCTGCTTTTTTTATGGGCTTGTGGTATCAGTTGTGGTGAAAAGGGAGAGATAAAGGAATACCATGGTTAAAAGTGATTTTATTTAATGACAAATCAGAATATTCCTGACATAATGGAGGGGCATCGATGACTTCATCGCTGCCCCGGGGCAGTCTTAAGGAGACTGTCCTTTATGACAACTGAAAACAATGAACTGGTTTGCCTGACGATCTTTGACGACGACACGGATCGTCCGCTGGTGCGGGCGATGGTGGAGCGGGAGGTGTTTGCGGGTTATCACAAGGCGCGCAATCACGACCGTTATCTGGCGAAGAAGGCGCGGGCGCGGGAGTGTTCCTACGATGCGAAGGAGTCGCAGGGGATTTCGGCGATGGCGTATCTGGATCATCTGACGGCGCGGCACGCGCAGGAGGCGCCTGTGGAGGAGGGGCTTTACGAGGCGCTCCACGAGGCGATGGCGACGCTGGACGAGCGCATGCAGGAGGCGCTTTGGGCGCTGGCCTGCGGGGAAACGACGGAGCGCGCGCTGGCGGAGGAGTGGCAGTTGAGCAAGTCGACGTTCCACGATCGCAAGGTGCGTGCGCTGAAGCTGCTGCGTGCGGAGCTTGCGGCGCGGGGATATGGCAAAACGGATCATTAACGAAGGCGCAGGTGACGGATTTTTCCGCTGCCTGCGATTTTTTTGCGATTTTTTTCTGAGATGTCCGACCAAAAGGGCGTTTTTTTACATCTATATATGAGGGGGCAAGATCCTCTGAAATAAATGGAAGGGAGGTGTTCAAAATGGCTGTAACTGCTACGAATCAGGTGACGAAGGCGAAGCTTGTGTTCCAGGTGGAAAACGAGGAAGGCGAGATGCGCCAGACGAGCCGCACTTTTTCGAATCTTGTTCCGGATGTGGGCAATGATGCGCTGCATGCGGGGATGAGCGCTGTGGCCGGTCTGATGGATGTGACTGGTGTGAGTGTGATGCGTGTGGATGAGAGTGCGCTTGTGAGTGAGTAAGGATGTGTGATGAGATGATGGAAGGGAGGTGAAAATATGGCTGAAAAGAAGCTTGTGATGACTTTTGCGACTGCATCTGGTGGTAAGTCTTCTATGACGCTCTCTGATGCGAAGCAGACGATGGACGACACTACTGTGAAGTCTGCGATGCAGGCGATGTGCGACGCGAATGCTTTTGCGACGAGCAAGGGGGATGCGTACTCTGCGCCGTTGGCTGCTTCCTATGTGGAAGAGGTGGAATCTGTGCTGTTTGATGATGAGGTGTAAGGATTGGTTTTGAGGGGGATTTTCCCCCTCTTTTGATTAAATGAAGGGAGGGCCAGAAAATGGCTATATTAAGGATAGAAAATGGCTTGATCATGGATGAAGCGGTTGGGGGTATCCCTATTGAGCGGCGCATTGTGGAGCCGGGCACGGAGGCGCATTGTGTGCGCACGCTGGCGGGGCTTTCGGGGCCTGTTGGGGTGACGGTGCACAACACGGGCAATGCGACGCCGACGGCGGATGCGCGGGCGCACGCGAGCTATCTGCAGAATGTGGAGAATGATGGGATGTACTTTGTTGGGGCGCATCTGTTTGTAGATGCGGAGCGCATTGTGCAGACGCTGCCGCTAAACGAGGTGAGCTGGCATGCGGGGGATGGTTATGGCGATGGGAATATGGCGACGGTGAGTGTGGAGATCTGCGAGACGTCGCCGTATGAACGGTGTGAGGCGAATGCGATGGTACTGATCGCGGCGCTTTTGGAGACGTATGGCCTGTCGGACCTATTCACGCATCAGATGTGGAGCGGGAAGTATTGTCCGCATCTGATCCTTGACAGGGAGCATGGCTGGGCGGAGTTTGTTGCGGGGGTGAGCCGCATTCGCGCGGCGGAGCAGATGCCTGCGATGGCGGCGCCGGTGGTGGACAATGTGGCGTCGAGCTGGGCGCAGGAGGCTGTGGACTGGGCGCTGGCGAATCGCTTTCTTGTGGGTGGAGAAGGCGGCGATCTCAGACTCCACGCGCCGGCGACGCGCGAAGAGGTGTTGGTCTTCCTGCACAGGATCTGTGGAGAGGGGGCGCAGGCGAATGACGCTTGAGATGGGTCGTGTGGAAACGCAGGCGCAGGAATCGCCGCGCGCTGCGGCTCAGGAAGCGGTGGCGACGGCTGTGGCGCAGGTGAGCGCGCAGGCGCAGCCTGTGGAAAGCTCGGGGGTGTCTGCGCCGGATCTGGCTGATCTGGCGGAGCTGGAGCGGATCGCGCCGGGGTATGCAAAGGAGTGGCTGTCGGTGGAGTTGGCTCGGGACAGGCAGCGCAGGCTGTTTCGTTTGCTGGGGCTGGGTGTGACGATGGTGTTGGCGGTGTTTGCGATCGGGTTTGGTCAGTGGGCGCTGGTCAATGGTGCAACGAGTGAGGCGCTGTTCCTTTCAGGGACGGGGTTGGTTGGCCTGGTGGGGGCGTTTCTCTCGAAAAATTGAAGATTGGACGACAAAAGGCACTTGCGGGATGCAAGTGCCTTTTGCGTGTATAAAGATTGAAAGGGGCTGTTACAGTTCTTTCATTCTTCGCTTAAACGTCGTCGTCGCAGACCTGTGGTTTTTCTTCGCCGAGGTATGCGCGGCGGTAGATCTCGATGACCTGTTCTTTGGTTGCTTTGCGTGGGTTGGTGAGGCAGCAGACGTCTTTCTGTGCGTTTTCTGCCATGATCTCGAAATCTTCTGGCTTGACGCCGAGCACACGCAGGTTGTTTGGAATGCCGATCTGGCGGCTGATCAGACGGATGGCGTCGATGCAGGCGTCGGCGGCTTCGGTGGTGGTCATGTGGGCGGTGTCGATGCCCATGGCTTCGGCGATGTCGCGGAAGCGGTTCATGTTGCCAATGATGTTGAATTCTTCAACATATGGCAGGAGGATGGCGTTGCAGACGCCGTGTGGCAGGTTGTAGTAACCGCCGAGCTGGTGGGCCATTGCATGGACATAGCCGAGGGAGGCGTTGTTGAACGCGATACCGGCGAGGTACTGTGCATAGGCCATTTTATCGCGGGCGCGCATGTAGTCGCCGTTGGCCACTGCCTTTGGCAGATATTTGTAGATCATTTCGATGGCCTTGAGAGCGGATGCGTCGGTCAGCGGGTTGGCATCGGAAGACACATAGGCTTCGATGGCGTGGGTCATGGCGTCCATACCGGTGGCTGCGGTGAGGGATGGTGGCATGCCTTTCATGAGCTCTGGGTCGTTGATTGCGACCTTTGGCGTGACGCGCCAGTCGACGATGGCCATCTTAACGTGGCGGCTGGTATCGGTGATGATGCAGAAACGGGTGATTTCTGATGCGGTACCGGCTGTGGTGTTGATGGCGAGCATTGGCATGAGGTCTTTGGAGGCTTTGTCAATGCCTTCGTAATCGTGGATGCGGCCGCCGTTGGAAGCAACGAGGGCGATGCCTTTGGCGCAGTCGTGGGAGGAACCGCCGCCGAGGGAGATGATGGAGTCGCAGGTGTGGTGGTTGAAGAAGTCAACACCGGCTTCGACGTTTTTGTCGGTTGGGTTTGGTTCTGCACCATCGAATACTACGGCGTCCATGCCGGCTTCTTTGAGGATGCCGACGATGCGATCTGCCATGCCGGAGCTGGCGAGGAATTTGTCGGTAACGATCATTGCGGAAGAAACGTTGAGGCTTTTCATGAGATCGCCAACTTCGTTGACGGCGCCTTCACCAAAAACGTTACGGGTAGGCAGGAAATAATAGGTGGACATAAGACAAACCTCCTTGAAAGATTTTCTGGTGAACATCCTGAATAGGATTTCACTCTCGCGAATGTTTTGAATTGATTGAATTTTAATGCTAAAATGGACAAATGTCAATGCTCTGGGGACCAGCGAAAATTTATCATCTGGATTATGGTTGTGCAGAATCGGGCAAAATGCATGATGTTTCATCGGCGGGAATATTTATGAACGCGCGCTTTCGCCGCAAATGGGCGCATTTGGCGCGGGGACTGCTGCAAACGCTTCGCAAAAGGGGCAGGATTTGCTGGCGGGGATCTGTGTATCAATAGATAAGCTTTGTGAAAAATGCCGCAGCTATAAGCGGGCATGATAACTTGATAAGCATTTGCGATGGCGCTCGGCGAAAAAATTTTTTTCAGCCGATGCTGCCTGCGGATGGTTTTTAATTCGTTTTAACGCGACAATTGAGTTAAAATTTTCAGGCGCGTGTGGCGAATGGTGCACGCGTTTTTTTGTGTGGAAAAATATTTGGGGTTGGAAAATCATTTCTGGTGCAAAAACCTGGCCTTAAATTTGAAATGAGGGCGGTTTTATGGTATAATTTACGGGTAAAACAACTTATTGCTGAAAAGGGGTCAGATTGGCCCGTTTTTTATTTTGCTCTTTATGATATGAAAGGAGACTCACTTTGTCAGAAACGAAGGTTGAAACCCAGTACACTGGCGAGCAGATCGAAGTGCTCGAAGGGCTGGAGCCTGTGCGTGTGCGTCCTGGGATGTACATTGGTACGACGGACAGCGCTGGGCTGCACCATCTCGTCAACGAGATCGTCGACAACTCGATCGACGAAGCGCTGGCGGGCTATGGCAAGGTCATTGAGGTGACCATTGAAGAAGACGATTCGATCACGGTGCGCGACGAAGGGCGCGGGATTCCGGTGGATATGCATCCGAAGATGCACAAGCCGACGCTGGAAGTTGTTATGACGGTGCTCCACGCGGGCGGGAAGTTTGGCGGCGGCGGTTACAAGGTTTCCGGCGGTCTGCACGGCGTTGGTATGAGCGTGGTTAATGCGCTTTCCAAGGAAATGAGCGCGGAGGTGCGCCGCGGCGGCAAGATCTACCGCCAGACGTATGCTTACGGCAAGATCACGAGCGAGGTGACGGTGATCGGCGAATGCCCGATAGAAGAAACGGGGACGATCATCCATTTCAAGCCGGACGAAACGATCTTCAAGGAAGGCACGGTCTACGATTTTAAGATCATTGCGCAGCGTTTATCGGAACTTTCCTTCCTTAATAAAGGGATCAAGCTGATCCTTATCGACAAACGCGGAGAGGGCAAGACGGAAACGTTCTATCATCCGAATGGCATCAGCGAGTTCATTCCTTTCCTGAACCGCAACAAGAAGCCGCTGCACAAGGATGTCATCATCTTTGAAAAGGAAAAGGACGATGTGATCGTCGATGTGGCGATGCAGTTCACGGATTCCTACACGGAAAACATCTACAGCTACACGAACAACATCCACACCCACGAAGGCGGCACGCACGAGTTTGGTTTCAAAACGGCGCTGACGCGTTCGGTCAATGAATATGCCCGCCGCATGAAGCTCTTGAAGGAAAAAGAAGACAACCTCCAGGGCGAGGACATTCGCGAGGGGCTGACGGCGGTCATTTCTGTGAAGGTGCCAAATCCTCAGTTCGAAGGCCAGACGAAGACGAAGCTGGGCAACAGCGAGGTGCGCGGGATCGTGGACACGATCACGGGTGAAGCGGTCTCGATCTATCTGGAGGAGCATCCAACGGAAGCGAAGCGCATTGTCGATAAGAGTGTGAAGGCTGCCCGTGCCCGCGAGGCTGCGCGCAAGGCGCGCGAGATGACGCGCCGCAAAAATGCGCTGGAAAGCACGAGCCTGCCAGGGAAGCTGGCGGACTGCTCGGTGAGCGATCCGGCGTTCAGCGAGCTGTTCATTGTCGAGGGGAATTCCGCAGGCGGCTCGGCGGTTGACGGGCGCGATCGTCGCTATCAGGCGATCTTGCCGCTGCGTGGCAAGATCTTAAACGTAGAAAAGGCGCGTCTGGATCGCATCCTTTCTTCGGAAGAGATCCGCAACCTGATCACGGCGATCGGCACGGGGATCGGCGAACAGTTCGATGTGAACAAGGCGCGTTATCATAAGATCATCATCATGACCGACGCGGATGTCGACGGCGCCCACATTCGCACGCTGCTGTTGACGCTGCTCTATCGCTACATGCGTCCGCTGATCGAGGCGGGGTATGTGTACATTGCCTGCCCACCGCTTTACAGCGTGAAGCGCGGCAAGAAAAAGCACTATCTTTACGACGACAAGGCGCTCAAGGAATTCCTCGCTGCGGAAGGCAAGGACATTGACACGGCCAAGGGCATCCAGCGCTACAAAGGTCTTGGGGAAATGAACCCGGAAGAGCTCTGGGAGACGACGATGAACAACGAAAACCGCATTCTCCTCAAGGTGACGCTTGAGGATGCGCTGGCTGCCGACGATGTGTTCTCGATCCTCATGGGCGAACGCGTCGAGCCGCGCCGCGAATTCATCACTGCGAATGCGCGCTATGTCAACAATCTTGATATTTAAGGAGGGCGCTTATGGACAACACCTATACACACGGTACCATTGAAAACCGCAACATTGTCGATGAGATGAAGGAATCCTTCATTGATTATTCGATGAGCGTCATCACCAGCCGTGCGCTGCCGGATGTGCGCGACGGTCTCAAGCCGGTCCATCGCCGCATCCTCTATTCTATGTATAAAACCAACATGACGCCGGATCGTCCGCACAAAAAATCTGCCCACATTGTCGGGAATGTGCTGGCGAACTACCATCCACACGGCGACGCTGCTGTGTACGATGCGATGGTGCGTCTGGCGCAGGATTTCAGCATGCGCTATCCGCTGGTCGACGGCCAGGGGAACTTCGGGAACATCGACGGCTACGAAGCGGCTGCTCAGCGTTACACCGAAGCGCGCATGGCGAAACTGGCGCAGGAGATGCTGCGTGATATTGAAAAAGAGACTGTCGACTATATGCCGACTTACGACGAATCGTCGGAAGAGCCGGTCGTGCTGCCGGCGCGTTTTCCAAATCTGCTCGTCAACGGCACCTCGGGGATCGCTGTCGGGATGGCGACGAACATGCCGCCGCACAATCTGCGCGAAGTTACCGACGGGATCATCGCCCTCATCGACGATCCAACGATCAGCGATGAAAAGCTCTGCAACATCGTCAAAGCGCCAGATTTCCCAACTGGCGGCATCATCATGGGGCTTGGCGGTGTGCGCGATGCCTACATGACTGGTCGCGGCGCTGTCACTGTGCGCGCACGCACCTCCATTGAAAAAATGGCCAACGGCAAGAGCCGCATCATTGTCACCGAGATCCCATACCAGGTCAACAAGGCGCGTCTCGTTGCCAAGATCGCCGATCTTGTCAAGGAAAAGACGATCGACGGCATCACGGCGCTGCGCGACGAATCCAACCGCGAAGGCATCCGCATTGTCATCGAGATGCGTCGCGATGTGAATCCGCAGGTCGTGCTGAACCAGCTTTTCAAGCACACGTCGCTGCAGGACAATTTCAATGTCATCAACCTCGCCCTTGTGGACGGCGTGCCAAAGATCCTCACGCTGCGTGAGATCATGGTGCTCTATCTCGATCATCAGGAAGACGTCATCGTGCGTCGTACCCGCTACGATCTGCGCAAAGCCGAAGAGCGCGCGCATATTGTAGAAGGTTTGAAGATCGCTGTCGACAACATCGACGAGGTCATCGCCATCATCCGTTCTTCCTACGACGACAACGAATCCAAGGAACGCCTCGGCAAACGCTTCGGCCTTTCCGACCGCCAGGCACAGGCTGTCATCGAGATGCAGCTGCGCCGCCTGCAAGGTCTGAATGTCGAAAAGCTCGAGGAAGAATTGGCCGATTTGCATCGTCGCATTGCTGAATACAAGGCCATTCTCGCCGATGAGAAAAAGGTCATGGAGATCGTGCGCAACGAGCTTTCTGAGATCGCCGACAAATACAGCGACGCCCGCCGCACGGAGATCTCTCTTTCTAAGGACGATATCAACGTCGAAGACCTCATCGCCGAAGAAGACATGGTCATCACCATCAGCCACGCTGGCTACATCAAGCGCATGCCGATGGACAGCTACCGCAAGCAGAAGCGCGGCGGACGCGGCGTCAACGCGACAAAGATGAAGGAAGATGATTTCATTGAAAACATCTTCATCACCACCACCCACCATATGATGAACTTCTTCACCAATAAGGGCCGGGTGCTGCGCCTGAAAACCTTCGAGATCCCAGAAAGCAGCCGCGGCGGCAGAGGCACCGCGATGATCAATCTGCTCAAGCTCGGCAAGGGCGAAAAGATCACCACTGTGCTGCCATGGCGTGACCACGATGTGGAAGGTTATCTCACCTGCGTCACTGCGCGCGGCATGATCAAGAAGACGAACATCGCCGAATATCAGCATGCACGCAACGACGGCATCAAGGCCATCAACCTGCACGAAGGCGACGAGCTCATCAATGTGCGCATCACCTCTGGCGACGACGAGCTCATCCTCGTCTCCAAGAAGGGCAACGCCATTCGCTTCAGCGAGCACGATGTCAATCCGACGGGCCGCAGCACCGCTGGTGTGCGCGGTATGCGCCTGGATGGCGACGACAGCGTTGTCAGCATGGATATCGTGCGCGACGAATGCGATCTGCTCGTGATCAGCGAAAACGGCTACGGCAAACGCACGCCGCTGACGGAGTACCACGCGCAGGTGCGCGGCGGCAAGGGCGTGCTCACCCTCAAGGTCAGCGACAAGACCGGCCACGTCACCTCGGCGCTCGTCGTTCGCGGCAGCGAGGACCTCATGGTCATCAGCCGCGAAGGCACCCTGATCCGCACCTCTGTTTCGGATATCAGCGTGCTCAGTCGTGCGACACAGGGCGTCAAGGTCATGCGTCTCGATGAAGGGGATACCGTCATCGACACCGCACGATTTGTTGATGAAAACGACGATTAAGGATCATCTCCTTCAATAAATAGGACCAAAAGGCAGCGATCTTGAAAAAAATCGCGCCTTTTGGCTATTTTTTTGAAATTTTTATTATATCCTGATGGTATTCAACAAACACTTGTGTTATGATAAGTATATGTTAAACAACGACGTCCAACTGACCGAGAAATAACGAGCGAGGTGAACATTCAAATGTCAATCGGAAAACGTTTGGAAGAGCTTATTAATTATCGCAACACCAATGTCAACCGTGTAGCCCGTGAAGCAGGCATCAGCCCGCAAACGATCTACGGTATCATCAAGCGTGACAATACCAAGGTTGACATCAACATCCTTATGGCGCTCTCGAAAGAGCTCAACGTGACCCTGGATTATTTTTCCGGCGGTCCGCTTGATGCTGTCGAAGTCGACGTTGAAACTTTCGTCAGCCGTTATCGTCAGCTCGATGCGCACGGCAAGACCGTCGTTCAGGCTGTCATCGACCTCGAGCTGGAACGCATCGAGAAAATTGAAAAAGGCAATCTGCCTGGCTGAGCTGCGCGCCAGCCACCTAAGACCATCCTTAAGCAGGGTGGTCTTTTTGTTTGTCGGGCAGTATCACGAAAACAATGCTTTCGAATCTTCTAAAATACGTTAATAGTAAAGATAAACGATTTGTCTTCCTGCCGTAGAAATAAAACTTATCAGCTGCGCGCTGCCAGCAGCTGACGCATTCGCTATAAATAGAACGGTACCATTGTCAGAATGCGACCAAATTAACAGATTCTCCATGTAAGACTTCGGAGTTTGAAATAAGATCATGCAAGAAAGGGCTGTACATGGCCGGGCGTGTCCTGTATAATCCCCCACGATCTGGTGTATTTGTATGGACGGCTAATGTCCGCCACCAGGGGAACACAAACGCACGTTTCTCAGAAGCACACGCAAAGGAGTAGAATCTATGTCGCAACAAGACACACATCTCGAGAAGAGTCTCAGCCTCTTTGGCGTTTGGGCCCTTGCCCTGGGTGCAATGATCGGCTGGGGATGCTTCGTCATGCCTGGCGATACCCTTCTGCCGGACGCCGGTCCGATCGGCGCTTCTCTTGGCCTCATCATTGGGGCGGCGATGATCGTCATCATCAGTTTCAGTTACAGCTATCTGATCAGCAAGTATCCTGTCGCCGGCGGCGAATTTGTTTACGCCGACACTGTTTTTGGCAAGACCCACGCATTTATCTGCGGTTGGTTTCTTGCCCTCGCCTATTGGGCGCTGATCCCAATGAACGGCACTGCCGTTGGGCTGGTTGCCCGCTATATTTTCCCTGGTCCGCTGCAGGCCTGGCCGCTTTATGAGATCGCCGGCTGGACAGTGTATGGCGGTGAGCTGCTTGTCGCCATTCTGGCCATCGTTCTCGTTGGGCTCATCAATATGCGCGGCGTGGAAGCGGCCAGCTGGTTTGGCACTGCTGTCGCCCTCGGTCTCTGCGGGGCGATGTGCATTATCGCAGCGGTCATCCTCGCCGGCGGTGTTGAGTGGTCCAACCTGATGCCGCTCTTCGCACCGGACAAATCGGCGCTGGCTTCGATCTTCGCGGTGGCGGCCCTGGCGCCATGGGCATTCGTCGGCTTCGGCTGCATCCCGCAGGCTTCGGAGGAATATTCCTTCTCCAACAAAAAGACTGGCATGCTGCTCGTCAGCTCGATCAGCGTGTCGGCGCTCATGTACATGATCATGAACATCGCGACTGCGGTTGTGGAGCCATGGCAGCAATTCATCGTCGACAACAGCGGCTGGCCAACTGGCGCGGCTGTGCAGGCGCTGATCGGCCAGGTGGGGTTGATCCTTCTGGCGATCGCCATGCTCTGCGGGATCGTTTCCGGGCTCAACGCCTTTTATCTTTCCGGCAGCCGCCTGCTCTATTCCATGGCCATCGCCGATGCGCTGCCAAGCGGCTTCAAAAAGCTCGACAGCAAATACCATGTGCCGCGTCTCGGCATCCTGTTCATGATGGTCCTCGCTGTGATCGCGCCATTTTTCGGGCGTCAGGTGCTTTCCTGGCTCGTTGATATGACCGCCGTTGGCGCCGATCTCGGCTTCCTCTATGCAACGGCAGCCGCTTTTGTCACAGCGCGCCGCGAAGGCAACAAAAAGCAGATGGTGATCAGCGGCATTGGCACAAGCTTTGCCCTGTTCTTCATCCTGCTGCTCGTGCTGCCGTTCTCCCCAGGCTTCCTTAGCCCACAGGCCTGGATCTTCCTGGCTGTCTGGGTCGTCATCGGCGCTGTATTCTTCGCTGTGAAGCGCAAGGATTATTACCGCTCCACCGCTCTGCAGGACAAGGTCAGCGCTGCTGCTCAGGAAGCAGCCAACGCATCGGATGCGCTTTCTGAAGAGAAAGCAGCCGGCTTTGACCGCCAGGCTGATGCATTGACCTGACCGTTCTCCCATCTCCCCTGTCTGCTCGCTCAGGCAGGGGATTTTTGTTGCCGTTCCTGTTAATGATACATATAAATGCATTGTTTTCGGATGATAAAAATGGAACTTATCACGGGATATATTAGAAACCTCTAAATTTGGCATATTTAGAACGAGAAAATGTCGGATAACGACAACAATTACAGCATTTTTCTGCAAGGTTTAACGTTTTATAAAAAGCTTATGTAAGAGACCTCTACAAAACGCCTTGCAATTCTCGTATAATGCACTCAACTCTCTCAAGTGCCTGCAAGATGACGTCTGTTTCAAAGACGTATTGTGTGTGCGATTGAGAGATCACGTATCATCATTAAATTCAGCCGATGCGGCTATGATCGCTCGGCAACAAGGAGAGAAAGAAAAAATGTCTCAACAGGAAACAAAGTTAGAGAAAAATATGAGTTCCCTGGGCGTCTGGGCACTTGCCCTCGGCGCTATGATCGGCTGGGGCTGCTTCGTCATGCCTGGCGACACGCTGCTGCCGGACGCTGGTCCGATCGGTGCATCCATCGGTCTCGCCCTCGGCGCAGCCATGATCATCCTGATCAGCTTCAGCTACAGCTATCTCATTAGTAAGTATCCAGTCGCCGGCGGTGAATTCGTGTACGCGAACACCGTTTTCGGCAAAAACCACGCCTTCATCTGCGGCTGGTTCCTCATGCTCGCTTATTGGGCGCTGATCCCAATGAACGGCACCGCCGTCGGGCTCGTTGTCCGCTACATCTTCCCTGGTCCGCTGCAGGCCTGGCCGCTCTATGAGATCGCCGGCTGGACCGTTTACGGCGGCGAGCTCATCGTCGACATTGCAGCCATCGTCATCATCGGCTTCATCAACATGCGCGGTGGTGAAGCAGCAAGCTGGTTTGGTACCGCCGTTGCTCTCGGCCTCTGCGGCTCCATGCTCGTCATCGCTTCCGCCATCCTCATGGGCGGTGTTGACTGGAGCAACCTCCAGCCAGTGTTCTCCCCAGAAAAAGGCGTGCTCGCATCCATCCTGTCTGTAGCCGCTCTCGCGCCATGGGCATACGTTGGTTTTGGCTGCATCCCACAGACCGCAGAGGAAATGTCCTTCTCCAATAAGAAGACAGCCGCGCTGCTCGTCAGCTCCATCTCCATCGCCGGGCTCATGTACATCGTCATGAACATCGCGACGGCCATCGTTCAGCCTTGGCAGCAGTTCATCGTCGACAATTCCAACTGGGCGACTGGCGCAGCCGTAGAAGCCCTCATCGGTAACATCGGTCTGCTCTTCCTGGCCATCGCCATGATCTGCGGGATCGTTTCCGGGCTCAACGCCTTCTACCTTTCTGGCAGCCGTCTGCTCTACTCCATGGCCATCGCCGATGCACTACCATCAGGCTTCAAAAAGCTCGACCACAAATACCATGTGCCACGCCTTGGCATCATGTTCATGATGATCCTTGCAGTGATCGCGCCATTCTTTGGCCGTCAGGTGCTCTCCTGGCTCGTTGACATGACCGCCATCGGTGCCGACCTCGCTTTCCTCTACGCTACCGCTGCCGCACTCGTGACCGCTTGGCGTGAAGGCAACAAAAAGCAGATCGTCATTTCCGGCGCCGGCACCATCTTCTCCGTAGCATTCATTCTGCTCCTGCTCATCCCAGGCTCCCCAGGTTTCCTCTCGCCACAGGCGTGGGCCTTCCTCGTGCTCTGGGTTGTCATCGGCGGCGTTTTCTTCGCAGTGAAGCGCAAAGATTACTACGCATCCACAGCATTGGAAGAAAAAGTTGCAACCATCGCTCAGGAAGTGGAAAACGGTGCTTTCGAAGGATTGTGTGACGAAGAATGCCTCGACGAACTCATCGAAGGCGATCTCCACAGCCGTTCCACCGCACAGTAACACCCAAGCCTCTCTGCACGCGCAGAGAGGCTTTTTCTGTTTCAGCATCAGAAAAAAAGATCATCTCATTAAAAAACGCGTTGATTGTTGCAATAAAAATTTGTAAGGCTTAAAACATCGCATCTTTTTTATCAGAAAACTGAGATATCTTTTGACAATGTCCCACCGGCAACCTATAATGGAAGTAGAGTGAATGAAAAGTTCATTCAGAATAATTCCGTAAAATATTTTTGGGAGGAATGCAAAAAATGAACGCTTACATGGAACGCGTATTGGAAGACGTTAAAAAACGTAATGCCAATGAACCAGAATTTTTGCAGGCAGTAGAAGAAGTTTTCAAATCCATCGAAGGTGTTATGAACCAGCACCCTGAATACGAAGCATCCAACCTTCTGGGTCGTCTGACCGAACCAGAACGTCAGATCAGCTTCCGTGTTACCTGGGTAGACGACAACGGCGAAGTTCATGTAAACCGTGGTTATCGTGTACAGTTCAACGGTGCAATCGGGCCTTACAAAGGCGGTCTCCGCTTCCACCCATCCGTATACATCGGTATCATCAAGTTCCTGGGCTTCGAACAGATCTTCAAGAACGCTCTGACCGGTCTGCCAATCGGCGGCGGCAAGGGTGGTTCCGACTTCGACCCACGTGGTAAGAGCGATGGCGAAATCATGCGCTTCTGCCAGGCCTTCATGACCGAACTCTATCGTCACATTGGTCCAGACGTCGACGTCCCAGCTGGTGACATCGGTGTTGGCGGCCGTGAAATCGGTTACCTCTATGGCCAGTATCGTCGCATCCGTGGCGCATTCGAAAACGGCGTTCTCACCGGTAAGGGCATGAGCTACGGCGGTTCCCTGATCCGTCCAGAAGCTACCGGTTTCGGTGCTGTTTACTTTGCAGACGCAGTCCTCAAACATTGCGGTGACACCCTCGAAGGCAAGACCGTTTCCGTATCCGGTTTCGGTAACGTTGCATGGGGCGTTTGCACCAAGATGACCGAAGCAGGCGCTAAGGTTGTTACCCTCTCCGGCCCAGACGGCTACATCTATGATGAAGACGGTATCAACACCCCTGAAAAGATCGAATACCTGCTCGAAATGCGTTCTTCTGGCCGCGACAAAGTTCAGGATTACGCTGACAAGTTCGGTGTTCCTTTCTACCCAGGCGAAAAACCATGGGGCGTTAAGGTTGACATCGCTATGCCATCCGCTACCCAGAACGACGTTAACATGGAACAGGCTAAGAAGATCGTTGAAAACGGCGTGAAGTACTACATCGAAGTAGCTAACATGCCTACCACCAACGACGCTATGGAATACATCCAGGAAAACGGCATCATCATGGCTCCTTCCAAGGCAGTTAATGCTGGTGGCGTAGGTGTATCCGCACTCGAAATGAGCCAGAACAGCGAACGTCTCTTCTGGACCGAAGAAGAAGTTGACGGCAAGCTCCGCGCTATCATGAAGACCATTCATGACAACGCTGCAGCTGCTGCTGAAGAATACGGCTTCGGCTACAACCTCGTTGCAGGTGCTAACATTGCCGGCTTCCTCAAAGTTGCTCAGGCAATGACCGAACAGGGTATTTTCTAATCAATACGCGATTCCAAACACTCGAAAAAGCAGGAGCTTTCGCTCCTGCTTTTTTGTGCGCCTTTCTCATAGAAGAAAAGCATCCACGCAGCGCCGGAAGAGCAGAACGCTTTCACCATCGCCAGGCCATGAAAACCAGCGTCCTTCCAGGCGCCAGCCAGTGAAACGTGCTCGCCAGAAAGCGTTGAATATCTCGTCATCCTGTGCCTGAAAAGTTTTTGTAAAAAATCGTGAAAAAAGTGTTGACGAAAGCGCAGAAGGCGCGTATAATAACCAATCGTTGACAGCAAAACGTCAACCCCGAGCGCAAAGCTCCCTGAAAAAACTTGAAAAA
>OLPU01000296.1_pt1 | contig 44948 bp, 40 predicted proteins | sample 1673111 | NCBI WGS metagenome assembly OLPU01 (sample SAMEA3136755, study PRJEB25190) | human gut metagenome | reverse complement strand
AGTATCCCATATCTCTTGAAATACCGAAAAGAATGGGAGAAAATTTACTCATGAACAAAAAGGGAAAATGGGCAGCTTTTAAAGCAAGCTGTCGTGTGTATTTGAGTGAGAAAACAACAATGTCTTTATATCATACGCGAGCAGAAGGTGATGATATGTTTTATCAGTTTCTGCAGGATGATATTGATTTTGTGGAAGAGACATTTGATGTGATTGAAGAAAAGTGTGGTACAAGTGCAAAAGTCATGATCTACTTGCTTTGTGTGGAAGGTACACCACAAGTGAAAGTAGCTGAGCAATATGGTATTACTCGTCGAGCTTTGCAGGTTGCATTATACAAGTGGATTGACGAGGTATTTGAAGATGACAAATGATGATAAAACACACTGGCTGCAGTTATATAAAAAAGAATGCCGTAATTATTTCAACTATCGTTCGAAACGAGATAAATGTGAATTAGAGCTGGAAGAAACTTTACAGAATATCAAAAACGTTCGTTCTCCAATTACTAATCGCATTGGAGGGCATGCAACGATTTCTGCAGAAGAAAGATTGATTTCTCTGATTGAAGTAAAAACTGAAACAGAACATCAAATTGATTTTTACAAAGCTATGATTGCGTGGATCGAGCATGTAAATCAGAATATTACTTCTCCTGCATATCGTGCAATTACATGGCAGACATTGATTCAGGCAAAGAATAAAACAGATTTGATGATCAATTATGATGTGGATCCAGATTATGTTTACTACATGAGAGATCGTTTTCTAGGGATGGCGTTAGATGATAAAATGCGTCAAGAATACTATGATGCAATGAAGAAAAAGAGCTTGAGCAAGTGGCTGTCAATGTGATGTGTATGAAAAACTATTTAACAATTGATATTGGAAGAAACTGGTTGAGATATGCTTTGATCAGTGAAGAAATTGATGTATGTAAAACAGGAAAAGAACAGCTCAATTCCTTTACAAGTAGAGAAGATCTTTTTACGACAATCAAGAAAATTACAGATTCATTTTGTTTAAGAACTGATTCCTTGGCAATCACTATGCCTGGTATTATTGATACTGATTCCGGCATGGCGTATTCCGCAGGTATTTATCGCTTTATCCGTAATGAACCGCTGGCAAGGGAAATCAGTGAATATACTGGTATGAAAACAATTATTTTAAATGATGCAAAAGCAGCAGCTTTGGCAGAAGTTGGTTATGGCTCTTTGAAAGGTGTTCATACAGGTGTCATGGTAATGCTTCTTGGAACAGGCATTGGCGGCGCAATTATTCATGACGGAAAGATTTTTAATGGTGCACATTTTGGCGCAGGGGAATTCTCTTACCTGACAGACAGTACGCAAAGAGCTGCAGATAATTCCGATATGTTTGCTTTAAGCTGTTCGCTGAATGGTTTAGTCAGTGTTGTAAAAGAAGTGACGCATCATGAAAATATGAATATTTTAAAAATTATGTTTGGTCTAAGCAAAGGCAAAGAAGATATTATTGAGGGCGTCAAAGTATATTGCGCAAGACTTGCCAATTATATTTACAATATCCAATGTGTCGTGGATGCATCTACATTTGTTATTTCTGGAAATATTACAGATGAACCAGCTTTTATGCGAATCATTCAAGATGCAATTGATGAGCGCTTTTCAAATGATACATACCAGAATATTTTCCAGCCTGTGATCCGTGGTGTAACGTTCCATGAAGATGCTAGAAAATATGGTGCTGTATATGCCTATAAAGAATTGGAAAAGAAAGGTAAGATATGACCAGAAAACTGGTCATTTTTAAATGTATGACAGATTTAGTGAGTATTCCTGACTATATTATGAAATATAGTGAAATACCGGCGATGCAAAGATTAAAGAATATTGATATGAATTGTGGGGTAGAAAAAACAAGTCTTCCATTATTCAAGAATATTCAGCCATATTCTAGATTCATTCATTCCTTGCGGGTTGCCTGTATCATTCATCATTTTACTAGAGATAAGAAACAGGCACTGGCTGGTTTATTTCATGATATTTCAACACCAGTCTTTTCACATACAATTGATTTTATGAATCATGATCACATGCATCAGGAATCTACAGAAAAAAATACAAAAGAGATTTTGTGTAATGATTCTGTTTTAATGAATCTTTTACAAGAAGATCATATTTCTATTGAAGAAATCTATGATTATCATATGTATTCCATTGCGGATAATGATATGCCAAAACTCAGCAGTGATCGACTTGAATATACCATTGGCAATAGTATCAACTATGGCTTTTCTACAGAAGAAGAAATGAAAGAATTATTTGATGATATCGTTGTAGCCACAAATGAATCTGGAGAAGAAGAACTATGCTTTCAAAATGAAGAAAAAGCATATCGTTTTACATCCATTGCATTACAGTGTGGTAAAGTATATTCCTCTTCTCAAGATCGCTATGCGATGGAAATCCTCGCACATTTGATCAAAGACTGTATGACATCAAATATCATTTCTTATGAAGATCTATACAAGGATGAAAGGACTGTCATTTCTAAAATCAAACATTTACAGGCATGGAAACAATATTGTTCTTTATGCAATGTTATAGAGAGTAAAGATGGAATCATCATTCATACAAAGAAAAGATATATTGATCCTTTTGTTGTATCTAAAGGACGAATTCTAGAAAATCATGATAAAATGAGAAACGATGTGAATGCATTTCTAAACGCATCACAAGATCAGAAATTAACAGGAGAGTTTGAAAATGGAAGATAAAGTAATCGTTGTTGCAAGCGGCAACCAGGGAAAAATTAAAGAATTTAAAGAAATGCTTGAACCAGAAGGATATACAGTAAAATCATTATCTGATTTTCCAGATATGCCGGAAGTAGAAGAAACTGGTACAACTTTCCATGACAATGCAATCATTAAGGCACAGGCAGTCACTGATCGTTATGGCATTACTGCGATTTCAGATGATTCTGGACTTGAAATCGATGCTTTAGATAAAAAGCCAGGTGTCATGAGTGCAAGATGGCTTGGTCACGATACAAGCTATGATGTAAAGAATCAGAAAGTACTAGATTTGTTAAAGGACAAAAAAAATCGTACATGTCGTTATGTATGTGCGATTGCAATTACGCGTGTCAATGAAGAACCTGTTGTATTTGAAGATACAGTGGAATGTGAAGTTGCTTTAGAGGCAAAAGGAAGCAATGGTTTTGGATATGATCCAATTATCTATTATGCACCATCTGGTAAGACAATGGCAGAAATGAGTAAAGAGGAAAAGAACTCTATTTCTCATAGAGGAAAAGCAGTTCGTAAGTTAGAGGCATGGCTAGATGCACAAAAGCACTAAGATTTTATCAACTATAGCATCACTTTTATTTCTCATTTCTATTCTATTAGGAATTATTTTTACATGCAGTTTCAATCATTCGTTTTATCAATATGAATACAATAAATCAAATCAGGCAGAAGTCATTGGAATGAGTGATAAAGATCTCATGAAAGCAACAGATACATTGTTAGATTATCTGGAAAATAAAAGAGATGATATTGTTGTAGAAGCAACAGTATGTGATACGGAAAGAGAAGTATTCAATGAAAGAGAAACATTACATATGGTTGATGTTAAAAATCTTTGTATGCATGCAAAGATGGCAGCAATTGGAATGTTTGTCGCAAGTATTGTTCTGTATGTTTTGATTTATCTTAAAGAAAAGAAGAAAGCGATGCATGTATATATGAGCGGCATTCGATATGCTTTGCTTATGATTGTTTTATTTGTGTCGATGCTTGCGATTTATGCACTTTGTGATTTCTATGATTTCTGGATGAATTTTCATTATCTATTCTTTGACAATGATTTATTCATCCTTGATCCAAATACATCTATTATGATCAATATGTTTCCAGAAACATTTTTCTTTGATCTTGTCATGTTGATCATGGCAACTTATGTAATCAGTGTATGTGTGATTTATTTTGTTTTAAGAGTTTTAGATAAGAAGGTAAAAGTATGATCAATATTGTTTTATATGAACCAGAAATTCCCGCAAATACAGGAAATATCATGCGTACATGCATGGCGTTTCATATGCGTTTGCATTTAATAGAGCCGTTAGGTTTTTCACTCGATGAAAAACATCTAAGAAGAGCAGGTATGGACTATGTAAAAGAATTAGACTACAAGACATATCCAGACTGGAAAACATTTTTAAAAACAAATCAAGGCAGTTTTTACTTTGTTTCCCGCTATGCATTAAAAACACCAGATTCTTTTGACTATACAAAAGATGAAGGTGATATTTATCTTGTGTTCGGAAAAGAAAGTACAGGTATTCCAAAAGATATACTATATGATCACTTAGATAAATGTATGAGAATTCCAATGGTCAAGGAAGCAAGAAGCTTGAATCTGTCTAATTGTGTTGCATTGGTTTCTTATGAGGTTTTAAGACAGCTGGATTATCCAGAACTATGCAAGCACGAATCTATCAAGGGAGAAGACTTTCTTGAAAGAGTGCATAATGCTTCAACCAATGCATAATTTCTGTATAATGATTTCAAGAGGAAATTGAAATGTTAGAAAATTTGAATGATTACTTAAGTTTGATTGTATTAATGTTCATCATTATGATGTTTGCTTATCTGTTATTTTTGATTTCTAACAAGAATCACGAATCTTTAGCAAAGAAAAGAGAACAGATTTATCTGTCATTTTTGGATGATGCTGATGATGACGATGATCTAAGTGAAGAGGAATAGGTATGGGTATCAAACAAAAGATCGTCTGTAAAAAAGGACCAGAAGCCAAAGGACCATATTCTCCATGCATCAAGACATGTGAAAATGTGTATATTTCAGGACAATTGCCATTAGATCCTGAAACAGGAAAAATGATTGCAGGAGATATTAAAGCACAGACAAGACAATGCCTGGAAAATATGAAGGCACTTTTAAAAGAAGCAGATATGGAAATGAAATATGTTGTTAAGACAACAGTATTTCTGAAAGACATGAATGATTTTTCAGCAATGAATGAAGTGTACCAGGAATATTTTGAAGAACCATATCCTGCTAGGAGTGCATGCAGTGTAAGTGGTTTATCAGGTGGTGCACTTGTTGAAATTGAAGCAATTGCAATTGATTTTAGAGCACTAGAAATTCTATGTGCACAAGAGGAAGAGTGTTGTGATGGAAGCTGTTGCTGCAGAGACTAAAGCATATCGACCTCTTCTCATTGTTTCTTCATACAACAACAGTGAATTTATATTTTCAAAAGATAAAACGTTAAAGTTTCCATTTAGCGGCATGCAATGGCTGGAAGAAGTTGTCATTCAATATGGTGCAAGTCTACAGGGAAGAATGGATTCATTCTGTCATTTAACAAATGCACATCAAAAACCATGTATTTTGATCAGTGAACAGACAATGAATATGTATTTTCCAATTCGTGGGAAAGACAATCCAGAAAATGTATTTGTATATTTCAATAAAGTCATGGATATTCAACAGACAAAAAATAATCATACAAGAATTTATTTCGGAAATGGATATTCTTATGAGGTGCCATGTGATTATCGTACTGTAAAATCACAAATGAAACGATGTGATCAATTTATTCATACGGTAATGCAAAATAAAAAAGATCTAGTCATTGACTTTAGAGAAATTTATCACTAAAATTTAAGCAAATGTAATGATCAGGATATGATCATAGCACATTGGATGTAGAGAGTTTTCTGGCTGGTGAAAAGAAAATGAAGAGTGTTATGGTTACTCCCTGTGAACAGTACTTGAAAAAGATTACCGTTTTCCGCGTTAAGGATTTGAGAGCCCGCAAGGGAATAAAGGTGGTACCGCGCTGATATAGCGTCCTTTCTATTGTAGAGAGGACTTTTTTATTTGTCCTCGAAAAGGAGTACAGAGATGATTAATTTTACAGAAAACAAAGATCTAGAAACACTCAACCATTCATGTGCACACATGATGGCACATGCAATCCAGCACATTTGGCCAAACGCTAAATTCTGGGTAGGACCAGTTGTAGAAGAAGGATTCTACTATGATGTTGACTTAGGAGATGTCACACTTGGTGATGACGATCTGAAAAAGATTGAAAAAGAAATGAAGAAGATTGCCAAGGATGGCAAGAAAATCGTTCGTCATGAAATTTCTAAGGAAGAAGCATTACAGCAGTTTAAAGACGATCCATATAAGATTGACTTGATTGAAAGAATGCCTGAAGGTACAAACATTTCTATGTATACACAAGGTGACTATACAGACTTATGTAGAGGACCTCATGTAGACAATGAAAAACTTTGTAAGAACTTCAAGCTCATCAAACATTCTGGTGCATACTGGAAAGGTGACAAGAATAATAAAGTTTTACAGAGAATCTATGGCGTATGCTTTCCAACACCTGAAGAATTAGAAGCACATTTAGCTGATTTAGAGGAAGCAAAACAGAGAGACCATAGAAAAATTGGTAAAGAATTACAGATGTTCATGTTCTCTGATACTGTTGGTGCTGGACTTCCTATGTATCTTCCTAATGGTTTTACAGTCAGAAGATTATTAGCTGACTACATCATGGATAAAGAAATTGCACAAGGCTATTTACATGTATGCACACCAAACGTTGTCAATACAAAACTCTTTAAGATTTCTGGTCACTGGGATCACTACAAAGATGATATGTTCCCAGCTATGACAAGTGAAAAGGATCCTGAAAATGCCTATGCATTAAGACCTATGAACTGTCCTGAACATATGATCATGTTCAAGAGCAAGCTGCATTCTTATAGAGACCTTCCAGTAAGAATTGCTGAAATTGCCAATGACTTCCGTTTTGAAGCAAGTGGCGCTTTAACTGGTATTGAAAGAGCGCGTGCATTTACACAGAACGACTCTCATATCTTCTGTAGACCAGATCAGATTGCAAGTGAAATCAAGGACGTAACAAAGCTGATTCTTGATGTTTATAAGGATTTTGGTTTCGAAAAGTATTCTTTCCGTTTGTCACTAAGAGATCCTGAAAACAAGGAGAAATACTTCGGTCATGATGAACTGTGGGAAAAGAGTGAAGCTGAATTAAGAAAGGTTCTCAAAGAAATGGAAGTTCCTTTCTATGAAGCAGAAGGTGAAGCAGCTTTCTATGGTCCAAAGATCGACGTACAGGTACGTTCTGCTTTAGGTCATGACGTAACACTGTCTACAATTCAGCTAGACTATCAGCTTCCAGAAAGATTTGAACTCGAATATGTTGATTCTGATCAGCAGAAGAAAAGACCAGTTGTTATCCACCGCGCTATCTTAGGATCCCTCGATCGTTTCATTGCATTCCTGCTTGAAGAAACAAAGGGTGTATTACCTCTATGGCTGTCACCAAAGCAGGTCGTTGTTATTCCGGTTGCACCTGAAGTACATAGCGAATATGCAAGCAAGATCGTTGCTGATTTGAAGGCAATGGGCGTTAGAGCAAGTCTTGATGACCGTAATGAAAAGCTTGGCTACCGTATTAGAGAAGCACAGACATCTAAGACACCAATTCAAATCGTTGTTGGTGATAACGATGTAGCAAACAATGCGTTAACTGTTAGAAGATATGGTTCTCGTGATCAGGCAACATTTGCATGTGAAGATTTCTATAAAGCATTAAGAGAAGAAATTGCAGCGAAAAAGTAATAGACAAGAAGAAGTGAATCACTTCTTCTTTTTTGTTTTGTCATGTATAATAAAACTGCGATCTAAAAACAAAGAGAAATCTGCGTTCAAAGAGAGTGAATGAAAGTGATTTTATATTCACACCTCTTTGCATCTAAAAGAGGTGTTTTATTTTCATTTATTCCGATCGTGAGAAAGGAAATTTTATGAAACTATTCAAATTATTCTTGTCACTTACAATGACAACACTGCTTGTTTCTTGTTCATCACCAAAGACAAGCACATCCGCTTCTGCTTCTGCAACTGCACAGCCATCAACTGTAACAATTACAGATCATGCTGATCGTGAAGTAGAAGTTCCAACAAATCCAAAACGCGTAGCAGTACTTGGAATCTATCCATTACCATCCATGTTAACGGTATATCTGGATTCCTGTGATTCTATTGTCGCTATGGAACCAGGCAGTATGAATGCTGCAAAAAATGGTATCTTATCACAGCTCTATCCAGATATCACAAATATTACAACTGATATCATGGATGGAGATGATGTCAACATTGAAAGTCTGCTTGCTTTAAAACCAGATGTTGTTTTCTATAATGCAAGTGATACACAGGATCTAGAAAAGCTGGAAAATGCTGGATTGACTGCTGTGGCTTTCTCTGCTACAAAATGGAAATTCAACTGTACAGAAACATTCAATGAATGGATGAATCTATTAGATCAAATCTATCCAGAACACGCTGGAAATAGAGAAGAACTCATCAAGAAGTATTCCACAGATACATATAACAAGATTCAGGATACAGTGAAGAATGTTGAAGAAAAGCAGAAAGTATTATTCTTGTTCCAGTATGATGAAAATGCAATGATTACTTCTTCCAGCAAGTTCTTTGGTCAATGGTGGTGTGATGCTGTAGGTGCAGTGAACGTAGCACAGGATGTACCTGCAGAAAAGACAAATGCTGTGATTACAATGGAACAGGTGTATGAATGGGATCCAGATGTCATTGTGATTACAAACTTCACTCAGGCAAAACCAGATGATCTCTACAATAATGCAATTGGCAGTGATGACTGGTCCAATGTCAGTGCTGTTAAGAATAAGAGAGTCTATAAGATGCCATTGGGCACATATAGAACATATACACCAAGTGTTGATTCACCAATGACACTTGAATGGCTTGCACAGGCTGTATATCCAGAACTCTTTAAAGATATGGATGTCAAGGCTGATGTAAAAGAATACTATCAGAATTTATTTGGCGTAACATTGACAGATGAACAGGTTGATCAGATGTATACACCAAACGCTTCTGCCAGTTCTATGAATTAATAGAAAGAGAGGGAATACGTGGGTAGAAAGTATCGTGTATGTATGATTACAGGCTGTATTACTACACTCTTTTTAGCACTCATTGCTTTATGTTTGGGGCAATATACGATTGCTTTACAAGATGTAATCAAGGTACTGACATTACAGAAAGTTGATCTTGTAAATGCAGAAACTGTTATTTTTAACATACGTATTCCACGTATTCTTGTTTCTTTGATTGTTGGAAGTGGACTTGCAACAGCTGGTGCATCATTTCAGGCGTTATTTTCCAATCCTTTAGCTACACCAGATACGTTAGGGTGTGCTAATGGCGCAAGTTTTGGTGCTGCTCTTGGGATTCTTTTAGGATTGAATGCATTAGGAATTCAGATTTCAGCACTGATTTTCGGAATCCTTGCGGTAGTGCTCGTATTTGTATTTACACGTTACAGGCATGCCAATCAAATCATGATGATCATTCTTGCAGGAATGGTTGTTTCTTCATTGTTTTCTGCACTTGTTTCACTGATTAAGTATGTTGCGGATCCGAATGATGTATTGCCAGTTATTACATTCTGGCTGATGGGAAGCTTTTCAAACAGTACGATACGTTCTTTGTATACAGGTGTACCGATGATTGTTCTAGGTATGGTCATATTGTATTTGATGCGATATCGTATGAATGCATTGAGTTTGAAAGAGGAAGAGGCTGCTTCTTTAGGAATCAATGTGCGCCAGAATCGAATGATTGTGATTGTTGCTTCTTCATTGATTACTGCTTCTGTAGTAAGCATGTGTGGTGTTGTAGGATGGGTTGGATTATTGATTCCACATATTTCTAGAATGCTGTTTGGAAACAATCATACAAAAGTCATTCCTGGATGTATTGTATTTGGAGCGTTGTTCATGCTCATAATTGATACAATTGCCAGATGCATGTACCAGGCAGAAATTCCTGTCAGTATATTGACCGCAATCATTGGTGCTCCCGTATTCTTGCTGCTGTTAAGAAAAACAGGAGGAATTGAGATATGAAGTATGAAGTTTTACATGGATCTTTTTTCTACAAAAAAGAAAAGCCTGTTTTCAATAATATCTCTTTTTCAGTCGGTGAAGGGAAGATACTCGCAATCCTTGGACCAAATGGAGCTGGAAAAACAACATTATTGAAGTGTATGCTTGGTTTTCTGAAATGGAAAGAAGGAAAAGCAATTTTTGATGGAAAAGATATATCAACGATTCCAGTAAATGTGTTTTTTCGGCAAGTATCTTATGTTCCACAATCTCATACCGTTACTTTTCCATGTTCTGTATTTGAAACGGTTTTACTTGGAAGAAGTCCATATTTAAATCTGTTTTCACTTCCTGACGAAACAGATCAGCAATATGCATTAGAAGCAATGCAATTATGTGGAATTGAGCATTTAAAAGAGCAGAATATAAATGAAATTTCTGGTGGTGAATTACAGCTTGTATATATTGCCAGGGCTTTGTGTTCAAATCCGAAAGTATTGATTCTAGATGAAGCTGAAACTGGATTAGATATGGCAAATCAAATTGTTGTATTAGATCTATTGAAACGTTTGTCAAAAGAAAAGAGATTGATGATCATATTCAATACCCATTATCCCCAGCACGCACTAGATATCGCAGATCAAACTTTACTCTTATCGAAAGAAGGAACATCTCTTTTTGGAAATACAGATGAGATCTTAACGGAAGAAAACCTGTCACGTGTATTTCATGTTCCTGTCATTCAACTTGAAAAGAAAATGAATGGTAAAACGTATCATTCATTGATTGCGGTATCCGAAAATGAATCAATATAAGGAGTGTAACTATGGAAGAAACTAGAATTGCTGTTATTGCGATCGTTGTTGAAGATCGTGAGCAGGTAAACACAATGAATGAAATCTTACATGATTATGGAAAGTATATTATTGGAAGAATGGGTATCCCATATCCAAAAAGAGAAATTTCTTTGATTTCTATCGCAATTGATGCACCAAATGATATTATCTCTTCATTGTGTGGAAAACTTGGGAATTTAAACGGTCTTACAGTGAAAGCAGCATATTCAAAAGTATAACGATGTTGAAAGATACATCGTTTTCTTTATTTGAAGATAGAAAATTTACAGAAGAAATAATTTCCAATGACAGTCATCAGCATTACAATGATTTTAGAGATAGAAGCATTCCAATGTAAATAGTCAATGAAAATCCATAGACAAACATTTTCAACTAGTAAAGTTAAAAATCGTAAAGTAACAAAAAGAATCATTTCTTTTCTAGAATTGTTCTTTGATTGGAAAACAATGTTTCGATTCATGAAGTATGCAAAAAGAACCGCAAAACACCAGGCAATTGTATTCGCGATTAGATAGTTCATATGAAAATATAAGCCTGCACTATATATGACATAATTCATCAGTGTTGTAACTACACCAGCAATTGTATATTTGATAAATTCCATCTTGATTTTCTTCTTTCAGCTATTTCAGTATACTTGGAATTGCTGGATTAAGAAAGATTAAGACTTATTTGAATATGTTGACGCTATTCTATTCATGGATTCTTTTGAATCATGATTTCAATATCGTGTTAAAATACAAAAAAATGTTTTTCACGATACGTACAACAATCAATATTACAATTGTGTAACAGGAAAGGATGATTATGGAAATGAGTGAAAAAATTATTGTCATAGATGACAATCCGGAAATTAGAGAAGTTGTAAACGTATTACTATCTTCTGAAGGATATACAATACTAGAAGCAAAGAATGCAGAAGAAGCATTAGAACAGATTGATGCCTCCATTGATTTAATTATTTTAGATATTATGATGCCAGGAATGGATGGGTATCAATTATGTGCGGAATTGCGTGAAGTAACAAATGCACCAGTATTATTTCTTTCCGCAAAGGGACAGGATTCTGATAAAACACTTGCTTTTTCAAGTGGTGGAGATGATTATTTAACAAAACCATTTTCATATACTGAATTAAATTCACGTGTGAAAGCATTGTTAAGAAGATATCATATTTATCAGGGAAAAGACCATTCAACAAAACAGGAATCTGTTTTAAATATTGGCAAGTTAAAACTAGATACGAACTTAAAAACAGCATTTAAAGATGGAAAAGAAATTCTGTTGACGGATATTGAATACCAGATTTTATTGTTTTTTGCGCAGCATAAAAATACGGTATATTCTTTAGCAGAAATCTATGAAAATATCTGGCAGGAAAAATATTACTATGGCGCAAATAATACGGTAATGGTTCATATTCGTAACTTAAGAAAAAAGATAGAAGATGATCCATCTTATCCAACAGTCATCAAAACATCATGGGGAAAGGGGTATTACAGTGAATAAAAAGCATTTTTCCTTATCTATGAAATTGTTTTTGATTACATGTTTTTCTGGAATGCTTGGATTTGCGACATATGCAATGATGCGTGCAAACTCCTTATCCTACTATCAGTTTCTACATCATATCAGTATCATTAAATTTGATCCAGAAGCAAAAGCAAAAGAGATACAAGAAAAGGCAAAAACGATTTCCATTGATGATATTGCTGGTATTAAAAAATTGATGGATCAACATGATCAATATACGTCCATGTGGCTGTATGAATATCGTTCTGGGGATTATATAGAAGGTAGTTTTGCGTCCATTTTAGAAGAACCATATGATTTTGCAGAATACCTGACTTTAAAATTGTATTATGTACAATCTGATTTTGAGACTGCTATCTATAACAATCAATTGGCAAAAAAAATAGATTTCAAGGATGGGCAGGCAGTGCTTGTGGTGAATGATCTGCATGGATTGAAATATTCGACGCATTATTTTTATATTTCTTTGATGATTTCCATTCTTGTCTGTATTTTACCGGCATTGTTATTTATGCATCGTAAAGTTAAATATATCAAATACCTGCAGAATAGCGTAGAAACAATTGAATCAGGGGATTTACAGACAAATGTCAAAGAACAAAGTCATGATGAATTAACAGCTTTGGCATCTGGTTTAAATCATTTGCGGGAAACATTAGATACGAATATTCAAAAAGAAAAGGAAGCAAGAGATGCCAATCATAAATTGATTACAACAATGTCACATGACTTAAGAACACCATTGACTGTTTTGCAGGGATATCTGGAAATTCTTCGTTTGAATAAATTCAAGGACGAAGAAACAAAACGACAGTATTTAGATAATTGCCTGGAGAATGTAAAACATATTCGTGTACTTGCGGATAAAACATTTGAATATGCAACCGTATTTGATACAACTGATTGTATTAATCTGGAAACAGTATCACTGCTTTCATTTATTGAATATATAAAATATCAGATTGAATATCTGCAGATGGAAGAATTTCTTGTGGAATATAATGTATCTAATGATGATGCTGAAATTTCTGTGAATCTTGAAATGATGAAAAGGGTAGTGAATAATCTGATTTCTAATATATATAAATATGCAGATAAAAAACAGCCCGTTCATATTCAATGCGTGTATGAAGATCACCATCTGAAGCTTTTGATGCAGAATACTGTTAGAACAACAGATGTGCAGACAGAAAGCAATCATATTGGTTTAGAAAGTGTAAAAAGAGTAATCAAACTGCACCAGGGAACATGTTATTACAATCTCGATAAAGATGTATTTAGTATTTCTATAGATATTCCATGCTGAAAAAAAGAAAACTATGAAGAATGATAGATAATCAAATCTTCATAGTTTTTTTGTGGTATAGAAATATATTATTTCAGTGCTTCTAATGCTTTTTCTACAATTTCTTCTACAGATACGTCTTCTTTATCGTTTGTTCTTGCTTTCCATTCAACATTACCATCTTTAATGCCTTTACCAACAGTAATACGGAAAGGAATACCAATGAGTTCCATATCCTTGAATTTAACACCAGGTCTTTCATCACGGTCATCTAGTATAACATCAATGCCTTTTGCCTTTAATGCTTCATAGATTTCGTTAGCTTTCAATACCTGCTGTTCATCCTTCATGGAAATAATAACAATAGCTACCTGGTAAGGAGCAATTTCCTTAGGCCAGTTAATACCATTTTCATCAACGTTCTGTTCACAAAGTGCAGCCATTGCTCTAGCAGGACCAATACCATAGGATCCCATCCAGACATCCTGCAGCTGGTTATTAGAATCAAGATACTGCAAGCCCATAGCCTTAGAATACTTTGTGCCTAGCTTGAATGTATTACCAACTTCAATGCCATGCTTAAATTCAATCTTGCCGCCACAGCAAGGACATGTATCACCTTCCATGATGTTTCTAACATCAGCTACCATATCAATCTTGAAATCTTTCTGATTGACATTTGTATAATGATAGCCTGTCTTGTTTGCACCAACAACAAAGTTCTGCATATAAGTTACTTCTTCATCGGCAACAAGTGTGCAGTGAATGCCTACAGGTCCTGCAAAGCCGATTTCAGCGCCAGTTGCTTCCTTAACCATTGTTACATCAGCAAGTTCAACTTCTGTTGCGTTAAACAGCTTTCTAAGCTTTGTTTCGTTAACTTCACGATCACCACGAACCATAACAGCGACAGCCTTGCCATCAACGTTATAGATCAATGTCTTAACAAATTTGTTTACTGGCTTGCTGAGCGTTTTAACAACTTCTTCAATTGTTCTAGAATCAGGTGTTTCAACAAGTTCCATTTCAAGTTCTGTTTCAGCTTCAGCTGGTTTTTGTGGAACACATGCAGCAACTTCAATATTGCTTGAGAATTCACAAGAATCACACAATACTAGAATATCTTCTCCAAGAGGTGTAATTGCCTGGAATTCTTCAGATAATAGACCGCCCATGATACCTGTATCTGCTTTAACAATTCTATAATCCAGATGCAGACGATCCATGATATTCTTATAGGCATTGAACTGCTTCTTGTAAGCAGCATCTAATCCGGCTTCATCTTTATCAAATGTATAGGCATCCTTCATAATGAATTCTCGTGTACGAATCAAACCGTATCTAGGTCTTGGTTCATCTCTGAACTTTGTCTGCATCTGATAGATAGAAAATGGCATATCTTTATAAGATCTGATTTTCATTTTAGCAGCCTGTGCAAATAATTCTTCATGTGTTGGACCTAAAACATAATTCTGTCCTTTGCGGTCCTTCAGGGAGAACATGGATGCACCAAATCCACTTCTTCTACCACTGGCAATATATACATCTTCAGGAATCAAAGCCGGCATCATTAATTCCTGACAGTCTGCCTTATCCATTTCATCTCTGATGATGTTTTCAATCTTGTTCATGACTCTTAAGCCAAGAGGCATCATCATATATACACCTGCAGAGCTTTTCTTAATATAACCTGCTCTAACAAGCATATTACTTGATACTGAATCTTCATCCTTTACGTTTTCTCTTAGTGTATAAAAGAAACTATTTTTTAACTTCATACTAAATTCTCCGTTTCTCGCTAAAAATTATACCATGACACCTTTACTTCATCACTTTAATTTACTATAATTGCTTAAAATATTTAGGAGGGTTGATATTTAACATGGCAAAGTACTACAACGAACCATCACACACATTCAGTGAATATTTGTTGATTCCTGGTTTTACAGGCAGTGAAAACACACCTGACAATGTCACTTTAAAAACACCACTTGTAAAATACAAGAAAGGTGAAAAACCAGCAATTACATTAAATATTCCAATGATTTCTGCAGTTATGCAGTCTGTATCTGGAGATAGACTCGGAATTGCATTAGCAAAAGAAGGCGGTATGTCCTTTATTTTTGGATCTCAGTCTATTGAATCTCAGGCAGCAATGGTTGCTCGTGTAAAGAATTATAAGGCTGGATTTGTAGTAAGTGATTCAAACTTGAAAGAAGATGCTACATTGAACGATGTATTAAAACTTGTTGAAGAAACAGGTCATTCAACAATGGCAGTTACGGATGATGGAACAAGTTGTGGTAAGTTACTTGGTATCGTAACATCAAGAGATTACCGTGTATCAAGAATGAGTGGAGATGAAAAAGTATCTACATTCATGACACCAAGAGAAAAGCTTGTTGTAGGAAACAAGAATACAACATTATCAGAAGCAAATGATTTAATCTGGGATCATAAGCTCAATACATTACCAATTGTAGATGACAATGATCATTTACTATACATGGTATTCCGTAAGGACTATGATGCACATAAGGAATTCCCAAATGAATTACTTGATGAAGAAAAGAGACTCATGGTCGGTGCAGGTATCAACTCTAGAGACTATGAACAGAGAATTCCAGCATTGGTTGAAGCTGGTGTTGACTGTTTAGTGATTGACTCAAGTGAAGGCTATTCTGTATGGCAGGCAAATACAATCAAGTGGGTTCGTGAAAAGTATGGCGATTCTGTAAAGATTGGTGCTGGTAACGTTGTTGATGGTGAAGGATTCAGATATCTAGCTGATGCTGGTGCTGACTTTATCAAGATTGGCATCGGTGGCGGTTCTATCTGTATCACTAGAGAAACAAAGGGTATTGGCAGAGGTCAGGCAACTGCAGTCATTGACGTAGCACAGGAAAGAGATAAGTATTTTGAAGAAACAGGTATATATGTACCTATCTGTTCTGATGGCGGTATTGTTTATGACTATCACATTACTCTTGCATTAGCTATGGGTGCTGACTTTGTTATGTTAGGCAGATATTTCTCTCGCTTTGAAGAAGCTCCTGGTCAGAAGCTTGTAGTAAATGGAAATACAGTAAAAGAATATTGGGGTGAAGGAAGTGCAAGAGCACGTAACTGGGGCAGATATGACCTTGGTCAAGGCAAGAAGCTTTCTTTTGAAGAAGGTGTTGACTCCTATGTTCCTTATGCTGGTCCATTGAAGGAAAACGTTGCAATGACAACATTGAAGATCAAGTCTACAATGTGCAACTGCGGTGCTTTAACAATTCCTGAATTACAGGATAAGGCAAAGCTGACACTTGTATCATCTACTTCTATTGTTGAAGGTGGTGCACACGACGTACAGGTTAAGCATAACGACTCCTCATACAATCAATAATCAAATGAACTGTTAGAATTCAATTTCTAACAGTTTTTTAAATGAAAAAGGAACTGTTACAGTGTAGGGACAGTTCCATCTTTTTTCCATTGTTTCACTTGTTGTTTTAACTCTCGAAATACTGCATCTTCACCTTTGGACGCAATTTGTTCAAGAACATATTTGAGACGTGCATTTGTTGCAGGATGCATATATAGAGAATCATTTCTTGTCAGATAATAATTCAATGCACTTTCTTTTGTGTATTTTTCTTTCTGATAAATCCTGCATGCGGCAACACGATCACAGACCATTTCAACGAAATAGTTAAATGGCATTTCTAGAGGCTGCCATTTACCGTTTATGACATCATACCAGTATTCCCAATGGTGTTTGTTTCTGCCTTTATGATGCAGCCATCCAGCTGCATAACCAAAGTGTTCCTTTTCGTAAGCGTAGGGAGACCGCGTACCTTGAAAATACTTTACAGATTCATGGAATTCACTGAAGGAATATTTAGAAAGATCGTGTGTTAATCCTTGTCTGTATAGACCACAGGCAAAGCAGTTCTTCATTACCTGATAGCGATGTTCATTGATCGTGCGCAGATGCGCAGATAAACGTTTTAAATATGGTTCATCAATCGTATTCTTCTGCATGCCTTCCATTTTAGATCAACCTTGAAATACAATCAACTCAATACACATTTACAAGCGTTTCATGATAAAATAAATACCAAAGAGGTAAATGATGAATAGAAGTGAACTAAGAGAAAAAGCAATGATTACTGTATATCAGTATCTATTGGTAAAACGTGATACAAAGCAACTCATTGAAGATGCATTCGAAATGGAACAGAAAGATATTCCAGAATACTTTGTAAAACTCATTCATACAGCGATTGACAACGAAGAAAAATACAAGGGATATATTAATGAAGTAATTAAAAAAGGATGGTCTTACGATCGCCTGGGTGCAATCGAAAAAGCAATTCTGATCAATGGCTGTGCAGAGTTTGACTTAAAGGAAGTTGAAGCTGCAGTCATTATTAATGAGTCTGTAGAACTCGCTAAGAAATATTGCGATGAAGATACATACAAACTCATTAATCGAATTCTGGATGTAATATGAGCCGTAGAGTAGTTCCGGTTAGCAGGCTGGTACGTTATATTAAAGAATCCATGGAATCTGATCCCGTTCTTAGAGGTGTCATGATCGAGGGTGAGATTTCCAATCTTCGTATCCCTAATTCACAGCACTGGTATTTTTCTTTGAAAGATGAGAAAGCTTCTTTAACATGTGTGATGTTTGCCTACCAGAATAAAAAAGTAACTTTTCAGCCTAAAAACGGTGATAAAGTTATTTTAATTGGTGATGTCAGTGTCTATGAAAGCATGGGAAGCATGCAGATGGTTGCAAGTTCAATGCAGCCGAGTGGAATTGGTGAATTGTATTTAAAGCTGGAACAGATGAAGAAGCAGCTTTTTCAGGAAGGTTTATTTGAAGAATCACATAAAAAACAACTGCCAGAATATCCAATGGATATTGCATTAGTTACAGGAAGTAATACAGCTGCTAGAGAAGATGTGCTGATTACTTTCCGCAAACGTTGGCCAATTGCAAAGATTCATGAATATCCATGCCCTGTACAAGGCACACAGGCTTCTCCTAAAATCATAGATGCTTTAAAGCGTGCGGATGAAGGAAATCATGAACTTGTGATTTTAGCACGTGGCGGTGGATCGTTAGAAGATCTCTGGTGTTTTAATGATGAAGCACTGGCACGTACAATTTATGCAATGCATACGCCAATTGTAACTGGTATTGGACATGAAACAGATACAACCCTTGTTGATTATGTCAGTGATAAACGTGCCAATACACCAACAGGTGCAGTTGAAGTATCGACACCAAATATTGTAGATGTCAAGGCAATGCTTTCTTCCTTTCAAATTCGCATGGTAAACGCTGTAAAAGCGTGTGAAGAAAGAAAACAGCAGCAACTGCTTCGTTTGGCAGCGTCTTCTGTATTGAAAAATCCTAAGAAGCTATTGAATGAAAAGATTGTAATGCTGCAGTATACACAGGAAAGACTCATGCGCTATCCTTCCTCTTTAAGAGAAAGAAAAAGCGCATTGGATCGTATGACTTCCTTGTTTCACCAAAAGATGGTTGCATCTTCTAATGAAATACGCAGTGAAATCCAAAACCAGCAGGCACAGCTTGTTGTGAATATGCATCGTCAGCTGGATCGTAATAAACATTTTCTTTCTATACAGGAAGAATCGTTGAAATCTTCGATGCAGCTTAATTCTACACGTTACCATAATGATTTAGAAAGAATGGTTAAGCTGCTCGATGCCTATTCACCATTGAAAGTGTTATCTAGAGGGTATAGTGTTACTTACAAAAATGATAAAGTCATTACAGATGCAGATGATTTGAATATAAATGATGAACTGACAATCCGCTTGTCAAAAGGCATGGTTTTAACGAAAGTTGAGGATATTAAACATGGCAGGTAAAGAAAAAACATTTGAAGAATCAATGGAACGTCTAGAAAAAATTGTTTCAGATCTTGAATCAAATGATAAACCATTGGATGAAACAATTGCTTTATTTGAAGAAGGTTTAAAACTAGTAAAAAACTGTGATGAAAAATTAAAGACGTATGAAAGTCAGATTGATACTTTATTGAAAGAAAATGGTGATGAAGATGATGAGAATTGAAAAGGTTCTTGAAGAAAAAATCGATGAATTGGCTGATTCTAAAGTAAAAGAAGCAATGCGTTATTCATTGATTGCTCCAGGAAAAAGAGTTCGTCCAAATCTTTTGTATGAAGTGGTGAAAGGGTATGGATTGCTTGAAAGCGTTGCGGATGAATTTGCATGTGCCATTGAAATGATTCATACATATTCTTTGATTCATGATGATCTTCCAGCAATGGACAATGATGATTTACGTCGTGGCAGATTAACCTGTCACAAACAGTTTGATGAAGCAACTGCGATCTTAGCTGGAGATGGATTGCTGACATATGCATTTGATGTAGCTTCTTCGAGTACTGCAGATCCTTCCATCGTTGTAAAATGTATTCAAGTACTTGCACAATGTGCTGGAAGCAATGGTATGGTTCTTGGGCAGGATCTTGATATGAATGAATCTAATACAAGTGACTGGGACTATGTAAGAAAAGTACATAAATATAAGACAGGATGTCTATTAAGTGCGCCTTTAATGATGGGAGCACTTCTAGCTGGCAAGAATGATGAAACAGTTAGACAATGGCATGAGATTGGTATTTCATTAGGACTTGCATTCCAGATCCAGGATGATATTTTAGATGTAGAATTATCCAGTGAAGAATTTGGAAAAAGCAATTCTGATGAGAAAAACGATAAAAAAACAAGTGTATCTTTACTTGGCTTAGAACAAAGTAAAGAACTCATGATTTCTGAATATGAAAAAGTTAAGCAAAGCATTTCTGAAATGCATGACTTTAATGGAGAAAAATTAATTTCATTTATCGAAAGTATTGAAAAACGTAGAAAGTAGATGGGCAGTAAATATGGATTTAAAAAGTATTCAAAATCCTGAATTTCTAAAATCCATGAGTATTGATGAATTAGAACAGCTGAGTGGGGAAATTAGACAGTTTCTAATTCAAAGTATTTCAAAAACAGGAGGACATTTAGCAAGCAATCTAGGTGTTGTAGAGCTGACAATTGCTTTACATTATGTTTTTAATGCGCCTGAAGATAAAATATTTTTTGATGTAGGACATCAATGTTATACACATAAGATTTTGACAGGACGTGCAGCACAGTTTCCACTATTAAGACAATATCATGGCTTGTCTGGATTTCAGAAAAGAAAAGAAAGTATCTACGATTGCTGGGAAGCAGGTCATAGTTCTACGTCTCTTTCTGCTTCACTGGGTATGGCAATTGCTAGAGATTTAAATCATGAATCATATGAAGTCATTCCAGTGATTGGTGATGGGGCTTTAAGCAGTGGCATGTCCATGGAGGCATTAAATGAAATCGGTGATGAGCAAAGAAAGATGATTATTGTTTTTAATGACAATAATATGTCGATTTCTAAAAATGTTGGTGCATTAACACATGCTTTTTCTCATTTGCGTTCTTCTACTGGATATATGAATTTAAAGAAAGCTATGAAGAAATCTCTTCGTACAAGTGGATTTGGTCAGCAGGTATATATCAGTTTAAAGAATATTAGAGATGTAATCAAAAAACAGATTGTCAAGAAGGGAATCTTTGGTGATTTTAATATTGACTATATTGGGCCGATTGATGGACATAACCTTCATGATCTGATTCAGGTATTTGAAGCGGTAAAAGATCATGATGGACCAATTGTTGTTCATGTCATGACGAAAAAAGGCAAGGGTTATGAACCTTGTGAAAATGACTATGAAGGCAAGTGGCATGGTGTTGGTCCGTTCAATGTTGAAACAGGAAAAGCACTGCACCACTGTCCAGAAGGGCAGGCTGCCTATTCCTATATTGCATCTAATACAGTTAGAAAATTAGCAGAAGAAAGCAAAGATATTGTTGCCTTGACACCAGCAATGATCAATGGATCTTCTTTACAGGAATTCTTTGCGGAATTTCCAGAACGTTCTTTTGATACAGGCATTGCGGAAGAACATGCCGCAACGTTTGCTGCTGGTTTAGCAATCAGTGGGAAGCATCCGTATCTCTGTGTTTATTCTTCATTCCTGCAAAGAGCATATGATCAGATCAATCATGATATTGCGAGAATGGATCTGCCTGTTGTGATTGGAATTGATCACGTTGGTCTTGTTGGCGGAGATGGCGAAACACACCATGGCATCTATGATATTGGATTATTGAGTGGTATTCCAAATATGATCATTGCACAGGGAAAAGATGCTGAAGAAATCGAAAATCTGATTTACACTGCTTTCTCTCAAAATCATCCGTTTGCTTTCCGTTATCCAAAGGGATATACAAAGATTGCTGAAACGCATGCTTATAAAATGATTCCGGTAGGAAGCTGGGAAGTTTTCAATGATAAAAAAGAGAATCAGGTATGCATCTTTACGTATGGAGAAGCAGTTGACAAATTCTTGAATAAAGTGAGTGTCAATGAACTTCCAGTGACTGTCATTAACTGTCGATACTTTAAGCCGTTAGATGAAAATGTTTTAAAAGAATTCACAAATCGAGACATGCATTTTATCTGTTATGAATCAGATGCTTTAGAACATGGTCTTGGCAGTATGATACTTGAATGGTGTAATGACAATCATGTATCTATCTCATTAAAGAGATTTGGAATTCCAGATGATTATATTGAGCAAGGTAGTGAAAGACTGCTCAGAAAGGATCTAGGGATCGATATGAATACTGTAATGAATTGTATTCTTTCGTATCTGAAATAATAAATTGTTATGTTAAAACATCTTTACATTCAAAACTTTATTTTAATTGATGAAATCAATCTTGATTTCGAAAGTGGCTTTAGTGCGTTTACAGGTGAAACAGGGGCTGGTAAATCTATTTTAATTGATGCAATCAGTACCTTATCTTTAACGCGCGCTTCAAGCACTTTGATTGCAAAAGGAAAAGACAAAGCAATCATTGAAGCAACGTTTGATTTACATTCTGATCCACATGCATGTAAAGCTATGGAAGAAAGCGGCTTTGATGTAAATGATGAGACAACATTTACACGTGAGATCCATGCAAATGGCAAAAGTGTTGCGAGAATTGATCATAGAGTTGTTACGTCAAGTTTAATGAAAGATATTCTGCTCAATCAGATTGATATTCATGGTCAGCGTGATACTGCCTATCTTTTAAATACAGGTCGTCATATTCATTTATTGGATGAATATCTTAAAGATGATGATCTTTTAAACAACGTAAAAGATGCCTATATGACATATGCTGCTTTACGCAAAGAAAAACAAAAGGCAGAACAAGAAACATATAATGAAAATGATGCTGAATTCTTCATGTATCAAATCAAAGAAATTGAAGATGCAAAACTGAAAATCGGCGAAGATGAAGAATTAGAAAAAAGCGAAAAACAATACAAACTGATTAAAGATTCATTAGATAAATTGAATTCTATTTTTACGTTGTATGATGATCATTTATCAAGTGATTTGTATGATTTTAACAGACAGGTTTCTTCTTTAAAAACAGACGCATCTTTAGAAACAATTCAGACTACAGTCAATGATTCCTACTATGCAATTGATGACGCGATGCAGCAGCTGCATTCCTATCTGGATGGAATGGATATGAGTGAAGAAGACATCAATACGATGGAAGAAAGACTTTTTGAAATCCAGCGTTTAAAAAGAAAATACGGAAGAACAATTCAAGATATTCTAGATAAAAAAGAAGAATTACAGAATCAGGTAGAAAGCATTACACACCGTCAGGAATACTTAGATGCGTTAAATACGAAGATACAGAAAGCATATGATGTGTATCATTTACATGCATGTAAACTATCTGCATTTAGAAAGAAAGAATCACACCGCCTGGATGAAGAGATTCAATCTCATCTGAATGACTTAATGCTTCCGAATGCTAGATTTGTAACGTCATTTACAGATTCTGAACCATCTCTTTATGGAGATGATCATGTAGAATTTTTAATCAGCATGAATCAGGGAGAAGATCCAAAACCGTTAGCTAAAACTGCATCTGGTGGTGAGTTGAGCCGCCTGATGCTAGGCTTGAAAATTATTTTTACACATTTACAAGGTATTTCAACAGTTATCTTCGATGAAATCGATACGGGCGTATCTGGACCTGTAGCAAGCAGTATTGGGAAGAAGATGAAGCTTTTATCCAAATCTACACAAGTATTTTCTGTAACGCATCTTGCGCAGGTTGCTTCATGTGCAGATCAGAACTATTTTGTATCCAAAACTGATACTGATGGCGCAACACATTCCAGCGTGAAACGTCTCAATAAAAAAGAAACAATTGAACAGCTTGCTTTGATTGCTTCTGGAGAAGTCACAAAAGCTTCTTTAAAGGCAGCTAGTGAACTGTACCAAAGGAACCAGCAATGAGCAGAGTATATTTTCATATTGATTTGAATGCATTCTTTGCTTCTTGTGAAGAACTGCTGGATCCTTCATTGAAAGGAAAACCACTTGTTGTTGGTGGAAAATCCAGAAGAAGTGTGATTTCGACTGCGAACTATGAAGCACGTAAATATGGAATTCACAGTGCAATGCCAATGCAGCAGGCTGAAAAATTATGTAAAGATCTGGTTATAGTCAATGGCCATTATGCCTTTTATTCTGACATGTCTCATCAGTTTATGCAGATTATCCATTCCTATACTGATCTGGTTGAAAAGGCATCAATTGATGAATGCTATGCGGATATGACAGATGTTATCTGTAGATATCCAAAACCATTAGATGTTGCCTTTGAAATTCAAAGAAGAGTTCTAGAGGAAACAGGCTTACGCTGTTCCATTGGAATTGGACCAAACATGTTTTTAGCAAAAATGGCAAGTGATATGAAAAAACCAATGGGAATTACGGTTTTGCGTATTCGTGATGTTCCGGAAAAAATGTGGCCTTTGCCAATCAAGGAAATGCAGGGAATTGGCAAAAGAACAGTTCCATTAATGGAAGATCTGAATATTCATACAATTAAAGATCTTGCAACATATCAGGATCTAAATGCTTTGAAGCCTGTTTTAGGAAAAAATATTGAGAGTATGATCAAACGTGCCAATGGCTATGATGATCGTACACTAATGACAGACTATGACTCTAAAAGCATGGGAATTTCAGAAACTTTACTGGAAGATGTAACGGATTATGATGAGCTGCGTGGTTTGATTAGAACGTTATGCAGGCGTCTATCGAAACGTTTAAAAGAAGCGCATAAAGCTGGATATCATGTATCCATGCGTATCTGTTACTATGATTTTAGAAATGCAAACAAGAGTAAGAAACTATCAGCACCAATCTGGACAAGTGATGACTTGTTTGTTCAGGCAATGATTCTTTTTGATTCTTCCTATGAAGAAGAGGAAGCAGTACGTTTGATTGGAATATCTGTCAGTGATTTTGCCAGTGAAGAATTTCTTACGAAACAAGTATCATTATTTGATGCACCAGAAGAAGAATCAACTTCAGAAATTCTCCATGATTTAAATCATCAATTAGGAACACAGGCATTTGTAAGAGCTAGTTCTCTTCTGGAGAATGATAAATGAATCTGGAAGAGGCATATCATCAATATTTGATGCATCTTAGAATCAACGAAGGGAAAAGTGAAAGAACGATCCAGTCATATGGAAGAGATCTGAAACAATATATTGCATATCTTCAGATGAATCATATCCATGATACAAAAGACATAAAACTGCAGGATATTCAAAATTTTATTATTGAACAAAGTAAAACAAAGGCATCTTCTTCTATGGTTCGTATGAGTGCTTCTATCCGTTCGTTTCATCAAGATCTTGCTTTTATGTTTGATGAAGAAGATCCTAGTAAAAATATAGAAGTGCATAAGAACAGTACGCGTCTTCCTGTTTTCTGTACAATAGAAGATATTAATCGTTTAATGGATTCTTTTGATGACCATATTCCTGAACAGTATCTTGATCACGCAATATTACAGATGATTTATGACTGTGGACTGCGTGTTAGTGAAGCTGTAACTTTAACAATGAACCGTGTTGATCTTGATTCAAGAAAATTAAGAGTTTTAGGGAAGGGGGACAAAGAAAGAATTGTTCCCATTCCAAGTCATTCCATTTCTTTTTATAAAGAATATCGAGACGTGATTCGTACTAATTTGTTAAAAAACAAAACAAATCTATTCTTTATTACGAATAAAGGAAAAAAAGTAACAAGCAAGCATGTAGAAGTGCTTCTACAGAAAAAATGCATCGAATTGGATTTTCATAAACACATTACGCCACATAAATTAAGACATAGCTATGCAACGCATATGCTGCAGGGCGGCGCTGATTTAAGGAGTATTCAGGAAATACTTGGACATTCTGATATCTCTACAACAGAAATCTATACACATGTTACAAACAAACAGATGTTTGATACATATGAAAGGTTTCATTCTGACATTTTGAATGAAAAACTTTCATTCAATGGCAAAAAGTCCGCTAAATAAGCGGATTTTTTAATTACTATTTCTGAAAATGAAATGTAAATATATTAGTAAAATATTACAATTAAGTGAAAAAAATTTCACTTTTGTATTGCAAATGGATACAGCTGTGCTTAGAATAGAAACGTATTTTAAATACGAACAAAAAAAGGAGAGAAATTATGAAGAAATTATTGGTAAGTGCTGTAGCACTGGCTATGCTCGCTGGATGTTCTTCTGGCGGTGCTGCTTCTACGGCAAACACTAGCGGAGGAACAGCTGGTAAATCTGTAACAATTGCAACAGATACAGACATTTTGAGTATGAACTCATCAACATCTACTGATGGTACATCATTCATCGCATTAACAATGTGTGAAGCTGGTTTAACGCAGCTGGATGAAAAGAATGTTCCAGTATCAGATTTAGCTGAAAGCTGGGATGTCAGCGATGATGGACTGGAATATACATTCCATATCAGAAAAGATGCAAAGTGGTCTGATGGTACAGCATTAACAGCCAATGACTTCGTCTATGCATGGAACAGATTAATTGATCCAGAAACTGCCAGTGACTATGCATTCTTAATTGATAAAAATGCAGAATCCAATACAACAAACATTAAGGATTGGACAGCTGAAGATGATCAGACTTTCAAGGTTACATTAAGCAAGCCATGTGATTTCTTCTTATCATTATGTGCATTTCCATCACTTTTCCCATTAAATGAAAAGTTTGTTGAAGAACAAGGTGATCAGTATGCATTAACAACTGACAACATGTTATATTGTGGTCCATATACATTAACAGAATGGACACCAAGCACATCATGGAAGTTCGTAAAGAATGATCAGTACTGGGATGCAGCTAGCTACGCTGAAAATGTTGATGAAGCTAACTGGAGACTTGTACAAGGTCAATCAGCAATCTTAGACTACCAGGCAGGCAACATTGACTATGTTAAGCTGACAAGTGAAGTCATTGATGACTATGCTGGCAAGGAAGATGTCGTTACATCTTTAACTGGTTATTCCTGGTATTTATCACTCAACTTCCATAACGAAGCTTTAGCTAACAACAATATCCGTAAGGCTATTGCATATGCAATCAATACTGATGAATTATGTACTTCTGTACTCAAGGATGGTTCTACACCACTTGAAGGTATCGTAACAAAGTCCACAACAGCAAATGCTGATGGTAAAGATTTCAGAAGTATTTCTGGAACAGTTGTTCCTGGATACGATGAAGCAAAGGCTAAGGAAGCGTTTAAAGCTGGATGCAAGGAATTAGGCGTTGATTCAGTAACTCTAGAAGTTCTTTATGAAGATGCTGATGTAAGTAAAAACTGTGCTGCATACGTTATGAATGCACTTGAAAAGGCTGGATTCACAACTGAAGCTAAGTGTGAACCAAAGAAGAGCAGACTACAGGATATGCAGAATGATAACTATGACGTAGCTTTACATAGATGGGGACCTGACTATGCTGACCCACAGACATACATGGACCTTTTCGTAACAGGCGCTTCTAACAACTACGGTCACTATGAATCTGAAAAGTATGATTCTTTAATCGGAAAGGCTCTTACAACAGATGCTGCTGATTCTACAAAGAGATGGGAAGACTTTGCTGAAGCTGAAAAAGTTCTTGTCAATGAAGATACAGCAATCATCCCACTATATCAGGCTGGTAATACAGCTCTTCAGAATACAAAATTAACAGGTATCCAGTATCATGGTGCTGGTGTTGATAGCTATCGTCATATGAAATTAGCTGCTTAAAATAAATAACACATAATTATAAGGGTGAGAAGCTCACCCTTATAATGTTTTAGAAAGGGGATTTACATGAAAAAATATATTGGAAAACGATTATTGATATCATTAGCAACTTTACTCGTTATTCTTCTTGTCTTGTTTGTCATGATGGACTTGATGCCAGGATCTCCATTTAACGATGAAAAGCTTACAGAAGCACAAAAAGCTTTACTATATGCAAAGTATGGCCTAGATCAGCCATTCTTAACAAGATTCATCACTTATCTCAAGAATATGTTAACGGGTGACTTTGGTGTATCTTATGCAATCAATAAAGACTTCTCTGTAAGTTCAATGATTTCCAGTCGTTTATGGATTTCTGTCAAACTTGGTTTTATGGCAATGATTATTGGTACAATTCTTGGCTTGATCTTAGGAATTCTAGCTGCATTGAATCACAATACATGGATTGATACATTATGTTCAACAATTTCTGTTGTTGGTGTATCTGTTCCTTCATATGTATTTGCATTGCTTCTCTGTTACTTTATTGCATATAAGTTAGGATTATTCCCAATTTTATACAACGCAGCGCAGCAAGGAAAATCTTTAGTTCTTCCTGCAATTGCATTAAGTTTTTCTCCAACGGCAAATATTGCTCGATTTACAAGAAGTGAAATGCTGGATGTATTGAATTCCGATTATATTCTTCTTGTAAAATCAAAAGGTTTGAAAGACTATAAAGTTATTTTGAAACACGCAATGAGAAACTCATTGATTCCAATTGTTACAATTATGGGACCAATTCTTGTTGGCTTATTGACTGGTTCCAGTGTCGTTGAAAAAGTATTTGGTATTCCAGGTCTTGGTACACTATTGATTACCGCAATTCAAAGTAACGACTATAACGTAACCATTGCCTGTGCGTTTGTATATTCATTGATGTATATCGTCGCAATCTTTGTTGTAGATGTTCTCTATGGTGTGATTGACCCTAGAATCCGTGTTGCTAAAGAAGGAGGTAAGTAATTATGAGTCAGAATTTGAATTATGAATTCAGCGAAGATGATTTTAAATTAGCCCATGATTCTAATGATAAGTTAATGGATAAAAACTTTGTCGCTACTTCCTATGCAAAAGATGTATGGACAAACTTCAAAAAAAATAAAGGTGCTTTAATTGCTGCAGTTATCATTGTTTTAATTACAATCATGGCAATCATTGGACCTGGTCTGAATGAACATACATTCAAGTCCATTATTACAGAACATGCAAATCTTGTACCTCGTATTCCAGGTCTTGAAAAGCTCGGTATTTTTGATGGTATGAGAAATGGTGAAAACCAGTATGTTGCGAAAGGATTTCAGAATGTATATTACTGGTTTGGTACAGACGCTTTAGGACGTGACTTGTTTACACGTGTATGGTCTGGAACAAGAATTTCATTAATGATTGCATTAGTTGCTGTATTGATTGATGTTTGTATTGGTATGATCTATGGTTTGATTTCTGGTTTCTTTGGTGGTGCAGTTGATATGATCATGCAAAGAATTGCTGAAATCTTAAATGGTATTCCAACACTTGTTATTGTCGTCTTGTTTGGACTTGTATTAAAGCCAGGTGTTACTTCTATTATCTTTGCGTTAATGATTACCGGATGGATTGGTATGGAGCGCATTACGCGTGCACAGGTATTGAAAGTAAAAGAACAGGAATATGTTCTAGCGGCTAAAACATTGGGTGCAAAGGATTTCTATATCATCTTTAAAGAAATTCTTCCAAATATTTTTGGACAGATCATTATTGAATCTATGTTCTCTATTCCAAATGCAATTTTTACAGAAGCTTATCTTTCTTTCGTTGGTGTCGGTGTTCCTGAACCAACAGCTTCCCTTGGTTCATTAATTTCTTCAGGATACAACTCTATGATTACATATCCTCATATGTTAATGATTCCAGTTGTAGTACTTGCATTGTTAATGTTAAGCTTCAACCTTTTAGCAGATGGACTAAGAGATGCATTTGATCCAAAGATGCAGAATAAGTAAGGAGGATTCTATGGTACAGTCAGTAAAACGTGATAAAAAAGATAGAGTTCTCTCTATTCGTGATTTAAATATTTCATTTAAAACAAACTATGGTGTTGTAAATGCCATTCGTGGTGTTCGTCTGGATTTATTTAAAGGAGAAACAATTGCCATTGTTGGTGAATCTGGTTCTGGTAAATCCGTTACTTGTAAAACAATTATGGGTATTCTAGATTCCAACGGTATTATTGATTCAGGCGAAATTACACTTTTCTATAAAGATGAAAATGGCAATGAGAAAACAGCGGATCTTACAAAGATGTCTCAGAAGCAGATTCGTTATGAGTTCTGTGGAAGAAAGATTGCGATGGTATTCCAGGATCCAATGACTTCATTAGATCCTACAATGACAATTGCTAAACAAATCATGGAACCAATGATTGAGCATCGTCATATGACTAAAGAAGAGGCAAGACAACATGCATTGGATCTTTTAACAAAGGTTGGTATTGAAAATCCAGAAAAGAGAATGAAGCAGTATCCTCATGAACTTTCTGGTGGTATGAGACAAAGAGTTGTTATTGCGATTGCATTAGCCTGTGATCCTGATATCTTGATTTGTGATGAACCTACTACAGCATTAGACGTAACAATTCAGGCAAAGATCATTGAATTAATCAAGAGCATTCAGGATGAAAAAGGTATTTCTGTTATTTATATTACACATGACTTAGGTGTTGTTGCGAAAGTTGCAGACTATGTCGCTGTTATGTATGCAGGTAGAATTGTAGAAAAGGGCAGAGTCAATGAAATCTTCTATGATCCAAGACATCCATATACCTGGGGATTGCTTGCTTCTATGCCTGATACAGATACAAGCAGTGAAAGATTGTTTGCGATTGCTGGTTCACCACCTGATTTAACAAACAGAATCAAAGGTGATGCATTTGCCCCTAGAAATCCATATGCATTAAATATTGATTTTGAGTTAGAACCACCAATGTTTGATGTTGGCGGTCAGCATAGAGTTGCATCCTGGCTATGTGATCCAAGAGCTCCTAAAGTTGAGCTTCCAAAGGATCTGCAGGAAAAAATAGTGAAAATGAAGAAGGAGGCAGGATTAGCATGAGCGAAGCAAAGAAACCTCTACTTCACGTAGAAAATTTGAAGCAGTATTTTAAGATTTCCAGAACATTTACGACTAAAGCTGTGGATGGTATTTCTTTCGATATTTATGAAGGAGAAACTTATGGTCTTGTTGGTGAGTCTGGTTCTGGTAAATCTACAACTGGTCGTAGTATTATTCGTCTATATGATCCTACAGATGGCAAGATTATCTTTGATGGAAGAGATATTTCTAAAAAATTGAGTAAAGAAGATGCCAGCTATCTTAGAACAAATATGCAGATGATTTTCCAGGATCCTATGGCATGTTTAAATCCTAGAAAGAAAGTAAAGGAAATTATTGCACAGGGACTTGAGATTCATCATGTATGTTCTTCTCAAAAAGAAGTGGATGAAAAAGTATATGCAATTCTAGAAAAAGTTGGCCTTTCAAAAGAACAGGCAACTCGTTTCCCATCGCAGTTCTCAGGCGGTCAAAGACAACGTGTTGGTATAGCTAGAGCGCTTGTTATGAATCCAAAATTAGTCATTGCGGATGAATGTATTTCTGCATTAGATGTTTCTATTCAGGCACAGGTTGTTAACTTGATGAAAGATCTGCAGGAAGAATTAGGAACAACGTATTTGTTTATTGCACATGACTTATCCATGGTAAAGTATATTTCTGATCGCATTGGAATTATGCATCTTGGACATATCGTTGAAACAGGTACTACGGATGAAATTTTTACAAATCCAATTCATCCATATACAAAATCTCTTCTATCTGCGATTCCTCATCCAAATCCAATCGTTGAAAAGAATCGTGTTGCGATTACATATGACAAGGAAAAAGAAGGTGTGGATTATACTAAGGGTGTGCAGCACAAATTGACAGATACACATATTGTATTAGCAACAGATGAAGAATTTTCTAGATGGACGAAATAAAGAAATGAAAGATTCGTATGATTTGTACGGATCTTTTTTGTTATAATGCTGATAGAAAGTATTGAGGAAAATATCATGGCAATTACACTTGGGGTATCTGTTTACCCAGAACAGGAAACGATCGAACAAATCGATACGTATTTAAAGCTTGCGAGCAGTTATGGTTTTACAAAAGTATTTACAAGTATGTTTTCAATTGAAGGAAGCAAAGATGAAGTTGCACAGTATTTTAAGAATTTTACAGGTATTGCACATCAATACGGGATGAAAGTATCAGGTGACTGTAATACGAAATTCTTAGAAAAGATGGGTGCAGATGAATCAAATTTGTCTATTTTCAATGAAATGGGAATTGATTCCATTCGTATGGATCTTTGCTATTTTGATGAAAGAGATACAAAACTGATCAATAATGCATATAACATTGGTGTTGAAATGTCTGCAGCATTTATTAAGCCAATTGATGAAGCAATTGCACGAGGAGCAAACATAGATAATTTAGTTTGTTGTCATAACTTCTATCCTGAAAGATATACTGGTGCAGATTTAGAATCTGTAATGAATGTAAATAATCACTGGAAAGAAAAAGGAGTCAAAGTAGCACAGTTTATTTCATCTAATGTAGAAGGCGCACATGGTCCTTGGCCAATTCAGGAAGGCTTGCCAACAATGGAAGATCATCGCTGGATGTCTGTGGATGATCAAGTTAGACATTGCTTAGCAATGGGAAATGTAGATGAAATTATTTTTGGTAATGCATTTGCTTCCAAAGAAGAATTTGAAGCAATTCAGCGTGTCATGAATCTAGTTTATGTAAATATTCCAAAGAAAGAAGGGATTGGTCCATTTGCGGATTATATTCCTCATGGAGAATTAAAGCGTATTCCATTTAAAATCGAAATGGCAGAGGGAGTAACGGATCTAGAAAAAGAAATTCTGTATTATGAAGCTCATACAGCTGGTGAATATCTGTACTATATGATTCGTGACCGCTGGACACGTATTCTGTATCATAATACGAGTATTCCTTGCAGGAAAAATGATAAGGAAATGTATCATAGAGGTGATGTAGTAATTGTGAATGATAACTGCAAACATTATCATGGTGAACTGCATATTGTCTTAAAAGATACACCAAATGATAATCAAAAGAATTATATTGGTCATATTCCAGCTGATGAAATGTGCCTACTTGAACATTTCAAGTCAGGTACTGCATTCTGTTTTGAAAAAGAATAAGTATATTTTAGTATAAAAGATAAGACTTACAGCGGAATAGCTGGTACAGTCTTATCTTTTCTCGTGCTGATTGATTCTATCCATAAAAAGATCTAAACTACTTATATATGACAAAGGTATTAGGATCAAAAAGAATTTTTTCAGATATTACAGATGATGAGTGTATGGAATTTTTAAACTCTGTCAGCAGCATTGTACAGATTGATGCATATCAGCAACTGAAAAACTATACACATCATTACTATACAACGCGTTATCAGCACTCTTTAAATGTAGCCTGGTATTCGTATCTGATGTGTAAAAAAATGCATTTAAATGCGGTTAGCTGCGCACGAGGTGCGATGATGCATGATTTCTATCTATATGATACACATGATGCTAAATACGCTAAAAAACATATTCAGACTCATCCTTCGATTGCATTAAAAAATGCACAGAAGTATTTTATATTAGATCCAGTTGAAGTGGATTGTATTATTCATCATATGTGGCCGCGAGTGAAAGGAAAGCCAAGAACAAAAGAGGGGTACATCGTAACGATTGCTGATAAATATGCAGCAAGTCTTGAAGTATGCTCTCATCCTTTCTATGCTTTACCTGCGTATTTTAAAAAGATATTTTAATTGCATTATGAGTATTAAAAAAGTTTATTATCATTTACCAGGATTATTTGAATTCTATGATTTTTATAAAAAGTTTCTGCCATTGTATAGAAATAAAAGACATTATTTTTTTGATTGGTGTGAAATAGGTTCTATCTATGGTTCACCAGCAGATTGTATCTGGTCAGGAGGAAGAATCAGTTATGTAAATCACGATCCTGATAAAGTGTTTACTTTTATGAAAGATTTCAATATATCAGCAAGACTGACATTCAGTAATTCAATGATTCGGCAGGAACATTTAAGTGATTTACGATGCAATGAATTATGCAGGTTATTATCTGAAGTTGACGGAAATGGTGTTATTGTTCATTCAGATATATTATTGAATTATTTAAAAGAAAAGTATTCGAATTTGTATTTTGTTTCTTCTACAACAAAAGTGATTGTTGATTTCAATAAATTTGTAGATGAAGTGAATCAAAATGATTTCAAGTATGTTGTCATTGATTTTCGTTTGAATAAAGCATTTGCTGAATTAAAGAATCTGAATCAGATACAAAAAGATAAAGTTGAATTTTTATGTAATGAATGCTGCTGGATTGGATGTAAAGACCGCAAGAAGTGCTATGAAACTGTCAGTAGACAGAATCTAGGAATTGATTGTGCTGATCATGTATGTAAAGCACCAGATTCTAATGAAGGATATCGATTTTCAAAAGCAATGCAGAATCCATCATTTATCAGTAAAAATGATATTCTACAGACATATGTTCCTATGGGATTCAGCAACTTTAAGATTGAAGGAAGAGATCTTGGCAACGCATTGTTATTGGAATTTATATTGTATTATATGGTAAAATCAGAGTATCAAATCCATGTACGTGAAGAGATGTATTTAGATACAATGTTAGATTTATTCTAGTAAAAAATAAAAATCGCATAAGATACATTATGCGAAGTGATATAAAAATCTCAATTATAATTAACAGTTGTTTTGTCTTTTGACAATTTATTGGGTAACAGTACAATTTATTAGGTAACAGATAATGTAAAATTGCAAAACTGTTTGACAATTTATTAGGTAACAGATCCTTTCAAAATCCACCTGAAAACACAACTGTTTTGATGGAACAGTGGTGTTTTTTGTTTTTGTTTACAATAAAAAAGGAACCGTTCAGGTTCCTGTGTTCATGTGGTTCTGCATCTGACTTACTGATGGTACGGAGTCTTTTTTATGTCTGGCTCGTTTGTCTGTATGTTTTTTGTTGAGTTCTTTGCATGTTTCAGTAAGCAATTCTTCAGGCGACAGTTCCTTGTTTTTCCGAGCAGCCTTTTCTCTGACAATTTCAATATTATGCGAAATTGTTGCCTCGTTGTATGCTTTATAATCTGGAAGAAGTTTAATGATTTTCAGAACATAGTCTGTACAGTCATTTGTACTCCAGATGCTATCAGGATTAGATTTCTCTTCATTGAGATATTCTTCTGCATCTGATCTTTTTGCTGCCTCCTGCATCATCATATCAATATCAGTTATCAGAGAATTCTGGTATTGTGCAACAGTTGATTCATTTGCAAGAACGTCTTCTTTTGTAAGCTTTCGTGTTTCAATAATCTTTTTGAGTTCAGGAAAGTGTTTTTCCATGAGAAACTGTACATATTCAGGTGTTACAGTTATATCTTTCTGCCCAAGAAGATCTACCTGCAGTCGCTCGTAAAGGAGAATGATATAACAGATAACCCCTCCTGTTTGATTGTATATCTCCTGCATGGTTTCGTTGCTCAGTTCAAGCGGAGAATTTTGCCAGTTGTACTGGAGCAGTTTTTTCATGATTACACGAAATGATGTGTAGTCTTCGCAGTATGAATCTGCTTTTATCTGAACACCTGATCTTCTTGTTGTCCATTCCTGAGTATTCCATTTTTTGACTGCTGTATCCAGTCCACACAGGACAAAGCATACCTTTGTTTCGTTGGAAAGTCGTGCAAGCCCGGTAAAAGAATTTTCTCTGGACAGACTGAAAGACATCAGTTCGATTTCATCTACGATGATAACCCCAATGGCAAACAGTTCAATCAGATGTTCAATAATAAGACTTTTTTCGCCTATGTTTTTTGCTTTTCGAACCTGTTCTTCATATAAAGGTGTAGTAATTCCCAAAGCCTGATCAACTGCTTTTCCTATTGCACGGTAAAATGCATAGAAATTGTCATTTGGGATTGCATTGACCATTAAATATGTAATCTGTTTGAATTCCCCGATTCCTTCAAAATTATGGCTGATTACTTGAGGGTATCGGCTCAAAAGAACATCAAGAGCCGCAGATTTTCCTGAACCGGATTTTCCCACCAGTGTATACCCTTTTGTGGTTGCACCAGCACTCCTGCCGATGACTTTACATCCGCACTGTATTCCCTGCAGAAATTCTCTGTGTCTGTAAGATTCAACAATGCAGTTGTAATGTTCAATTTCAAGAGAATTGTGAAAGTTGAGCTTGAAGCGAACATCTTCAAGCAGAGGAATTTCTCTTAAACAGTAGGTTAAGCTTTTTGGTATGTTATTTCTGTATCCAGGAATTCCTATCTCATACGCTGCTTTCATTTCATCTCTTGTTTCTCTAGGCAGAGGAAGAGCTTCGATAAACGGATTTCCGTTATCACAGACATTGACTGAACGGATATATTTTGCTTTTACGGCCTGACCAGGAAGAAAAGTTTCACCTTCATATTGTGAAGAAACCCCATCATCAAGAGTTACATATGGATAATTAAATTTTCTCATAATACATGGTTCAACCTCCTGTTGTTTTCTTCCTCGAATTCTTCCAGCTCTTCATCTGTCATATTCATAACATCTTTTTCTTCGAGCGTTTCATCTCTGCTCCTGTCATCACAGATTTGCTTTTTTGAAGAATTTCCAAGAAGCTCTTCAGCGTCAAATGCAGGTATATTTATAAGATTTTCTGGAAGAAGCCTTGTTGCAATACTGTTGCTGTATCGAACATCCTGCTTTTCCAGTTCTCTGTTGGATCGTAGATCTTTATCGTTTGCATAGTTACCAGTGGAGTCCTGAAGAGCTGAATTTACAACAGTTCTATTTACGGAGTCTCTGTTGCGTCTGACTTCTTCATGAGTCTGGCGGTTTACGGCAAGAATCTGTTTCTTTTTTGTATCCAGCTTTTTCATTTCTTCAAAAGTCAGATTTGTAAATCCTCTGTTGATTTGCTTGTCTGTGTTGATTTTTGCAAAGCAAAGCCTGTTTTCTTTGATGTAAAACACATAGTTAACATTTCGTGGATCATATCGAACTTCAAAATTTGCTTTTCGATCACCCTGCTGGTATTTCAACATCTGAAGATCTTTGTCCTCAAAGTTGTCATAGATGTGTCCGCCGGCAAAATGAATACCTTCGTTGTTAACTTTTGCAGTATAAGCGAGCATCAGATCATATCTGAATTGAAGAGCATTAGATGCCGTGATTGGTCTTGGTGATGCTGCGACACTGTTCCAGTAATTCCAAAGATTGATTGGAACTGTATCTGTTTTTTCATCTTCAATCATGTCTCTTGTCAGGTTGTAGCTGAGATCAGGATTCTGATTATGAGCGAGTACGAAATTGATAACCATTTTTGTATACTGCTCAATCGTCAGAATTGCTTCCTTGTGATGGTTGCTGTCATGACGCTTTTCAATCAGTCCGAGATCTTCAAGTACCTTGTTCTGTGCAAGATGCATCTGTCTGAACTGCTGTTCAATGTTGCCTTTAAGACTTCCTGTTGCTGCTGTTACAAGTTCTCGTTCAATATGAAGTCTCTGAAGCACTTCCTCAAGTTTGTGACTGGTATTTTCAGCACCTCTGTCAAACCGGATTCTTCTTGGGATGATATTTGAAGGCCAGAGTGCAGGCTCTATGTCAATTCCATACTGTCTGCAGTATTCAACCTTGTCATCAGACAGATTCAAAAGAAGGTTTGTTATACCTAGAAAAGAGTTATTTTCGAAACTGATAGATACAGCTATAATTACACGGCTTGCAACATCAATCATACAGTAAACAATTGGTCGTCCTGTGCTTTGTTCGACATTATTCATTCTTACAAGGCCGACATCCATTTCACAGGCATCGCACTCTACAAGATCTCCTACACCATATACACCGTACATTGTGTCAGCTCTTTTGATACGCTTATCATTTCTTACTTCTGCAAGACTGGTTTTAACGATATCTTTTTCCAGCTGGTTCGTATGTTTCTGGTAATAGTTGTAAAATTGTCTGTAGGTTGGACGCTTTTCTACAGGGGCTTCTCTGTAAGTAATCACCCCGTCTTTTGTATAATATTCTGTGTAATATTTCTGGATGACAAAATCGTAGGCATCTGTAATTGATGTCCAGCGTTTATTTGCCTTCAGAAGACTATTGATGGCATCGTCAAAGTATTCTTTTACAGTGTCATCTATGATGCATGTGTAGTTGTGATATTTGCCTTTTCTTCCTACTTTTTTGATGTAGTTTCGGGAACCTGGGTTTCTAATACCAGTTGTTTTACCACTGTATAAAACAGAATTTTTGCATCCGCTTTGAAAGTATTTTGTGACTGTCTTCATATATCCTTTCACACTGATATTATGTTTTTCAGCAAGTGATCTGCAGCTTGCACCTTTTTTCCCGAAATCAATGTAGGTTGGACCAAAACTGTTTATAAAATCTTCGACACGTGATACGTTTTCTCTATAGATTTCCTGATATTTTGGAGGAACACTGTTGAAATCTACTACCTGTACTGAGTCATCAATATCTTTTGAAACAGAAATCTCTTTTGTTATCAGTTTTGAAGTAAATTCGGAAAGAGCATACTGATGAAACTTCAGTTTACTGGTGTTCAAGTCGCATGTAATTATGAAATCCTGTTCAACAGCAATGATTCGTTCCTCGCCGTTTCCGTTATGCAGTATGTCACCTATTCCATATAAGATCTCTTCTGCCATCTGTTATCCTCCTCAATTCTTTGAAATTCAGCAGCCCCTGGTCCACAGGGATGTTCAGCTGCTTTGTTGCTATCAGGTGTTTGATATAGCTGTCCTGATCAAACACGTTGCGAATGTCGTAATATTCTGTAACAAGACGAATATTAGTTACAGTATCAACATCCATGTCTTCAGAAAATACTATTTCAAAAGGAACGCCGTGTTTTTTCCAGTATCTTGCTTCGATTTCGAGTTTTTCGGATGTTCTTCTGTCATCAAGGTCATTTCTTGAGTATTTAACTGAAAAAACCTTTTGTGATCCATCTGTATAGTCAACCAGAAAATCTGAAGTCATTCTTGTTGATTTGTTTTTGGGATGTCTGACATGAAGATCTTCTGAGATTTTCAAAGTGTCTTTCAGATTCAAGGGGAACTGCTCACGTATATCAAGAACATTGTCATCCCAGCGCAGCAGATAATAGAACTTGTTTTCTCCCATTGACATCAGCTGCATGACTCTTCCAGTTTTGTAATCCACAGGATTTGAAACTGTTCCGAGCGAGTTGAACTCGTTTGTGTAGATCCAAGGCTTATAGTCTGCTCCAGTTCCCTTTCCTCTTCCCTGTTTTTTCTTTGTCTCTTCAGAAATCTTTGGCTTTATCATGTCTAAATAAATGTTCCTTTCCTTTGACAATTACAGAGTAGCAGTTCAAAAACAAAATGTCAAATAAAAGGTATATTAAATTTGACATTCCATCAGTAAATTGGTAACATATTAATGGAGATTTTATATTATGGAGAAAAAGCACATACCTGAAAAATACTACTGCTATCTGAAAACAAAACGGACAAAAAAATACGACGAAGCAGTGCTTTTGAACTACAACAAAGTTACGTTTCTGACAGACTACTTTGAACTTCTCAAAGTTCTTCAGCCCGGAGATACAGCCATCTTCCGTGATGTTCTTGAACTTGATATTGAGAAATCAAAGGATCCGAAAATAATTGCACTCTATTACATGGACATTCTGAAAACCGGTGCGGAACTGATGTTTGAAAAGTCATCCAGCTGCGACAGTCTGGTGCTGCATATTGCAGTTGATGATTTTGAAAAGAAAGGAATTATAAAAAGCTCGAACGAAAATGCATTCAGAGCTATTCTTGAGCTTCAGATACAGACATATATCCTTACAACCGAAGCTCTATCAGAAATGAAGCGAACTGAAGTTGTCATAGCAAATAAAGTCGAAGGCAAACGCCTCGGCCGCCCTTCTGGACCTTCACGGGAAACTCCAAGAGCAAAGCGTATCAAAGCAAAAATATTGAAGGAATCTGTTGATTTTGAAGGATCAACGCCTGTCGGTGAGCTTATCAGCTCTCTTGGTATATCAAGGCAGACATACTACAACTACAAGAAACAAATCTTAGAAAAAGAAGGTGACGACAATGAGAACATTTAATGAAGACACACGTGTAAAATTTCCTGCTACAGCACATTTTCTGCGACTGGGATATGAATATCAGCCTATTTCTGAAGGTGAAATTGATTTTGAAACAAAGATCTTCAGAAACCGTTTTAAGCCTGCCATCGAAAGAATCAACGGCAGGACTTTTGATGATGCTGAAATCAGTGCAGTTCTTTCAGAAATCAATTCAACTATCAGCAACAATGACCTTGGAAAATCATTCTACAACTGGCTTGTCAAACCTGAAGAAAAGATAAAGCTTATTGACTTTGACAATATAGAAAATAATGACTTTGCAGTTGTTACAGAACTTCCATTCTCAGTTGATGAAAAGACTGAAGAAGGAAGTTTCAGACCAGATATCAATATTCTTGTCAATGGTATTCCCCTCGCCTTTCTTGAGGTGAAGAAGCCAGACAACGAAGGTGGCATTCAGGTTGAATTTAACCGTATGATCAATCAGCGTTTCAGAAATGAGAAATGGAAGAAGTATTTTCATCTTCTTCAGATGATTACCTTCTCCAATAACATGGACTATGAAGATGATGACAGTGCTGATTCAGAGGACGTAAAGTGTGGCTCTTTCTATACAACACCTAACGGTGAAAACACTACATTCTCATTCTTCAGAGAAGATATCAATAATTATCACGACAGCTACCACTATGCAGAAGTAACACATGATACGATTGCTCGAATCCTTGAAGAAGAATCCTATGATCCATCAGAAGCAGATACTCCTGAATTCCAGACAAATCTGAGCGTTGATACACCATGCAACAGATTTATTACTTCTATCTATGACAAGGAACGATTCCTGTACTTTCTTCACTACGGACTGATGTACCTTACAGAAACAAAGAAAATCAAAGATGATGAAGGCAGAACAATTGAAGAAATTCCTGTTCCGCAGAAACACATCATGCGTTATCCTCAGTTCTTTGCTACAAGAGCAATTATCAAAAAGCTTGAGAATGGCGGTAAAGGCGGAATCATCTGGCACACGCAGGGCTCAGGAAAAACTGCACTCGCCGCATTCAGCAACCGTGTTCTCAAAGACTATTACGGAAAACAGGGAATCAACCTGAAGATGTTCTTCATCGTTGACCGTCTCGACCTTCTGAATCAGTCAACAAACGAGTTTACTGACAGAAACTTCAATGTAGTCAACTGCAACTCCAAGACTGAATTTGCAAAGGAACTGAACAGAGCACTCCCTAAGACAAAGGAAGATACTATTGGCACTATCTGTGTAGTTAATATTCAGAAGTTCATGGACGACTACGGTCTTGCAAAGAACGACTATGATCTCAAGGTTCAGCGTGTATTCTTCATTGATGAAGCTCACAGAAGCTACTCAAAAGGTACGGGTGAGTTCTACAAGAACCTCATGACATGTGATCCAAACGGTGTATTTATTGCTATGACTGGTACTCCTCTTCTGACAAAGAAGGAACGTTCCAATCTGCGTTTCGGTGATTATATTCATAAGTATTTCTACGACAAGTCTATTGCTGACGGCTACACACTCCGTATCAAAAAAGAAGAAATCGAAACTGTAGCGAAGCAGAAAATCAAGGCAAATCTTGATATTGAAAACCAGAATCTTGATTCTCAGGATGTATATGAATCAGATGATTTTGTAGAGAACCTTTCAAAGTTCATTGAAGAAGATTTCAAGAACTTCAGATTTGCAAACTCAGATCCTACGATTGGCGGAATGATCGTCTGCCGTTCAAACCATCAGGCAAAAATGGTTGAGGAATGGTTCAAGAAGAATTCCAAGCTGACTGTTGGACTTGTTATCAGCGACAGCGAGAATGCCAAGCAGGCAATCATGAACAAGAATTATCAGGACAGTTTCAAGTACGACAACACGCCTGACCTTCTCGTTGTTCACTACATGCTGACGACTGGGTATGACGTAAAGCGCCTGAAGAAGATGTATCTTCTGAGAGCACCAAAAGCTCACAACCTTCTGCAGACTATTTCACGTGTCAACCGTCCATACAGAAACAAGAAGCTTAACAAGACCTACAAATACGGCTACATCGTTGACTTCGTAGATATCGAGAGCGAATACAACACAGCTCTTCAGGACTATATCAAGGAACTTGAAGATGATGCCAAGGGTTCATCAGATGATGACTACTCTTTGACAGGACTTATCGTAGACAAGAACGATATTCAGAAGCGTTATCTTGAATACAAGGAAAAACTGAAGCAGTTCCATGTAGACACAGACAACATGGAAGAATTCTCAAGAGAACTGTCTCAGAAGAACAAAGAAGCTCTCCTTCAGATCAAGAAGATTCTGAATGGAATCAGAGACTGTGAAATTGAATTCAAACTGTCAAACGCACAGGATCTTGCTGCTCAGATTGATTCAAAAATGCTGAGAACAATGCTGTCCTCAGTACAGCATAAGATTGATTTCATTAACCTGAAGACAGCCCCTATTGATACACTTGCCATCATGAACAATAAGGATGTCATTGAGGTTCTGTATGAATTTCTCAAGGCAAAGGTTGAAGTTATCGACTATGGGTTCGACAACTTTGACGAATCTTCTGAAACAGCGGAACGCTTCAAACAGGCTGTAAAGAATGTTCAGGCTGAAATCCAGCGTAACAAAAACAAGGATGACATCAAGATCAGAAAGCTTGAAGATCTTATCAAACAGATCTTTGAAGAACTGAAGATTGCCAGCATTGAACAGCTGACTCTTGAACTTGAAAAAGCCGGTGAAGAAGCAAAAAGAATCAACGATGAAAACGACAGACTTGCTGCCAGATACGGCAATCATTTCAGCTTTGTAAGAACCTATCAGGATACCTTCGTCAAGTACGAAGATATCGACAAGTCAGATGCTGAACAGCTTCTTTCTATCGTTTACGAACACCTGAAAGACAAGCTCCGTGGCGATGCTCTTGTGATTCAGGGCAAGCAGGCATTCGTAGCTTCCGTCAAGAAAGATGTTACAAAAGAACTATTCAAGACTGGGCTGTACTCCAAAGTAAAAGGATATCTTGGAGACATTCTCAGTGACCTGTATACAAATCTACAGCTGTACAGCTTATAAGTGAGGTAAATATAAAACATGCCAGATATTTTTGAACTAGAAAAGAAAATCAAGGACGTTATTGATGAACTCAAAGGCGTATGCAACAACAACGGACTTTCCAATACTGCATCCGAAGAAACAATCATCACATCAGTTTTTCTCTACAAGTTTCTGAATGACAAATTCATGCACAACCTCGATGAATTTGCAAAGGAATACGAAGTGACAAAGGAAGAAGTTCTCAGAAATGACAACGATCTTCTTGATGCCTTCTATGACACGTATACATTTGACGTAGCATTTACAAAGGAAGATACAATCACCGAACTTGGCAAAAAGCTTCAGCAGCCAAACTTCAACAAGGCTTTTGATGCTACACTCATGCACATTTCAGACAATCCTAAGAACGCACAGTTCTCAGTCGAGACTGAGGGTGGCGAAAAGCGTCCCCTGTTCACTGAAGTATGCGAACTCGTAGAAAAGACAAAGCGAAATGCCTTTGCGATGCGTCTGTATGAAATCATTTCATCAGAAAAGTTCGATTTTGGGGAAGCCTTTGAAGAGTCTTTTGACTTCTATTCCACTATCTTTGAGTATCTTATCAAGGACTACAACGTAGCAAGTGGTACATATGCTGAATACTTTACACCGCAGGCTATCTCAAGCGTCATTGCAAAGATCCTTGTGCAGATGTCCCCTGTTGAAGATACACTCTATGAAATCTACGATCCAGCTGGTGGTTCAGGATCATTGGTGCTTCATCTTGCTCACGAACTTGGTACTGGAACATACGGCAACAAGGCTCACGTATACACACAGGATATCTCTCAGAAGTCTTCACGTTTCCTTCGTTTGAACATGCTTCTCAACGGGCTTCCAGAATCTTTGAGTAACATTATTGAAGGTGATTCCATGCTTCACCCTTCTCACTATGCAGAAAAAGGCAATCCTGGATCAGGTTTGAAAAAGTTTGACTATATTACAGCAAACCCTCCTTTCAAACTCGATTTCAGTTCCACAAGAGATCAGATTGAAGCAAACTGGGCAAGTACAGACCGTTTCTTTGCTGGAGTACCTTCTATTCCAAAAGCAAAGAAGGATTCCATGGCAATCTATCTCTTGTTTATTCAGCACATTCTGTATTCATTGAAGGATGACGGCAAAGCAGCAATTGTTGTTCCAACAGGATTCATCACAGCTCAAAGCGGAATTGAAAAGCGTATCAGGGAACGTATCATTGACAGAAAATGGCTCAAGGGTGTAATCTCCATGCCTTCAAATATCTTCGCAAATACAGGTACAAACGTTTCAATCCTCTTCATTGATAAGGCAAACAACAAAGCCAATTCTGATGTAATTCTTGTCGATGCATCCAAGCTGGGAACAAAGAAGAAGGACGGAAAGAACCAGAGAACAGTCCTGTCAGATGAAGAAATCAAGAAGATCGAAGATACGTTTATCAATCATGAACAGGTCGATGACTTTTCGGTAGTTGTGTCCTATGACGATATTGCTGAAAAAAACGATCCTTCATACATAGTTGTGGGTAAAAATAAAAGTAGATGCTTTAAGTGAAGAG
>OLPU01000252.1_pt1 | contig 49461 bp, 40 predicted proteins | sample 1673111 | NCBI WGS metagenome assembly OLPU01 (sample SAMEA3136755, study PRJEB25190) | human gut metagenome | reverse complement strand
GCCATTTCTAGTATATTCTTCAACCTGTTGTCTGTTTAATCCATTATTAACGTCAGCCATGTATCTGTTAGTTTGCACACGTTCACGATGTTCTTTATTTTTTCTAAATTCTTTATCCTTCATATACGCTCCTAGATTATAATGCCATGTTCTAAAAATCTAAGCCCACATATATCTATTCATAAGTGGGTGAATGACTTTTGACGGATTGTAAGAGTTCGTAACACAGAACAATCCGTAAGCATCAAAGTCGTGTTTTTAACCTCGATATCATTTTATAACAATATTTTACCAATTTTTTTAGTTAATATCGTAAAGAATTTATTAAAATTATGTTACTTTTTTTAAATAATATGGTTGTAAGACTTAATATAGAATTATTAATGTAATAAAATAAATATAAACTACTACTTTTTTTACAGTGGCAATAGATACTTTCTTAATAAAAACTTTGATAAATTTTCTGCCTTATTCAAATATTCATCAACAAGATTTGGATTAACTTTATGAGCTTTCGCAAGACTTAACATACCTATAATTCCATTCATAGGAGTTCTTATTTCATAAGACATATTTGATAAGAAGTCTGTCTTTGCCTGACTTTCTTTTTCTGCACTTTTAAGTTTCTCATTAATCTTCTGCAATTCTTCATGATAAGATGTAATATCTTTAAATTTTAAATAAGAAATTTTTATATCTAATTCTTTGATTTTTTTGCAGAAGATTTTTATACACTTTCAATTTCTGAAGATTATTTATTTATCTTGATTTGACTTATAATTATACTGAACCTATGGGACGAATACGGCGCCCCGACCGCCGTTGCAGAGAGTATGAAGATAAAAATATTCCATACTCTTTTGTCCCTTATATTCAATACTTTTTTTAATCTCCATTTTCCATACTTTTATAAATGCCCATATACCTATACTACTTTAAATACCCTATATTCCATACTTCTTTAAATCAACTTTTCCATTTACTACTTCAACCCCATCGGCTTCAAGTAGTTTTGCCTGAGCTCCTTTTCCACCAAAAGCAAACTCTCCTGCCAATTCTCCTTTAGAATTAACTACACGAAAGCATGGAATATTGTCCGGATCAGGATTTTTGTGAAGTGCATTTCCTACTGCTCTTGCCATTTTAGGTTCGCCTGCCATTTCTGCAATTCTTCCGTAAGTTGCCACATGACCTTTTGGAATCCGTTTTACAGCTTCATAAATTCTTTTTGTAGGACTGTCTGTCACAAGATCATAGCTCTCACCGATCATCCGTTCAATATCCTTGTCCGGAACAGATCCATCCAGAATAATTGTGTTCCAATGCTCTTTATTCTGATGATATCCAGGAATTACCGATGGATACGCTGCACGCCAGAAATCCCTCCATCTCGGATCCGTCTTTACATTCAAATGGATCAATTCGTCTTTTTCGTAAATCCACAAAAATATCTTTTTACCTGGCTTTACACGGATCACCTGCCATCGTTGGTCTTTAAAAGGCCTGTCTTCATAGCTGTCCGGGAAAGTTAATCCATAGGCAGCAGCTTCTTCTCTTGTTTTCATCTCATCTTACCTCTCATATTTTCATTTACGTAATTATTTTCCAAACCGGAAGGACAGATAATAGACATAATCATTCTTCTCCCTAAAATTTCCCTGCTCCATTTCTTTTACCGGAATTGCTTCCAATCCATCTTCTCCGTAAATCAATGCCATCAGACCCTGTTCTGTATCCCGCTGAATCGGAACTTCACCTTCCACTTGTGTCGCACTTCTTCCATAATATTCTCTGTTTTCTACATTTTCCAGAATCGGAAAATCTGTAGAACATTTAGAATAATCGTCTGCTATGATCAATTTCACTCGAAACAATTCAAAATCCGGTATCACAGCAATCACACCTCTTTTAGCCGATTCGATCCCATCATAGTCCAAATCTGCCACTTTACTTTTATTAATCAATTCTCCCGCCTGATACTCTGACAAATAAATTGTCAATGTCTTATACTCTTCTTTTGCATAAAAATTAAAAAGATATGCCCCATCTACTCCCGACAATAATTCTGCGGTTTTCATTTCTGCACTTGTCCGGTCAACTGCTGTAATATAATTCTTCGGTTGCATCACCTTATGAACGAAAACTGCTCCTAAAACCAGAACCATGATTACTGCAAATGTCGTTACCACTGCTAAAATGCTCTTTAAATTTTTCTGTTTCTTTTTACTATCTTTCGTAACTTGTATAATGTTGTCTTCTGACTTTTTTTCTACATTTTCTGCGTCAATATCCTCCCCTGCAAGAAATTCATTTATGCTGATTCCCAATATCTCACATAGTTCCATATAAACCGACACATCAGGTAAGCAAATGCCTCGTTCCCATTTTGATACTGATTTGTCACTCATATTTAATTTTTCTGCAAGCTGTTTCTGCGTCATTCCCAGGGCTTTCCGTTTCCCTGCAATATATTTTCCAATTTTAACAAGATCCATACATTTCACCTACTTTCTGTTTACACTAAGCATAAAGGATATTTTCCAAAATGAACACCCCTTTGGAGTAGAATTTGACACATATTCTCTTTTCTTGCATATTTTAAACGAGAATCTTATATCACTCTGGAGGATTTATGAAAAAGAAATTAATTTCCATAATACTCGCTTCTGCTCTGACTGTTGGACTGTTATCAGCCTGCGGTTCTGATTCTTCCAAAGATAATGATGCAAATTCCAAAATCGACACAACAGAAACCGGCTCCAACACAACCAAATCAGATACCAGTTCTGCTCCTGTCTCTGTGACATTGAACGAGGTAGCCCATTCTATCTTCTATGCCCCTATGTATGTTGCCATTGAAAATGGATATTTTGAAGATGAGGGAATTGAACTCACTCTCGTAACTGGTTTTGGAGCCGACAAGACAATGACTGCTGTCATCTCCGGTGAAGCTGATATTGGATTCATGGGATCAGAAGCATCCATCTACACATATAACGAAGGTGCTAACGATTCTGTCGTCAACTTTGCCCAACTGACTCAGCGCGCCGGTAATTTTCTTGTTGCCAGAGAAGAGATGAAAGATTTTAAGTGGACTGATTTAAAGGGGAAAGATGTTCTTGGTGGTAGAAAAGGTGTCGTACACTATACAATGTAAATCTTGAAACAATAATTATATTATGCAACTGGATCGATGGTCTGAATAGTGCGAAAGCCGCACAAACAGCCACTTTCTAAGTATTTTACATGAAGAAGACGCTTCTGAAAAGAGGTGTCTTTTTTCAATTTGAGGAGGGATTTACATGAATAAAAACTTTTTAGAACACTATATGAAAACAAAACCAGAAACGTTGGAACAAAAATATCTGTTTCTCGTGGATGATCAGGAGCTTGCTTTTGCTGTGATTGCTGCCGGATACTATGCGGTTGCTCTGCTGCCGGAAAGAGATGGCTATTACGATGCTGAAAGTTTTGTCACGTATATGCTTGAAATTGCCTGTACGGGAACCTATCAGACAGATTACTGTTATGTACCGGCTTGCACCATGAAGAAAACGAATGATTTACTGGAACAGTTCTGCCAGAATAATTATCTGACCTTCCGAAAAGGATGGTCAATATTTAAAAATAAAGAATACCTTGCAAAGCTGGAATACCAACAGGAGCTAAAAGCAGTCCTTTCAGATTTTATCAAACGCTTTGAAGGCAGACAAAATGAACCTCCGGACTTAAATAAATTCCACAAATTTAATGAACAGGGAAAGCGAATCGGTGTATTTGATATGGAGATTGTCGACTATCTAATACAGACGGTTCCTTTTTTTATGCTTGGAGAAACGCCGTATATCTATGAACAGGGCTGTTATTATGAAGATAGGAAAGGAATACGCTTGAAAGCCCAAATTCAGAAACTGATTTTCCGTGAATGTATCACTGCAAAAACAATTCAAAATATTTATAATCTGCTGGTATCACAGCCTCAAGTGCACAAATGGTTTTCGGATGTGAATAACCAGCCCTCACACTGGATTAATTTTCAAAATGGTTTTTTTGATGTTATGGAATGGAAAATGATAGAACACAGTCCAAAGTACCTGACAATCAATCAAATCCCCTTTTCATTTTATCCGGATCAGGCAGAAACAGTTCTATCAGGAGGCGAAAATATTCGCAAGTATTTAGAACTTTCTATTCCGGATAAAACAGATCAGTTGACTTTCTGGCAATATCTTGGTTATTGTATGACAACAGATACCCTCTTCCAGAAATTTTTATTGCTTAAAAGGAAAGGTGGCACAGGAAAGTCAGTTGCTGTTTCATTAGTACAGCATCTGATTGGAGATATTAATGGTTCTTGCATGTCATTGCAGAATTTGAATCAACGGTTCTATGCTACTGGTTTATTTGGAAAATTATTAAATGCCTGTGCAGATATCCCGAGTACAGCAATGGAAAATGTTGCGATCATTAAGAAAGCAGTTGGTGAAGACACCTTGCTTTATGAGAAAAAGGGAAAAGATCCATCACAGTTTAACAGTTATGCAAAACTTCTGTTCTCAGCAAATGAATTCCCATTAAATCTTGATGACAAGACTAACGCCTATTATCGTCGCTTGCTTATACTAGATATTGACCGTTCTATTCCGAAGAGTGCAAAGGATACCGAATTAAAAGAAAAATTCTTTCGGAAATCCGATTATGCAATTCATATGGCAATGCTGGCATTAAGGCAATTGTACAAAGATCAGCGCTTCGCACAAAGTGATCACAGTAAAGAGTGCATTGAAAAACTATATCGTTCCGCCGACAGTGTAAAAGCTTTTATTGATGATATGCTTTGCCATAAATCCGGTGAGAAAATGAAACGAAGTGATGTTTATAAAATGTACGAAGATTACTGCGAAGATAATGGACGAAAGCCACATGGCAAGTCAAAATTCTGGGAGTATATGGCAGATAAAGGCTTTATGATTAAACGTTATTCCGATGGTACTTATTATTTCAAAGATACTGCCATAAGAGAATCTGATTTTATAACGATAGACGATACGATAGCTAATCCATTTGAACAGTTGGATTTATCTACGTTATAGAATGACAGAAATGATAAAAATGACAAAATCATGTTGAATATTCATAGATATGAGAATTGGTGAAAAGACAGTTGATTCATTATGATATCATTTTTGCCATTTTGTCATTATTGTTTGTATTACATTGAATAACAGTTAAAAATCTTTCCTAATAATTAACAGATATTCAATTGTTCTGTTACTTTTCTTTTGATATGATTAAAATATAAAATACGATGAATGTTAATTAAACAGAGGAGGCTTGAACAATGCAGATAGGGAAAACAATACGAAAATATCGTAAAGAAAAAGGAATAACCCAAGAAGAAATGGCAAATCGTTTGGGTGTAACAACACCTGCTGTAAATAAATGGGAGAAAGGAACTTCTTGTCCGGATATCACACTACTCGCACCAATTGCTCGACTTCTCGGAATATCTCTTGATACATTACTTTCATTCCAGGAAGAACTGACCAATGAAGAAATTACCAACATTGTTTTGGAAGTAGACGAGAGATTGAAAACATCTACCTATGATGAAATATTCATTTGGGCGAAATCGATCATTGAAACTTATCCTAATTGTTTGATGCTGATATGGCAACTGGCAACCATATTAGATGCTCAACGTTTATTCAAACAAATACCAAATACCGCCAATTATGATGACTACATTCTTAAATGTTACAATCGGGTATTAGAAAGTGATGAAGAAGTACTTCGTATTAGTGCTGCTGATTCTCTCTTTGGATATTATTTGAGAAATGGACAATATGAAACAGCAGAAGGATATTTACAGTATTACTCCATGCAAAGTACACAGCGTAAATTAAAACAGGCAATTATTTACAGTAAAACAAATAGAACTGGCGAAGCACATAAGCTTTACGAAGAAATATTATTTTCTGAATATCAGATAATTAATATGACGTTAAACTATCTATATCTTCTCAACATACAAGAAGGAAATCTTTCTAAGGCTCATTTATTTACGGATAAACAACAAACTCTGGCAAATCTATTTGAAATGGGTAAATATCATGAAGTATCTTGTAAATTGGATCTAGCGACTGCTGAACAAGATGTCGATACTGTGTTAGACACGATGGAAAAAATGCTTGATTCACTCGATGATATAACCAGTTTTTCTAACTCTCCATTGTATGAACACATGGACTTCAAAAAAACAAATAGTACATTTTCAGATCAACTAAAGCAAGAGTTATTGAATTGTTTTCGAGACAAAGAAACTTATGGATTTCTTGAAGATAATGAACGATGGCACAAGATTATACAACAATAATTGACTTATTTTTATAACTGAATACGACTAATCAGGTTAGATGAATCAGCCGATGCATTTTAAGCGAACAGCAAATGCATCGGCTTTTCTTATGGCAAATTATTCGGCAAATGATTGGCATAAACCGGAAGAAATGTATTGAATCATTTTTTCGGAGCAGGAGTACATAGGGTGCTAAGTGCCAGTGGCACTTGTTAAGCACCGACCGAAGCGGAGCGGAGAAGCAACTCTTTGTGCAAGGTACAGGAGTGCAGCATCCTGTGCAGGTCAAGGGCGGCAGCCTTGCCCAGTTAAGCGGCGTTTCGCCACTTAATACTGGGTATTACTTGACGCTAAAAGCTGCAAGGAATCTGCATCTCTGCACTAACAACCCCTGAAAGGAATTCAAAAAAGGAGGAAATCACAATGAAATTGACAAGACACAATGGTCGTGCCGGAAAGAATGGCACTTATAATCCAAAACATAATGACAGAAATTTTAATATCCACAATAGTGAGCATATCGATGAAACGCAGGCAGAAAAAAATATCTACTGGGACTGTTACAATGGTTACCGAAACCTTATTCATGATAATAAAGCAGACGAACTGGCAAATTCATTTGAAGAAGTGGAGCAATACTTTTATGCTTCCCAATACCAAAACTTTGTGAATAATCAAAATGCCAGAAATGAAAAAAATCGTCATCCGGAACGTAATCGTACAACTAACGATTTGCTGAAAAGTAAAAAAACATGTCCTGAGGAAAGTATTTTTCAAATCGGAACTTTGGATAATCATGTTTCGCCAGAGCTTCTCTTTGATGTTGTAACAGAGTTTATGATTGAAATAAATGAGAGATTTGGTTCTCATGTTCATATATTGGACTGGGCATTACATTTAGACGAAAGTACACCTCATATCCACGAGCGTCACGTTTTTGACTGTGAAAATCAGTACGGCGAGATTGCCCCTCAGCAAGAAAAAGCTTTGGAAGCATTGGGATTTGAATTACCCGATCCTGAAAAGCCGCCGGGAAGAAAAAATAACAGAAAAATGACCTTTGACTCTGTCTGTCGGGTTCTTCTGTTTGAGATTGCAAAGAAACATGGTCTGTTATTAGAAGAAGAACCGGAATATGGTGGAAGAGCATATTTAGAGAAACAGGATTTTATTATTGCCAAGCAAAAGGAGCAACTGGCAGCACAAGAACGGAAACTTGAAGACCTAACCATGAAAATTGAAGACGTAGAAGCTCTGATCGATGAGGTCGCAGAGATTGCTTATGATAAGGCGGTAGAGGTTGTAACCAATACCGTAAAAATAGAAACACACAAAGAAGATATTCGTCTGGTAGAGCAATCAAAAGCATGGGTACTCTCCCCGGAACGCAAAGCATCAAAAAAAGAGTGTGAATATGCTGCAAAGCGTTTAGATGTTGTCATTACAAAAATTACCAATGCCATGAAATCTACAATTCAGAAAATTCATACAACACTGATAAGACCGGAAGTCAAAAAGGAAGGTGTGGAACAAATTAAGAAAAAAGCCAGAACTTCCATTTTGGAAAAGCTGAATAGAAATAAGGCTGAAATTGCAGAACGGGATGCTATGAAAAATAAGATGCCGTTAAGGAAACAGGAAATGGATTTGTAATGAAGTGTATACTGAAATAAAACTAAATAAAGTAATCCGGTTTAGATCTCGGCATTATAATGCGGTTCATGAACTGTTACTGAATGAATCGTTCTTTACGAATGCTTTTTTTCAAAGCATTAATACCAATTTGATGGAAGAATTACTTGGAATTCTGGTATACTAACATGATAATATCGGTCATGAAAATTACAATTATGTATATATTCATGACCGAAGTTTATTTCAAAAATAATCAGTCTTTACTTGCAGATGTCTGTTTTTGTGCATCAATCATAAAAAGTAATGGTGGATTTGAACCATTATCCAAGCGCTCTTGATGCCGTTTTTGTATGGTTTCATCTCTTTTGGGATTACCTACTTGTACATATACAAATATACGCTTATCCGTTCCTTCCGCTTTAGCATAATCTTCAATTTGTTCTTCATATCCATGTAGATAATCAGCATTAGATGATAATTTGATTTCTATAACTGTTTTATCATTACCTCGACTAATTTTCAAATCTACTGGCCCCGGTCCTTCATTAGCCTCAAAAGACATATCAACATTATTTTTTACACAAAAATACTTTCCGCTTAATTGGAGCATCTTTTGAACAGATTTTTCTCTTTTCTTAGTAGCAGTTGATAATATCTCATCCCATCCTTTATTACATTCTACCCATTCTTTGAAAATATTAAGTATCTCTATAGAAGCATCCCAACTACTTAATTCAGACTTATCAGAGTGTTCTAGAACTTCGAAGGCTCCACTCTTTTTCATCTGTTTAAATGCATCAGCAATAAAATATTCCCAATCGTTTATCAATGAATATTCATCAATTTCCTCTTTTCTATATCCATCAATCAAACGCCTGCATCGTGTGGGATCTTTGAAAATATAGCGTTTTAAATAATCCTTTTTTTCATTAGAATGCATTTTATACCATTCTGCTCCAATTGCCTGATTAACTTCATCCCGTATTGCTTGATTTTCTGCAATAACACGATCTATGTCATCCCAACAACGTGCGATAGGTATTTTGTGCAAAATTTCTGTTGGTAAATACAGAAGTTCACAAGATTTATATGGATTTATTGCAATTCCATCTTGAAATGATATTTCAGGATATTGTTCCGGATTCAAACACAATTCTTTATTAATACGTTGAGTATATTCTCTAATATCAGGGAGGATTATTGTTGCTATCATATCACTTAAAAGATCAGCACCAACTCCTACTTCAAATAGCCCCACTAATTGAAATATTTCTGGTTGTGTAGAACCGGATTTGACAATTTCAAAAGCATCATTTATTACTTTTGCCGACAATATAGGACCAAACGCAGCATCAATACCTGTTTTTGAATGTCCCAAATTGATTCCTTTTATACCATGAAAATCAAATAATTTTAATGCCGAATTATATAACTTATCATTTTTTTGTTTTGAATTATCTAGCAATAACATAATCTTTCGAAAGAATTCATTTATTCTGTTATATGCTTTTTGAAATTCAGGAGTTTTTGCATTTTTCAATCGCAACAAATTGATAAAAAAGTTACTATCACTGTTTATAATAGCATCAAATACATCCAATTCGTCTAATTCATCATTTAAATCAAAAAATTCAGATATAAAGATATCATCACTGTTCTCTTTGTTTTCATGCATATTCAATCACTTTACCTCTTGTAAATAATTCATTTTCTCCAGTGTGTAATACCAATCTACGCTGCCTGAGTGTAATCAATGACAGCAATCTCCTGCATCAGCTTCTTTGCCATATTCACGATAATTTCCAGTTTTTCAGCGACCTCATCGGTGTAATACTTCTCGCCACACTGATCGCATTCAAGGCATGGAACATTCTTGATTACGATGATGCAGTCTTTATAGTTCACAACGTGGGTTGTAGTACTCTGAATAGTAGTTGTATTTTTACAAAACATACACATATTTATTTCCCCTTTCTTCTGGTTTTCAAATCGTTTTCAAATTTCTTTGTGTCTGGGTAATAAGCCGTTATGATGTATATATTTATATTATCACATCCTGCAACGATATGCAAAATTCGGTTATTTACAGTATACCCAAAAATCAGGCAGCTTGGATTAGGATAATCTTCCGGATATTCTTCAATGATTTCCCCGGTAGCAATCCCGTTTTTTACATCTGCTCTGCTGATATCTCTTTCCTGCATTCGTTCTAAGCAGTGCTTTGTCCAGATGATTTTTGATTCTGCGCATAGTGTTTGATATATTTTCAAATCCAAATTAATGTCACCTTTCTATTCGTCTTTTACTGGAGAATTTTTATTTTAGCTGACACAAGTAAATATTGTCTTTGTCAAAAAGAATCTCTGTTGGTTGATTATAAAGTCGGTCAACCATCCTGATATTCTCGATAAATGGATGCGTGTAACAATCTTTATTGTTTACTAAACGTTTTATTGTTTGTCCTGCTTTTTTAGAATTATGCTGTTCCAAAGTGTTTCCGGCTCCAATCAGAAATTCATCAATTGGTGATTTATTAATGACTGGTATTTTTGCAATAACATTTCCTGCATTTTCGCTGAGATTTGCCAATCCATTTCGCAAATATGACTGCATAGAAGAATTTGCATTATTCTCCAGTTTGTTATAGCACTCCGTATAAAGCTCTCTATATTCATAAGAATATTGTTCCATTTTCTGAATTATACTTCCAAGATATCCGTTATCATAATTACCAAGCAACATCACTTCTAGGAAAGAAGAAAAGCCATGCAAATATACCGAAAGCTGATATTCCCTGAAATCTGGAATTAATTTTTTTATCCTATTTTTGATATCCTGATCGCCAAGAAGAATATTGGATTTCTGGAGAGTCTTTTGTATTTGTCCCCGGTAGAATTTTATATTCTCTTCGGATTTTTGCTTGATATCCTGTACTTTTAAGTGCATATTGGACTTATACATGGCATTATTCCAATTATACTTATAATTATTGAGAATATCTGCAAGAAAAGTTAAATTTCCTCTCTGCTCAGCCTTTTTACTAGCTTGAAGAAAATCAAGTATTTCCTGCTGTGTTTCCTGAATATCCCCAAGTCGTTTTTCAATGCTCATTAATGCCGCTGCCATAAAAAGCGTTGTTGGGTCAAAGGGCATCACAGTACTTGTTGTAATTGTACTTCCATTGGCTTCTACCCATCTTGCCTGTGCAAAGCCACCATCATCTTTTAAAATAGTACCTAATTTCCCAATTCCATCTTTTGAATTCAGTAATTTCCCTGAAACTCCATCCTTAAAAACAGCTCGATATAATGTCTCTCCACCATTCGTTTGCACTGTTTGGGTAACTGTACAAAAAACTGGTGATAATGAGGATAATCCTGCACCCAATGCAGCAATTCCAGTAAATGGAATACGCATATATTCTGTTATATCGTTCATATCACTTAGAGCAAACGGATGATACTCCACATTGATTAATGATTTCATTGCATGATCTTTTGTTGTTTGTGAACTCTGCTGATCTGAATAGAGCTTTTCGATTTCATAACCTTGTTTATTGTTATTTTCCATTGTTTCTATTCCCGCTATCTTTCAGTATATTAACCATCAATTCTTGAAATGCCTGCATATTTTCCTCGCTCAATCCCAAAGAAGAAATCATTTGTGTTGTAATTCCAGCCATGGATTCTTCTGTCAGTTTCTTTTTCTGACTAATGGCTTCATCGTGAAGCTTATGAATCTGTTCACGCATTTCTTCGCAGGAAATATCAGAAGATGGCTCGGCATATTCCTCTTTCACATCTTTCATGATTCGCAGAAAGAGTGATTTTAACTTTTCCAAATCTGCCTCTGTACCAGTGATTTTTTGTGCATTCAATTGTCGAATATCTTTTCTTCCTTCATTTGTATGTGAAGGATTGGTTTTCATGTACTCTGAAATATCAGCTGTAGCCAAATCAATCACGCTGTTTCTTGTCAGAAATCCTTCCTCATGTGCGCTTTCAAAGTAGGCTTCGGCATAATCCATGAGCGGAATAAAATATTTATGCTCAATGATCCGACTGAGCAGCTGCATATTTACTTTTCCGGACATTAATGTAACCAGAGCTTTATGAGAGAACCCCAGCTCATCCAGTTCTACATTCTTCTTTGCTCTGATACTGGTCTTCCCAAGCAAATAATCGGTAGATACTCCAAAATAATCAGCAAATTTTATTACAAGTTCATGGCCAATACTTTTAATATCTTCGTTCTCTATTCTGGTAAGCTGAGATGCTGGTATCCCCAGGTCTTCGCTTACCTGTTTTTTGGTTAAGCCTTTTTCAATTCGTAAATCGCCAATTTTCTCATGTACATTTCCCGGTAATTCCGCCATCGTTATCAACTCCCTAATGTAATTGTAGTCTCTACCGGTATCGGCGTCAATTGGTATAATTGCAGATTTGCAATTTTTTCTTATGGAACATAGGAAGAATTTCCACGACTGCAAGAAATGCCGTTTTTGAAAAAAGTTGTGCTATGATGCCACTGTCGAAGGGCAGAACTGTCTTTAATCAAAGACAACTTCGTCCCTGGATATGCACCTTGAAAATGAAATATTCTTTCTTTCGGGTAACAGATAATGATACTCCTGCATAGTCACAGTCCGTGCGTTAGTAGCGTCCCCGGCAATGAGTGCAGCTTGGAGAGAACCTCGGAGGGGTGGAATTCCCGTGGGCAATAAGCCGCCTGAAAGAAAATAGTCAAGCACCAGACAAGCCAGTTTTTCATATGATAAATATGGTCCAGATTACGAACAGAAAGGATGTGATAATCATGAAGAAACCAACCTATTATCTTTGGCGAAATGATTTTTCCACACAGGAAGAATATAAAGCAGCAAAAGAACGTTTTGAAAGAATTGGCTTCCGGGTTGTCACATACTTTGATGGAAAACAGGATCAGGACATTCATGCAGGAATAAAAGCTTTAGTTCGAAACCATTGGAAAGAAAACACCCTCATATCATAATCTTTCTGTTTACAGTTGATGAAATCTAATATATTATATAATTACATTATTCCTATATAATATTTTCATTCAACTAGAAAGGATAAATTATGAATGCAGGATATGTACGTCTCTCACGGGACGATGATCATAAAAACTATGTCTCCATCGAAAATCAAAAGTTAATCATTAATCAATACGCAGCCGATCATGGTGCCGTCATTGATCGCTGGTACGAAGACGATGGTATTTCCGGCTATATCTTTGACCGTCCGGGTTTTCAGCAGATGATGGCTGATCTGGATAGAGATGTTGATACCGTTTATGTCAAAGATTTTTCTCGTCTCGGTAGGCATAACGCAAAGGTTCTATTGCTTCTGGATGAGTTTCAGGAGCGTGGAAAGCATTTGATTGTCATTGATGATAATTATGATTCCATGGACTCCAGTGACGATACGATTGGCATTAAAACATGGTTCAATGAGCGTTATGTAAAGGATACCAGCAAAAAAATCAAACGTGCCATCGGAGCCAGACAAAAAGATGGTACTTTGATGACACAGCCTCCTTTTGGCTATCGCCGAAACGAAAAGGATAAAACGATTTTAGAAATCGTTCCCCAGGAAGCGGAAAACATTAAACTGGTTTATGAACTTTATATCTCCGGTTCTGGTTATCGAAAAATTGCAAACTACCTTACCGATCAGGGGATTCCTACTCCATCTATGGTTCGCCATGAACGTGAACTGGAAGAAGGACGTATGACAAAAAGGAGCATTGCAACAAAATGGACGGACAGCATGGTGAAGGATCTTCTGGATAATGATTTTTATATTGGCACATTTCGCCTAAGGAAACGGGCAAGGAATACCGTTCATGGCAAGGACAAGCGTGTACCGAAGGAAGAACAGTGCATTTTTGAGAATCATCATCCAGCAATCATTGATAAAGCGACGTTTTCTTTGGTACAGGAATTAAAGGAGAAACGCAACCGGACAAATTATCGTGGAAGTCGTGGGCAGTGGTTAGGTTCAGAAATACCAAACCCATTTGGAAGCTGTCTCTTTTGTAAGGACTGCGGCAGCCGCCTGACGCCGATTAAGCGAAAGACTTCAAGCAGGGAACGGAAATATTATATTTGCACCACTTATAATACCAAGGGGAAAAGCTACTGCTCCAAAGCTCATTTGATCGAAGAAGAAGATCTGATGGAAGATGTTCTCACCTATATCAAGATGTGTCGGAATGCGCTATGTGAAGTAATTGCCACCTATGATTTAAAGGATTTTGAAGCAGAAAAGAAATCTATAGAAGAAAAGCGCCAGGAACTTCATACAGCAATCAGTGAACGCAAAAATCAATTGAAAGTGCTTCTTACGCAGAAAGTAAAAGATCTGTCAGTTGCTGCCGGAAATGAGGAACTGATTAATGAAACTTACGACTCCCTGCAACAGGATTTACTGGCTCAGATTCATGGTCTGGAACTGCAGCTCACGGAACTGAATGAAACAGCCATTGAGACACCGGATGTGAAGGATAAATTAAAAAATGCTCTGGATGTGGTAGATAAGATCATCGCAGGAGGAACTCTTGACCGAAGAGATATCGAGCTGCTGATTGACCGCATTGATGTGGACGAGAACGGTATGCCGGAAATTACATTAAAATATGGATTATCCAACCTGATTAACTACAGTCCTGCCGATGAGATGAACCGACGGGAGAATACCATTATCGCTATCGTGATGAAACTGATTACAGAGGATGAACGTGGATATACCTCTGCAAAATACTTGTCAGAGCATATCACTGATCTTGGATTTAAGAAGACAAAGCAGAGCATCCTGCCATATATCGAATTGATGAAAGAGATGGGGATTTTGGAAGCTACTGAAAATCCATTAAAACCTTATAACATTATGAAATCAAAGGAAGAAATCACGACACTGATTCAAGACTTTCTGCCGGATTTACCTGCAGAAATCACTGCCAAACAACTATCAGACGATTATTTACATTGTTATGAGTGTGACAGGTGGTATGCCGGAAATGGTATTTGAATATATTTTAAAGAAAAATGGAATTGATCCACAAACAGACCTCAACATCAACCAGGGAATTGATTTTGGTTCCACTGCTGCCGCCTTTTCAGAGGGAAGTGGAGACTTTACTGTTGAATTCGAGCCAAGTGCAACCGCTTTGGAAATGGAAGGAAAAGGATATGTTGTAGCCTCACTTGGTACTGACAGCGGCTATGTTCCTTACACTGCCTACAGCGCAAAGAAGAGTTATCTCGACAAACATCCTGAGATTATCCAATCTTTTACAAATGCGCTTCAAAAAGGTATGGATTTTGTTCAGATTCACACGCCAGAGGAGATTGCTTCCGTGATTGCCCCTCAATTTCCTGAAACAGATCTTAAAACCATCACAGCGATTGTAAACCGTTATTATGCACAGGACACCTGGAAAGCAGATCTTATATTTGAAAAAGAGAGTTTCGAGCTGCTTCAGGATATTTTGGAAAGTGCCGGTGAACTGGATTCACGCGCTCCTTATGAAAAACTTGTTACAACTGAATTTGCCAAAAAAGCTATGGAATAAATCATTTCTTGCAGAAGAAAACGCATTCCACTATAATAAAAAGGAAGCCAGACTTCTGGCTTCCTTTTTTCAAAAACGCAATAACAAAACAAATTACTTTTTTCGAAAGGACATTGTATTACTATGATTGATAAAAAACTGATTCCTTACGGGGGACTTAAGAAAGAACCATTTTCAGGTACACATCACGGAATGCGCTATTTCTTTCGCGGAGATGACGGAAAAAGCAGCACAACCTTCACCGTATTCATTTATCCAGAACCGTGGTGCTTTGAAGATACACCGGAAGAAGAGAAAGAACAAAAGACATTTCCGCTCTCCGATGAGGGAATGGATGAAGCCATTGCCTGGCTTTTCGAACGCTTTGAAACTGAGAAATCCAAATGGTTGAATGCGAACCGCGATGCAATGCACATTGTGAATAATCAGACCTTCTGATTATAATCCCCAAACATCTTCTTCATATGAACATTCATAATATAATAATACATCGCGATCAGGAGGCCCCCTGCCAGCACCCATGCAGCCGGGCTGGCCAGGCAAACACCAAGATAACTTCTCTCTCTTGCTGCGATCCGTGCTACCACACCTCTTCCGATCAGTTCAGCAACACCGGCCATCATCGGCAGCAGTCCGTAACCGAGTCCCTGAATTCCATTTCTGTAGATATTCACAATTGCAAGCGGAATGAAGAAAAGTCCGATACATTTCAGATAGATATCCACAGAACTCATGATAATATCCACATCCTCTGAGACAAACAGATAGGTCATGTATTTTCCTACTGTCATGATAAATGTTGCTGCTACAAGAGAGTAACCGATACCAAGAATCGTACACGCCTTGAAACCTTGACGGATTCTTGGTACATTTCCGGCTCCGATATTCTGGGCTCCGTAAGTTGCCATTGTTGTTCCCATCGCTACATATGCCTGTGTCACAACCTGCTCAATCTTACTTGCCGCAGTAAATGCCGCCACAAGCGTAGATCCCAAAATATTCAGGGCAGACTGAACCATCATAGTTCCAATTGCCGTGATAGAATATTGCAATGCCATTGGAAGTCCGATCTTTAACTGAATCGCGCAAATCTGCCCGCCAACATGCCAGTCTTCCTTTTTCAGATGAAGAAGCGGAATCTTCCACATAATATAAATAAGACAGAGTACACCTGATATGCCCTGTGCTACTACCGTCGCGATTGCCGCACCCGGTGCGCCCATCTGAAATACAATGATTAAAACCAGATCCAACACGATATTCAGCAACGCACTGATGATCAGGAAATACAATGGAATCTTACTGTTTCCCAGTGCTCTTAAAATACTGGATAACAAGTTATAAAGCATCTGCGCCAGGATTCCTCCGCTGACGATCATAATATACTTATATGCATCTGCAAAGATATCAGACGGCGTGTGCATCAGATGTAACAGCGGTTTCATAAATAACATAAAGGTAACCGTAAGAAACAGTCCGATCAAGAATGAGAGGATTCCTGCCCCCGCAACGGTGCGCCGCATCCCCTGCATGTCTCCTGCGCCAAACTTCTGCGCTGTGAGAACAGTAAATCCGGCTGTCATTCCAACTACAAATCCATAGATCAGAAACATGATTGTTCCTGTGCTTCCAACTGCTGCAAGCGCTTTCGTTCCAACGAACTTACCTACGATCACAGCATCCGCCATATTATAAAACTGCTGGAAAACATTTCCCAGAAAGATTGGAAATGTAAAACTTAAGATCATCTTCATTGGGCTTCCAACAGTCATATCATTCTGTACTGATTTCATGATGTCCTCCTTTTTTCGAAAAACGTGCTTATTATATACTAGTTTTTCCCTGATGTAAATATCCTGAAAAGGAGTTTTTACATTTCTTTCAAAACGTAACGATTCACTCAAAAATCATCTATATGGGAAGATGCTATTCCAGGAACAGCACTTCTTCCTCCACCAGCTCCAGCGCATCCGGCATTCCTTTTTCCCGGATCTTCTCCTGATTCTCTCTCTGTACAAACCAGGAGATCACAGGCGGATCTGCCTCTTCATTTGCAGGCTTCAGATAATAATTATCTTCGAAAGGGAGTGCTGCCTTACTCTCTAATAGAAATGGAATCTGATTCTTTCCACCTTCTCCCCAGATCGGGACAAAATCATGCGCACGATAACCGATATAGTTGATATTTTCTGGGATATTTCTTTGCTCTGTACACAACGTAATCCCCCAGTCTGTCAGTTCTGCGGTATGCTCATCCACATAAACTGCTCTTGTGAAATTCTTGCATCCAGTCAGCCGTGCCGCTTCTTTTCTCTGCGGATTCTGGAACAATTCTTTCGTCTTCCCTGCTGCCACAATCTGCCCCTGGTCGATGATCAGCAGTTCTTCACTGAACCGGTACACTTCATCTCTGCTGTGAGACACCATGATCACAGTACCCTCATAATCTTCGAGAAGTTCCTGTAATTCCTGCTGCAGACGGTCCTTCAGATACATATCAAGTGCTGAAAATGGTTCATCTAAGAGAATCACATCTGGTTTATAAGCCATGATTCTCGCAAGGGCTACCCTCTGCTGCTGACCTCCGGAAAGCTCTGCCGGGAATCGTTTTTCCAGTCCTGTTAGCTGAAATTTCTCAATCATCTCACGCACACGCTTTGCATTCTCCTGCTTTTTCCCTTTTAATCCGGCGGCGATATTCTTTTCCACCGTCATTGTAGGGAAAAGTGCATAATTCTGAAACAGATAGCCAATGTTACGCTTCTGCGGTTTTAAATTCACTTTATTTTCGCTGTCATAAACTGTCTTTCCTTCAATTTTGATCAATCCGCTCTCCGGCGGCTCGATTCCTGCAATACTCTTTAGTGTCATGCTCTTTCCACATCCGGATGCGCCGAGGATTCCGATTCGTTTAGAATCACTTTTAAAATCTATGTTCAGCTCAAATGTATTCCGTTTTCTCTGAATCTTTACTTCTATCGCCATCTCTTACCACCTCTTGACATTCTTCATTTTCTTGCCCGAGATCAGATTCATCAGGAAGATCACCAGGAATGCAATCACCATGACAATCGCAACCCACACGCCCGCTGTCATATAGTCTCCGTCCTGAATGACCATTGCAATCTTCTGCGAGATTGTTCCTGTCTTTCCCGGAATATTTCCGGCAAGCATAGATGTCGCTCCATATTCTCCGAGTGCTCTGGCAAATGTAAGAATCGTTCCGGATGCGATTCCAGGTCCTGCAGTCGGGATCACTACTTTCCAGAAGATTTCTGTATCTGACATGCCGAGTGTCCTTCCTGCATAGATCAGATTCACATCGATCTGTTCCATCGCTGCACGGGCATTTCTGTACATCAGTGGAAATGAAATTACTGTGGCAGCAATGATACATCCAAGCCATGTCTGCACAACTTTAATTCCAAAATTTTCAAATAAAAAGATTCCAAACGGTCTTCTCCTGCTGAAGATTAAAAGCAGAAAGAAGCCTGCCACCGTCGGCGGAAGTACCATTGGCAAGGTTAATATTCCATCAATGATCGCCTTTTTTCCAGGAGTTGTCTTCACAACCTTGCGTGCCGCATAGATTCCAAGAAAAAAGGAAAATATCGTAGCTACGATTCCTGTTTTTATTGATATAAATAATGGGCTCCAATCCAGATTCTTCAGGATTTCCATCATTTCATCCATTCTATCATTCACTCTCCTTTACAACTATAAGAAAAAGGCTGTTCGAAACTTTTCATTTCTGGCAGCCTCTGCTGTTACTGTTCACACGATGTGCGACCAGCAACGCATCTCGCCATTTTAAATCGCCTTTGGCGATGGGGCGAGATGCATTCAAGTCAAAACACGCATCCTCCGTGTCAATCAGCAAAGTGATTGACACGGGAGTGAACAGTAACCCTCTGCTTCTATAGTAACACATCCGTTACTATCACACTATCTTTATTCTACATTTGTATCGAAGTAATAAGACTCAAATACTTTCTTTGCATTTTCTGACAGAACAAACTTGATGAAATCATCTGCTGCTGCGTTCTGTGCATCATCAGCCTCATCATTTACTACACGTGCAATCGGATAGATTACATTTCCTGTCAGATCATACCCTACTGTCTGAAGAATATCGAGTTCGTCTTCGAATCCATATGTATCAGAGTAGTAAGTTGTTCCAACTTCACAGGATCCTTCCACTACTGCGGAAAGAACCTTGCTTACATTGTCCTGCTCACTGATCTCAAGTCCGCCAAGTGCTTCTGATACTTCTTCTGTTGTGATTGCTGAAGGATCATCCACCTTCGGAAGAACACCCATATTCATAAGTGCGGTTCTTGTATACTTACCTACCGGTACGCTTCCACCGGCAAGTGCAAAGCTTTCTGCTTCGCTTAAGTTATCAAGTCCTGTTACCTTTGTTCCGCTGTCTTTTCTTGTCACAACTACTACCTGATTGTTAACAACATTCGCTCTTGTTCCGTCTACTACAAGACCGTCGGACTCAAGCTGGTCCATCTGCTTCTGTGCTGCTGAAAAGAAGATATCACACTCATATCCTTCTTCAATCTGTGTCAGAAGTGTACCTGAACTGTCTGCATTGTATGTGATCTTTACGTTCGGATGCTCTTCGTTATACTGTGTTGCGAGCTCATCCATTACATTCTTTAAGCTGGCTGCAATAAATACCTGGATCTCTGTTTCTTCTTCATCACTGCCTTTGTTGTCAGTTGCTTCTGTTTTTGCTGTGTCGTCTGTCTTTTCGTCGGCTTTGGATCCACATCCAGCCATAGAAAACACCATTACGGCTGCCAGCATTGCTGCTAAAATTCTCTTTTTCATCCTATCTCCTCCTGACAGGCGCCTTGTTCATAAAAATGTTGTAATTATTCCTGTCTTTTCTTTCTAAATGATGGTCTTATTATAACCGATTTGTTTTATTTTAACAATCGCTTTTCTTGAAAAAGTTGCGATTTACGCAACCTTTTTCATTAACTGTATTTTAATAATGTCATGTGACCGCTTTTTTCGCTAATATTAGCTTTTTTCTTTTCACATATTGCGTGTAAAAGACAGATCAAGATTCAAATATATCCTTATATCTCTTCTCTGCATATTTCACCACATCTTTTTCCAGCAGTTCATATTTTCTGAGTATGTCTTTCCCTGCTTCGCTTACACTGGCTACACCACCATGCTTGCCTCCCGGACTTCGCTCTACGACGGTATATCCGAGTTCTTTCTCTGCACTTCTGATCAGGCTCCAGCCCTTGCTGTAAGACATTCCTGTCTTTGCACAGGCGTCTCTTACCGAACCAAGTGTATCGATCTGACGCAGAAGGAATACAATTCCCGGACCGAAGAAGTTCTCATTCTTCTCCAACTGAAGCTTCACTCTCGGACGGATTCTTCTCTCCTTTTCCTTCTCTTTGAAAATCTCACGGAAAGATTCTCCCTGTCCGGAGTAAATCGCTACACCGTTGTCTTCCACCGGAACGAAAATGCGTTCTACATTCAGCGCATCCATGGCGCCTTTAAGTCCACCTTCACCTTCATAAGAAGCAAACTGATCGATCATACTGCGATCCATCAGGATCGGATGTCCTTTTCGTTCTTCCCAGACAGGTACATAGACTTTCTCCTGATCGTTTTCATTTTCTTTCGCTTTTTGCATCAACACACGTACGGTATCTTCTGTGAAAAGAGAAACTCCTGCCGGACAGAAGAAGAATTTCTCACAGCGCGGTTTCAGGTAGTTCATCCCTCGAACTGCTGACGTGATCATCTCTTCCTTCTCATAATCTTCACTGCGAAGGAATACTGCACCAAGCTTCGCCAGTTTCTTCTCCACCTGCTCCGCCTGGTATCCTGTGATCAGCACGATCTCATCCACGCCTGCTCTCTTGAAATTTAAAATCATCTGACGCAGAACCTGGATTCCATCCACCGACTTCATCTTATCATAACTCTTATATCCACCAGATTTTCCTGCTGCCGCAATCACTGCTCCTACCCGCATTTGCATTCTCCTTTCAGCTCACCGCTGCTATTTTTATTACTGTTCACACTATATGCAACCAGCAATTCTATCATTATGCCGTTCCGAGATCTTCTTTGCGATCAATATCCTGAAGTTCTCCTGCCTGTACCGGCACAATTTTCAGCGAATCTAAGTTTTCTTTCAATATCTTCTTTCCACCGATATCTCCATCTAACTCCAAAAGTTTATCAAAGAATCTCTTATCCCACAAGACCGGATTGCCATTTCTTGTTCCTTCTCCTGCACAAACGATCTTTCCCGGATTATGAAATGCTGTATTTATGATTCTCTGAATCGTGGATTTTTTTAATCTTGGCTGATCGCAGACACTGAACAGGACTCCTCGAAGCGGTGTTCCATTTTCATCCGCATCCTCGATTGCCTTTGTCAGACCGAGCTTTACAGAAAGAGAGATTCCCTTCTCCGGTTCTTTATTGCATACCACCGTGCAGCCTGCTGACTCTGCTGAAAGTGTAATCTCTTCTTTTCCTGTCACTACATAAGACTTGAATCCCTGAAATGCTTCAAACCGGCTAATCGCACTTTCATACATTGCTTCACCTTCTACAACTGCTTTCAGTTTATCTGAACCGAACCGAACACTCTGACCTGCCGCCAGCAAGATCAATGCGTATTTTCCTCTGCTCTTTTCATAACTGCAGACTGCATCGAGCACACCTCCGCCGATCGCCCTTGCTTTGTCTGAGATTGTCCGGCAATGCTCCTGCTTTGCACGAGCATCAATATCTCCGATCTTTAGCCCCTTCGTCACCTGAACACCTGGCTGAAGCATTCCGCGAACGATACCGTCCATCAGCGCATAAACCGGCTCTCCGCCTGTAATTGCAACGATCTGTCCTTTTCGTACCAGATCGCCGATCACAGCCTTCGGTTCGATCACCCCATCTGCGGATGCTTTGATCAGACGCTCAATAGAATATCCCCCAACATTTCCCGGAACTCCGGTATTCGGGATCGCACTTCCGTCCCAGATCACATTACCCAGTGTATGTCCTCTCTTTGTCTCGACTACACAATTACAATCTTCTCCAGCAGTAAATCCAGGTCCGACTCCGATCACAAATGGTGCATCTGTGATCTTTGTTCCGAGATTTCTCTTTGCAAGGATGGCATCCACGATCACATCCGGCTGAAACCACTGTATACATTCTGCCTTTGGATCAACGATCACAGGGATATCTCCCTGTTCCATAATCTCCTCTGCTTCTTCCTGATTCTTTGCCAGGCGCGCCGTCATATCTTCTACAACTGCCTCACCTTCATAAACCGCTCTGGAAAATGCAACTAGTCTGCGGACCGTCAATGGCACAGCAATATCTGTCATCATGATCTGATGCCCTGCGCCATATAATCTGGATGCGATTCCTGTTGCCAGGTCTCCCGCACCTTTAATCAATATCTTCATCTCAATACTTCCCATCTATTTTCCTGAGAATCTTCTATGATTCTCCGTTATTTTCTAATTTATTTACGTTCAAGAATAATCTCTGCACTTTTTCTACAATATTTATTACAGCATATAAGATGTCACAAATATATTCTTGATTCCATTCTCATACAAGCACTTTGCAATCTTACACGCTCTGTCTCGCCGCTCCTTTGTATCTGCCTTATTCAGTACAACAATATACTCTGCCTGCTTTGGACAGCCTTTTCGCCCGCCCTGTTCATGACAGGCAAGCTTTATCAGGTCCTCTTCTGTCACCTGATCTTCCGGCTGTTTTCCAAGAAGCTCTGCCGCCTTTTCACTTCGAAAGCAGATTTCTTCCAGCTTTTGATCTAAGGCATCCATTCCGTAGACAGAGAATACATATGTTGTCTGTGGCAGGAGCACAGGTTCTTGTTCTCCCGGTACTTTTAACGGCAGCATCCTTGCTCCGTCCGCTTCAACAAGTAATGGCACATTCCAGCTTTCTATCTCTGCCAGAATCAACTCCGGAACGCAGCTCATTTTCCCTTTTTTCGCTCTTGCCCCAATCCAGGCCTGTCCATATTGTTCAAGGCATTCCTTCACTCGTTCAAGCAGCGCTTTCCCTTTACTAATCCACTCTTCCTCTTCAGCCACACAACTCCATGGAGTCGTCTCTTCTCTCATATGAGTTGTTGTAAGAACAATTGCCTTTTTCCCCATCAGCGCATACTCTTCTGCAAGCCTTCTCAATGTAGAGGTCTTTCCTCCCGCACCGACAGCAGCTATCATCGGACATTCTGTATAGTCAGGCTTTACTACCGATAAGAAAGAGTCTGCTTCACAAAGTCTGTCATCTCTGAAATAGCTTATCATTTTACAGATCCCTTCTTTCTATATTTCTGCGTCTTTTGAAAAGAAGATAGCCCACAGGCAAATGCCTGTGAGCTATCTATCTCACATATTATCACTCTGGTCTCACTCAATTTCCACCGGAGCAATCTCACATAAACCTTCTGCTATTATCTTAACAGATATGTGTAGTCCTTGCAAACAGTCTCCATTACTTTCTGAAGTGCTTCCGGAATCTTTGTCTCTTCTCCAAGTGTCCAGTCGAGGATCTCTCCACAGAAACGAACCTTGCAGTGTACTGCATCTTTATCCAGTACTGTAAATCCCTGATTCTTGCTGTCTGCCATATCGTTCTCGTCCATGAATAATGTGAATTTATCCAAGTACGGAGCACTGTCGTACGGACAGAAGCTCTTACAGTTACCACATTCATTACACATGTAATCCACATGGATGATCTGATGTTTCTCCAGTCCCGGAACCTTGATTGCTACATTTGCTCTGTTCGGGCAAACTTCCTTACAGTTTTCACAGATTCCTGCACAGTTAAGACATCTCTTAGCCTCTGTGCTGTCTTCGCGTACGTCTTCGAGGTTACCCTTTCTCTCGTATACAACAGCTTCATCTGTCTCTGCATCGAAATCTCTTACAAGAGTCTCTCCGATCACTGCCTGAGCAGCTTTGAGACCATCACGGATACCTTCTACTACTGTAGCCGGTCCGCCAAGTCCGTCACCAACAACGTAAACGTTCTCTACGTTTGTCTCTAATGTCTCTTCATTTACAAGAGCACGTCCTCTGTCATTTACGTTGATTCCATTTGCCTCGTATAGAGCAGTCGGAACTTTTTCACCAACAGCTGCAATCACTGTATCAGCCGGGATCTCTTTGAGTTCTCCTGTCTTAACAACGCCTCTTCTTCCAGAAGCATCCATATCGCCAAGAACCATAACTTCGCAGATCAGTTTTCCATTCTCAAGTTTAACAGGAGAAAGGAGTTCCATGAATTCTACGCCGTCCTCTACTGCCATTACCAGCTCTTCTTCGTCTGCCGGCATATAGCGTTTTGTTCTTCTGTATACAAGATATACATGTTCAACGCCTGTTGTACGTTTTGCTGCTCTTGCTGTATCCATTGCTGTGTTACCACCACCGATAACTACAACGTTCTTACCGATATCAAGTTTTCCGTCATTTACCTTGAAGTCAGCCAGGAACTCGAGTGCATTCTTAGCTTCACCCTGCTCAAGTCTTAATACTCCAGGCTCAGAAGCTCCTACTGCAAGGATCACTGTTGTAAATCCTTCTGCTTTCAGTGCTGCTGTATCTTTTACTTCTGTGTTCAGACGAATTTCAACGCCCATCTTCTCAAGAAGTGCTGCATCTTTATCAATAGATGTTCCAGGAATTCTGAATTCTGGGATCACGTGGCGAACAACACCGCCGAGAGCGTCGTTCTTCTCAAATACTGTAACTGCCATTCCGGCTCTGCGCAGGAAGTAAGCAGCTGCCATACCAGCCGGTCCTCCACCGATCACTGCTGCCTTACCTTCTTTTGTGATTGCAGGTGCTGTCAGCTTGTTCATCAGTGCTTCGTATCCGTTCTGAGCTGCCTCAAGCTTCATCTCACGGATATGTACCGGTGATTCATAGAAGTTACGTGTACATTTGCCCATACAAGCATGTGCACAGATTGTTCCTGTAATGAATGGAAGTGGATTCTTCTCTGTGATAACATCCATAGCTTCTTCATATTTACCAGCTTCTACAAGCTGCAGATATGTTGTGATATCCTGGTGGATCGGGCATCCTTCTTTACAAGGAGCGATGAAGCAGTCGATCAGCGGAACCTGTTTGTTGATCTTTCTGGACGGAAGCGGTTTTACAGCCTTTACATGATATGGGCTTGTCTTTGCTTCCTCAACCAGTTTCTCTGTCTTGGCAGCGTCGATACCTGTGAATACAACGCCTTCTTTCTCAAGAAGTCCTGCAATTTGGCAAAGTCTGTCATATCCGCCTGGTTTCAGGATTGTTGTAGCCATTGTTACCGGCCAGATTCCTGCATCGATGATTCCTTCGATGTTATGGAAATCAGCACCACCTGAATAGGAGATTCTCAGTTTTCCACCAAAATCTCTTGCCAGCATATTTGCTACGGAGATGGAAAGTGGGTACAGAGATTTTCCTGACATATACATCTCTTCACTTGGAAGTTCGTTCTGTTTTACATCAACCGGGAATGTGTTAGTGATCTTCACACCAAACTCCAGGTTTCTTTCCTGACAGACAGCGATCAGTCTGTTCAGCATCGGAACAGCATCCTCGTACTGCAGGTCGTCTTTGAAGTGGAAGTCACCGAATGCGATATAATCGTATCCCATGTCATCCATTGTCTTTCTTGCATACTCGTATCCAAGAAGTGTCGGGTTACATTTGATAAATGTATGGAATCCCTTTTCTGTGATCAGATACATTGCGATCTTCTCAATTTCTTCCGGAGGGCATCCGTGAAGTGTAGAGATTGTAACAGAATTACAGATATCACCGGAAATGCTTTCGATATCTTCTGCTGTCACTTTCTCGAACAGGTCAACATGCTCAAGAAGATAAGCCTTGCAGTGCTTGAAAATCTCTGAATCCTGTGCATGCTGCATTGTGTTCAGGAATGTGTCAACCTTCTCTGATTTGATTCCGGCAAGATCATATCCAACACTGATGTTGAACTGGAATCCGTCCATGCTTCCAAGTCCGAATTCTTTTGAGATCACTTTCAGAAGGAACCATGCTTTGATGTACTCCTCCATTGCCTGTGGAACAAACAGCTCTGTAGACCACTCACAGTTGTAGCACTCGTCATCAGCCTTGATACATGGTCTGTTGATGCATGCTGCAAGCTCGTCTCCGTCCATTACCTGAACTGTCTTCAGCTCGAAGAAACGGCTTCCTGTGTAGTAAGCTGCGATAATATTCTGTGTCAGCTGAGTGTTTGGACCTGCTGCCGGTCCGATTGGTGTCTCAAGATCGCGTCCGAAGATTGTGCGGTTGAACTTGCTGTCCGCATGATATGGATGACGCTCTCCAAATACTGTTCCATTCTCTTTGTACTCTGTCAATGTCCAGTTTAAAAGCTGTTCAAATGACATAGGTCTCATAATTTCACTCATACTTTTTACCTCTCTTTTTTTCTTTTATCACGGAAAACCTGCCATCGGCAGGTTCTTCCGTAATGATTAAATCTTTGAAATCACTGACAGATCATTCCCCAAGAACCTGTCTTTTCTCAAAGATCTGTTTCCTTTTATTTTGCCTCCGGCTTTGGATCTTTCGGAAGAACCAGATTCAAAATAACTGCAAAAATTGTCGCCAGTACAACCGGTGATGATGCAAATGTGTTATTGATGATGGACTGGAAGTTCTCAAGTCCCATTGTCATTCCTAATCCATCGTAAATTGTTGATGTCATCTGATTTAAGCATCCGTTACTTAAGGATACACCCATACCGATTGCAATAGATAATCCTGCAACTGTTGTATTTCTTGTAGACATACCTTCACTTACAAGAAGCTTGATACCTGTCATTGCGATACCTGCGAATACAGATGCTACTGCTCCACCAAGTACACACTGAGGAATTGTTCTCAGAAGTGCTGAGAATTTCGGAATCAGTCCTGCAATCAGAAGGATAAATGCTGAAAGTGAAAATACCTTTCTTGCTACAACTTTTGTAGAACCAACAATACCTACGTTCTGGCTGTAAGTTGCTGTCGGAGGACATCCGAAACATGCACTTACGATATTACTGATACCATAACCGATGATACCACCGTTGAGCTCCTGGTCAGTAGGAAGACGATCCATACCACCACTTGTTGTAGCGGAGAAATCTCCCATTGCCTGAATGGAATTGACAAGGAACAAAATCGCCAGCGGGATAATCGCTGAGATATCGAATTTTACACCGAAAGCGAACGGTTGTGGAAGCTGGAACCAACCTGCGTTTGAAAGTGCTGAAAAATCAACCATTCCAAAGCACAATGCAAGTACATATCCACAGATCAGACCGATCAGGATAGATGCAAGTTTGAAAAGTCCTTTTCCGTAATGGTTCAGACCGATTACGATTGCCAGTGTTACAAGAGATACAAGCCAGTTCTGCCAGGAACCATAAACAAGTGCTGCTGTCTGACCTCTCTGCTCTACGATCACTTCATATGTGTTCGCGGAGTTTCCTGCCATGTAGTTAATGGCTGTCTTATAAAGAGACAGACCGATTGCAAAGATAACAGTTCCGATTACCAGTGGTGGGAACACCTTTCTGATCTGCTTAATAGTAAGTCCAACGATAATTGCTACAATACCACCTACGATCATCGCGCCAAAAATCGTGTTAACGTCCTGAGCCTGTGCTGCAATTGCTGTCATTGTCGGAACATAAGCAAAACTTACACCGATGATGACCGGAAGTCCGGATCCAAGATGGATCTTATTTCCATACAGCTGAAGGAATGTTGATAATGCTGCAAATACAAGTGACATCTGGATCAAGAGACCCATGTTTACATTTCCACCTGCATTATTCGCTGCATTTGCAACCAGAATTGCCGGTGTAACACATCCTACAACTGCTGCAAGTACATGCTGGGCAGCAAGCGGAAGTATCTGACCAAATGTCGGGTTACCATCCCACTTAAACAGTTCTTCGTTTCCTCTGCGAGGTGCTTCTGATTTCTTTTCTTTCATTATTTTATTGTCCTTTCCGGTTAGTTTTGACGAAATGTGCGATCAAAGATACTGTCCACATCTGTTATATATGTTAACATTAATGAACAGTATCCGTCAATCTAAGCCTAACGACTGTTGATACGTTTTCCAAGTTCGGCTGCTGCCTGTCTGCAGTCTGCCATAACTTTCGCTTCGTCAATCTCTGTCAGTCTTCTGTCTTTCATCAATACTTTACCGTTTGCAACAGTTGTCACAACATCGTGTCCAGTTACTCCGAATACAAGGTGACCATTGATGTTATTCTCATTCATTGGTGTCAGCGGATTGTAATTAACAATGATCACATCTGCTGCTGCGCCTTCTTCAAGAACTCCGAGCTTCTGGTCGAAATAACGTCCTGCAATCTTTGCATTGTTCTCAAACAGCATTTTCGGAACTTCTCCCCATGCTGCATTTGGATCGCAAAGGTGATGTTTATGAAGAATATTTGCTACTTTGAAGGATTCCATCATATCATGTGTATATCCATCTGTTCCAAGTCCTGTAAGGATTCCTCTGTGTACAAGTTCCATTGTCGGAGGGCATCCGCAGGCATTTCCCATATTGGATTCCGGATTATGAACAACCATTGTGTTTGTATCTTTGATCAGATCCATCTCATGTGGGTTGATGTAGATACAATGTCCAAGCAGTGTCTTCTCTCCAAGAATATTGAAGTCCATCAGACGGTCAACAATTCTCTTTCCATAATGTTTCAGGCAGTGATGCAGATCTTCAATTCCTTCTGCAACATGAATATGATAACCAACTTCATCCGGTTTGTTTGCTGCTGCAAGTTCCATTGTCTCATCTGAGATTGTGAACTGTGCATGCATACCCATCATTCCGGCGATCATTCCGCTGTCATCCTTCAGTGCATGACGAATAAATTCTGCATTCTCCATTACAGACTCTCTGGCCTTGTCTTTTCCATCTCTGTCGGAAACTTCATAACAGAGACAGGAACGAATTCCTGTTTCCTTCGCTGCTCTCTCAATTTCAAATAAGGAACCTTTGATAGCTCCAAAGCTTGCATGATGGTCAAATACTGTTGTTACACCGTTCTTGATAGAATCAATATAAGTAGCCATAGCACTTAAATAAGTATCATTCAGTGTCAGGTTTCTATCCAGTGTCCACCACATTCCTTCAAGAATGCTGAGCAATCCTGTTGGATTGTATCCATTAATAGCAAGTCCTCTTGCAAAAGAACTATAGATATGTTCATGAGTATTAATGAATGCCGGCATAATCACTCCGCCTTTTGCATCAATAAACTCTGCATCTGGATAAGCCTTCTTCAACTCATCTGTTGGTCCCACCTTACAGATTACTTTACCATCAATTGCTACTGCGCCCTCTTCCATATAAGGACATTCAGGGTTTCTTGTCACAACTCTACCATTACCTAAGATCAACATAATTGTAACCTCTCCTTTTTATGAATTTCTACACTTTGATGTTAAAATGCTATCTGCCTGTTATGTGCATTTCGTACATCAATGTCTCTGATACACATAGAATAACATCTAAATTGTCTAAATGCAACAAGAAATCTAAAAAAGTTTTTTGTTACCTAAAAAATTTTTAGGAAAGGTATTGACTATCGTGATTTTTATGATATTATGGGATTATGAAGACAGAAAGCATGTAGAAAGGCAGGTGGACATATGCGTCATACCTTAGATTTCCTTAAGCAGCTTGCACACGGACTTGCAATTCAATTTGGAAGTTCCTGTGAGATTGCAATTCATGATTTGAAGACAAAAGATCTGGAGAAATCGATCGTGTACATCGAGAACGGACATGTATCGAATCGACAGACCGGAGATGGTCCTTCAGGAATTGTTCTTGAGACGCTTCAGTCGGATCCGTCAACGATTCATGATAAGCTTTCCTATCTTACTAAAACAGAAGATGGACGAATCCTGAAATCGAGTACCTTCTATATAAGAGACGATGACGGATCAATCTCTTACATCTTCTCATTAAACTATGACATCACAGCTTTTACAGCTGCGAGTACAGCAATTCAGTCTTTGATCGCTACGAAAGACAATCTTCCGGATCTTACAGGTGATTCGCCACGGCAGATCACACATAATGTAAATGAACTTCTGGATTTGTTGATCGAGCAGGCCGTTGCAAAGGTCGGAAAGCCAGTTGCAATGATGAACAAAGACGACAAAGTTGCTGTTGTCCAGTATCTGGATCATGCCGGTGCTTTCCTTATTACAAAGTCCGGCGATAAAGTTTCTTCGTATTTGGGGATATCGAAATTCACACTTTACAGTTACATGGGCAAATGACACGTATTAATTTAAGGAGGTCACTATAATGGAAACTATCAAATGGGCAGTAAACGAAATGCCAAAAACAGATGACTCTCAGCTTCAGGTAATGTCACTTGAGAATGTAGCGAAAGCTCGCGCATTCCATGAGAGCTTCCCGCAGTACAGTGTTACACCACTTGCAAAACTGGATCACATGGCTGCATACCTTGGACTGAAAGAAGTCTATGTAAAAGATGAGTCTTATCGTTTCGGACTGAACGCATTTAAAGTACTCGGCGGATCTTTCGCAATGGCTCGCTACATTGCAAAGCAGACAGGAAAGGATGTTTCAGAACTTCCTTACAACGTTCTTACATCTGACGAACTGCGTAATGAATTCGGACAGGCTACTTTCTTCACTGCAACAGATGGTAACCACGGACGTGGTGTTGCATGGGCAGCGAACAAGCTTGGACAGAAAGCTGTAGTACTTATGCCGAAGGGATCAACTCAGACAAGACTGAACAACATCCTGAAAGAAGGAGCGAAAGCTACAATCGAAGAGGAAAACTACGACGAATGTGTTCGTATGGCTAACGCTATGGCAGAGAAGACAGAGAACGGCGTAATGGTTCAGGATACAGCCTGGGACGGATATGAAGAGATTCCGGCATGGATCATGCAGGGATACGGAACAATGGCTAACGAGGCTGATGATCAGCTTCATGAAGCTGGATGTGAGCGTCCGACACATGTATTCATTCAGGCTGGTGTTGGTTCACTTGCCGGAGCAGTTCAGGGATTCTTCGCTAACCGCTATCCGGAAAATCCACCGAAAGTTGTTGTTGTTGAAGCTGCGCCTGCTGCATGTCTTTACAAAGGAGCATGTGCTAAGGACGGAGCTATCCGCATCGTAGACGGAGACATGGTTACAATCATGGCTGGTCTTGCTTGTGGAGAGCCGAACACAATTTCATGGGATATCCTGAAAAACCACGTTGATACATTTATCGCAACACCTGACTGGGTTGCTGCCAAAGGTATGCGTATGCTTGCTGCACCTTTCAAAGGTGATCAGCCTGTTACTTCCGGAGAATCCGGAGCCGCACCGTTTGGAACACTTGCGTGCATCATGACAATGGATGAGTACAAACCGCTCAGAGAGCACCTCGGATTGGATGAGAACTCAAAAGTACTTCTCTTCTCTACTGAGGGAGACACTGATCCGGATAGATACAAATCAATTGTCTGGGACGGAAATGAGAGATAATCATTTCTCGCAATACAATAAGAAGAAACTGTAACACCAAAACAAGATTTTATTTCAAAAGGAGAAGAACAATGGATCTTAACAAAATCAAAGAGTATGCAAAAGGCTATGAGAAAGACATGACTGCTTTCCTTCGTGCTATCGTAAAAAATCCGGGAGAAAGCTGTGATGAGAAAGCTCACGTAGAGACAATCGCTGCTGAGATGAAGAAAGTTGGATTTGACGAAGTTGTCATCGACCCACAGGGAAATGTTATGGGATTCATGGGAACTGGCGACAAGATCATCGCATTTGACGCACATATTGATACAGTAGGTATCGGTAACATCGATAACTGGAAATTCGATCCATACGATGGATACGAGACAGAGACAGAGATCGGTGGACGTGGAGTATCTGACCAGTGTGGCGGTATCGTATCTGGTGTATACGGAGCAAAGATCATGAAAGATCTCGGACTCATTCCAGAAGGATACAAAGTAATGGTTGTTGGTACAGTTCAGGAAGAAGACTGTGACGGACTTTGCTGGCAGTACATCATCAACGAAGACAAGATTCGTCCGGAGTTCGTAGTTTCTACAGAGCCTACAGACGGTGGTATCTACCGTGGACAGAGAGGACGTATGGAAATCCGTATCGATGTTAAGGGAGTTTCCTGTCACGGTTCTGCTCCGGAGCGTGGAGACAACGCGATCTACAAGATGGCTGACATTCTTCAGGATGTTCGTGCTCTTAACGAGAACGATGACGCTGACGAGACAGAGATCAAAGGTCTTGTTAAAATGCTTAACCCGAAATTCAACCCTGACTACGAAGAGGCTCGTTTCCTTGGACGTGGAACAGTTACAACATCTCAGATCTTCTACACATCACCAAGCCGTTGTGCAGTAGCAGATTCCTGTGCTGTATCTCTTGACCGTCGTATGACATTCGGAGAGACATGGGAGAGCTGCTTAGATGAGATCCGTAACCTGCCAAGCGTTAAGAAATACGGTGATGACGTTGTTGTTTCTATGTACAACTATGATCGTCCGTCCTACACAGGATGTGTATACGAGATCGAGTGCTACTTCCCAACATGGGCTATTCCGAAGGATCACAAAGTAACTAAGGCTCTTGAGAAAGCTTACACAGGACTTTACGGAGATCAGAGAATCGGTGCTGCTGACACACTTGAGATGCGTCAGGCTCGTCCTCTGACAGATAAGTGGACATTCTCTACAAACGGTGTTTCTATCATGGGTAGAAACGGAATCCCATGTATCGGATTCGGACCTGGAGCAGAGGCTCAGGCTCACGCACCAAACGAGATGACATGGAAACAGGATCTCGTAACATGTGCTGCAGTATACGCTGCACTTCCACTGTCTTACGCTGAGTAATTCAGTATTTGCTAACGCATTTGCGTGTGATCACGCAACCAATTCATTGAACCTATGGCGTTCTGACCGAATAATTTCCGGCCGGAACTGCCTTGGCTAATAAACCTAAAAACAAATAATTCATTTTAATCAGGAGGATTTTAAAGATGGACGCAAAATTACAGGGATATATTGACAAACTGAACGCACTCAACTTCAAAGAGATGTACAATGGTGACTTCTTCCTTACATGGGAGAAAACAGACGACGAGATCGAGGCTGTATTTACAGTAGCTGATGCTCTTCGTTACATGAGAGAGAACAACATTTCCACAAAGGTATTCGAGAGCGGACTTGGAATTTCTCTGTTCCGTGACAATTCCACACGTACACGTTTCTCTTTCGCTTCTGCTTGTAACCTTCTTGGTCTTGAAGTTCAGGATCTTGACGAAGGAAAATCTCAGGTTGCTCACGGTGAGACAGTTCGTGAGACAGCTAACATGATCTCCTTCATGGCTGATGTTATCGGTATCCGTGATGATATGTACATCGGAAAAGGTAACAAATACATGCACGAAGTTGTTGACGCTGTAACAGAAGGAAACAAGGACGGAATTCTTGAGCAGAAACCTACACTTGTAAACCTTCAGTGTGACATTGACCACCCAACACAGGCTATGGCTGATATGCTTCACATCATCCATGAGTTCGGCGGAGTTGAGAACTTGAAAGGCAAAAAACTTGCTATGACATGGGCTTACTCACCATCTTACGGAAAACCACTTTCTGTTCCACAGGGAATCATCGGTCTGATGACACGTTTCGGAATGGACGTTGTTCTTGCTCATCCAGAAGGATACGAAGTATTCGAGGATGTTGAGAAAGTTGCTGAAGAGAACGCTAAGAAATCAGGCGGATCCTTCAAGAAGACAAACAACATGGCTGAGGCATTCAAAGATGCTGATATCGTATATCCAAAGAGCTGGGCTCCATTTGCAGCTATGGAAAAACGTACAGAGCTTTACGGAAACGGAGATACAGAAGGTATCAAAGCTCTTGAGAAAGAACTTCTTGCTCAGAACGCAGAGCACAAAGACTGGGCTTGTACAGAAGAGCTCATGGCTACAACAAAAGACGGAAAAGCTCTTTACATGCACTGTCTGCCAGCTGACATCTCAGGCGTAAGCTGTGAAGAAGGTGAAGTTGACGCTTCCGTATTCGATCGTTACAGAGATCCACTTTACAAAGAAGCTAGCTTCAAACCATACATCATCGCAGCTATGATCTTCCTTGCTAAATTCGAGAACCCACAGGAAATCCTGAAGAAGCTCGAAGAAAGAGGAATGTCCAGAATTTTTGAGTAAGTTTAAATTTCTCAGACAAAAATAGTTTCACAGTTACCTTAATTTAGTAACTTATTGTACAGGCCTGAATCTTTCAGACCTGTACAATACCTTTACAGTAAATACGGAGGATCCTAAAATGGAAAAGAAAAAACGTATTGTCATTGCCCTCGGCGGAAATGCCCTTGGCAATACTCTTCCTGAGCAGATGGCTGCTGTTAAGATTACAGCACGCGCGATCGTAGACCTGATTCAGGAAGGCTGCGAAGTAGTCGTAGCACACGGCAATGGTCCTCAGGTTGGTATGATCAACAACGCTATGATCGCATTAACACATGAGGATGAGAAACAGCCAAACACACCACTTTCTGTATGTGTTGCAATGAGCCAGGCTTACATCGGATATGACCTGCAGAATGCCCTGAGAGAAGAATTGTTCAACAGAGGAATCCATGATATTCCGGTTGCTACAATGATCACTCAGGTTCGTGTAGATGCTGATGATCCGGCTTTCGAGACACCATCCAAGCCAATCGGTAAATTCCTTTCTAAGGAAGAAGCTGATGTTATGGCTGAGAAATATGATTATATCATGAAAGAAGATGCAGGACGCGGATACCGTCGTGTTGTAGCTTCTCCAAAACCGCAGGAGATCGTTGAGATCGGTACAATCCGTACAATGGTTGACTCCGGTGACCTTGTAATTGCCTGTGGCGGCGGTGGAATCCCGGTTATGCGCCAGGGCAACCACCTGAAAGGTGCAAGTGCAGTTATTGATAAAGACTTTGCCAGTGCTCTCCTTGCCAAAGAGCTCGACGCAGACTTCCTTATCATTCTGACTGCTGTAGAGAAAGTTGCTCTGAACTACGGAAAGCCGAATGAGAAATGGCTTGACGATGTGACAGTTGATGAAGCGAAACAGTATGTAGAAGAAGGACATTTTGCTCCTGGTTCTATGCTTCCTAAGGTACAGGCAGCTCTTGACTTTGCTGAATCCAAACCTGGAAGACAGTCACTGATCACACTGCTTGAGAAAGCAAAAGACGGAATTCTTGGTGAGACTGGAACAAGAATCCACCTTTAATATTGAAAAATCGATTGAATAAGTCAATTACTTAAAACTCCTAAAATAGAAAATGAAAAAACCTCAGAGAACGGTGCTGCAACACCCGAACCTGAGGTTTTTTCATGTATTTTATATGATTTTATTTCCTCTGACGTATTTTGCTTTCACTTCTCTCTCATCAGCAAGATAAATCATTCTTTCCAAACGATCTTTCACACTCATCTGACGAGAGGATTCAAGTCTGCTGTCATCTAATACAACAGCATCGAATTCATATTCTTCTTCAAAACTTCCGACTTTTCCGAAGAAGGATCCGCCACCCTTAGTTGCCATATAGAATGCTTCTTCTGACTTCAATGCCGGATATTTCTGATCGACAAGTCTCCAGCGCATCTTTGACATCTGAATTGCATGTGCCATTGCCCGGAAAAGATTCTCTGTCGATCCTCCTGCGACATCACTTCCAAGTCCTACAGAAAGTCCTTCTTCCAGATAACGTTTTACCGGTGCAATTCCGGAAGAAAGATTCTCATTTGATTCCGGACAATGTGCTACATACACACCGTTCTCTTTCATTCTCTGGATTTCTTCTTCCGTACTGTATACGCAATGCGCCATAACCGTCGATGCATCTGCTCCAAACAGACCAAAATGATCATATGCATCTCCATAAAACTCTGCATATGGACAAAGTTCTTTTACCCATTCGATCTCTGATAAATTCTCTGATAAATGTGACTGCACCGGAATCTGGTAACGCATCTGAACCATCTTCAGCATATCTAGAAGCTCATCCGTACAGCTCGGAATAAAACGAGGTGTCAGGATCGGCAGCGTATTCTTATACTTTTTATGCTGCACATCCTTCATCCATTCAACTGTTTCTTCCGCAGACTCTTGTGTACCTTCACGAAGTTCATCCGGTGAATTTCTGTCCATATTCACTTTTCCGACCATCGTGACCAGACCGCTTCTTTCCAGATGATCCATCAGAACAAGTGTCGATCTTCTATGAATTGTCCCAAAGACACATGCTCTTGTTGTTGAACTATGTTTCAAGTTCTTGGCAAACTTCGCATACGTCTCATTCGCATACAATACATCCTTGTATTTTGCTTCCTCCGGAAATGTATTCGTCTCCAGCCACTCCAGAAGTTCCAGATCCATCCCTGTACCGCGGAATGTATACTGCGGTGCATGTATATGCAGATCTGTCATTCCCGGAATGATCAGACAATCTCCATGATCCTCAATTGGTTCCCCTCCAAGTCGGAACGGAAGTGTCTGATAGATTCCTTCTACTTTTCCATCTTTACACACAAGATAACCTTGTTCGCATATCTCAAATTCATCTTTCGTCTTTGTATAGATAATATTTCCTTTTAAAATTTTGATATCATCCATCTTTCTTATTCTCCAATTTCAATTACTACTATCATTTTAACTTTTTTCAGAGCGCTTATTTTACCCTTTCGAGCATGACTTCAACAACGCCGCCACAGACCATACCTTCATCCTCGGCTGCCTCTGCTGTCATATCTACCTTGCATACCTGGAATCCTTCCTGCTCCGTACGGATCATGAGGAGTGCTTTCTGAATAATCTCACTTTCCACACACCCTCCACCGATTGTATCGATGATCCTTCCATCTCCGCATACAAGCATCTTTGTTCCTACGCCACGTGGTGCAGAACCTTTTCTGGAAATAATTGTCGCAAGCACTTTTCCACACTCATCTTCTTTCAGAATTTCTTCAAGAAGTTCACTGGAATATCCACCGCTCTTTGCACGACTGTTTTTAATCTGAATGATTTCTGCCATAATAGACACCGCGATCTCTTCCGGCGTCTCAGCAGCGATCTTCAACCCAATCGGCGTATGGACTGCTTCAAGCACTTCGCGCTCGAAGCCTTCTGCCTCCAGCTGATCTTTTACGATTGCAGTTCTTCTCTTACTTCCCATCATTCCAACATAAGCTCTTGGCTTTCCAAGGATTGTTCTGAGACAATCTGTGTCATATCTGTGACCTCTTGTAACAATAACAAACCATGTATCTGTATCTCCTTTGATCTTTGCAAGACCATCTTCAAATGGTTCGCAATAGACCTGGTCAGCCTCTGCTCTTCTCGCATCATCGGCAAATTTCGGACGGTCTTCTACCACCGTAACATGGAATCCAAGCATCTTTCCCATGCGAATGATTGGCATAGATACATGCCCTGCCCCACAGATCACCAGCTTCGCCGGACGGCTGATACGCTCCTGGAAAATACGTTCACCTTTTTCATCTACAAAAACACTGTCTGTATCCTTCGGTTCACCTTTTAACAGAATTTTCTTTCCTGCTTCAGCACCATCAATCTGCGTCTGTGCCCAAAGTTCTTCTTTTGCTTCTGCAAGCTCAGCCTGCAGATTTACATAAAATGAATTCATTCCCCAATTCTCCTTCATCTTATTATTTTCCAAATCCACAATTCGGATAAGTACATACTTCGCAGTTCAGGCAAAGTCCGCCTTCTCCAAGCACTGTGAAATCTTCTACACTTAATCTCTCGCCTGCTGCAATTCTCGGAAGCACCAGATCAAAGATTGTTCTTCTTGCATACATTACGCATCCCGGAAGACCTGCAACCGGAATCTCTCCTTTATAAGCCAGCATGAACATTGCACCCGGAAGTACCGGCGCACCGTAAGTGATCACCTCATCAGTTGCATTTCTGATAGATAACGGTGTTCTGTCATCCGGATCAACGCTCATCCCGCCTGTACAGACTACAAATTCCGCGCCCTTAGCGATCCATTCATTGATCGCATCTGTTACCATCTGAGAGTCATCGTCACAGAGTACATTTCCAAGTACTTCCATGCCTGCCTCTTCTAATTTTGCTTTTACGACCGGAGTAAATTTATCTGTGATCCTTCCATGATAAACTTCGCTTCCTGTTGTCACGATTCCGACTTTCATCTGATGGAACGGGAGAATTGTGAAAATCGGCTCTTCCCCACAGAGTTCTTTCACATGATTCATCTTCTCTTCCTCGATCACTAGCGGAACGACACGCATTCCTACAATCTTATCTCCCTTTTTCACCGGGAAATTGCCATGTCTGGATGCAAGCACGATCTGACCGAGCGCATTTACTTCATTCAATTTCTCGCGATTGATCTTCAGAAGGCCGTCGCACTGTGCAGTCAGTTCGATCTTTCCTTCTTTCGCCTCAGATGCATTCATATGCTCTCCCTGGCAGACCTGGCGCAGCACCTCTGCCGCATCATTTTCATGAAGCATGCCTTCCTGCTTCTCCCATACATAGAGGTGTTCTTTTCCTACAGAAAGCAGTACCGGAACGTCCTCTTCTGTCACTACATGTCCTTTACGGAAGACCGCATCCTTCACAACTCCCGGAATAATCTGGGTAATGTCGTGGCAAAGCACACTGCCGACCGCATCCTCTGTTCTGATTAGTTTCATCTTATCCTCTCCCTTTCTTTCCCCAAGTTTGTGCGGAATGCATGTTTCCTGCATCCCGCAATTTTTATTTACGCGAGCAACGAGCCAAAGTCCGTGCTTGCACGAGACCTTGGCGACTGCCGCGATAACTTGAGAAACTCGCGGAGCGTGTTTCTCATAGTTTGCAGGGAATAGGCTGTAGGCGCAGGAATGTGCCAAGGCACTTGTTATACGTTTCGTCCTGGACATCTCAGCAGATATGATTGAATATCACAGAATGAAAGGGGACCAATTATGACAACACCAAACATTTACCGCAACAGAATTTTAAATGAGATCAGCGAAAGCGACGTTGGCAAGACCATCCGTGTCGCAGGCTGGGTTGAAAATATCCGTGACCACGGCGGTGTATCTTTTATTGATTTGAGAGATATGTACGGTGTCCTCCAGGTTGTTTTAAGAGACACTTCTCTCCTGGACGGTATTACCAAAGAAAACTGCATCTCCATCGAAGGTGTCATTGACCACCGCGATGAGGAGACTTACAATCCGAAGATTCCTACAGGCACTATCGAACTTGAAGCTCACAGCATCGATATGCTGGGCAAGGTTTATCACCAGCTGCCTTTTGAGATTATGACTTCCAAGGAAATCCGTGAAGATGTCCGTCTGAAGTACCGTTATCTTGACTTAAGAAACCAGAAAGTCAAAGACAACATCATTTTCCGTTCACAGGTCATCAGCTTCCTTCGTCAGAAGATGACAGAGATGGGATTTCTTGAAATCCAGACACCGATTCTCTGCGCTTCTTCTCCTGAAGGTGCCAGAGATTATATCGTACCATCCAGAAAGTTCAAAGGTCGTTTTTATGCATTGCCTCAGGCTCCGCAGCAGTACAAACAGCTGCTGATGGTTTCCGGTTTTGATAAATACTTCCAGATCGCACCATGTTTCCGTGATGAGGACGCCCGTGCAGACCGTTCACCGGGCGAATTCTATCAGTTGGACTTTGAAATGAGCTTCGCTACTCAGGAAGAGGTTTTCCGTGTAGGTGAAGAAGTTCTGACAGCCACTTTTGAAAAATTTGCACCGGAAGGTGCTTCTGTCACAGCTGCCCCTTATCCTGTGATCAGCTACAAGGATGCCATGCTGCAGTTCGGCTCTGACAAGCCGGATCTCAGAAACCCGCTGCGTATCATGGATGTCACAGAATTCTTTCAGAGATGTACATTCAAACCTTTCCTGAAACGTATCGTCCGTGCCATCAGGGTTCATGCCGATATGTCCAAGGGTTTTCATGAGAAACTGCTGAAATTCGCCACTTCCATCGGTATGGGCGGCCTTGGCTACCTGGAAGTCATGGAAGATAAGAGTTATAAAGGCCCCATTGACAAATTTATCCCTGATGACATGAAGCAGGAATTTGCTGAACTCACAGGTCTTGAAGTGGGCGATACGATTTTCTTTATTGCGGATAAAGAAGAACGTGCTAACCTTTTTGCCGGACAGCTCCGCAACGAACTGGGTGAACGTCTTGACCTGATCGAGAAGAATGCCTTCCGCTTCTGTTTTGTCAACGACTTCCCGATGTATGAATACAACAAGGACGAGAAGAAGATGGATTTCACACACAACCCATTCTCTATGCCTCAGGGCGGCCTTGAAGCACTGAACACCATGAACCCTGAAGATATCCTGGCTTATCAGTATGATATCGTCTGCAACGGCGTGGAGCTTTCCTCCGGTGCTGTCCGCAACCACGATCTGGATATCATGGTCAAAGCCTTTGAAATCGCAGGCTACAGCGAAGAAGACCTGAAGACGAAATTCGGTGCACTCTACAACGCTTTCCAGTTTGGTGCCCCGCCACACGCCGGTATGGCCCCTGGTGTCGATCGAATGATCATGCTGCTGAGAAATGAAGACAACATTCGCGAAGTGATTGCATTCCCAATGAACGGCAACGCACAGGATCTCATGTGCGGCGCACCGGGTGTAGTCACTGAGACACAGCTGAGAGAAGCACATATTAAAGTGCGCGATTAATCCATCACATTGTATTTTCAGTAAATATATAAAGGCTTCACAGGCAGGATTATATTTTACATATCCTATCTGTGAAGCCTTATAAAGTGAAAGCATTTTCCAAATCATTTCAGTCTCTTTGATGTTTTATTAAATATTTGTAACTCCCCAATAGTTATCATCTGCTGATACTATTAGGAAATCATCTTACTTTTCTCCTGAAATTCCTCCGGAGTCATATTCATAAGTGCGGCAGCTCTTTGCAGACTGATATCTCCGCTTTGAATAAGCGTTACCAAAAGTTGGACTCTTCCCTCATCTCTGCCGTCTTGTATCATTTCCTGTATTGCCTTACACATATTCACATTTCCCATATCATCAACCTCCTCTCGCTTAATATGTGTATGGGTGATAACTTCAAGCACTCTGGCTGCTTCAACTTCTATATTCATTCTGGGATTATCTTGTATGAAAGCTGCCAGTTTATTTTTATCATTTGAATATTTTATGCATCCTATAACCTCTCGCAGACTGGAACTGAATTTTTTCAAATCACTCTCTAAAATCTCCTTCGGACTGATAATATGTATCTTATAGTCCTGTGCATATTTTTTAAAAATCGGATTTGATATATCCAACATATCAAATAATGACCTCGGGCCATCCCATTCACCGGGATTGAAAAACAAGACCAATGTAATAACCGGAATTAATTTATTATTCTTATAAAATCCAGACAAAAACTCTCCGGTGCTGATCTTCTGCTGTCTCTTGCCGCCTTTTTTTCCCTTATGTTTCTCCGCTATCTCTGTAACCTGCTGATTATACTGCATAGCATCATACAGCATATTTCTGACAGGCATCGCATAATGAACCTCTGTCTGGTTCTCTATCCCCAACAGTACATAGGTCGCTTCCCCATCTTCCATAATAGTCGCCGTTTTCAAAAGATCCCGGTACTTCTGTACCATCTTCTGCTCGGATGCTTCTTTTTCTTTATTCGTTTTATCTTTCGTATCTTTTTCATTCAAAAGTATTGCAATCTCAGTCGAATCCAATTCTCTTAACTGTTCCGGCTGAATCTTCTGTCTTCCATCATACATAAAGTAGTTGAATGCGTCTGCGAATACTTCGTTTTTTCGTATGTAAGCCTTTGTAACTGTATCTGCTGCTCCTATAATGCCCTCTCCCTTCACAACATTGAGAGACCTTCAGACGAAAAGTGCTTACTTCAATTCCATAGTAGCATTAAATACTGTTGAAGGCAAGTTATTTATATGTTTTACACAAAGTATCAATCACTAAATAGAAAAAAGGCATCCAACAGGTGTCAGATGCCAAAATTAAATATTACTGAATTCGGTTTTTTAGAGGCTGCTCTTTAAGATAAGCTTCCAAATTTGCAGCCGCAATATCCACAATGCGTTCAAATGTCTCCGGAAGATGGAACTGCCCGGATATATGCGGTGTCATCATCAGGTTCGGCAGCTGCCACAATGGGCTGTCTGCCGACAGCGGTTCAGGTTCTGTGACATCAATTCCCGCTGAGGCAATCCAGCCTTTAGAAAGTGCTTCATAAAGGACTTCTGAAGCCACTGCGTCTCCCCTTCCGCTGTTTAAGAAGATGGCAGTGTCCTTCATGGCCATCAATCGTTCTTTTGTGTACATATGATATGTAGTCGCTGTTGACGGTACAAAGGAAGCTACAACATCCACTTTCGGCAATAAGTTATCCAGCTCGTCCATGGTATGTAATTCATGAACACCTTCCGGACATGGTCCCATGGAGCGTTTCAGACCAATGACACGAGCGCCAAGAGCACTGGCCAATCTGGCAAAATGCAGGCCGATATCGCCCAGTCCCACAACAAGCACTGTGGCATCTGTAATGGATGTGACTGTACCAAAATCGCTCCATTCGTTCTTTGTCTGGGCGTCTCTGTATAAATTCAGCTTCTTCTGCAGCATCAAAAGCATGGCAAAACTGTGCTCTGCCACTGCCTTGCCGTAAGCACCTGTGGCACTTGTCAACATTGTCGTGCTTCTTAAAATCCCCGGCTTCACATAAGCATCTGCGCCGGCAGAATTCAACTGCAGCCACTGCAGGCGTTCCGGCTCATGCAGTCTGTCCGGCTTCACATTGCCGATAATCACATCTGCTGCTTCAATCATTTCTTCTGTCGCCGTCTGCGGCGTCTCATAAACAAAACGACAGCCTTTACCGGCACGCTCCAACTTCTCTTTATGTCTCTCCTCTGCAGGAATCACAACCAAAACCGTTTTCTCCATCATAACCTCTATAAAACCTCTGCGTATCTATCACATCATTCATTTTATAATCACTAAAAATTATTTTACCGTCCAGGTTTAAATATTTCAACTGCAAAACGCTTAAAAAACTTGGAGATAGGAATAGGACTTGGTAATTCCGTGCGGGTGCTTCCAGCATGGCCGGTACTTAGATGCTGTCTTTTAGCATCTTATGTACGCTGCTAATAGCGCTGAAGGTCCTGCGGACCTTCGTTAGCGCGGACCGAAGTGGAACGGAGACGGGCAGTGCAAACGTACCTGCACGGAATTGTCAAGTCCTGCTCCTATTCAAAATCCCTGAATGTTTTGCATCGAAGTTTAGGCCTGACGGCAAATATTGAAAAGGCGAAATGCCTGCTCTGCTGTGTCTGTCAGGTTCTGTTTGGCATTTTCCGGTTTCATGGCTTCTTCCAGTGTTGAGATACCGCGAAGGATCGGGAAGAAGGCATCGATGCCGTTTTTGTTGCATTCTGTGGCATCTTTTGTCACACTGCCGGCAAAGGCCAGTACAGGAATGTCAAATTTTTTGGCCAACCCGGCAACCCCCACAGGTGCTTTGCCCATGGCTGTCTGGAAATCCAGTCTGCCTTCACCTGTTACAACAACATCCGCTCCTTTGACATAGGATTCCAGTTTTGTTTCTTCCAGAACGATTTTGATCCCAGGCTCAAGAACTGCGTTGGTAAATGTCAGAAATGCAAATCCAAGGCCGCCTGCTGCGCCTGTCCCCGATTCATTCGGATTGGCTTTCGGAAATTTTTCCCTTGCAAGAGCTGCATAATAGCGAAGCCATTTATCCATCTCCATAATCATGGATGGATTGGCACCTTTCTGCGGGCCGTAAACAGCACTGCAGCCATTCTCACCGCAAAGGGGATTCGTCACATCACAGGCTATTTTGAATTCACATTCCGCCAGCTCCGGCAGGACGTAAGTATCTGTAATTGTCTCTAATTCCTTGAGACCGATGGCACCAAAAGGCACCTGCTGACCGTCCTTGTTAAGGAAACCGTAGCCCAATGCCTGCAGCATACCAATCCCGCCGTCATTTGTGGCACTGCCGCCGACACCAACAATAAATCTGCGGCATCCTTTTTCAATGGCATCACGAATGACTTCACCCACACCATAAGTCGTTGTATAAAGCGGATTCTTCTTTGCATCCGGTACAAGTGTAATACCTGCTGCACCTGACATCTCAATCACTGCGGTCTTTGTCTCAGCAATAATGCCGTACTCACAGACAACCGACTCACCCAATGGGCCTGTCACCTTCACATGCTGTAATGTCCCATTCATGCCGCATACAAGAGCCTCCACGGTACCCTCTCCGCCATCTGCCAACGGCCGGATAACCACATCTGCCTTGGCATCCGCTTTTCTGATACCCTCCGCAATGGCCTGCCCTGCCTCAATAGAACTTAAACTGCCTTTCAAAGAATCGATTGCGATCACTGCTCTCATTTGTTGATACCTCCATACATTTTTCTGTCCATTGACTGCATCCGCTAACTGAGATGCACTCTGCCGTTTTTATTTTCTTACTGAAAGTATATCCTTTTTTTCGCTCTGCATATATGTTACATAGAACAATTTTCTTGTATACATCTTGTATAAATTGTTATTTATACCACTTTATGATAAAATAGCTCTAACTAATCCATCGCAATGACAGGTTCATAATATGAAAATCGTTATTATCAATGAAAGTGCAAGAAATAGCTATGGTTTGCTTGTAGCATTATCAATCGGAGGTACCCTATGTTTAAAATCGACAGAACCCTTGCCGCCCAGGTCGTCAATACCGTGAAAGACGTCTGCGGACGGGATGTAAATTTTATCAACCAGTACGGCATTATCTTTGCCAGTACGGACCCGGAAAGAGTCGGCACCTTTCATGAAATCGGCCATCAGGCAGCCCTTACAGGCGAAACGATTGAGGTCCGGGCCGATGACAATTTTCACGGCACACGCATGGGCATCAATCTGCCTGTTTACTACAATCAGACCTTCATGGCCGTAATCGGCATTACCGGACAGCCGGATGAAGTCCGCAAATATGCTCATCTGGCGGAGCGCATCACGCATCTGCTGATCCGTGAACGGGAACTGAACACCATCAGCCGCAATCAGGCAGACAAGCGCCATTTCGCTATGGACGCACTGATCCACCAGGCTTCTGCCAACATGGATTATCTTAATGCATGTCTGAAAGAATGCGGCATCAATATTACACAAAAATACCGGATCCTGCTGATTCGTGCAGCTGCTGAAAGTCCTTCCGACAATCTTTCTCTGCTGGAACAGAAAATCCATCAGTTTTTTGAAATGCTTTCTATAAGACTATATACCTTTTATTATCCGAATGAATATACTGCTGTCGTTTTGCCGTCACAATTGGAACACAACGCATATATTCTGGAACGCTTTGCAAAGGATCATCAGACATCCCTGAAAATGACGGTCGGAAAAATGACCTCTGTCTATCAATTGTGTGATTCCTATCAGACAGCTGTCACCGCTATGAAGCATTTTACAGCTCAAACGGAGGGGTATATTTTCTTTGATGATCTTGGCCTTGAGCTTATTTTCTCCGGGCTGAATCCACTGGAAAAAGCCGAATTTCTCACCAAGACTTTATCCACTCTGGATGAAAACGAACGTCATCTTCTCACTGCTTACTTTGAAAATGATATGTCCCTGTCCGGGACAAGCCGACAGCTTTTTATACACAAAAATACACTGCAATATAAACTGAATCATATTTTCAGGAAATCCGGACTGAATCCAAGAGCATTCAAGGATGCGGTAATGCTATATCTGGGATTGAACCTGGCCAAATAGTCCGATTCACTTTTTTATTATAACTTATCGTAACTGTTCAATATAAAATCTCCTCCAAAATAGTATTGACAAAAACTTTTTATGCTTTATAATGTTAAACAGATATTTTAAAGGCAATGACTGAAATAAGTAAGCCATAGTGGAACATCCAGAGAGCTGCCGGTTGGTGGAAGGCAGAGGGGAAGCTATCGCTGAATACCTTCACAAGCTGCGCACCGAACGATTCCAAGTAGGCTGCGACGGAATGCAACCGTTAGTATGCACAAGTATTGACAGATACTTGATGAGTGCAGTTATGCGAATAGCTGTTCAATTAAGGTGGTACCGCGAGTTATTCCTCGTCCTTATACAGGACGGGGTTTTTTTATTTCATACAATTTTGAAAGGAGAACTTCTCATGACTTTATATGATGAACTGGTAGCCAGAGGCCTGATCGCCCAGGTTACAGATGAAGAAGAAATCAAGGAACTGATCAACAACGGAAAGGCAACTTTCTACATCGGTTTTGACCCGACCGCTGACAGTCTTCATGTCGGCCATTTCATGGCACTTTGCCTGATGAAACGTCTGCAGATGGCAGGAAATAAGCCAATCGCTTTAATCGGTGGTGGTACTGCCATGATCGGTGATCCATCCGGACGTACAGATATGCGTCAGATGATGACAAAAGAGACAATCAACCATAACGTAGAGTGTTTTAAAAAGCAGATGAGCCGTTTTATTGATTTCTCTGATGGAAAAGCTATGCTCGTAAACAACGCAGACTGGCTCTTGGACTTAAACTACGTAGAATTACTTCGTGAAGTAGGCCCATGCTTCTCAGTAAATAACATGCTTCGTGCAGAATGCTACAAACAGAGAATGGAAAAAGGTTTATCTTTCTTAGAGTTCAACTACATGATCATGCAGAGCTACGACTTCTATGAGTTATACCAGAAATACGGCTGTAATATGCAGTTTGGTGGTAACGACCAGTGGAGCAACATGCTCGGTGGAACAGAACTTATCCGCCGTAAATTAGGACCAGATGCCGATGCTTACGCTATGACAATTACCCTTCTTTTAAATTCCGAAGGAAAGAAAATGGGTAAAACACAGTCTGGTGCTGTATGGTTAGACCCTAATAAGACATCTCCATTCGACTTCTACCAGTACTGGAGAAATGTTGCAGATGCAGATGTTATGAAGTGTATCCGTATGTTGACCTTCCTTCCGTTAGAAGAAATTGATGCAATGGATAGCTGGGAAGGTAGCAAATTAAATGAAGCAAAAGAAATTCTTGCGTTTGAACTTACAAAATTAGTTCACGGCGAAGAAGAAGCACAGAAAGCACAGGATGCCGCCAGAGCATTATTCAGCAACGGCGGAGACACAGCAAATATGCCAGCATGTGCAGTTACAGAAGAAGACTTAAGAGATGGCACAGTAGATATCCTTGCACTTCTTGTAAAATCCGGTTTAGCAGGAACACGTTCTGAAGCAAGACGTAATGTAACACAGGGTGGTGTAACATTGGATGGCGAAAAGGTAACGGACTTTAAGGCTGCTTATACACTTGATGACTTTAAAGGCGAAGGAAAAGTCTTAAAGAGAGGAAAGAAGAAATTCATCAAGATTGTAGCTGAATAGGATTTGCCGCAGGCAAGACAGACGCTCCCGAAGAAAGAAGGCATCCTATATTTGTGACTCTATCACTGCGGGTTGAATGTTCGCCTCCACGCTCACATTCAATCCTTGATCTAAGGCCACAAATATAGGATGCCTTCTTTCTCGGGAGCTATTCTTTGGCTGGGTTGGCTGGGAATGGAATTGCTGAAAGTTTAAACACGCGTTTGTCATACCAAAGAAAAAATTAAAAAGCCCCATTTTCTACATCCGATCTGCCTTCCGTTTAAGCAAAAAGACTACAGTTTGAATCTCCTGAGCTGCCAAAGACAGCCCAATGCAAGAGAAAAAAAGCATATTTGTGGCCTCGGAGCAAGGTTTGGATGCGAGCGCATAAGCGAGCATTCAAACCGCCGCGACTAAAGTCACAAATATGCTTTTTTTTCTCTTGCATTGGGCGTCTCTTTGCCACACTTTTAGGGAAAACCAACATATTCTGATACAAAGGAAGGAAGAGGTTTCAATCATGTTTGATTTAATTTCGATATCGGAAGCGATAAAAAGAAGCTACGATTCAGAAGGCCTGCTCGTTGATGTGCGTTCAGAGGAAGTATTTAAAAAAGGGCATCTCCCAATGGCAGTCAATCTCCCATTTGAAGAAATTATGGATGAAAAGTTCGATATAGAGGCAATAGAGAAAGATTTTAATATAGAAAAAGAACAGCCAGTTTTTTTATATTGTGATACAGGTTCCACAAGTATGCTGGCGGCGAAGAAGCTTGATTCTGTGGGAATTCACGCATACAGTGTGGTTGGCGGCATTATGTTTTATAAAGGATACTTAGAAAAGGAGAAGAACGATTTGTGGACGATGGTGCGTACTTCTTGACATAGCAACATTTCCTAAGTACAATTATAATTATTGAGAAATATGTAGATTATGAAAAAATAGGATGAAGTACATGTGTATCGTGGTATTTTAAGTAGTAATTTATATAGAAAAATGAGGTTAGGCAGATGAAGTAATATTATAAATATTGCTTTAGATATAGAAACGTGTCTTTGTATAAAAACAGAAGAAAGATGCAATGAATGGAGGTAAGATGAGCAACAAATATGAGTTTATTGCGCCGTGTCACTTTGGACTTGAGGCAGTGTGTAAAAGAGAGATAGCAGATTTGGGATATGAGATTGTGAAGGTAGAAGACGGAAAGGTAACTTTTGCCGGAGATATGGATGCTT